>Ga0209230_10000676_pt1 | contig 13281 bp, 4 predicted proteins | sample LakOntMetagenome_FD_187467 | JGI IMG/M metagenome (GOLD analysis project Ga0209230, IMG submission 187467) | Freshwater and sediment microbial communities from Lake Ontario - Sta 18 epilimnion Metagenome (SPAdes) (version 2) | ecosystem: Environmental > Aquatic > Freshwater > Lentic | place... | reverse complement strand
AGCCAAAACCGTAGAAGACAAAGAGGAACAACTCGCTGACCTAAGGATAGCGAACTCCCTGTTCTGCTACGCAGAAGCCAAGCTGTGCAACTGCTCGAGATGTAGAACGACACTTACACAAGACAAGAAATGACACAAAGAAAAACAACGACGCGACCCCGTCACAATAAACAGGGCAGCATCCTATCAAAACCAACAATGGTCGTACAGGACCGAGCTGAGCCCCAGCCTGATAGGATGAGCACGAGAGAGGAGGAAACTCCGAGAGCACTGCTCGCTACGTAGACCCAGTTGAACAGAGGCAACTGAAGCATCCCGTAAGGGCTTGCAGGTCGGCGCCAAACGCCAACCATTTCTAATATATATCTTAAGTATAAGTCGTTTCATTTTATGATCCCACTGTACCACAGAGTATACACCAACCGATACCGGTAATTACTGTAGTTAATTATTAGGCTAGGTCGCTGCTACAGCGAAGGTGCCAGACTAAATACGAACAACCGTATTAACTGGATAGAAAGTACGATAAGGTAGGCTTAGAAGCCACGAGTGCGGTCGTACCACTCACCCTAGTTACTGTACAAGTCAGACCCTACAACAACTGTTCTAACTTGAACGGGGGGCATGTCAGAAGACCAGGTCGGGTGATTTATAACGCCCAGCTTAGGAGTACCGTGGTAAGAGGTTGATCCCCTCTTCCATAGGCTATGACTTAGCATACTGTACCAGACTAGTACAGCGTTACCGGCAAGATCCGGTAACGGTAGCATCGATACCGGGTTATAGCCGTAGGCGCCCGGTATTGTACTACTAGCGTATACCTAAATAGAACTGTCTTGCAATTGGTTGAAATATGATTAAAATAGTTATTAAAAGTTAACCAATAAAAAGACAGGAAAATGAAAAGAAAACATGGGGCCTCCCGCCTCTTGTTTCTCTCTTCACTTCTTCCCTAGTTCCCTCATCGTACTCTACTGAGTGCTTGTGTCTTGTGTGTACTGGTGTGCCTGTACCTCTCCCTCTCGCCTTCTGCGACTTGACGTATTTACGACATCTTATAAGATCCGAAGGATCACAAGGACGCGCGTGTCCGCCGTCAGACAGACAGACAGGAAGAGGAGGCTAAGACAGACTCCCCTCCCAAACCTAAGTCTCTCCCTAACACGGAGAGCAACCTAAGTCTCTCCCTAACACGGAGAGCAACAACAAGTCTCTCCCTAACACGGAGAGCAACCCAAGCCTCTCCCTAACAAGGAGAGCATACCCCAAGTCTCTCCCTAACAAGGAGAGCGAACACCAAGTCTCTCCCTAACAAGGAGAGCAAACACCAAGTCTCTCCCTAACAAGGAGAGCAAACACCAAGTCTCTCCCTAACAAGGAGAGCAAACACCAAGTCTCTCCCTAACAAGGAGAGCATACCCCAAGACTCTCCCTAACAAGGAGAGCGAACACCAAGTCTCTCCCTAACAAGGAGAGCAAACACCAAGTCTCTCCCTAACAAGGAGAGCAAACACCAAGCCTCTCCCTAACAAGGAGAGCGAACACCAAGTCTCTCCCCTAACAAGGAGAGCATACCAAGTCTCTCCCTAACAAGGAGAGAGAACACTAAGTCTCTCCCTAACAAGGAGAGCAAACAACAAGTCTCTCCCTAACAAGGAGAGCAATTAACAAGTCTCTCCCTAGCAAGGAGAGCAACAACAGTCTCTTCCTAACCCGGAGAGCACCTCAGACTCCCCCTAACAAGGAGAGCAACCCAGTCTCTTCCTAACCCGGAGAGCACCTGCATGCCAAGGCGCGCACGCAAAATAACCTTCGCCCCCAACCCAGAAACCCTAGTAGGAGTTCTGACCTGGGATCGAAGCAAAGAGAACTGCCTCGAGTACGTCAAGCGCTGTCAGATAACAGCACTCCAAAGGCGCACACAGAAGCGCCTCAACGAGCTCCTTGACGAGCAAGAAGCAGCTGCTGCGCAAAAATGCCCGGCAAAGCTAACAGAAAGAACCCAAAGTCTCCTGCTGGAAACTCCGGATTAACCACGGAGACAACCAGCCTAGAGCAAAACCCCGATCAGACCATGAGTCCTAACGCGAGCGCTGTGGCAGCGCAACAGCTGCCACGCCATGAGACGCAAGCAAAGGAGAGCGACGCGGCCATCAAAGCATTTGAAGACTTATTTGAGACGTCAAATGAACAAGATGATAAGGCCCCCTCTCCACGCCAGTCGAATGACCAGACCATGAATGATGGTACCGAGGAGGATGATGCATTCCTCCTCCCCGAATCCCAGAATTTCTCCCACGGAACCGCCGAACACTTCACTGAAGTGTTGAGATTCAACGGCCTAAGATGGAGACACGAGTTGAAGAGGAGGGTGAGGAACGACCCCACTCTCCAAGAATTCCTCGTATGGGTTAATAATCGTCCCTCACCGATGGACGAACCAACCCGCCCACTGGGGCAAATGCTGCATGACATCAAAGACCTCCGGAGCGAGGCAGACCGGATCATCGACATGGGTGATGGGTACGTACAGATGCCCAGCGCCACGTTCGAACGACACGTCTACCCCTCAGCATTCCTAAGGAGTTATTTGGCATCCATGGGCGATACAGAAGCCCTCACGGGAGGGATAGAAAGCTCTTTCCTCTACTCCTTCCACATGCAATGCCAAGCCCTACCTGCGGAGCGCACCACTCTCGACCTCCAAGTGTTGAGAGCATCCAGCCTCCACGCAACAGACGACCTAATGGGACAAGTGACCGACTCCTCGGAGATAGTCTCAGGCTTGTCCCTAAACATGACCAACACCCTCGACAAACTCGAGGAAGAATGCGAGTTGCCCAACTACCGAACGTTGCAGAATTGGTCTAGACAAGAAGTCGAGGCTAGATCTAGCACCGTGAGGGCAACACTGAAGCTCTATCGTGAGCAAGCTCAGCGCGACTATCAAATGTTGCGCGTTGCAAAAGAGAAGAGCATCGTCCTAGCGCAGTTAACAAACGCGCAAGCCATTGAGAACCTCGTGCTCAACTCGAGGATCCTAAAAATGGTCCAGGACAAAGAGACCCAAGTCAGAACCACTGTTGGAGCTGACCTAAAAGCAGCCACAGATAAGTACAAGGACGCAATGTGGACAGTTACGCAAAACACCATTGCGAAACTTGAGGCGCAGTACGGGCAAGTGCTCGAAACGATCACCCCCTACGACACCGACGATGCGATGCGACTGCTCGACAAGCAGACCGAACTCCTCGTATCACTCGAGTACGCGAACTCGATGTTAGTGAGCGAGAACTCCAAGCTACGCGTGCATCTTTCGTTTATGCCAATCCGGTATAGACAGGAGGTAGAAAAGATGCAACAAACGGACAATCAGGTGTACCGAGAGCAGAGAAAGATTCCCAAGAATTTCTCCCCTCAAGACTCGGACAACCACGCAGGGAAACTCAAATTGGTCGAAGCGCCACGCGCTCATGAGATGACCAGGCGTTACCTCCACGACTGCGAATATGCCAACATCGGCGAGATCCGCGCTGGCGTGGTGGAGGCCGCGAAGCTAAAGAAAAACCTGTACATGAACCGCATTCCCCGCAGAACGGAAGACATCAACGCGCCGCCGCTTCTACCTACCAAAGAAGCAGCACCAAGGCCCGAAAGCGGAAAGGGCAAAGCCCCTCTAAGGGCAAGCCTGCACAACGCGGACCAAGGCCCTCCCACCAGGAGGAAGCTCGAGGACCGCGACACACCAGGCAGAACTCCCCTGGACAATCGATTGGTTCAACGGAATCAATCACGATCGCGAAACTCGTCTCAAACCCGTCACTACGACAGTGACGGACCATGTAATCTGGACGACTACGTAAGCAGGTCCAGAGATACCAGGCCCAGCGATGCCAGGGACAGGTTTAACAACTCGTCCCATGACAAGAGCACGAGCAGCGACCACTCACGCGACCCAAGGCCACGGGAAAGTGAATTCTCAAGGAACCGTGACCCTCGAGAGAGGGACAAGCAACGGTACCGTCCCCGGTCACCCACCAGAGACCGAGGAGGGAAAGGCAAAGGCGGGAAACAACCTCGCCTGGACAGTCCCTTCCCAAAGTATTGTGAAACTCACATTGAGATACTTACCCGGGACAGCGCACTCAGGCATCTCGGTATTGAGAAGCCCCTAACCCCGCCAACGGAAGAAGAAGCCGCTAGCATCTCCGACGAAGATCTAGTTAGCCTACTACGCAAACCCGCGCTCGGTCAGTACGACAGAGCTAATCATGGGATCATTTGCGGTCAACTACGCGACATGTACATCGACGCCTCGATTGGGATCGAGATGACATACGGTCGCGACCAACCCTCAGTCTGGCTCGACATCCACGGCCAGACAATACCACCGGAGGACGTGGATGAAATCCCACTCAAGTACTACATGCCACCAGAAAAGGACCAAGTCATACTTGGTAACTACTGGTGGGTCGTACGGCTCCGCCCCAACAGCAGCGCCAAGAGGTACGAGTACATGCCCAACAAGATGTACCCTTACAGTCGCGTAGTCTTTGACTTCGCGCAGCTCAGAACCCTCACGCTAAGTGCCAACCGCTGGTACTACGAAGCACCCATCGAGAAGACATTGGCTTCTTGCCTATACCCGTACCACCAGTACTGCCCAGGTTTGGACGTCGACTTTCGTCGATGCAACATCAAACTCCAGCTGAACCGCCTGCAATACATGGAGGAAACGAAGGAGCCTCCCAAGAACCCCCAATGCCTGAACCCAATCAAAAGGGAAGACAAGAAACGGGAACACAACGATTCCGTACAACTCCTAGTGGACGTCGGTGCAATTCGCGACTCCTCGGCCGCATGCCTGGAGGAGTACCTGACCGAGCTGGAGAATCATCAAAGGGATGTTCAGAGATATCTGAAAACAAATCCCTTCGCCACCGCTCGCAAGTTCCTGCTTCTGCAAGATCAGCGAATGACGGCGATCGTCAAGGCCGTCAAGAACGTCTTGAAACCACCAACCCAACACGGCGGTTTCGTCAACAATCTCGCCGACATCAACATGCACGAGATGGACGACAACGAGCTCATGAACGGCGACAACGACGACGATGTGGATCTACCAGAGGGACGGTCGCCTTCACATGGTGACACCAGCCCATCCCCAACACCAACCATTGAACACTCACGTATTCAATATGTTCAACTTCCCCTGCCTAAAAACCAGGGACGGAATGACCTCAACCAGGATCGCCAAAGCGGAGGCCGCGGCGGCAATCATCGTTAGAGCTCAAAGGGCAACACTAGCGAAGAGCTAATACATTTGTTTTCTAATAGCGCATACGGTTTATTAGTTAACAAGTATATTCTTCGCTAAACATCCGACCATCGAATTTCACCATGAACGACTCGGAACTAGGCGAGCTACTAAAAGCAGCCAAAAATGTACCTCTACTCAACTCCGGTATAAACACTGGTATCATAGTTAGCACGTACCCCACTAAAGAACACAATGACCTACTTAAAACGGGTAAACCGGGTACAACCCCGCTTAACACCTCACTAAGTTTTAGAACCGCGCGGGTACCAACGGATTCGAAAGATCCGAACTATACCCAACGCCACTTAATACAAACGTATAAAACAAACGCTTTGACTATGACTTTCAAAGGCCACCGAAACGCCCGGGTAGCAAAGGTAGAATGGGAAGAATTTTACCTGCATTTGCTCCCGCTCGTAATCGAGCACCCCAAACTTCTCATGACGGGAGGAAAGGACAAGGTCACGCAGACCATCAACAAAATCTTCAAGCCGTCAGCGCAATTCATAGGTGATGCTTCACTTAACGTGGAGCTACAAAACACCATGAAAGTCAAAAGCTTATGCCTGCCCATCCTGGCAGACAATCCTTTCGCGAAAGGGTTGAAAGAAGATGACCTCATCACGGAAATCGCGCTAGAAGACGAAGGCATCTCCGACATACCGGATGAAGCCGATGCACTCCGAAAGCACGAGAATGTAAAGGTCCAATATCAGAAGGCCTTAGCATACATTCGCGAGCTCACAAACCACACGTTCTTACGAGCGGTATACCACATGAGCAGTCATCAAGCGCAGATCGACTACAAAGAAGTCCAGCAGACTTTTTTAATTGAGCATGCGAACGACAAGCTGGAGAACGGGCGAGAGCCCGATAAATTCACAGCCCTGAACATCATCAAGCACATCTTGAAGGAGTGTCTGTGCGAGAACGATAAGTCGCTCGTACTTATACAAAACACCTTCAATGAGCTGATAAGACACAATGGCCAGAGTCTCCTCAAATGGCTGCAGTCAATGCTGCCTATACAAACGAGGTACCTCAAAGCCATTGGCAAAGACATAAGCGAGGATGAACAGAAACGCGTGTGGAAGCTACATTTCGCACGACAAATCACCATAGCAGAACAAACCACCATCATTACGTTCAGGTCCATACACCTGGAAATAACCGAAATGAGGGAAATCGAGGACCTAATGAATGGGAAGTTCGACGAACAGGTTCTACAGAAACTTGTCACCAGATTGAACAACTCGTTCCCAACGTACGCTCCGGACAAAGGCGTCATGGATTACCTGAACCAGCATTCATCCTCTCTCCAATGGGAGAAAAAGCTTGACTTTAGGACGCCCCGAGAAAAACAATCTCAGGATACGCGACCAAGCAAGCATGAAAAGCGCAAAGAGCGTCCAGAGAAGCGAGCCGAGCGCTCCAAAGAGCGAACGGGACGCAACCGCGAGCGCAGCAAAAGACCGGACCGAGCGTCAGATCGCAAACGACTTAAAACGTCGAGATCGGACACAAGCTCAAAAGCCCGCATACCTGAAAGTGAGCAATGCAGGCGACCCACGTGCAGAGAGAGGGGCAACCATCTCAACCACTCGCACGCTAAGTGCCGCTTCGCTGACGCGAGCACTCGTCATCCCAACCTGGGTAAAGCCCCAGCCAAGAAGACGAAACACGCCAGTTCTAGCTCAGGAGGCAAGAACCAAACCAGTTCTAGCTCAAAAAGCAAGAACCAAACATCATTCCAGAGAACAGCGAAGCCCGCCGCGAAAGCAGCGAGCACAGCTACGTCCAGCGAGAAGCGACTATGCTACATCTGTTCCAGCGAAGACCACCTCGCGAACGCTTGCCCACAAAAGGAGCAAAACAAGTCGCGAGCTAGGAAAACCCTCACAAAAGACAGGAATTTTATGGCCCTATGGGACGAAAAATTCCAGTCAACAGAGGAAAAGCAATGTGCCGACAGAATCTTGGATGCATGGGACGACTCAAACGTCTGCCCTATATGCATTCAACAGATGGAAACTGGGCATAGGTGCGAGGAAGAAGACGCCCCCATCTACGATCAAATGGCTTACGTACGACAAGCCATCAAACGATCGCTACTCCTCAAGCAGATCAAGAGGGCGCATGAAAGACAAGCCAGTGCCGTAGACAAAACAGCGCCCATCACGATGGGCGAAGATTTTTTCAACGACTCTGAAGGGCAACACTCTTCGGAAGAGGGGTCGCAAAACCCCTCAGAAGAAAGCAACTTCGACAATAAGGAGGAATACTACTCCACTGACAGCACTCACTCCTCTGATGCATCGGGAGCGGAATCTGACCGCTCCCCTAGCAGGGAAGATGAAGACGATTCTGACTCCCACAGCGATGATTCAAGATCGTGACTAGACACGGTCGTACATGAATCAAGCACAAACGTAGAGCGCTGTTTCAGCTGCATCTACTACCTACTCGCCGGGCTGGGCAAGCAACCCCAGACCAACGAGGCAGTAGGCAACGTCGCGTGCGCAATGATCGGGATATATACTCCCGATCAACAGACCGTACAAGTCAAGGCAAACGCCGACACAGGCGGCTCAAAAAACCTTGCAAGCAAACACCTTTTGCAAAACGTGAAGACAGCGGAAGAATATGGGAACAAACCCATATGCATGGTCACGATACAAGGTGACTCTCCCGCTTACACTCATCAAGGAGAATTACAATTCTCCGACGAGAACGGAAACCCCTTAATCTTGCTGTGCTACGTGCAAGAAAGGCCAATTCCGGGACACGAGCACTTCGTGCTCATATCGAACAACACGCTGGTAGATATCGACGCTGATATCAACTTCCACGCGAGAGCCTCCAAAGAAATCGGAGTTCTACCACTCCGAAGGACAACTACCGAAGCCTATCACTATCGTGATAAGACAACGCAACACGCCCGCGGCGAGGCAGTTCTTTTCTCAGCAAAAGGACATAAAGCCCCCGCAAAGAAAGCAAGCATAGCAGCCCCAAAAGGCTGTCAATGCCAACCCACCACGATCCCAAATCTCAAAGAAGTGGGAATATATCGTTTCACCAGAAGAAGACCAAGAGCATCCAGAAAAGGACGCTCTAACCCCAAGAAGGACAAGACTAGAATCAAGTCCTCCTTGTACTTCTGCTACATGTCCGAGATCGAGCTGCAAGGCCTGCTCGACAGAACGAACCCTCTGGACGATGATCCGGAAGCCATGGACATGATCACAATTGATGGAGTTCGAATCAGCAAGTTCGACATACGCGCCCTCAAAGTGGGCGAGAACGTACCATTCGAGCTGAACGAGGAGTTGAAGAAATTCAACTCCGGATTCCTTGGGAAGGAAAGCGTCTTTCCCACAACGAACGGGGCACCAAGGATACTCACACAGTATAAGGATGAGCCTTACACTCTTGAGCTCCTGGACCAATACACCACGACAATGCCCGGTAGGAAGCCTAAACCGCTACCAACCATTAAGGCAAATCATCATCACGGCAAGCCGGCGACGAGCAAAGTCCTGGAGCATTTCGTTCGCACCACGCCAGTCGTGGAAAGATGCGACGATCCGAGATGTTTCTCACGCTTGGTCATAGTACCCAAGCGTGATCCAGGAACCACCAAAGACTCGCCACCAACGTCATATCGAGTAACGATGGACGCCTTGATCAACAATTGCCTGAAGCCAGTGGCGAGCACGCTCCCACTGGCCACAGACGAGATCAAGAAGCTCCACGGCAAGAGGTTCTTCCTCAAGCTCGACGCGATGCACGCATTTTGGGCGATTCCTCTAGACGAGGAATCAAAGAAGCTCATGGCGTTCCAAACTCACGAAGGAGTGTTTGCGTGGAGCCGCCTAACCATGGGCTGCAGACCCGCGAGCCAGGTCCAACAGACCGCCTTCCACAACGCCATGGACAAGTACATGCCTCCGGAATTTCGCCACCGTATCGCGCTTTACGCGGACGACATGGCAGCCGGAGCCGACACGTTGGAAGAGCTCTTCGAGATATACAAGGCTCTAGTGATTACACTAGACAAAGCCGGTATACAAGTGAAGGCAAGCAAGGTGGAATTCGGGGTAGAAGAGGTCACTTTCCACAACTATCGCGTGATAGGCGGAACGGGACCCAATAGTAACACTACTACCCCAAAAGATGAAAACCTGGACCCAATCCAAAGTTGCTCAATACCGCAAACGGTTACGCAACTTAAGGCTTTCCTGGGAGCCACGCAACAAATGGCCGCGTACGTCCCGTACTACGCACTAGTGGCCTCACCATTGCATGCTCTAACCAAAAAGGATAGGGCTTTCCCCACCGGAAGCAAATGGATACCAGGATCGGATTACGACCTGGCGTACCACCACGTCAAGAGCCTGATCCTAGATCGACCCTTGTACCTGTGGAACAAGAACAACGAAGAACACCTGTTCTTCGAAGTCGACAGTTCCGACGACGGATGGGGGGCATGCGCATTTCAATACGCAGACAAAGCCCCATCTGGCGAAGACGAAGGAAAGCATCACCTTCTTAGCAAGAAACCCAAGCGAATTATCGCTTGGATATCCAAAGCTTGGACAACCTATGAGAAGAAGAGTCTTCCCATCTTCTACAAGGAGACGATAGCGAGGTTGCTAACGTTCGAACACTACCGCAACCTCATCGAATCGCAAAGCCCTGGAGCCGGAGTAACTTGCTACTCTGACCATCTCCCCGGCATCAAGAACACTTCCCTTAGCAACAAGGGAAAGTTATCCACGTGGAAGATACACGAGGTATCCGACCTCACAAGCATAGTAGAAACCATCTACAAAGCAGGACCAACCATGGCAATAGCCGACCCTTTGTCGCGACTCGCGCGACAAGAGGACAGGGTTGAGAACCTCGACCTTCCGGTCCTCCTGGAGATGCTACTGCGTGAACTGCCGCCATCCATCAAGATGGCGGAACGAATTCGAGTCAACGCTGAGAAGGATACGTACGTAGTCACGCGCATCGTCCAACGATGGCGCACACCTGCGAACCCTATCAGCAACACTATAGGAGCTAGCTTAGAGAGTTTCGACTTTCTAATAGCCGCTCCTTACGCGGACAAGCTTCCCTTGAAGGTAGCGGAATACATACGAAAGGACATCCCTTTCGCAATACTCATTCCTCTGCCACTTCTGAACGAAATCGACCGAACCACCAAGACGGAGATCGACCCAGAGATCCGTCGCAAGAGAGCAGAGATGAAACTGATCGTGTCCAGCTCACTGGGGCAAGCGTGGCTTATCAACCACCCTGAATGCCGCGTGAAGGATGCACCCCACTCAGTCTTCTTCACACAACTCGCCGACAACCCGGAGCTGACCACAGCATCGCAGAAAATCTTCAGCGATTGGTCCGCCAACTACCTGGGGTACGACGAAATAGGCACGCAATCATTCATGCCCTCCGTCTTACCGGGGGGGCAAAACATGGATGAGCTAGCCTTGCTAGCCATCGACTCACTGTTTCGGGACGGTCCCAACCGCACCATCGGAACGACGCTACTGGGCGAGATAAACTCCCCAGCCAAGCCTTCAACACGAGACGAAAGAGCCGCAAAACGGGCCAAGCCAGCGATAAAATCTATCGCAAGCAAACCCACCTCGAAGCGGGACGGCCGCGCCACCAAACGGAAGCAGAGGACAGCCTCGGCTTCCCAAGTGGAAACGTTCGACCAGCCCGAAGAAGAATGCGAGAGAACGGGGAAACACCCCGTTCACGTCATCTCAACCGCCACTCCACCCAAGAGCATAACACTCTGGCCGGAGTTGCAAAACCCAGACGAAGTCCCCTCGGGGATGGAACTACTGCCACCGGAAAAATATAAAACCGGTTGGCCCAAAGACCTCATCGTCCTAACGGACAAACGAGGCACACCACGGATCCTTGTTCCTGAGTGCCAACGTATAGCACTCATCCAAACGGAACACGAGACAATGCTGCACGTAAAAGGCCACAGAGTCAATCACGAACTCTCTAGATCCTATTACTGGCCCCGCATGACCGACGACATCAAGGCAATATGCTCCGCGTGCACCTCCTGCAAGGAAGCAGAAGTTAGGCGCCAGCACCTATCCGCCGTGTTCCGCCAGGCGGAACAAGACGAAATACCACTCCCGCGGCAGGCCTATGGAATAGACTTCTACGGCCATGCCAAAGGGGAGATACTGGTAGCGGTAGACCTCTGCACTCGCGAAGCCACGCTATGGTTCCTGCCCAACAGGAAGCAAGACAACGTCGCTCGAGCCCTGTTAACAGGGCTCATCTTTCAAAAGGGCGTTCCGCTAATGTTCCGCAACGACGAAGCCGCAGAGCTCGTCGAGGGAACAGTAGCCGCCATGAATTCGTACCTTAGAATTCAACAAATCACGACCGGGGGGCATAACCCACGGTCCAACGCCGTCGTGGAACGCTTCATGCAGCACCTTACCGCCTGCCTGACCAAGTGCGACGACAGCCAATATGGCAACATGCGGGATTATCTTCCCGCTATAGCTTTTGCCCACAACACGGCTTTCAACTCGTCCATCAACTGCACGCCTTTCGAGGCTGGGCACGGACTACGAGCCCGGACGATCACGGAAGCACGTGCCAACCCTAGGCTGCAGATAACGGCCGATGGGGGCATGGACATCGATGATGCGGACAAAAACTGGGAGAAAACCATTTTTCCCAAAGTCTGCAAACTCGCGGAACGCTTAGCCAGCGAGGCGCAGCGCCACTCGCAATGGCACAAGCGGATGAACGCCCAAGCCCTTAACCAGGCTGGAGAAAAGACGCCTCCTCACTTACAGATAGGAGACCGCGTCTACTTCTACAGACCTCCTACACAACAGGAGGTCATCAAGAGAACCAGAAAAGCCAAGCACCTCGCCCACTACCACGGCCCAGCTACCATACTGAGCAACGTGGACGGGCGGGAAAGGCAGTACAACATCGAATACCTTGGCAAGGTATTCAAAAGAGACATCGGGATGTTAATCCCCGAGAAGCGGATGCAACAACCAGGCATCCGCGATCACGACCCCACCATGGAAGGCCTCGCAAAGATCATTGCGAAAGCACACGACAAAGACGACACCCTCCAAGAAGGCATCCTCATCCTCTGCAAGACGCAGAAGGAAGACAAAGGATGGTACCTCGCTGAGATAGACAAAATCTATCCCGACGAAATCGAGGTCACCTACTACGCTACGCCGAGACCAAGTCTCGACAACTACGAGACGAGCTCGAAAGAGCAACGAATGGAAGCGCTAGGTGAAGCCTGTTTCCGCAAGACCTGGTACATCCGCCAGGGCAAGAATGCGGGTATGGCCACGAACAAAGCCCCGTTTCCACAGAATCCGGAGTTGCGACTCTGGAAAGGAAAGCTACCGCTCAACGAGCGGGAAGACCTAATACTAGCCATCGGGATCACTCTAGATCCCAAAGGGCTACTCTCAAAAGGCTCGCTTCAACTAGCGAGCCAACTCGACATTGGCCACGATGCAACCGAAACCGTAGAGGACAAAGAGGAACAACTCGCTGACCTAAGGATAGCGAATTCCCTGTTCTGCTACGCGGAAGCCAAGCTGTGCAACTGCTCGAGATGCATAACGACATTGACACAAGACAAGAAATGACACAAAGAAAAACAACGACGCGACCCCGTCACTATAAACAGGGCAGCATCCTAGCAAAAACAACAGTGGTCGTACAGGACCAAGCTGAGGACCAGCCTGTTGGGATGAACACGAGAGAGGAGGCAACTCCGAGAGCATAGCTCGCTACGTAGACCCAGTTGAATAGAGGCAACTGAAGCATCCCGTAAGGGCTTGCAGGTCGGCGCCAAACGCCAACCATTTCTAATATATATCTTAAGTATAAGTCGTTTCATTTTATGATCCCACTGTACCACAGAGTATACACCAACC
>Ga0209230_10000674_pt1 | contig 13284 bp, 9 predicted proteins | sample LakOntMetagenome_FD_187467 | JGI IMG/M metagenome (GOLD analysis project Ga0209230, IMG submission 187467) | Freshwater and sediment microbial communities from Lake Ontario - Sta 18 epilimnion Metagenome (SPAdes) (version 2) | ecosystem: Environmental > Aquatic > Freshwater > Lentic | place... | reverse complement strand
AAGTCCACAATCACATACTCACATCGACAAAGAACCACCATCACAACAATGCAAAAAAAAGCCCACAATCACATACTCACAACATGCAAAATTGGCAGCAGTCACACCAACACACTCCTTCTATCCTCAGCACCTCCGCAGGTCACTTGCTGTGCATCACACCAGAATCAGTTATAGAGAACCATTATGTGGTGAAGCGGAACACATTCGACACACTCCCTCCATCCTCAGACACCTCTGCTCACTGTGCATCACACCAGAATCAGTTATAGAGAACCATTACATGGTGAAGCAGAACACATTTGAAAGGTTGATGTGATTACAGCTTTCAATAATGCCAAAAGTAGATCGTCTAAAACAGAAAAGGGAGTTGCAAAGAGTAAGACGTGCTCTATTAAATCCAGATGTGAGGAGGAATGAACAAACAAATGATACTGAGAGTAGAAGGGTGGCACGAACTAATCCAGAAGTGAGGGGGGGTGAACAAATATCAAACGCAGCGAGAATGCGAGATGTACGTACTAATCCAGAAGTGAGGCAGAATGAGCAAACAAATGACACTGAGAGTAGAAGGGTGGCACGAACTAATCCAGAAGTGAGGCAGAATGAGCAAACAAATGACACTGAGAGTAGAAGGGTGGCACGAACTAATCCAGAAGTGAGGCAGAATGAGCAAACAAATGACACTGAGAGTAGAAGGGTGGCACGAACTAATCCAGTAGTGAGGCAGAATGAGCAAACAAATGACACTGAGAGTAGAAGGGTGGCACGAACTAATCCAGTAGTGAGGCAGAATGAGCAAACAAATGACACTGAGAGTAGAAGGGTGGCACGAACTAATCTAGAAGTGAGGGGGAGTGAACGAATATCAAACACAGTGAGAATGCGAGATGTACGAACTAATCAAGAAGTGAGGCAGAATGAGCAAACAAATAACACTGAGAGAAGAAGGGTGGCACGGACACAACCTGACACACATGAACGAGAGGCCATGAATGCAAGAGCACGTAGATTGAAAAAAACACATGAGATGGCATGCAGATATATTCCTGAAACAGGAGAGTTTACTTTTCATCAGCCATGTGGTCAATGGGACAAACCATGCATTCACAATTGTGGGTATGTGCATCTATCTAGCTCAACTATTGGAACAAGAAAGAAGTGTTGTGCTGGAGGAAAATTGTCATATCTCAGTCCTAATTGCAACCATGATTTGTTGGAATGGTTTGAACTTAGGGAATTACCAAATTTCATGCAACAAGCAGTATCATCTGGTGCTGAATTTTCGGCAAACTCGTCAACCTACAACAACTTATTAGCAATGGGTGCCACAAAAGTTTGCAATTATGAGTCAACTCCTGGGTTCACTAACAGAGGTCCAGGAAATGCATGTGTTTTTTTGAATGGAAGGGTTCATCATTATGTCAGGGCTGCAACAAGTACCGATCTTAGTATGGGTATCACATATTTTATTTTTGACCAAATTGCTTCACTTGCTATATCAGCAAATGCACGTAATGTGAATGCTGAAATTTTAGAACAGATTGGCTCAGGTCTTCGTACTTTGAATCCTTATTGTCGAGAACTAAGAATGTTAGGAGCTGAAGCTAGAGCTCGTGCAGATGGCAATGCTGTTATTCCTAGAATGCCAAATCAGAACGATCATTGGACTGTCTGTGCTGTTGTAAATAATCGCCAAAATGGATCTATGGTGATTCAGATGCAGACAAGAAATAACAATATATCAAGTATTGCAATGGACTCTCCACAGGTAGAACCTATATGTTTTCCATTACTATTTCCTCATGGTGAAAATGGATGGACTAATGAGTTGAAGCATGAACTTACAGCAGAAGCATATATGATAGCACGCATGTTACGTCCTGAGAAGATAGGAGGCACATTTATGATTGCTGAAGCAACACACAGTCCATATTTAAACATTGACAGTAGGACAGGGAACTCATTTCCAGCTGATGAACCAATAGCTGACATTGAAATGTATTCTGTACCTGATGAATCATTGCATAGAAATCTTAATGTGAATAGATTTACATTAATGTGTCGATTAGCTTCATATTGGTGTTTGGATACATACTCACGTTTACTGGATCAGAGGTTGAATGCTCTAAAAAATTTACGTAATCGCATTATGATGGGTGGGACGCGGAAGAGGAGTGCAGTGCCTGCAGTATCACAAGAAGAGGAATTTGAGAGGCATGATGCAGGATTTTCAAACCCTGATGAGTCAATGAATGAGACTTACCTACCTGGTAGTACTCATGGATCCCCACGCCACATGGCTGGATTGGCTAAGAATGCCTTGGTTTTAGTCTCAGAATTCGGTTGTCCACATGTGTTCTTAACACTTACGTGTCATCCACAATGGCCAGAAATACTAGCCCAATTGTTGAGAGGACAAACTGCATTTGACCGTCCAGACATTACAGCATCTGTTTTCAAATCAAGACTTGATCTATTGAAAGCCAATATCAGAAATGGGAAATATTTCAGTGGTAGCACGGTAACATATACATTTCATGTCATAGAATATCAATATCGTGGCCTCCCACATGCGCATTTGGTGATTCGTTTGACAGATGCTCCAGACATTGACAATCCAGACAAAGATGCATTGATCAATTTTGTAAATAAACATTTTCTTGCAGAAATGCCAAGGTTTGAAGGAGATGAGAATCCTAACGTATTTCCAGTAGATGGAGAACCATCATTTACTGAAGAATACAAGAATAAATGTGTTGAATTGGTACGTATGCACAATACGCATAAATGTGCAGTTGCTGTGAATGGATGCAAGAAAGAATCTACTGACAAATGCAAGCGTGGATATAGCAACACTGATGTTGTGTCTGATACATATATCAATGTCACTACTAATAGAATTGTTTACCGACGTAGGATGCCATGCGATCTTCTTATTGTCCCTTACAATTTGGAAATTATGATGGACTGGGATTCACACACGAACTGTGAATATAGTGGTTCAGCATACTGTGCACTTTACATGTACAAGTACTGCTACAAGGGTGCAGCTAAAAGTGAACGTATTGCATTGGAATCTGAACATGGACAGGATGAAATTCAACATTTTATATTGGGTAGAGTATTGTGTTCCATGTCTGTAACTTGGCGTCTGTTAGGATATCAGGATTACCCAGCTGCAGAACCTCCTGTCTGTTGTTACAAGGTCCGCAGTCAAGAACAAATTAAGTTTTTCTTTGATGATGATACAGTAACAGATATTTTAGTGTACTACAATCGTCCTGCTGCAATCAGCCATTTGAAGTACACTGAATTCTTAACCAAGTACAATATGGCTCAACATCTACCTCAATTTTATCAGAACACGCCTGAAAGTAAAGACAACATCAGCCAGGAAAAGCATTACTTCAGAATTGATATGATACTATCATCTACCATAAAATTTAAGTATGTCTATGTACCAGTGAAAAAGATTGCACGGTGTATACGAATTGAAATGCTTTATCCAACATGTGGTGATATATATTACCTACGATTGATTCTTTTACGAAGAGCAGCAACAAGTGACATCGATGTTAGGACTGTGCCAAATGTACATGGCTGGGGTGAACCTACAGTATACCCAAGTTACCAGCAAGCAGCTATTGCACAAGGTTATGTGGAAGGTGCCACTGATGCACTTGACACATATACTGAAATGAGTTCAATGGGCACTGCTGCACAAGTTCGCAGTTACTTTGTAGTTCTTACATTACATGGCTATGCAACCCATGCTATTTTTGACAATTATGATATGAGACGTTTCATGTTCATGGATTACATCCTCTATGATTCACGAACAGAGGAACAGGCTGAACAAATGATGTTGCAAGCATTGGAACGCCTGTTCCGTAAAAGCAAATCATCCCTGACTAATTATGGATTCCCTAAGCCTAAGAGAGTACCCACTGAACTGGAAGAAGCACAATTGCATTGGATGAACCCCACTATCCAGCAACAGCAAGAGGAGCTATTACAACAATTAAATGTTACCATTACAAATAACGATGAGCAGCAGGATGCATTTAATGAGATTATGGAATCTATTAGATCATTTAGCACTTCTAACCGAGAAGATCTTCAATGTCATCGATTTCACTTTATTGGTGGTCCAGGTGGTACAGGTAAATCTGCATTGTTTAAGAAACTGCATGCTGCATGTAGATCAATCGGCCTACTGATATCGATTTGTGCACAATCAAGTCTCGCTGCTTTATTGTTCAATGGTGCCACTACCGCACATTCACTATTTGGTTACCCAGTTCAAGACGAAGATGACATTGATGATCAGAACCTTGCTCAATGCAAAATAGTAGGTGAACATAAGGAGTTTTTACATGAAGTCACTGTGATATTCTGGGATGAATTCATATCCAATGATCGAATTATTATGGAAGCAGTATTAGAATGTTTTAAGACATTGTGGAACACACCACATTACTTTGTTTTTGTGTGTGCAGGAGATTTTGCCCAGGTATGAATATGCGATTGTGTTTGTATTAATGTTATCATCATCGTCTGTATTATTAATCTCATCGTCTGTATTATTTATCAATTGCTGTATCATCGTATTTATAGATATTACCAATTGTAAAAAGTAATGAAAAAATTGCAGTCTTGAATGCTCTTATATCTTCAAATGATGAAATTTGGCAAGCATATCACAAGCACCCACTAAGTGTAAACATGCGTTTGTCAGTGGCTGCCTCTGCACGTCGGCGTGGTGGAGTACTGACAGAAGAAGAAATCGAACAATTGAATTATGCTGACATGTTGATAGACGTCAGCAAAAATCAGAATTCTCAATGGTGTCAAGTGTTAGACACAATTGACGAAGATACATGCACACTTGGCCTACCTCTCCTCAACTACTTCATTGTTGAAGAACATGAAATGGCAGTAGAATGGTTGTACCCAGAAGGAACATTAGATTTCAATGCTACAATTTTATGCTCTACAAATGAAAGTGTAGATTTGTGGAATGCTGTAGCACAAGATTTGAATTCAAATGATGCACATTTGCTGAGATCTAAAGATACTTTCTCTGAAGTTGATGATCTACATGGGCACATAAAGAAAATGCTTAACAAGGCCCTTCTTAATGATTTTAAGAAAAGTGGAATACCCAATCATGAGTTGACACTAAAAGTAGGTGACATATGTCTCATGACTCGGGCAATTAAAAGTCTGGAACTTGCCAACAATTCTCGAGTTCAAATTGTCTCAATTTTCACTCACAGTGTGGAAATCAAGACCATTGGAGAAGATTCCGAAAGAACATTACGTATTCCAAGGATACCCTTTAAATTTCGTTTGAAGTATGGTTCATCATATCAGCTAACACGCACACAATTTCCTCTACGACTTGCGTATGCCATGACTTATAACAAATGTCAATCACAAACTCTGATGAAAGTACTCCTGGACATAACCAACCCACCTTTTAGCCATGGGCAGTTATATGTTCCACTCAGCCGAGTACATGACAGTACTAAGATAGCTATTTATTTGAAGCATGATCAATTGTCTCCATCATTGGATACAACAACTGGCTTTATGCCAATGATTGATAATATCGTATATCAAGAAGTCTTAAAACTAAATAGCTAGATTATTCTTATATTCCAGAACTGATTTCTGATCATCTGTTAATGGAATTGAATTATTGTTCAACCCAATTGTAGCAGATTTAAGGTATAATGACACACAATAAATGTGGTCGGTTTCACTTACACGAGATGTAATACAATGTGGCTCATTGGGATTGAAAAACAGCACATCACCTTTCTTTAGTGGAATAGCAATCCCAAGGGCAGGAAAGGCAAAGTACGCCAATATACGTTCCTCATCTTGATTACATTCAGATCGACACAGCACCGATACAGCAGACTGAGCAAAATCTTTATCCGTATGTAGAGCAAGGAATACATTTACCCCAACAGCCATAGCACCATAAACTTTGGCTTTTTTGGGGTTGGGATTAGATTTGGATGGAGGCATTGTAAATGTGGGTGCATCCACGAGTTCAATTGCCTTTGTAACAATGTTAACCTCCTCATGACTTACATAAGCACAAAATAAATGTTCAATAGAAGCAACAAATGTATCAACTAAACTACGAGTGACCAAATCCGTATTTTCCAACACAGCACTGAATGGTGTAATCCCCCCCTTTCCCCCTTGATTAACATGTGTACCAATGCATATGTAACGCAATGGATTGTTAACATCAGTCCTGACATTTTGTGATTTATTGCCACGTATTGTTACTTTTGCTTTTGGATCTTTTAGAACCACATCAAATGCATCACATAACATATCGCATTTATTTAGACCACGTTCGGTGATGTCGTTTCGAGGACATAATAGTATGTCTGCACTGAGACTGTCATCACGTTTATATATTAGACCAAGACTATGATTGTCGAATTGAGGGTTGTTAATCACTTTCAAATTTTCTTTCACTGAATATACAATTTCGGTTTTATCGTTGAAAGGAATAGCTACCCCACCGCTGAAATATGAGAATTTTTTATTCATAGTTTCATCTCTACTCATTGGTGTAGCCTCTTCCAATGATATTGGAGATAATGTAAGTAATAGTTTCCGATTTTTACGGTTTACTCTTTTTCGTTGATTTTTAAGAGCCTTATTTGACTTTGTTGAATTAGCGAATTCAGCCGCCACAGATCCAATTTGTACTCGTTCGCTACTCGTTGTTTCAGCACCTGGCAAATGGCGTGGACCATGGATGTGTGGGGTCAATTCAGGGGCAGTGTTACGTCCATGGAGCGATGGACCACTGATGTGATTGTGGGTCAATTTCCTACCCTTGCCCTTGCGGACATTCTGCCTTTTACCCATGAGCAAATAATGGAAACAATAATGATACCATGCCCACCCAAACGAAAACCTGCAATCGCACCAATCCAACAAACAGCCCACATTCACAAAGTCCGCAATCACATAAAAGCCCCTCAAAAGTCCACAACACCCATCAATGATATGGGCATACGAAAGCCCGCAATCGCGCCAATCCAACAAACAGGCCACAATCACAAAGTCCGCAATCACATAAAAGCCCCTCAAAAGTCCACAACACACCAGTCCACTTCATACTGTAAAAACTGAAGCACCTAGAATATTGACAAAGGTAGACCAACAATTCCCCACCAACACGTGTCCATTCCAAATGTTGCCAATCCATTGCCATAATGCTGCAAAATGACAACAACAACAACAACGACGGCAACTATTAATTCAACGTCGGTGCAGGAAGATAGTGGCTTTGGCAACTGATCCCCCAAGATGAGTGGTTGCCTATACTGATGATTCCTCAAGGTGTCATGATGATAATATATTTGCCAGGGCACGTCCATTTCCTTGGTGAGGCATTCATGGTGCCAGTTTACCGACGGAACCCAGCATATTATTAACATGATAGATCCCCCAAGATGCCGTGGCCTAATAATGATTATTAACGTTTCCTCAAGGTATCATGATGATAATATCTATTGCCAAGCACGTCCATTTTCTTGGTGAGCCATTCATGGTGCCAATTTACCGACGGAACCCAGCATATTATTCACATGATAGATCCCCCAAGATGCCGTTGCCTAATAATGATTCTTAACGTTTCCTCAAGGTGTCATGATGATAATATATTGCCAGGTCACGTCCATTTTCTTGGTGAGCCATTCATGGTGCCAGTTTACCGACGGGGGCCAGCATATTATTAACATGATAGATCCCCCGAGATGCCACCTAATAATGATTATTAACGTTTCCTCAAGGTGTCATGATGATAATATATTGCCAGGTCACGTCCATTTTCTTGGTGAGCCATTCATGGTGCCAGTTTACCGACGGGGGCCAGCATATAATTAACATGATAGATCCCCCCAGATGCCATGGCCTAATAATGATTATTAACGTTTCCTCAAGGTGTCATGATGATAATATATTGCCAGGTCACGTCCATTTTCTTGGTGAGCCATTCATGGTGCCAGTTTACCGACGGGAGTTTATAATGTTAGTTAAGGTTGATTGTTAATCACTCATCATGCTACACAACAATCAATACAACACAACAATCAAATTATGAATCTATGTGATGGGTATCAGAACACGATGTAGAGACACAAGGTGGCGCAGAAGAAGCAGTAATTGGAACAATACTACACTAGCAATTAACAATCAACCTTAACTAACATTATAAACTAATAACAACCAATGAAAAACAACCTGTAACAACTACTTGATGCAACACAAGAACCAACACTCACACAATATAAAACTACTTATCATAATACCTAGATCAATTGCTCTAGGTCGTCATCTGCTTCAGCAATGAACTCCTCAAGAAGTGCATCACGAACGTTGTTTCCAACTCCTGTGACTTCACCAAACATATTATTCAGTTCTTCCATGTGAGATTCAGTGAGGGTGAGGTCAGGAGTGATTTCAATCTCAGCAAGAGTCTTCAGTTTTTGGGCAACAATTGCACGTACAACCTTATTTGCGTATGCTTTGTGAGCACTCAATGGGAAACTCCAGTCAGTGGAAGCATCAACTTCATCAATACGCATAACCCAAAGAAGATTACCTGCTTGGCACTCCTTAATCCATTTCACGGTTAGATTAATGAAAGACTTGAACTCAACGCCACCAATATAGATATTTTCACCATTCTTATTAGCCAATGCCTTGAGTTGTTCTTTGACATCATACGAACGCCCCCAAAACCAACCAAATGCGACTCCATTGGGACAAAATACATTAGTAACTTGAAGAAGAGGTTTTATGTCTCGTGGTGATTTTGTTGGTGACTGCGGTGGTTGCGGTAACCTTTTAGCTTTGTCTGAAGGTGACTCATAAGGATTAATTGTCAGTGATGATGTTGTTTTTGACGAAGCTGATTTCACCATGATGCTTTCGTTTCAGTTTTGAATTTATGAATTTGATTTGATCCATGATCACATATCCCCAAGAATCCCTACTCACACAAATAATTGATCAGGCCTCAACACAAATTTTCAACCCTTCACAACGATTATTTCAATCTACACTCAACACACGTTGGACCATCAATCACACTCACATAATTGATCCCCAAGAATCCCTACTCACACAAATAATTGATCAGGCCTCAACACAAATTTTCAACCCTTCACATCGATTATTTCAATCTACACTCAACACACGTTGGACCATCAATCCCAAGAATCCCCACAATACTCACACAAATAATCTACGCTCAACCATTTATGTAGAAAATAACTACGGAAAGAAAGCCTGCAATCACAACAATCCAACAAATAACCCACAATCACATACATAATCTACAGATCCCAACCATTTATGTAGAAAATAACTACAGAAAGAATGCCTGCAATCACACCATTCCAACAAATAGTCCACAATCGCATATGACAAGTAAGCCTGCAATCACATCAATCCAACAAATATTCCACAATCACATACTCACACAAATATCTTGCACCTAACCGTTAGCAGTTAGAAGAGGGCACCAACGTTAAGCTAGGATACACATCGCAACAAACTACAATTAATCTCCATAAAATAATAATATAATGACAAAGGCACCCACGTGTTCGCATCCAGGGTGTTTGTTTAGCTCTCGATCAAAAGGATTGTGTTCTAAACATGGAACTCCCAGAAGTAGAAGATATTGCATTGTAGATCAATGCAAGACTCACTGTAGAGGAAAAGACGGCCTCTGCTACCGTCACCGAATAAATGATGATAGTAATACTTCAACAACTGTAGTCAAAGCACAAAACAGGCAAATATGCAGATTTGATGATTGTGATAAAGTAGCACGAGGGAAGCATGGATTTTGTAGTAACCATTATCGAATCACATTCAATACGAAATTACCATCTACTAATCGTAAGCGAACATCGCACACACCGGTTATTTCTATCATTAACAATCAAATTGATGTCTTAGAGAAAAAGAAACAAAAAATTGATGAAAAATTAAAATTTCTACAACGAAAAAAAATTAGCATACCTTCAATTGAAGATGATGTTGCAAAAGATAACGAGGACGGAGAAGGGAACGAGGGGGGACGACGGGAGGACGGGGGAGGAGGGGACGAGAGGGGAGAAACGAAGGAAGGGGGAGGAGGGGACCAGGGGGGAGAAGGGGAGGAGGGGGGAGGAGTAGCATGTTTACATTGCGGAGACACTTACAAAATTTACGAAGTCCAAAAATTCTTCTCCCGAAAATGTAATCATCATTTCTGTGAAAATTGCATTAACAATTGGCGTAAAGGATGGGACGAAACTTGGCGTGAAGAATGGGAGGGAGATGCTACCTTCCTATTACGTCGACGTGAATCTGACACACCTGTAACAACAAAGAAGTGTCTTTACGAAAAATGTAACGTGTATCATGATAGAATGGGAGGAGAACAAAGCTTTGATGAGGATAAAAGGACAATGTGTAATCTACTAATTGAAAGTATTCAGCTAGATGACAACAATAAAATACATCTACAAACGAAAAAATCACGCAATACTTTCAAGGAACGTCGTATAAGATCTTTGACATGTGGGTGAGTTCAACATTGACTATTACATTATTTTAACGATAATCATTTCTAATTTGTTGTCATACCTTCACTACAGCCTCAACAACGTAAAAAATGATTGTGCAAAAAATGTTATATTCCAGCTACTCTGCCACACACCACCTATTCGGAATACCATCCATCAGAACTATGACGTTGGAACACTAACTCCTGCATTACACACTCTCTTTACCAAGATGGAAGAAAGTAAAACATCATTCTATACTCCATTATCGAATTTTCTTTACACCATACAATCGAATTCAAACACGGACAATAGTCAATTAACGGAGATTTACAATTATAATAAATTGTTTTCTGTAAACCAAGGTATGTCCAAACTTATTGTTGCTATCATGTCACTGGTTATGGTCGAACTGTCAATTTGTACATGCCAGCATTATAATTTACTAATACATATACTTTATCAACTTTGACAATTCAGTTGATGCCGCTAATTTGTATGCTACTCTACTTACTACTATACGTAAGGAGACTGGCACCACCAATCACACGACGACCATCATAGAAATTGTACTAGACAAACGTGATCTTCTTCCACAAAAGAGACAACGTCGAGGCAAGAAAAACGAACAAGAAGTCAAGCATTTTGACCTTGATGAACATATGAAGAACTACTCCAGATCTGAGGATCAAGTCAGCACAGCAGACAATGATGATATTCCACAACTACTCCAAATAACCATTAATCGGTTTACCATCGAAAATCCAACTGTTGTTAATGATCAACCGATAAAATTTAGTGAAACCATTACTGTGCCAACAACATTTAAAGACACAACAATGCAATACATACTCATTGGATATGTCTGCTTCCGCGGCGACACAACAAGTGGACACTATAAGGTAATCTGTCGAGAAGAAACTAGGATTAATCCTTCTTGGTTCCTGTATAATGATGCGGACACTAGAGAGCTTAATGTGAAGGATCGTGGCAATGATTGTTATAAAAGAGAGGTAGTGTTCCTCCTATACGCTCAAGAACAATATTATTACAATGTATCTATTGATGGAGCAATTTAAGTGATCATGTGATTGTGGACGTTTTGTGAGTATGTGATTGTGGGGTATGTGATTGTGGGCTTTTTGCATTGTTGTCTGGGATAAATATACGCAAACAAATTAAACTAAGTGATTAATGCTGTAAAAGAGACCTCAATATTATTTTAAGATTGTTTTCCATGACATCATTAGCACAATCATAACAGGCCCACAATCACATACTCCACTCATAAACCACCCACAATCACGAAAAAGAAGAGTAATGGGATAAACGTATGCAAACAAATTAAACTAGTGTTTAATTCTGTTTCACATAACATCTTCGGCTTGCGGAGGGATTCATTATTCTACACCAAAATCCCGGAGCTGTTGTACGAAAAATCCACTTCTGCCTACATGATAAAGGACATGACCTCAACATGAATTACCCCTGCGCGGCGAAGCCCCAATCGGCTTGTACATTGGAAAATATTAATTTCCTAATACTAAGCTCCCCCCTCAAACTACCAGTAAAATAACCCTCTGAAGGAGCGTAGCTACGAGGGGGAATCCGCGGGTTGACTGGCCTGATTGTTTCGCTTCTTTCTTGCTTCATCCTCTCATAAAACAAAATCCGAGGTCTCTCCAACCAAAACGCCACACAAGCATCCAACAACATGAACCTCACCAAGTCCGTTCGTGGGCTTGCTACCGACATCAACGCAGCTCCACAGTATGACCCAAATGATGATGTGAGTGAGAAGTATTGTGTTAAGTGTGTTCATAATATGCCCTCGCCATGATGTTATGCTCACTCCTCACATCTCCTCTTGTTAATGGTGTACTTTCGTCAATAGCGCTTCGACACCATCTTCGATCTTCTCGATAAGGATAACAGTGGCACATTGAGTAGTAAGTCAATAGTGTTATTTTAATCCCATGTCCATGTTCCCACGCCATATCGTGCTAACTAATTGTTGCCTTCCACCAACAACAGAGGAGGAAGCATACACACTCGTTAGGCTCTTTGAACTCGAGAAGACCAAGACTAAATCCCTCAAGAACTATCTGGGTCAAGTGGTAGGAGCTTCTGCATTGGTGATCCTCCTCCTTGGAGCTTGCACATTTGGTGCAGTCTTTGTTGCGGTCAAGGCTACGAAGGATACTCAGGTGTCTACATCGGGTGCCCTCATGAACAAGGAAGGTTCTCGGATGCTCTCTACCGTTGCCCAAGGCACACGCTTTCAGCTCTTTAACACCTCTGAGGATACCCCCCTCTGTGTGAGTATGATAAATTGATTTACATGTTGTCATTCATCATCATTCAATCTTTCTCCCCTTCACACATCCTATCAACACTATATTACAACATGCAGATTGCAGGTGAGACCTTTGATATTATCCAAAGCAACGTCCTTCAAGGGTCCAAGGTTATCCTTGATGTGGAAGAGGAAGGCCTCAATAAACGCAGCATCCTCTCTCTAGATGCCGCCACCGAGATCTCCTCAAGTGGTATCACATGCTTCCGCTCGTTGGATGGGAAGGAACACTGCTTTGTAGATGCTCAGCCCGGTGAGTGCAACTCATTTGGTGGACCCGAGGAACGTCGTAAGTTAGGGGAGTCTTACAGCAAAAAATACGCT
>Ga0209230_10000673_pt1 | contig 13304 bp, 18 predicted proteins | sample LakOntMetagenome_FD_187467 | JGI IMG/M metagenome (GOLD analysis project Ga0209230, IMG submission 187467) | Freshwater and sediment microbial communities from Lake Ontario - Sta 18 epilimnion Metagenome (SPAdes) (version 2) | ecosystem: Environmental > Aquatic > Freshwater > Lentic | place... | reverse complement strand
GATCTAACACAGCCAACGACAACGGTAAAGACAGTGAAGATAACTTCTGCAGTTGTGGCTTCTGCGCCAAGGTTGAGGTATTCAACGATTGCAACGAGTGCTGCTGCTCCGCCACCAACACCGTTAAAGAGTGCAACGAGTTGTGGCATCTGAGTCATTTCGACCTTGCGAGCTGCAGGGACACCAATAATGAGACCTACTGCGATTGCGCCGAGAATCCACCAGAAGTTATGAAGCGGAAGTGAATGACCTACCTCTTCACCATGTGAGGGAGTGACGTAGAGAAATACCGAGAGAGTTGCAACGGTGGCACCGAATGCGCCAATGAGGTTTCCACGACGAGCTGTCTTTGGATGCGAAAGGCCCTTGAGAGCCAAGATGAAAGCAACACCGGCAGCGAGGCCGATCAAGCTATAGAGAGTGCTATTCATTATTCGCCTCCCTTCTTCTTTGGCTTAAACATTTCGAGCATGCGGTCAGTAACAACAAAGCCGCCGACCATATTGATTGTTGCAAGGACAATCGCAGCGAGAGATAAGCCAAGTTCAAGATTTGATTCGCTGTGATCAGCGACGATGATGGCGCCAACAAGAATGACGCCGTGAATTGCGTTCGCACCTGACATCAAAGGTGTGTGAAGTGTTGAAGAAACTTTCGAAACTACTTCAAATCCCACAAAGACTGCGAGAACGAAGATGGAAATGATTGCGATTGCATCCATTAGTTAGCACCGCCCTTCTCACTTGCTCCTGGTGTGTGCTTGGCACCGCCATGAGTTGTGGCTGACTTGTCGATGATTTCATCGGTGAAATCAATATTGAGAGCAACAGGTGCTCCATCTTTACTTGGTGTGGTCATCAAGGTCAGAAGGTTCACGACGTTACGTGAATACAAGCTAGAAGCGTGGAATGGGAGCTGGCTTGGCACATCTTTACCGCCCCAGATCTGAACGCCCTTTGCGGTAACAACAATCTCACCTGGCTTTGATCCTTCTACGTTTCCGCCAGTTTCTGCAGCTAGGTCAACGATGATTGTTCCGGCTTCCATCGCATCAACCATCTGCGCTGTCATCAAGCGAGGCGCTGTGCGACCTGGAACTGCTGCAGTTGTAATAACAACGTGTGACTTTGCAATGTACGGAGTAAGAAGTTCACGTTGCTTTGCAGCGCGCTCTTCTGTCATTTCGCGCGCATAACCGCCTGCACCTTCAAGTGCTTCGAGATCAAGGTTGATAAATGTTGCACCCATTGACTTCACTTCATCAGCAGATGAAGGACGAACGTCATAAGCGCTTACAACGCCGCCAAGTCGGCGAGCTGTTGCAATTGCTTGGAGTCCTGCAACACCTGCACCAAGAACAAGAACTTGAGCCGGTGTAACTGTTCCTGCAGCAGTCATAAGCATTGGGAAGAATCGTGGTGAAAGTTCAGCACCGACGAGTGCTGCACGGTATCCAGCACAGAGCGCCTGTGATGTCAGCGCATCCATTGATTGCGCACGTGAAATACGTGGAACAAGTTCAAGTGAGAACGCTGTTACTCCGGCACTTGTTGCTGCATCGATTGAATCAACTGCAGTAACTGGAGAAAGGAAAGAGATTGTGACGGCGCCTTTCTTGAGGCTGCCCATCTGCGCTGGTGTCAGTGAGGTAACGGAGAGAACCACATCAGCATCACTAATCACGTTGCCACTCTTTACTGTGGCACCTGCTGCCGTAAAGAGATCATCCGTTGCTTGCGAATGAACGCCTGCTCCAGATTCAATGACGACTTCATAACCAAGTCGCGTTAACTTATTGATGACATCTGGCACGAGCGCTACGCGCTTCTCGCCATCTCTGATTTCTCTAGGAACAGCAACTCTCATGGCGATAAAGGTAGTGGCTCAAGGTGGCTCGGGCTAGATGAAAGTATCTCGGCGTCGAGTTAATTTCCCTGTAATTCACCGCGGGTGAGGTGATAGAGCAATGCTTGAATCGTTGTGCGGCGGTGATACGCCTCGCGCCAGATGACTGACTTAGGTCCATCGATCACTGAAGCTTCAACTTCTTCACCACGGTGAGCAGGTAGGCAATGCATAAAGATTGAATCTTTCTCTGTCAGTGACATCAAGTTCTCGGTCACTGCATACGGTGCAAGCGACTTCATCTTTTCGGCGCGCTCTGCTTCAGGGTCGCCCATCGACATCCACACATCTGTGTAGAGAACTGATGCGCCTTTTGCTGCAGCTTCTGCATCTGTCGTTACTTCAATAGTTCCGCCGCTCTTTGCTGCAATCTCTTTCGCCTTTGCAACAACTGCGGCATCTGGTGCCCACTTGCCATCAGGAGTTGCTGCAACAACATGTGCGCCCATGATTGCGCCCATGATCAACCAGGCATGGGTCATATTGTTTCCATCGCCGAGATAAACAAATTTGCGGCCCTTGATGTCATTGCCAAAGTTCTCGCGGATTGTTACCCAATCTGCCAGAAGCTGCGTTGGGTGATCATCATCGGTGAGACCGTTGATAACAGGGATTGAAGATTCAGCGCCGAGTTCATCGACATCAGATTGCTTAAAGGTACGAATAATCAGTGCATCACAGAAACCGCTAATGATCTTCGCTGTATCTGCGATTGTTTCTCCGCGACCAAGCTGTAGATCATCGCCACGGATAAAGATGGGTGTTCCGCCAAGGTGTGCCACTGCTGTTTCTGAGGCAAGGCGAGTACGCGTTGAAGGCTTGGTCATGTAGATCGCGACTGTCTTATTGCTCAACGCTGTATTCGAGCGGAGCGGGTTCTTCGCAAAGTCAGCAGCTGTATCGAGGAGTAAATCGACATCAGCGCGGGAAAGTTGCTCTGTGCGTAGTAAGTCTTTCATTGGGAGATTCTACAGTCATATTAGATACTAGGAGCATGGGTATTTTCGACCGCGGTCTTCCAACGCTTGATTCACCTATTACTGGTGCAGATACAGACACACTCACTCGCCCCGTAGAACAAGAAGATGATGGCGGCCATGATCGCTTCGCTCATTACATTAAGAAAGAGAAGATCGTTGAATCTGCAGTAACCGGAAAATCTGTCCGCGCTTTATGCGGAAAGAAATGGGTTCCTTCTCGGGATCCGCAGAAGTATCCCGTCTGCCCAATCTGCAAAGAGATTTACGACGGTCTGCGCGAAGGACCAAAAGATTCAGAATAGAACTGGTGGAGGTGCCGGGAATCGAACCCGGGTCCTTCAGAATTAAAACAGGGCTTCTACGGGCGTAGTGTGTTTATCGTTTTCTCAGTCCTGAATCTCTTACACACAAGTATTCAACGAACTCATTTGCGAAACTGTTCTCTCAAGATATTCGCAACGCTATCTCGATGAAAAGCTCTCTAGCGACGCCAGGTTCCGGGACGAGAGCGCGCCCGGGCTGACGGATTCGGTACTAGCTTATGCAGCTAGAGCGAAATCACTGCGACTGTTGTCTGCAGTTATTTGTGCACAGGTTTCATGGTTTACGAGATCATCCCGGCTTCCTCGGCCCGCTTCCCCTGCCTCAACAACTAAAGTCGAGACCGTTCACCCCCAAGTAGTACTTGGGAATTACGTTGAGAAACGTAATTCACACTATTTAATTTTTAGACAACTCACCCAATGAAAAATTGATGTGGATTGGTTTCCTAGAAGGTATGGAGTGAGCATTCTTGTCTGCCAACTCGATCTATCTAAGCGATGTCCCAAGTATAGAGAACACTTAGGAGAAGTGAGAAATTCCCGTAAATCTAAGCGTGAAAGACTAGAAGGAGTCTTTGCCTGATTGGCGACGCGATAGTTCGCGGTTTACTTCACGTGTTGCTTGCTGCTCCATCAAAGTAGAACGCTTGTCGTGCGCCTTCTTACCCTTGGCAACAGCGACTTCAATCTTTGCTTTTCCATCTTTAAAGTAGAGCTGCAATGGAACGAGAGTGATTCCAGAATCCTTTGTGCGCGCAGCAATCTTGCGAAGTTCTAGTTTATGAACAAGCAACTTTCGCTTACGACGAGGAGTGTGGTTGGTCCACGTTCCTTCGGTGTATTCAGGAATATGAACGCCATGTAGCCAGAGTTCGCCATTTTCAACCATGGCGAAGCCATCGATCAGAGATGCGCGGCCTGCGCGGAGTGATTTCACTTCTGTTCCCATTAAGACGATGCCACATTCATAGACATCATCAATGGAGAAATCGTGACGAGCTTTCTTATTCTGAGCGATGAGCTTCTTACCTAGTTCTTTAACCATGAGCTCACCTCCCAGCAAGTATTACTTTGAAGGGCTAATTAAACCTTCAAATAACGGCGAAGGGTAATGAGCGAAGCAATCGTTGAAACAACGAGGCCTGTAAGGAGCAACCAGGCAGAAGCTGCCGCAACTTCGCCCCAACCAAAGAACTTGGTGAAGGTAAGAAGAGGGGCGACCTTCTCTTGGACTACGTACTTAAGCCCTGCAAGAAGTCCGGTAGCAAGTCCCCAACCGATAAAGGCAGAGAAGATTCCTTCGAGAAGGAATGGAAGTTGAATAGACCACGAAGATGCTCCGACCAACTTCATCACACCGGTTTCACGGCGACGGTTAAACGCCGCGATGCGAAGTGTGTTGCTAATAAGCAACGCTGCTGTGAGAACTGAGAGAAGTCCAACTGCAAGTGCGCCATTGCGAAGCACACCAAGTAAGCGGAAGAACTTCTCAAGAATGGTGCGCTGATCTTGCACAATATCTACGCCAGGTCGTCCACTAAATGCGCTAACGACAACATCGAATTGTGTTGGGTCTTTGAGTTTTACTCGGAATGATTCAGGAAGCTGATCTGCTGTGACGTTCTGCGCAATTGCCGAATCCTTAAAGCGCTCTTTAAAGCGCTCAAATGCCTCTGTCTGTGATTCATAGAAGACGCTATCTACAACTGGAAGCGCATCAAGATCTGCCTTGATTGTTGCGCGCTGTTCTGGAGTTACAACTCCACCAGCACATGAAGGAGATTCAGAGAGAGATCCGCAGAGGAATACAGATACTTCGATCTTGTCATACCAATAATCCTTCATGGCGCTGACCTGTGAATTTGAAAGTAATCCGATGCCAAGGAGTGAGAGCGAGATAGCAACAGTGACGATGACGGCAAAGGTCATGGTGAGGTTACGGCGTAGTCCGATTCGGACTTCACTCATTAAGAATCCTGCGCGCATTTTTCTACCTCATATCCTTTTGACGATTAGCCTGTCGAATTAACCCGTGTATCCATAAACGCCACGAACCTGGTCGCGGATTACATGGCCGCCATCAAGTTCGATTACGCGCTTGCGCATCTGATCAACAATTCCTGAATCGTGTGTAGCCATCAAAACTGTGGTGCCTTCGCGATTGATGCGATCGAGCAACTTCATGATTCCTACAGAGAGTGCAGGGTCAAGGTTTCCTGTTGGTTCGTCGGCGATGATGATTGATGGACGAGTTACATAGGCGCGAGCAATCGCCACGCGCTGTTGTTCTCCACCAGAAATTTCAGATGGCAGACGATCGCCCTTATCTTCAAGTCCAACGAGTTCAAGCATCTCTGGAACTTCGCGGTTGATCTCTTTCTGCGAGTAACCAAGAACGTGAAGTGAGAATGCAATGTTCTCTGAAATAGTTTTATTAGGAAGTAAGCGGAAATCCTGGAAGACAGTTCCGAGCTGGCGACGAAGTTCTGGAACCTTATGGTTTGCAAGAGTTCCGAGATCTTTTCCAGCTACGTGAATAATTCCTGAGGTTGGTCGCTCTTCGCGAAGAATCAAACGTAAGAAGGTTGACTTACCGGAACCTGACATACCGACCAAGAAGACGAATTCGCCCTTAGTGATTTCAAGGCTCACGCTATCGAGGGCAGGACGATCCTGACCTGAGTAAATCTTCGTTACATTTTCAAACTTAATCACGCGCTGCTCCTTATTTTGACGCACTGGGTGCGAAATTCGTGCAGGGGTGCACGTTTGAGACCTGGGCTTAGTTTATGGAGCGCGAGCGGAAATTCAGGGTTGATTCGCGGTATTTAATGGCAATTCACAGGATTAAGAGTGAGATGCGTTACGGCGCCAGCGAATTCCCGCTTCGATGAAATCATCAATCTCGCCATTAAGTACTGCCGATGTATTGCCTGTTTCATGGTTATTTCGAAGATCTTTCACCATTTGATAAGGCGCCAGAACATAGGAACGCATCTGATTTCCCCATGATCCTGAGTTGTCACCCTTGAGAGCATTGATTTTTGCCTGCTCTTCTTGGCGGCGACGTTCCAATAGCTTTGATTGCAGAACAGCCATAGCTGTAGCTTTATTTTGAATCTGCGAACGCTCGTTCTGACATGAGACAACGATTCCCGTTGGAATGTGAGTCAAGCGAACTGCAGAGTCAGTTGTATTCACACCCTGTCCCCCAGGACCAGATGAGCGATAAACATCAACGCGAATTTCTTTCTCATCTAGCTCAATGTGATCGCTCTGTTCAACTACAGGAACAACTTCAACGCCAGCAAAAGATGTGTGGCGACGAGATTGCGAATCAAAAGGAGAGATGCGAACTAGGCGGTGAGTGCCCTGTTCAACCGAAAGCGTTCCATATGCATATGGAGCACTCACACGGAATGTTGTTGATTTGATTCCCGCTTCTTCGGCATAGGAAGTTTCAAGTACATCAACCTTATGTTCATGGCGTTCGCAGTAGCGCAGATACATACGCATCAACATTTCTGCCCAGTCGGCTGCTTCAACGCCTCCTGCTTCAGAGCGAATCGTGATCAAAGCATCGCGGTCGTCATATTCACCATTGAGAAGAGTTGTTACCTCTAACTCGCTAATTGCCTTCACTGTTGAATCGAGTTCACTCTCTGCATCAAGCAGCGCTGAACCATCAGGTTCACCTGCAGCTAATTCAAAGAGAACCGGCAAATCATCAACGCGACGACGCAAACTCTTAAGGCGAGCAATTGTTGATTGCACTCGTGACAACTTACTTGTCACAGCTTGAGCCTTCTCGGGGTCATCCCACAGATTCGGAACTCCAGCTGCAGCCTCTAGTTCAACAGCTTCTGCTTCAAGCCTTGGAAGATCTAATACCTTTTCAATCGAAGTAAGGGTCGCGCCAATCTCATTGATTTCGAGGTTGTATTCGCGAGCCATAGGTGAAGGATAGCGAGAAGTTAACCGATATTAATTCCATAGTAATTGGTGGTTATTTTTCGCTCACCAAAGGAGCCCACTTCAGATACCACTTGAACATCTCTTATCCCGGTGAAGGGAAGTATGAATGGGAGGTACACCGTGGCAGAAGTCTTTAAAGATATTTGAAATCCATCGCATCCAATCTCTTCTACTTTGATCTCGGTAAGATTTTCACGAATTAACCCGCTTCCATCACTACCTAATTGAGCCATTGAATCAAGTGCATCTTTTGCGCCCTTTTGACAATCGATTGGGATTCCCGGATCCCGCTCTCCTTCGCCTAATACATTAAGGGCCAACCTTGTGGCGTTGTACTGACTTCGGTAATAAGCATCTAAATCTAGATTTCGTACTCCACGTTGCGCAGCGGCTTCAGTAATTTGAGTGAGTGATCGCTTTGCTAAATACACCGATGAAATATTTGTGAGAATAAGAAGCGTCGTCACAATCATCAGGAATAGACTCATTATGAGAACAGAAAGCGAACCGCGTTCATCGCGAATAAATCTACGAATCATCTAATTGCCAAGATTTGGTTACTAAGCCCACGGAGAGACATATTCAAGAGCTCTCACCGTAATCGCACGCTCTCCGTCACGATTGAAAGTTAACGAAATTCTCACTGAGTTATTTGGTGAGATACATGGCTTGGAAAGGCAGTCCACTTCCATAGTCATTCTGGACTCGCTTGAGTCATTCGCGAAGCCAAGTACTTTGGAGCCTTGCGAAACAATTTCCTCCGCGACTGCAAATGCAATTTCATCGTTTGAACTGGTCACGAAACCTCGCGCTGATTCCCGAGCAAGAGTTCTCAGAACTTCTTGGGATTCACTGGAATCTGCAAAGGAATTCAGAAAGATAAATAGCGGAATGAAGAGGGGGATTGCAAGTAGGACAAATTCCACAGAGGCGCTGCCTCGTTCATCATCTCGGAACGCCTTAAGCAAGGCGCAAATGAAACTTCTCATCGCTGATTCTCAATCAGCGCAATTCCCGAAACATCGGTGCGCATTTCATGGCCCAACGAGTCTGTAATGCCCGGCAGGAACTTTGGAAGCGAACGAGAGCGATAACTGATTACTAGATCCAAGTTCTGATTTGGATCCGGAGAATCAATATGAAGAAAAGTATCGCTGTCGGAGAATTCTCCGCTGACTGCTCTAGAAGATGCTTCGTCTTGAGCGGAAACCTTCTCCATATTCCTGCCGTGGACAGCGAGAGTTAGTTGCGCCGAAATGAGAAAGAGAGTGAGCAAAGGGATCAGAACAAGAGAGCTCTCCACGCTCCCTCTCTCTTCCGATACAAACTTTCTCAGTTTCTTTAACACCAATTAGCGAATTCCATTCATGGCATCGAGAGAGTTCTTAAGTATCGCAGTGAGGCGCGGTGCAGCAATGGTCCAGAGAGCAGTGACAAGACCGGTGGTCATCAGGACTACAAGAACCCATCCAGGCACATCGCCGCGATCATCGAGTAGAGCTTTGTAGATACGTGACTGCCTCATCTGCTTCAACTTTAAAGCGACGTATAACTCAGCATTGATCAATCGCTCTTGAATTACTTCTGTCATTTCTATTTCCTTTCGGTTGGTTTACTTTGGAGATTTTCCTGTACTGAATACTTGTTTTTTACGGCTTAACTCTGTGCGAATAGATTGAGGTTGGATAATGAAGGCCAGAGAGCGAAGAGAATTGATATCGGGAGTATGAGAAATACGACCGGAATCATCATGGAAAGCTCTGCTTTTGCGGCGGCGGCCAGAGTTCGATTTCGTTGAAAATCTCTCGCCTCACGTGCGTGGCTATGTAGAACATCAATAAGCGGTGCGCCTCTCGTTATCGCTATAACGATTGAATCTACAAACCTTCTAACGGCCAAAGAGCTGACACGTCGCCCCATTTCATCGAGTGCATTTGAGAAAGGCGTGCCTGATGAAACCATTTCTATGACCTTCTTAAACTCTTGCGAAAGTGCTCCTCTTCCTCGTGCAGATATTCGTTGCATAGCGCTGAGTGGAGTCTCGCCTGCGGAAAGAGCGAGCGTTAGCGCTTCGACGATGACCGGGAAATCGGATTCAATACTCTCGCGATATTTCTTCACTTCCTCAGTTAACCGATATTCAGTCAGTAGAACTACAGCGCAGATAATGAAGATAGAAATAGCGACCAGTGTGGTGAAGGGAATTTGAGAAAGTATCCAGAGAAGGAACAGAGCAGATACCAGAACGAATGAAATTATGATCTGCCGATATCTGAAATTCTCATAGTGGCTCTCTTCGGGGTAGCCGAGTTCAGTTAATTTCTCTCGCACCCCTGATTTATCCCCAATTCGTCGAATGGAATTTAAACTAAGCGACTCAAATGAGAAGTCTCTATAGATAAGGAAGAAAACGGGAATAAGAAATAAGAGAGTGATAGAGATTGTGTAACTCATTCAACACGAGTCATTTCTGCGTCAATGAAGATTCGACTTGGATATGGCATCTTGCTCAAGTAATTCATCCACAAATATGCAACGGCGGTAAATCCAAGTCCAGAGATAAGAATGAGCACTCCTCCACTCGTTGAGAATGCCTCACTGGTGCTCGGTTGTGTCGAGAGAAGCAGAAGAAGAATCCAAGGAGCGGCGGCAGATAAGTGTGCGGAGTTCTTAATCCAACTCTGTTTAACAACTATTTCACGACGTAGAGTCAGGTCTTCGCGAATGAACTTAGAGAGCAATCTCAGGATGTTGAGTAGCTCTGCGCCACCTAGCTCGCGAGATATAAGTAGCGCTTCTACAACCTGATCAACATTAGGTTCAGCTAGCGACTCTTTGACGTGAATGAGTGCTGTGCGAAAATCTCCATGAAGACGCATCGATTGGTTGAAACTCTTGAACTCATCTTTAAATATTTCCGGGCCACGTTCTGCCATGCCGGCTAGGGACTCATTTAGTGAGAGCCCTGACTGAACACCCGAAATCAAAATATCTATTAGCTCTGGCACACCGCTCTGTATGGCTGCCGTGCGCTTGCTCTCACTCTTTCGTTGAGCGATGAAGAGAAAGATGGCGATAAAGGAGGAAAATGCCGTTGCGATATATATGGATTGAGAAAAGGAGAATGCGACGAGTCCTGAAGTCAGCACGATTGCGATTTGGGTGATCCTGGATTTTTTCATAATCTCGCCAAGCCTCGTTCGTAGGATTGGCCTGTCCAGCGCCACAGGGTTTCAACTTCAGCTCTGTCGTTCTCATATCTTCCAGTGACACGAACAATTTCAATAAGTCTTCTCGCCCCGTCGACAGCAAGGGAGACCTGAACGACTAAATCAATTGCTGATGCAACAGTTGGGGCGATAAATTTGTGAGAGATATTCTCACCAGCTAATAAGGGAAGAGTTTGTAACTTTGTGATTGCATCTCTTGCTGAGTTAGCATGCAGAGTTCCCATTCCCGGTAAACCAGAATTAAGAGCAAGAAGTAAATCGAGCGCCTCAGCTTCTCTGACTTCACCAACGACAATTCGAGAAGGTCTCATTCTCAAAGCTTCTTTGATGAGTTGTCGCAAAGAGATAGCTCCCGTGCCTTGTAAGTTTGCACTTCTTGTCTGCATTTGAACTAGATCTGGAACCATAGGCTGAAGTTCGAATACTTCTTCAATCGTGATTACTCGCTGAGTTCGAGGTATTTCGGCAATGAGTGCATTGAGTAAAGTGGTTTTACCTGCCTGCGTTCCACCACTCACAAGTATGTTCAATCCAGACTTCACTGCGCTCGATAGTTCAGAGGCAATTTCTTCACTCATTACACCCATGGCAGCAAGGTCAAGAATCGATTTCTGTCGCATTAAATGTTTGCGGATATTGACTGCCCAGTGCTCAGCGGTGATTTCAGGAATCGCAACGTGCAGTCGACTTCCATCAGGTAATCGGGCATCCACAAATGGTTGAGATAAATCCAATCTACGGCCGCTCCAGATCAATGCTCGATCAATTAATTGTCTGACCGAATCACTTGTCAAAACGAGATTAATTAATTGGCTCTTGCCGTTTCTTGCAACAAAGATTCTCTGCGGTGAATTAATCCAAATTTCTTCAATAGTTGGATCCGACATAAGTTCCGCGATGGGTCCGAAGACGATGTCGGGATCCATGGTTTCCATGGGGCGAAGTTAGGGTGGCACTGACAACGTGCGTCTGCTTTCTACGGTTCCTGTGGATAGATAGGAAATGAGTTAACTCTGAGTTATGCCGATTAACTCTTGGTTATCGAGTCGATTGAGAATTTCTAGGGAGCTCTCGCCAATTTTGGCAGTCACAATCGCAGACTTACATAAGGCCGCCTTGCTCCATTCCTGGTGGCTGCTCCAACTAGCGACAACTCTTGAAGTCAATGATTCCGCGACAGCCAAAGGTGCTTTCAATATGACTGTGAATTCAAATCTTCCAAGTCGGGCACATAGGTCTTCCGCTCGTACAGATGTCTTCAATACTTCAGCGAAAGAAAGTATTGCTAGTTCGTATTGAGATTCTTCTGATGCGAGGCTCGCTTGCTCATCTCTTGGAAAAAGTTGAAATCTAATTAATGTGAAGCGCGATCGATTTCTCTCGGCTGTTGCTAGTTCTCGACGTAAGTTCTCATAGAAATATGGTGGGGCAGCGAGCATGGTGAGTGAGTCGCGGAGCCCATCATGAGAAAAAGTCATAGCTCTTTCCGATTAAGCGTTGACTGATAAGTGCCTGCTAAAGTCTGCTTCATGGCTGCAAATGATGCACTCTCACCTTCACATCGCTCTATCGTGGCAACCCTTCTCTATATCGAAGCTGCCATCGTGCTTGCCCTAGGTTTGTGGCTAGTCTTCTTCAGCTTTACTCATGAGAATGAGGAGTTGGCGCCACTTCTAGGTGAGATTTCATTTGCGGCTCTTGGAGCACTTGGGTTATTTGCCGCAGGGCGTGGATATGCGCGGGGTAAGAATTACGGAAGATCACCTGCGATTTTGGCTAACTTAATTGCTCTGGGTGTTGCTTATTATCAAATCCAGGGTGCTTTCTATATTGGAGCAGTCATCATTCTTGCCCTTGCTCTACCTACTTTGTACTTCGCCTTCGTTATTGCCAAGAACGAGAACAGTTAAAAGTACCAATGCGATGCAGTCGAGCTTCGCGTCACCAAGGAACTATCTGCTGATCTTCCCAAAGAACGCCCGTTGTATCCCCTGCATTAAATTCTCTTGTTGCTAACCAGATTGCAGTAGCTGCACCTTCTTCAGCAGAACGTGGTGCATCAGGGCCACCCATATCGGTGCGTGAATGATTGGGACATGTTGCATCAACGAGGAATCCGCGAGCGCCGAGACCTGTTTCATGTGCGAGGTTTCGAACGAGTGCGTTAACGCCAGCTTTTGAAATTCTGTAAGGAGCAAGTCCTCCTGCATTTCCTGGTCCTGACATTCGTCCAAGGCATGCAGAGAAGATAATGACGCGACCATTGCGAGCATCTGCCATGGCAGGTGCAATTCCATTAACGAGTTGGAAGACAGAGTCGAGATTGATTGCCATCACTCGTCGCCATTCGGCATCGTTTGTTTTGAGAGTCTTCGACATCTTCTCGCTCATGACGCCGTGGGCAAGTACAAGAACCTTCGGAGTGGAAAGTGATTGGTTGAGTGAATCGATGAGTTCACGAACGAGGTGAGGTTGTTCGAGATCGCAAGCAAATGTGGAGATGTGAGAGGTAGCGGATCCGTTTTGATGCGTATCCGCATCACGCAACAGCTGAGCAGCTGCTTCTAGGCGCTGCGCATCCTTAGCAATCAGAGCGAGATCGAATCCCTGCAGCGAGAGAGCCTTTGCGACTTCTAGGCCCAAGCCTCGGCTTCCACCTGTGATGATGGCGAGTGGGCGGGTGCTCTCAGATGACATGAGCGAACTCTCTCAAGGATTGGGATACCTCGCCTTTTGAAGGAGGCTCTGGGCATTTCTCTTCGAGAATGTGCCCAATCTCGCGCACTCTGGAGGGCTTTTGCCATTTTTTCAGCACGCTCACAGCCGATAGTCTTAGCCTGCAACCGCACGCTAGATGTATGTAATAAGTAAGTATGTGAGAACGCAAAGGA
>Ga0209230_10000671_pt1 | contig 13313 bp, 17 predicted proteins | sample LakOntMetagenome_FD_187467 | JGI IMG/M metagenome (GOLD analysis project Ga0209230, IMG submission 187467) | Freshwater and sediment microbial communities from Lake Ontario - Sta 18 epilimnion Metagenome (SPAdes) (version 2) | ecosystem: Environmental > Aquatic > Freshwater > Lentic | place... | reverse complement strand
GCCCATCGCCAACAAAAAAAATAAAATCGCCAAGAAAATCGGATGCTGAAGGATCGAAACGCCTGTCGTTCGGTTCAACATCATGGGTGAAAATTAAATTCTGCCAAAAATTCGTTTGATTTTCAATTCGATCACCCCAAACAAGGCTTCACGGAAAATTTTGGTGCTCATTTTAGAGGTCCCCGCGGTGCGATCGGTGAAAATAATGGGGTGTTCTTGAATTTTAAAGCCCTTGCAATCTGAGCGAAACTTCATTTCAATTTGAAACGCGTACCCACGGAATTTGATATCGTCGATGCCAATGGATTCAAGTACTTGGCGCTTGTAACACACGAATCCGGCGGTGGTGTCTGCAATGTTCAAGCCCGTAATAAACTTTACGTATTTGCTTGCATAATAGCTCATTAGCACCCGTCCCATGGGCCAATTGACCACGTTTACCACGCCACCATAATAGCGAGAGCCCACGCAAACATCGGCGCCTGCCTCGCACTTGGCGATGAGGTTGGGGAGTTGGTCTACCGGGTGGGAAAAATCGCAATCCATTTCGCAGATGTACTCGTATTTGCGCTCCAAAGCCCAATGGAAACCTGCGATATAAGCGGTGCCCAAGCCGTTTTTGCCTTGGCGTTTTAGGATGTGCAATTTGGTTCTTTGGGTGTTGTACTGAGACATCATCGCATCCACTTGATTGGCTGTGCCATCGGGCGAATTGTCGTCAACCACCAACAGGTCGATGTCTTTCTCCAAGGCCATTACGGTATGGACCATTCTTTCGATATTCTCGATTTCGTTGTAGGTTGGAATGATAACTAGATACTTCGACATGCGATTCGGTGAGCGAAATTAAGTTATTTTGCAGGGAAATGAAAAAAATGGGTGAATCACTGAACGTAAGAAAAGCCTTATTCCTCGATAGAGATGGCGTAATCAACCACGATCCGGGCGATTATACCAAATCGTTGGCTGAGTTTCAGGTGCTACCGAGTGTGGTGGAAACGCTGAAAGTATGGCACGATGCGGGGTATTTACTCATTGTGGTGACCAATCAGGGCGGCTTGGCCAAGGGTTTGTATGAGGAGGCCGATGTTCATGCGATGCACCAATATTTTCAAGGATTGTGTGTGCAAGCGGGTTTTTCCATAGCTCATTTTTATTTCTGTCCGCACCACCCGGATTACAACGGTCGATGTTTGTGTCGCAAACCCGGCAGTTTGATGGTGGAGAAGGGGTTGCATCAATTTCACCTGGATCCTGAACAGTGTTTGATCATTGGCGATAAACAGCGCGATTTGGATGCGGCGGCGGCGGCTGGCGTAGATGGTGTTTTGATCGATACAAATGCCAGAATTCCTTTGCCGGAGGAAATTTTGTAATTGTTTCGAATGGATTTGGAACAGGGTTGCATCAGTTTTTGATGTATTTTTGTTTCAACAAATATTGGCGATAGCATGAAATACAAATTTCACCCAGCTGCTGAGCGCGGCGTTAACAAAATGGCATGGTTGGATTCAAAATTTAGCTTCAGTTTTGCGCATTGGTACGACCCTCAGAAGATTCATTTTGGCGCTTTGCGTGTTTTGAACGATGACATCATTGCCCCGAGTATGGGTTTTGGGATGCATCCTCACGACAATATGGAGATTGTGACCATTATGCTTTCGGGCGAGTTGCAGCACAAAGATTCCATGGGGCATACGGCAGTGATCAAGGCGGGCGAGGTTCAACACATGACGGCGGGAACGGGTATTACGCACAGTGAAGTAAATAGCAGTTCGGTGGAAGAGAGCAAGTTGTTGCAACTTTGGGTTTTCCCGAGGGCTCACAATTTAACGCCGAGTTACGATCAGCGATATTTTGACGCAGCGGATCGAAAAGATGCTTGGCAATTTTTGGTTACTCCCGAGGGTGGTAGTTCCATCAAGGCTCAGCAAGATACGTATTTTGTTCGCCGCGAGATGACCGCGGGTTCTCAAGGTGATTACGAATTACACGGGGAATACCAAGGCGCCTATGTTTTTGTGATTGAAGGCTCAGTGGAAGTGAACGGTCACACGTTGGGGCGTCGCGATGCTGTGGGCATTTGGGAGGTAGATCAACTGAATATCATCGCATCTGACAATGCAGATGTATTGGTGGTTGAGGTTCCTATGCGTTGATTGGGCGCTGATTATTTGGCCAATTCGGCGATATGCGCTTCTAGCTCAGCTTCGGCGCCTGGCGTATAACCTTGGTGTGAGTAAACCATTTTGCCATTTTTATCGAACACGAAAGTCATGGGTGGGTTGTTTACATTCATGGCGCGGGCCAAATCCATGTTCTCATCGAGGATGATTTGGTACTGCCAATTTTCTGCCAAGACTTTGGGCTTCACTTTGCGACTGTTTCTGGCATCATCGATACTTACTGCCACGAGTTTTACATTGTATTTGGTTTGCCAATCGGCATAAAGCTCGTCGATGGCTTGCAATTCTTTGATACAAGGTCCACACCAGGTGGCCCAGAAGGATACCACAGTGATTTTTCCTTTTTCAACGGTTGTATTGAAGTTGATGGGCGCGCCGTCGATGTCTTTCACTTGCACTGAAGGTGCATCTTGGTTGGCATCTTGAGCGAACATTTGGGGTGCAAATGCCATGAGGGCGAACAGCAAAGAAGTAATGTGTTTTTTCATCGTGGCAAAAGTATTTCAAATTTGGTGCCAAAACAGATTCATTTTTTGCAAAAATCGCAACTGATTTACGGCTTTGGCCGTTGGGTGTTAACTTCGCAACATGGAAAAGCCCAGTTTGCCGTCCGGAACCCGAGATTTTTCACCCCGTGTGATGCAGCGCAGAAAATATATCACTTCGGTGATGGAACGTGTGTTTGTGTCTCATGGTTTTGGTGCCTTGGAAACCCCGTCTTTGGAAAACCTACGCACTTTACAAGGTAAATATGGCAATGAGGGCGATCAGCTGTTGTTCAAAGTGTTGAATTCAGGTGATTTTTTGTCGAAGGCCGATCCCGCGATGTTGGCGGCCAAAGACAGCAAAGGGTTAACGCCACAGATTTCGGATCGTGGGTTGCGTTATGATTTAACGGTTCCTCTGGCTCGTTTTGTGGTGATGAATCGCAACGACATTGTTTTTCCATTTAAGCGCTATCAAATGCAGCCGGTTTGGCGGGCAGATCGCCCACAAAAAGGCCGGTATCGTGAATTTTGGCAGTGCGATATTGATGTGGTTGGCGCGAATTCGGTGGTTTCGGAAGCGGAATTGGTGGAGATGTATTTGGAAGTGTTTGCCGCACTGGATTTGGGCGTAAAGATTCGCATCAATCATCGCGGAATTTTGGATGCATTCTTGGGCGTGTTGGAAACGGTAGAGAATTGGAATGCGTTTATGATTATCATTGATAAGGCCGATAAAATTGGTTTTGAGGGGGTGTCGAAGGAACTCGAAGAGAAGGGCCTATCGATGGCGTTGAATGCTTGGAAATGGCTTTGGGATAGCAAATCGGTGAGTGGCAATGCAGAGAAAATGTTGTTGGCGGGCGGTGCTGATTTTTTACAAGGCGATGCCCTGAATAAAGGATTGGGTGAGTTGGAGAAGATATTTGGATTGTTGGGTGATTCTACCCACGTGGTGTTGGATTTTACGTTGGCCAGGGGCTTGAGTTACTACACGGGTGCAGTGTTTGAAGTGGAAGCTACAGATGGTCGATTGCCCGCAGATTTTAGATTGGGAAGCATTGGTGGCGGTGGTAGGTATGATAATTTGACGGGTGTTTTTGGCTTGAAGGATGTTTCCGGAGTGGGTGTGAGTTTTGGTTTGGATCGGGTATACGATACGATGGAGGCGGCGGGATTGTTCGATGCCATGGAGCAAGCGGTTGGAGGGGTTTTGGTTTGCGCGATGGATACGTCGTGTGAAGTGTTTGGGGCGGGAGTAGCTCGCGCGCTCCGCGCGCATGGCTTTACCGTAGAAATGTATCCTGGCACGCCCAAATTGAAAAAACAGTTGGATTATGCCAACGACAAGAAAATGGGTTTTGCGGTGATCATCGGAAACGAGGAGTTGCAAGCAAATAAGGTAGCGCTCAAGAATTTGGTATCTGGTGAGCAGGTGTTAGGTTCGTTAGAGGAAATCGCCGGGGTCATTGCGGCTTCGATTTAAATTGGGAAAAGACTTTTATTAAACGATTGATAATTACAAAATGAAATCATTTTATACTTTGCAGGAAGCCATTGAGGCATTGCAGCAGCCCGTTGAGCTGTCGTTGGAGGTTCGTGAACGGATGGATCGCAGCGTGGCATTCTTGCAATCATATTTAGATAAAGCCACTTCACCCGTTTATGGTGTAAATACAGGTTTTGGTTCCTTGCAAAATGTTGAAATTTCGAGAGAGGATTTGAGTGCTCTGCAAGAAAATTTACTGATTACCCACGCCGCAGGCGTGGGTAATCCCCTCAATATGCACCTGGTTCGTGCCATGCTTTGGCTCAAAATGCTGAACATGAGTAAAGGGTACTCGGCGATCCGACCAGAAATCTTTGAACGCTTATCGGCTATGTACAACCAGCAATGGTATCCCGTGGTTACGGAGCAGGGATCGCTTGGTGCCTCTGGCGACCTCGCACCCCTGTCGCAAATGGTGCTTCCGCTCATCGGGAAAGGCTTTTTGCGTCACCCCCAGCATGGTGAAATTTCTGGTGAGCAATGGTTGGCCCAAAACAATTGGCAACCGTTGCAACTCGGTCCCAAGGAAGCGCTTGGCCTCATCAATGGCACCCAGTTCATGTTGGCACATTCGGTGGAGGCATACAGGCGGATTCGGCAGATATTCAAGCAGTTGCCAATTGTGAGTGCATTGAGTATCGATGCATTTGATTGTAGGATGGATCCCTTTCAATCGCCCATTCATCGCGTAAGACCTCATGCCGGACAGATTGCGGCGGCGGCGGAGATTCGGGCCATTTTGGAAGATTCACCCATCGCAAAGCAACCCAAAAAACAGGTACAAGACCCATATAGTTTCCGCTGTATTCCCCAGGTTCATGGTGCGTCTTACGATGCCTTGGATCATTGTTTGGATGTGTGGGAAACAGAGTTGAATTCGGTGACCGACAACCCCAATGTGTTTGAGGAAGAGAACATCGTACTGAGTGGTGGCAATTTTCACGGACAGCCGTTGGCGTTGACGTTGGATTACGCTGCGATGGCGTTATCGGAGTTGGGCAGTATCAGCGAGCGCAGAACGTATTTGTTGGTGAGTGGACAGCGGGGCTTATCGCCGTATTTGGCCGATGGTGCGGGTTTGGATAGTGGTTATATGATTGCGCAGTATAGTGCGGCGGCATTGGCATCGCAGAACAAGCAGTTGTGTACACCGGCTTCGGTGGATAGCATCATGAGTTCGAACGGACAGGAAGACCATGTGAGTATGGGGGCCAACGCGGCCACGAAATTGTTGCGTGTTATTGAGAACGTTGAGAACATTTTGGCGGTGGAATGGTTGTGCGGGGTAGCGGCATTGAAGCAGCGGGATCTGTCAACGGCACCGGCTTTGCAGCAGGGGGTTGATGCGTTTTCTAAGGCTTACGAGATCGACCACAAAACCCAACCGATGCAGGAATTGATTGCCTGTGCCAAGGGATGGTTGTTTCCCAAGATGGGGTGATTGTTGCAAGTTGTTTGTTGGAGGCGATAGGGTATGGGCGAGAATATTCAATATTGGTTTTTGGAATTAATACCAATATTTGGTACTTTTACGATACATATAGTTATGGGTCGAAACACATCAATTTCGTTGGGAAGTCATTTTGAAGAATTTATTGAGAAATCAATAGAGACAGGTCGATTTAACAATGCGTCAGAAATGGTTCGCGCTGGGCTGAGACTTCTTGAGGATGAAGAGTGCAAAGTTGCAGCCTTGCGAAATGCATTGATGGAAGGGGTGAATAGTGGAAGGGTAGAGGGATTTGATGCAAATAGTCATTTAGAATCGCTCAAAATTAAAAGAGCGAACAATGGCGAATTACCTAATAACAAATAGGGCGGTTGAGGATTTCACTGAGATCTGGGAATATACTGTTCTAGTTTGGTCTGAAAGACAGGCAATTTGGAATTCAAAGGGGGGTGTCTTAGTTTCGTATACAATCTAGTGAAGTGGCAGCTTTTCGAAAAATCGACATACTGAAAAATACTTTTGTGAAATTTGAATGGAAAAATTAATCGCATTTGTTTCTTTTTCGCTGTTTATTGGAATTATTTTATGCCCTATACTTTTGTTAATCAAAATAAACAAGACAAAAATCAGGTATAAATTTATTGCTTATTTGACAATTGGTTTAATTCTAAATGCAATTATTGTAGTTGTATTTGCATGGTGGAGTTATACTTCTGATTTAATTCTACTTAAACATTATGGGTATGATATTGACGGAATGAATGAAGCCGAATTTTATGGAAATGTTATTCCTGAGAATATGGGCAAAGTGAAAAGTATCCAAAGAGGTATTATGGGGATAGGTTGGCCTTTGAAGGCGATTTTTGCATTCGTATTTTGTTCACCTTGGATAATTATTGTGTATTTCATTTTTTATATAACAGGGAAAATCAAATTGAACAAACTAAAAATTCCTTCATCCGTTGACTAAGTATAAAAATTATTCAATGATTAATCGACAGTTCAATGTTTTAATATAACATAAGACACTGATGACGAAATATCTAACTACTCAAGTGAGGACAGAAAGTAGCCTAGTGGGATACCCCCAAACACGAATATTTTTAATTGTTTTATTTTCTATTTTTTTATCGTCATGCTCTGACAGTACAAAAGAACTTAGTGGAAATTATTTTTTACGCGAAGAGGGCCGAGACCTGAATGATATTTTTTGTCATTCAGCGACAGGAAGAGAAATACCGGCAAATATTATTAGTTATAATTTCAATGATGATTTTATTATCGCTTCTCAGAGGCCAAAGATGACGGACGATCCATTATACAGCGAGACACACTATTTCAATGGGAGGGACTCGATGTATTTTTGGTTAATTGTACACAATTCAAAAATGGTTCTTGGACCACTTACAAAATCTCAGTTTGACAAAGCTTTATCAAAATATAATGTTCCAATGACTCTGGATCGCCACCCTTATGATTGAAATTACAGCAGCTCACAACGAAAAAATGGCGAAGATGACCTTTGCTACCGTTTATCCACTTTATTTGGCGAAGTTGGAGCGAAAAGGTAGGAGCAAAGAAGAATTGCATCAGGTGATTGAATGGTTGACGGGTTTTAACGATGATATGATATCGAATCTCATCGACGGAAACGCAACCTTTGAAGCTTTTTTTGCGCAAGCTCAACTAAACCCCAATGCGCACCTAATAACCGGATTGATATGTGGTTACAGAATTGAAGAAATTGAGAATCCTTTGACCCGGAATGTTCGATACCTGGATAAATTGGTAGATGAATTGGCAAAAGGGCGGAAGATGGAGAAAATTCTGAGACGCTAACATGATCCGTGTTTCGGTCTCAGAAGCCAGGTTGTTTGAATTGGCGTTAAAATGTTACATTTGTGTATAGTGAAGATTCTATCTGCTAACATCGAACAAATCAAAGAGATTTGCGCCACAACTGGCGTAAGGACCCTTTATGCTTTTGGGTCGGTGACTAACCTCAAATTTAAAGATGACAGTGATGTAGATATGGTGGTGGATATTGCAGAAACAGATCCAATCGCCTACTCTGAATTCTATTTTACGTTGAAAGAGCATCTTGAGGCCGTTTTGAATAGGCATGTGGATTTGCTTGAGCAAAAAGCAATTAAAAATCCATTCTTGAAAAAAGAAATCGATCAAACCAAAGTTCTCATTTATGGAAATTGAAATCGCTTCATGGCTTTCTGATATTAAGCAAGCGATAAATGAAATCAATGAATTTCTGCCTGATCGAAAAGAGTTTTTAGTTTTTCAAAAGGATACGAAAACAAAGCGTGCAATTGAACGCAATATAGAAATTATTGGAGAAGCGGTAAATCGTATCCTTAAAGTGGATCCTCATTTTCCTTTAGCAAATGCAAGGAGGATCGTGGATACGAGAAATAGAATTAGCCACGGTTATGACAGCGTTTCTGATGATATTATTTGGGCCATTGTAATTCGGGAAATTCCAAATTTAGACATTGAAATAAGTCGACTTCTCGATGATTTTAACTCATAGTTAAAGTGCCATGTTTTCCATTGTTTTTTGCGCGCCCTTACTTCGCGAATACAATTTTTTTTTTTTCTATTCATGCAACCCACAGCGGCTCACTATGAAGAAATTGAGAATCCGTTGACCCGGAATGTTCGGTACCTGGATGAATTAGTCGACGAATTGGCGCGAAGGAAATACTATTCCTACATCGGGGATTGATAAAGGTTTGATTCTCAAATAACACTTTTAGCAATAAAATGATATTCATGGCGTTATAGAGAAAAGCCTATGAAAAAAATATTTTTTTGTTTGATGGCAATCTGCCTCATCGCCCCGAGTGCTATGGCACAACAGAATTCACCAAAAATCTATGTAACTGGTGTTGGAAAGGTGACTGTATTCCCGAATGCAGCAGAAATTACGCTCGCGATGAAATTTGTGAGGCCCACGCTGAGAGATGCAATCAACGAAAATCAGAAGACTGCATCAGCGGTTTTGGCCATCACTAAAAAATATGTGTTAGATACCAATGAAATCAAAGTGAGTCTCATTTCAACTGATAAAGTAATGCGCTGGGATGCCGCACTGAAGAAAGAAGTTTTTGTGGGTTTTGAGTCGTCACAGAAAATCATTTTCACGCTGAAAGAACTCGCTGCGATGCAGAATTTCACAGAGGCGGTGCTGAAAACCAAAATTTATGAAATTGAAAAGGTTTCCTATTTTCACACAGAAGGGGCGAATTTTGTGAGGCAAGCCCAAGAAATGGCTGTTGTCGATGCCTTGGAATCCACCAATCGATTGGCAAAAGCGGCCAATGTAAAATTGGGTAAGGTCTTTTCCATGGAAACCAATTCGAGTCCAACCGAAGGGATTAATAATTCAGTAAACTCTTATAATTTTCACGCGTATGGCAAAAGCATGGGTGGCGAGGGCGTGAGTTCGAGCGGACAATTGATTCATTTTACCGCGACAGTGAAGATGCACACTTTAATTGAGTAAGGCGCTATTTCGGCAAGGTGCCTTTGATGAATTCCCAGATCTCATCGCGGCCGACTTTGGATTCTGAACTACTGATAAAAAATGGCGGTAATTCGTTCCAGACTTCCAGTAATTTGGCATCAATCGCTGCTTTGTTTGCTTCCAATTCTGCTGGTTTTAGCTTGTCTGCCTTGGTGCCTATCAAAGCCATTGGGATGTCGTGCTCGCCACACTCATTGATGAAATCTAAATCAATTTGTTGTGGTTTGATGCGCAAATCGATCAGAACAAACAAACAATACATATTCACCCTCTCGTGTAAATAATGTTTGATCATTTTGCCGAAAATTTCCCGCTTGTCTTTGGAGAGTTTCGCGTAACCATAACCTGGTAAATCCACGAATTGGATTTTCTTGTTCAATAAAAACAAGTTGATGCTTTGGGTTTTGCCCGGCGTTGAGCTCGTTTTAGCCAGTCCATTTCTCTGCGTGAGCATGTTGATCAAGCTGCTTTTTCCCACATTGCTGCGTCCGATAAAGGCGAATTCAGGCAATTCGGTATGTGGCATATCAGCATTCTTTTGCCAACTTCCAATGTATTCTGCAGTGTTGATGTCCATTTGTTGCGATTTTACTTTGGCAAATATCGGTGTGTTTGCGTATCGAATCGTCGGTCACTGCCCTTGAAATTGCTTATATTTGTAACATTATTGTGACTAGCCAAGTAAAACCCAATCCCAACTCAGATGCTTCGAAGAAGCAGCAAGTGGAAGAGATGTTCGATAACATTTCCCCCCGCTATGATTTTTTGAATCATTTTTTGTCGTTGGGTGTAGATTACTCCTGGCGTACCAAAGTGAGGAAAAATGTCAATTCTTTTGGCGCCAAGCACATTTTGGATGTGGCAACGGGCACGGCGGATTTGGCGATCGAAATGACGAAAATCGAAGGTTCGAACATCGTTGGCGTGGATATCAGCCAGGGTATGCTCGATTTTGGTCAGATCAAATTGAATCAAAAAAATCTAACCAAACGGATTACACTCACCCAAGCGGATTCTGAGAAATTGCCTTTTCAAGAGGGTGATTTTGATGCGGTAACCGTGAGTTTTGGTGTAAGGAATTTCGAGAATTTACTTGCCGGCTTGGCCGAGATGCATCGCGTTCTCAAACCGGGTGGCCCAATGGTGGTGTTGGAGTTTAGCAAGCCAACCAATCCCATTTTCTCTCGATTGTATTGGTTCTATTTCAAAAACATTTTGCCATTGATGGGTAAGCTGCTGTCGCGCAGTACCAATGCATACACCTATTTGCCTCAGAGCGTCGCTGCTTTTCCTGAAGGTGAAGAATTTGTACAAAAAGCAAAATCTGTTGGCTTTTCTCACGTTACCTATAAGCCCCTTACATTTGGTATTTGTACCATGTATACATGCGTAAAATAATTGTCCTCATATTGTTGTTGGTTGTAGCGGGAAAATCGTTTTCTCAGCCGCGCGACTACAATCGGGATTATCGCAAGCATTTCTTTTGGGGTATTGCCTTTGCCGGAACCTACGCCAAAATGAAAATGGAGTTGGATCCAGTTTTTTGGCAACGCACCGATTCCATTCAGAGCATTCGTCCGCAAGGACAGGCAGGCGGCGGTTTTGGTGGTTCAGTGGCGTATCGATTTGGTCGGTACTGGGAATTGAAAACATTGACCATGTTGCAGTTGCATCAGCGTAACATTCAATATGCATGGCAACACACACCGGGTCCAAACATTAAAATCGAAACGATTTCTTTTGATATTCCGCTAACCCTCAAGTATCGCAGCGATATGCCCAACAACACGCGCATGTATGTTTTGGGTGGTGTACGTTGGTCGCACGATTTTCAGAGCAACCAAGGTTTGGTGATTGGTGAATCGAAGCCATTGGTGGCGATCAAAGCCAATACGTATTACTACGAAGTGGGGGCGGGGATGGAGTTTCGATTGGATTTCGTGGATTTGTCTTTAGAATTAAAAATGTCGAACGGATTAAACAATGCACTCATTCGTGTACCCAATAGCTACTATTCTGGTAGTATGGCTGCGATTTATCCGCGTTTGTTTAGCATTTCATTGATGGCACAGAATTGAATTTCGTATTACAACATAAAGATCCTTTCACCAAAGCAAGGGCTGGGGTGATTGATACTGCGCATGGTCGCATACAAACCCCCATTTTTATGCCTGTTGGCACAGCGGGTACGGTGAAAGGGGTGCATCGGAACTTTCTCTTGAACAAAAATGACATCAACGCCGATATCATTTTGGGGAATACATACCATCTGTATTTGAGGCCGGGCCTCGATATTTTGCAAAAAGCGGGTGGGATACATGGTTTCAGCAATTGGGATCGCCCCGTGCTCACAGATAGTGGTGGATACCAGGTGTATTCGCTGTCGGGAACGCGCAAGCTCACCGATGAAGGCGTGAAATTCGCCAGTCACATCGATGGTTCAAAGCACATGTTTAGCCCAGAACGCGTGATGGATATTCAGCGTGTGATTGGGGCTGATATCATTATGGCGTTTGATGAGTGTACGCCGTATCCTTGCGATTACGAGTATGCCAAAAAATCAATGCACATGACCCATCGTTGGTTGGATCGTTGCTTTTCGAGGTTCAATGAAACGGAGCCCATTTACGGACATGAGCAAGCGTTGATGCCCATCGTACAGGGCAGTGTTTACGATGATTTGCGCAAGCAGAGTGCCGAATATGTGTTAAAACACGATGCCAAAGGGTATGCCATTGGCGGTCTCAGCGTGGGAGAACCCCATGAAGATATGTATCGGATGACGGAGTTGGTGACAGATATTTTGCCGTACGATAAGCCCCGATATTTGATGGGTGTGGGTACGCCCGAGAATTTGTTGAATGCCATCGCCCTAGGGGTAGATATGTTTGATTGTGTGATGCCAACCCGCAACGGAAGAAACGGAAACGTGTTCACTTGTGAAGGTATCGTGAATATCAAGAATAAAAAGTGGGCCGATGACTTTGAGCCTCTGGATTCATTGCTCACGCCGGAGTATAGCAAAGCCTATGTTCGACATTTGTTTCAGGCCAATGAGATGATGGGACCGATCATCGCCAGTATTCAAAATTTGCGTTTTTACTTGTGGTTGGTGAGGCAAGCCAGAGAGCGCATTTTACAGGGCGATTTCCACCTTTGGAAAGAAAGTATCCTCAAAACAGTGTCGCGAAAATTGTCGTAGTTTGCATCGCTTCGCATCGTTATGAAAATCAAAAAGTTAGACTGGTACATCGCAAAGAAATTTCTAGAGACATTCTTTGTTACCGTGATGCTTTTTGTGATCATCATCATGGTGTTTGATGTGGCTGAGAAGTTGGATGATTTTTTAGAGAAGTCGGCTCCCGTGAATGAGATTTTCACTGTGTACTATCTCAATTTTGTGCCGAGTTTGCTCAATACCTTCTCGCCGATTTTCATTTTCATTTCTGTTTTATACATGACGTCGCGTTTGGCATCGAGGACAGAAATCATATCGATGCTGGCCGGTGGGATGTCGTTGAAGCGCATTTTGATGCCCTATATGGGCACGGCGCTTTTGTTGGCGTTTGGCAGTTATGTGTTGAATGCGTGGGTGATACCGATTACCGATAAGGCGAGGGTTCGGTTTGAGAATACCTATATGCGCGATTATTATTCGCAAGCCAAGTCCACCATTTTTAGGCAAATCAAGCCGGGTGTGATTTTGTACATGGAGTATTTCAACAACAACGATAGCTCTGGTGTTGGGGTAACGGTGGAGGAGTATCAGGGCAAGCAGCTGAAAAGTTCTTTGTTTGGTCGATTCATTCGATGGTCGCCCGAGGCGAAAAAATGGCGTTTAGAGATGGTTTGGCAGCGGAAGTTTTTGGCCACTGGAAATCAAGACATTCAGTATCACGCTACGTTGGATACTTTGATACCGTTTAATCCGGAAGATTTCTTTTTTCGATTGGAGGATGTGCAAAGTTTGAATCAAAATGAATTGCGGAGCATGATTGCGAAGGAGAAAATGCTGGGGTCGAGCAATGTGGAGCTGCTGGAAACGGAGTTGAACCGGCGGTATGCATCGCCCTTTAGTACGTTTATATTGGTTTTGATCGCC
>Ga0209230_10000666_pt1 | contig 13360 bp, 11 predicted proteins | sample LakOntMetagenome_FD_187467 | JGI IMG/M metagenome (GOLD analysis project Ga0209230, IMG submission 187467) | Freshwater and sediment microbial communities from Lake Ontario - Sta 18 epilimnion Metagenome (SPAdes) (version 2) | ecosystem: Environmental > Aquatic > Freshwater > Lentic | place... | reverse complement strand
TCTGTGTCAGAACCTCAGGAGCCACTGCAATAGTTGAAGGTATTGGTGATCACGGTTGTGAATACATGACTGGTGGAAGCGTTGTGGTTCTTGGTCGCACAGGCCGTAACTTTGCTGCTGGAATGTCTGGTGGACGCGCTTTCGTTCTAGATCTTGACCCTGCAAATGTGAATACAGATATGGTGGACATTCTGGCTGTTCCAGAAGATCAAAAAGAGATTCTTCGTACTTTGATCTCTGATTTTGCCGAAGAGACCGGTTCTATTATTGCCAGAGATCTGATCAAGGATTGGGCCAATGCAATCAAGAGAATCTCTCTGGTTATGCCACGCGATTATGCGCGTGTGCTAGATGCAATGGCACGTGCAACTCGTGAAGGTTTACCGGTAGATGCATTGGTGATGGAGGTTGCTGCAAATGGCTGATCCCAAAGGCTTTATGACAACCGAGCGCGAAACTCCAACACGACGGCCAGTAGATGTTCGTATTCAAGATTGGCGCGAAGTCTATGAACCTCAAAGCTTTGAGCACCTACAAAAGCAAGCTGGCCGCTGCATGGATTGTGGCATTCCTTTTTGTCATTCTGGTTGCCCACTCGGAAATCTGATTCCTGAATGGAATGACTTGATTTGGCGCGGGGATAAAACTGAGGCGATCAACCGCCTGCATGCAACAAATAATTTTCCTGAGTTCACTGGACGTTTGTGCCCAGCTCCATGTGAGACTGCATGTGTTGTTGCGATCAATCGCGATGCGGTGACAATTAAGCAAGTAGAGCTGCGCACTATTGAAGAAGCTTTTGATAATGGTGAAGTTAAGCCTCTAGCTCCAGATCGTATTTCAGGTAAAACTATTGCTGTTATTGGTTCAGGACCTGCAGGTTTAGCTGCAGCCCAGCAGCTCACACGTGCTGGTCACACTGTGGCCGTCTATGAGAGAGCAGACAAAATTGGCGGACTTCTTCGTTATGGAATTCCAGAGTTTAAGATGGAAAAACACATTCTCGATCGCCGTTTAGAACAGATGGAAAAAGAAGGAACACGTTTTCGTGCCGGTGTTGACGTTGGAACTGAGTTGACAGGTGCTGATCTTCGCAAGAAATACGATGCAATTGTTCTCGCAGTCGGTGCAACTAAATGGCGCGACTTACCAATTCCAGGTCGTGAGTTTAAAGGCGTCTACCAAGCAATGGAGTTTTTGCCTTGGGGAAATAAGCAGGCGTTGGGTGAGATAAAAGTTTCACCGATTAATGTTGCTGGAAAGCATGTAGTTATTTTGGGTGGCGGTGACACCGGTGCAGATTGCCTAGGAACATCAATTCGCCAAGGAGCTGCAAGTATCACTCAGCTTGAGATTATGCCTCGACCAAGTGATGAACGTCCTGGTTCACAACCATGGCCGACCTATCCAATGATCTATCGTGTTTCAAGTGCGCATGAAGAAACAGATAACCGCATGTTTTCTGTGAGCACTGAAGAGTTCTTGGGAGATGCTAATGGAAATCTACGATCCATCCGGATTGTTGAAACGAAGTTTGAAAACGGAAAGTTTGAGCCAGTTCCAGGAACTGCAAAAGAGATTCCTGCAGATTTCGTATTTCTTGCGTTGGGCTTTACCGGTCCAGAGCAATCAGATCTCATTTCCCAGTTAGAAGTTAAATTAGATGATCGCGGAATTATTGCGCGTAATGCAGATTTTGAAACAAGTGAAGAAGGTATTTTCGTCGCTGGAGATGCAGGGCGTGGTCAATCACTCATTGTCTGGGCAATTGCAGAAGGTCGAAGTGCAGCAGCAGCCGTTGATAGATATCTCACCGGAGAGACTCAGCTTCCATCACCGATAGAGCCCACAACCCGCCAACTCATGGTTTAAGGTAGGCAGATGCGTAGAGCAAAGATCGTGTGCACGATGGGTCCCGCAGTTGAGTCTCCTGAAAAAGTTAAGGAGCTCATTGACGCTGGAATGAATATGGCACGTTTAAATCTTTCTCACGGTTCATATGAAGAGCACCAAGCACGCCTTGATTGTGTTCGCGATGCAGCTAAAGCTGCTGGTCGCCCAGTTGCCATTCTTGTTGACCTGCAAGGTCCAAAGATTCGCCTTGCTCGCTTTAAGGCCGGACCACATGATTTAGCACGCGGGGATATTTTCACAATCACAGTTGATGATGTTGAAGGAACTAAAGAGCGCGTGGGAACAACTTACAAAGGTTTACCGGGGGATTGCAAAGCAGGAGATCGAATTCTTATCGATGATGGAAAAGTGACTGTCGAAGTGGTGGAAGTTAAGGGAAATGACGTTATAACTAAAGTTATTGAACCTGGCGCAGTAAGTAACAACAAGGGAATTAACCTGCCTGGTGTGGCAGTTTCTGTTCCAGCGCTATCTGAAAAAGATATTGAAGACCTTCGCTGGGGCTTGCGTGCTGGCGCTGATTTCATCGCGCTCTCATTTGTTAGAAGCGCTGAAGATATTAAAGATGTCCATAAGATTATGGATGAAGAAGGTATTCGCGTTCCAGTTATCGCAAAGATTGAAAAGCCACAGGCAGTAGAAAACCTCGTTGAAATCGTCGATGCATTTGATGGCATCATGGTTGCTCGTGGTGATCTAGGTGTGGAACTTCCTATTGAAGATGTGCCATTGGTGCAAAAGCAGTGCGTCGAGTTGGCTAGAGACATGGCAAAGCCAGTAATTGTTGCTACCCAAATGCTTGATTCAATGATTACTAATTCACGCCCAACGCGCGCTGAAGCAACAGATTGTGCAAACGCAGTTCTAGATGGCGCAGATGCACTGATGCTCTCAGGTGAAACGAGTGTGGGGGAGTTCGCAATTGAGGCCGTTCAAACAATGGCTCGCATTATTCAAAAGACTGAAGAAGGCGGGCTCGATCGTATTCGCCCAATAAAGACAGCCCCACGTACTAAAGGTGGAGCAATAACAAAGGCTGCAACAGAGGTTGGCGCCATTGTTGATGCAAAGTATTTAGTGGCATTTACACAGAGTGGAGATTCAGCACGTCGTATGTCTCGTTTGCGCTCACCTATTCCAATTCTTGCCATGACTCCAGAGGTTGGAACATATAACCGGCTTGCACTTTCTTGGGGCGTGGAATCTATGCTCACTCCTATCGTCGGTGCAACTGATCAAATGGTGAAATTGGTAGACACAGTCCTTATCGATTCAGGTCGCGCTCAATTAGGTGATCAAGTGATGATTGTTGCTGGTTCTCCTCCTGGAATTCCAGGTTCAACGAACGCGATGCGCGTTCACCGCGTAGGAGATGCTGTTGGTGGGGTAGCTGCGGCTTACCGCTAAGATTGGCACTGTTCGGTTATCACTTAACGCCTCGGTACTCCAACGGTAGAGAGGGCAGTCTCAAACACTGCACAGTGTCGGTTCAAATCCGACTCGGGGCACATGACACAAAAGGTTCGCATCCTCGTTGCAGAAGATGAAGCGCTCATTCGCATGGACCTCGTTGAGATGTTGCAAGTTGCTGGCTATGAAGTTGTAGCAGAGGCGACTAATGGACAAGAAGCTATTGATCTAGCAAATGAACACAAACCAGATTTAGCAATCCTTGATGTGAAGATGCCGGTACTAGATGGAATATCGGCCGCAGAGAAAATTATTGATCTTGCACCTGTTTTGATGTTGACGGCGTTTTCTCAAAAAGAGTTAGTTGATAGAGCACGCGATGCTGGGGTCATGGCATATGTTGTTAAGCCATTTACTATTGGAGACTTGATTCCGGCAATTGAAATTGCAATTAGTCGTCACACACAGATGCGCTCACTTGCTGCAGAAGTTGCTGATTTGCATGATCGCTTAGAGACACGGAAAATTATTGATAGAGCAAAAGGTATTTTGATGAAGGCACTTAATCTCTCAGAGCCAGAGGCTTTTTCCTGGATTCAAAGAGCGGCCATGGACCGTCGATTAACGATGAAACAGGTGGCCGAGGCCGTCATTAGCCCTGAGGCCGTGCCAGAGAGCTAACAAAGGGTTTTGCCCAAAACGTTACATAAATGAAATGCAATAGGGGTCATTCATGCTCAATTGGGCTTGTTAAACCCTCATCCCTGGCATTACCCTAAGCGCCTCCCTGTCCCGGGACACAAGAACAGGAAAGGCACTAAATGAACAAGAAGATTAAGAGTTCACTTGCCGTTGTTACCGCTGCAGCCGTTGCTTTTGGCGTCGCATCAGTTCCAACAGCTAGTGCAGCTGTAAAGACGTACACAATCGGTTACCAAGGCCCACTTTCAGGTGGAGAAGCCTCAACTGGTATCGATGAGCAAAACGCAGTTAAGTATGCAATCAAACTATTCGAAGCAAAGAACAAGAACATCAAGGTTAAGCTTGTTTCAATCGATGACCAGGGAGACCCAGCAGTAGCTGGAACAGTTGCTCCAGGTGTTGCATCAAACAAGAACGTTCTTGGCGTTGTAGGACCTGCTTACTCAGGTGCAACAATTGCTTCACTTCCATATTACAAGTCAGTAAACATGCCAGTTATCTCTCCATCTGCAACACGCGTGTCACTAACTGACCCAACATCTCCTGACTTTGGTGGACCAATTTTCCACCGCGTCGTAGGTAAAGATGACCTTCAGGGTCCAGCTTTGGCTAAGTACGCAACAGCAGGCGTTTCAGCTGCAAAGGTTTTCGTTTTCGATGACCAATCAGCATACGCAGTACCTCTTCGTGGCTTCGTTGAAGCTGGTTTGAAGAAGGTTGCTGGAGCATCAGTTGTTGGCGGAGATTCAGTTCCAAACACAACTACAGACTTCAGCCCAACAATTGCAAAGATCAAGACATCTGACGCAAATGTTGTTATCTACACTGGTTACTACAGCCAAGCTGCTGTGTTCATCAAGCAGCTTCGTGACTCAGGTTCAAAGGCAGTATTTGCTGGCGGCGACGGAGTGTTCAACCAGGAGTTCCCAAAGCTTGCAGGAGCTGCAGCTGAAGGTTCAAAGGTAACTGGTGTTGGCGGACTCGCTGGAATCGACGCGAAGTTGGAAGCTGACTTCAAGAAGAAGATGGGCGTTTCATCTGGTGTTTATTCAGTTGAGTCATTCGATGCTGCAAATATCTTGCTTTCAGGCATCTTGGCTGGAAAGACAACACGCGTAAAGATGCTTGCCTATGTAAAGGCTTACAAGGGTAAGAGCATCTCTGGAAACACAATCAAGTTCGATAAGAATGGCGACATTTCATACGGACTATTTGCTGGTTTCACATCTAAGAATGGTGTTCTAGTTAACACAGGTATCATCAAGTAATTAACTAGGACTGACGCTTAACAAGTTGGTGGGTGTTTTGGAAATCTCTTGAAAAAGAGGCCAAGACACCCACCACTTGCGTAACATCTACCTTTATACTCGCGCAGAGGCATAAGCGAAGGAGAACAATGTTTGCAGTACTAATTGATCAGTTCTGGTCGCTGACAATTGCAGGAGTCGCCCTTGGATTTATCTACGTTTTGATCTCCCTCGGCTACACCATGGTTTATGGAGTACTACGCATGATTAACTTTGCGAACTCCGAAATCTTTATGTGGGGAACATTTGGAACAGTTATAACCTCACGCGATATTTTCCATTATTCACAGACTTCAGAACCTGCAACGGGTGGGAAGCTGGCCTTGGTACTTGTAACAAGTTTGTTCATGTCGATGTTGGTTGCTGGGCTTACCGCAGTCTTTGTTGAGTTTGTTGCTTACCGTCGCCTTCGCATGAAGGGTACTAACCGACTTGCAACTCTCATTTCTGCAATTGGTATCTCAATTGCGCTGCAAGAAGTAATGCGTCTTTTGACAGATTCACGACCAGTCGGAGCTCCACGCGTTCTTGAAAAAATTATTTTGACTGAAGTGTGGGGCGCAAATATTCGCCTCGATACAGTAATTACAATTATCGCTGCTGCTGCAATTTTCTTTGTCCTTGAGCGATTTATTCAGATCTCTCGTATGGGTAAGGCAATTCGTGCGGTATCAATGAATGAAGATGCAGCAAAGCTCATGGGTGTAAACCTCAACCGTGTTATCACTACAACATTTCTTGTGGGTGGTTTAGCAACAGGTGCTGCAGCTTTCTTCTACATCACAGTCTTTGAATACACAAAATTTAATATTGGTTTCACAATGGGTATGGCAGCATTTACAGCTGCTGTTCTCGGTGGAATTGGAAATATTCGAGGTGCCTTCTATGGCGGCCTGAGCTTGGGATTACTTGAGGTTTATGCCTCAGCGGTCCTTGGTACACAGTGGAAGGCAGTAACTGTCTTCATCGTCTTAGTTCTTGTTCTTCTCTTTAAGCCCAATGGTTTATTTGGCGAAGCCGTCCAGACGACGAGGGCATAACTGATGAAAATTAGAAACTATTGGAATCTTCGCGACTGGGGCGCAGATATTTGGGAGCGCGCTAACCGCCCTAAGCGTGTGGCAATTGCTATCACCTCAATTATTCTCGTAGGACTTCTTCCATTTGCGGGAGCTTCATTCTTAGCAACTCCTATTGCTGCCTATGACGCCGTATTGGTTTATCCAGTTGGAATCTTCGTGCTGATGGCCCTTGGATTAAATATTGTGGTTGGTAAGTCAGGAATGCTCGACCTGGGCTATGTGGCTTTCTTTGCTATCGGTGCTTACACAATGGCGATCATGGGAACTACTACAGGTCTAAACACCTGGGAGATCATGCCATTTGGTGTCGCCTTTGCAATGTTGGCCGGTGTGATTCTTGGTCTTCCAACCCTTCGCTTGCGCGGTGATTACCTTGCCATTGTTACTTTAGGTTTCGGTGAAATCGTTCGTTTGGTTCTACTTAACTCCTCATGGAGTAAGGGCACAAATGGAATTGCAAACGTTCCTATGCCTCCAGATATTGGACCATTGAAGTTTAAGTTAGATGATCAAAAAGTCTTTTTCTGGGTAGTTATCATCATGATTTTGTTAACCATCTGGATGATTCGCCGTTTAAGTGTTCGCCGTCCAGGTCGTGCTTGGGAGGCAATCCGTCAAGATGAGGATGCTGCCGAGCTCATGGGTATTGCAACACTTAAGTACAAGATCTGGTCATTCACATTAGGCGCAGCGGTAGGTGGGGCAGCAGGTGTGCTTTATGCATCTAAGAACCTCTTTATCGCACCTGAAATGTTCACACTCAACGTTTCTATCTTGATTCTCTCCTGCGTGGTATTTGGTGGAATTGGAAATATCTGGGGTGTAATCGTGGGTGCAACAATCCTTGGTTACCTTCCAGATCGCATCCGTTTCATCTCTGATGCACGTCTGTTGGTATTCGGATTAGTTCTAGTCGTTGTGATGAACTTTCGCCCGGATGGATTGCTACCTCGTAAAAAGCGCGAAAAAGCAATTGTTAAGAAAGGAGCCAACGTATAATGTCCGAGATTCTTCTTTCACTTGAAAACGTCACGATGAAATTCGGTGGCGTAACAGCTCTTGGCGCAGTAAACCTTGAAGTTAAAAAGGGCGAGATTCTTGCTTTGATTGGTCCTAACGGTGCCGGTAAGACAACAGTCTTCAATGTTGTCACAGGCGTTTACACGCCAACAAGTGGCACGATTACTTTTGCTGGAACTAAGATTAAAAAGCAAAAACGCTTTGAAATTACCAAGATGGGTATTGCGCGTACTTTCCAGAACATTCGTTTGTGGGGAGACATGACAACTCTTGAGAACGTTATTACAGCAACGGATGTTCACAAGAAGAGTGGGCTAGTTGGTGCCTTGTTTGGTACACCACGTGCTCGCCGCGAAGAGCGCGAGAACCGTGAACGCGCCTTTGAAGTCTTAAAGTTCATCGGAATCGAAGAGTATGCAGATCGTTTGGCAAAGAACCTTCCTTACGGTGTTCAGCGTCGACTTGAAATCGCTCGCGCGATGGGAACTCAACCACAGTTGCTGCTACTTGATGAGCCAGCTGCTGGTTTTAACCCAGCCGAAAAAGTTGAATTGGCTGCATTGATTAAGCGAATCCGCGATGCTGGTTACACCGTACTTCTTATCGAACACGACATGTCACTGATTATGGGAATCTCAGATCGCGTTGTCGTTCTAGATTTCGGTGTCAAAATCGCAGATGACCTACCAAGTAAAGTTCAAAAGGATCCCAAGGTTATTGAGGCCTATTTAGGAGTGCCAGCTGATGCGTCTTGAAATTAAAGATCTCCATGTCCACTACGGCAAGATCGAAGCGATTAAGGGCATCTCTGTAGTTGTTGATGAAGGTGAAATTGTTACCTTAATCGGTGCCAATGGTGCTGGAAAGACAACAACGCTGAAGACAATCTCGGGTCTTCGCAAAGTCTCATCTGGTTCAATCATTTTTGATGGCCAAGATATTTCAAATGTTCCGGCTCACGAGCGCGTAGAGCTTGGTATCTCACAAGCACCCGAGGGCCGTGGAATTTTCCCTGGTATGACAGTTCTTGAGAATTTAGAGATGGGTAAGTTCCACCGTAAGAATCGCAAAGCTGAGATGAGTGAAGATCTAGATAAGGTCTACACACTCTTCCCACGTTTGAAAGAGCGCGTTGCCCAAGCTGGCGGAACGCTATCTGGCGGAGAACAACAGATGTTGGCTATTGCCCGTGCATTAATGTCTCGTCCAAAGGTCTTGCTCCTTGATGAACCATCAATGGGTCTTGCACCTCAGATGATTGCCAATATCTTTCGCATTATTACTGAGATCAATAAGACGGGCGTGACGATCTTGCTCGTTGAGCAAAATGCACAACAAGCGCTACAACGCGCACACCGTGCTTATATTTTGGAGACAGGAAATGTAGTCAAAGAAGCTAAGGCTTCAGATCTACTCAATGATCCTGCAGTGCGCGAGGCATATCTTGGCACTGGAGCGCATTCTTAACGCTCTGCCAGGATTAAACAGGTAATACGCGCAGTACATGTGCGCTCACCTGCTTCATTAGTAATAACTATTTCCCAACTGCATAAAGTTTTGCCCAAAGAAATCGCTGTTGCTATGCCAGTAACTAATCCAGTCGTTGCTGATTTATGGTGAGTTGCATTGATGTCCACACCGACTATCTTGCGATGAGGACCGGCGTGTAGTGAAGTACCGATTGAGCCGAGACTTTCAGCCAAAACAACATTTGCTCCACCATGTAATAGCCCCATGGGTTGGGTGTTACCTTCAACAGGCATTGTGCCAACGATGCGGCCTTGCTCGGCTTCAAGAATCTTGATGCCCATCTTTTGGTCTAGTGCGCCGCTGCCGCGTTCTTTGTAAAACTCTACAAACTCTTCGTTGATCATGAGACGTATTCTAGTGCGCAACCTAAGATGTGCCCATGAGAAAACGCCTATTACTTATCGATGGGCACTCCATGGCATATCGCGCTTTTTACGCCCTTCCGGCGGAGAACTTCACAACCGCATCTGGCCAGCACACCAATGCCATCTATGGCTTTGCCACCATGTTGCTCTCGCTCCTTAGCAGTGAAAAACCCACGCACGTTGCCGTGGCCTTTGATGTTTCACGCAAGACTTTTCGTTCTGAAATCTTTCCAGAATACAAAGCCAACCGCGCAAAAACACCCGACGAGTTCCGCTCCCAAATGTCTTATCTGCATGAGCTTGTCAGTGCATTTGGCATTACGCAGTTTGAGGTTGAGGGTTATGAAGCCGATGACGTCATTGCCACAATCACAAAGCGGGCTGAAAAGGAAGGCGCAGAAGTATTCATCTGCACGGGAGATCGTGACTCATTCCAGTTAGTAAATGATAAAACAACAGTGCTCTATCCCAAGCGCGGCGTGAGTGATTTGGCTCGAATGACACCCGAGGCTGTGCAAGAAAAATATGGAATGTCTCCAGCACAATATCCAGACTTTGCCGCACTTCGCGGAGATCCCAGTGATAACTTGCCTTCAATTCCAGGTGTTGGCGAAAAGACTGCAGCTAAGTGGGTTGTTGAATATGGATCACTACAAGATCTGTTATCGAATGTAGATAAAGTTGGTGGCAAGGTCGGGCAAGCGCTGCGAGATTCAATCGATAATGTCATTCGAAATAGAGAACTCACACAACTTGTAGCAGAAGTACCTTTGGATTTGAGCATTGATGCACTTGCTTGGTCTGGCGTGGATGAGGACCTGACTAATCCCTTATTTGATCGCTTAGAGTTTAAAACCCTTAAAGATCGTATGAAACCAATTCTCCTCAAGGGTACATCCACAGCGGCAGAGCCTGAGTTCCAACTCTTTGCAGAGGAGATGAGTGAAGGTGTTTTAACTCCAGTGGAGTTGGATGCGAAGATCGCTAAGCACAAGGGTGCTATTGCAATTACCTTTTCAATGGATGAAGAAAAACTGCATCGGTACGCCGTTGCTTTTTCTCAAGAAGAGATTTTCCTTGTTCACTCAACAACCATGGGGGATTGGGCTTTGGATGCTTCAATTTCAAAGATTGCCCATGATGCTAAGTCTTTAGCTCGCAGCAATGGACTAGTTGGTATCGAGTTTGATACTTCACTTGCTGCTTACTTAGTTAATCCAGGTGTTCGAGCTCAAGAGCTCAAAGATCTCCAAGAGCGTTGGGGAGATGGCAGTGCAATTAACTTTTCCTCCCCAGAGCAAGAGCTTTTAACCTCGGCTCGTGCATTATTCACATTGCGTGATTCCTTGACGCGAGAACTCAAAGAGCGCGGTTTATGGGATCTCTTTATTGAGATGGAATTACCCATCGCAGCTCTTTTAGCCAAGATGGAGGCTCTGGGTATTGCTGTTGATAAAAATGAGTTAGACAAACTTGCTGCCTACTTTGAAGCTGAAGTTAGCCGAGAGACAAAGGCGGCACATGATGCCGTGGGGCATGAATTTAATGTTGCCTCTCCTAAGCAGCTCCAAGTTGTTCTCTTTGATGAACTGAAGCTTCCGAAGACAAAGAAGATCAAAACTGGATATACAACAGATGCTGAGAGTTTGGATTGGTTGCACCAAAAGAGCGGTCATCCAGTATTGACTTCATTGCTGCGTATTCGTGAAACAAAGAAGCTAGGGACAACAGTTGAGGGTTTAATTGCAGAGATTGCCAAAGATGGTCGTATCCATACACATTTCCAACAGACTGTCGCAGCAACTGGGCGCTTATCTTCAACTGGACCAAACCTTCAAAATATTCCAGTGCGCACAGAAGAAGGGCGCACCATTCGTAACTGCTTTATCGCAGGTAAGGGATATGTCGGCTTACTAACTGCTGATTACAGTCAGATTGAAATGCGCATCATGGCGCACTTATCCCATGATGAAAAACTGCTGAAAGCTTTTGAATCAGGAGAAGACCTGCACGCAAGAATTGCGGGAGAGATATTTGGCGTTAAAGCCCATGATGTTGATCCTGAAATGCGCCGGCAGATCAAGGCAATGTCATATGGGTTGGCTTATGGACTTTCTTCTTATGGTCTATCTGCTCAACTCGATATCTCACCGCCAGCTGCCCAAGATTTGATGGATAAATACTTTGAGCGCTTTGGTGGAATTCGAGACTATTTAAAGGTTGTTGTTGAAGATGCTCGCAAGGTCGGTTACACCGAAACAATCATGGGACGTCGCAGATATTTGCCAGATCTCATGCACGATAACCGCCAACGCCGCGAAGTGGCAGAGCGCATGGCATTAAACGCCCCAATCCAAGGATCGGCCGCTGACATTATTAAGTTGGCCATGCTCAAAGTTCAGGCAGCAATTGAAAAGGAAAAACTTGCTTCACGGTTATTGCTGCAGATTCATGATGAGTTAATCGTTGAAGTTATTAAGGGTGAAGAAGAGCAGATAACGGCTTTAGTAAAGCGGGAGATGGGTACTGCATATCCGCTGCGGGCACCGTTAGATGTGAGTGCTGGCTTGGGACTTACTTGGCATGAGGCTGCGCACTAACTACTTAACTTCGTTAGATATATTTTTTATAGCTTGGAGATCTTCTTCTTCAGTCGGCACATCATTAGCAGCAGCTAAACGCTTCTTTCCTAATGTGAGGATCAATAGACCGCAAAGAAGCATTAAGGGAAGTAATCCCAAACCAAATTGTGGTGAGTAGTGCTCAGAGATCCAGCCACCAGTTGCAGCGCCAACTGCCATGAAAGAACCTTCAACACTCCAGATCCACCCGAGGGAAGATGTTTGAGATCCCTGAGGTCGCACAGCTTCAAGAACTTCAAAGTAGAAGACTTGAACGGCGCCGCCCATGAGTCCAATGAATGTTCCTACTAATGCCATGGTCCAATCTGGATAAGTAAAGGCGATTGGAATACAAGTAATAAACCAAACGAGATAAGCGTTTCTCAACGCTGATAGCGGTGCTAATTTCTTAGAAACTAATCCACCCAAAAGGCCACCAATAACTGTCGCAACACCGAAGGCGGCAAAGATCCAAGCAACACGTTGTTGCACTCCTTCTTGGGTTGCATAGGCTGGAACGGCTACATCAAAAACTCCCCAACCAAATCCAATGAAGCAGCCTTCAAACATAAGAAGTTGAATTGCTCTATCTCGCCATAGCTTTTGCTGACCTTTGGCTTTCTTTTCTGGAACCCAATTGCGCGAGACTGAAGTAAGAGCTAAAGCCGTGCCACCGATGATCATGAGTGCTGAAGTCACGCCTAATGCCAAAGCAGGGTTTGACGAGAGGGCAAGTGAAGTCACCACTACTGGTCCAAATACCGAAGTCGAATTCATCATCGATGAATCAAGTGCATATGCAGTTCTTAGAAAATTTTCAGGAACGATGTCTTTCCACAATGGTCGAACTGACAAGTTAATCGGGGGAGCAGAGATTCCTAGTACAAATGCTGTAATCAAAATCGATTCTTTAGAATGCATTGAATTCAGGGCCAAAATCAAAGATGCATAGCAAGGAACGAGAATACGTAGTGGCCATTTCTGGCCCCATTTGTCCATCAATGAGCCACGAATTCCGGCGGTGAGAGAACCAGCTAATGAGTTCAGGCCTATTGCTAATCCAGCTATAGCAACTGAGCCAGTTTCTTGTTCTGCCTTAAAAAAGATTCCTAAACCGATCATCGAATAGGCAAGGCGGGCTGGAAAAGCCGCTAATGCCAAAGTCACAACATGCGGAAAGGCTAATAGTTCTTTATATCGTTTCATCGTTGTGGCAATCCTATCTGCGAGCGTGATTTTCCCGCATGGATTTGCTCAAATAGATGCATAAACCGTACCCTTGCCCTCCAGCCGCGAAAGCGGGAACTACTACTCATCTATCCCTACGGAGCAACTTGACTACAGCACCTGTAATTGCAGTAAATGACATTGGATCAGCTGCCGACTTTCTAGCAGCAATCGAAGGCACA
>Ga0209230_10000664_pt1 | contig 13372 bp, 9 predicted proteins | sample LakOntMetagenome_FD_187467 | JGI IMG/M metagenome (GOLD analysis project Ga0209230, IMG submission 187467) | Freshwater and sediment microbial communities from Lake Ontario - Sta 18 epilimnion Metagenome (SPAdes) (version 2) | ecosystem: Environmental > Aquatic > Freshwater > Lentic | place... | reverse complement strand
CGCGCGGAAGCATCGCGTCGCCGATGTCGGCCGCGATGGCCTTCGTCGTGCTGTACGTGCTCGGCTGGACCTGGGTGTTCCTGAAGTGGGGCGCGTCGCTCGCGTCGGGCATGACCGTCGCGCTGCTCGTCGGGCACTTCGCGGCGCTGTACTTCGTGCTCATGTTCGCCGTGCGCGGCATGTCGGCCGACCCGGAGCCCGGCCAGAGCGCCGAGGAGGCGAAAAATAAGCGCGCCGAGCGCCTGACCGTGCGCGTGTACACCGCGTGGCTGCTCGCGAGCCTCGCCGTCGCTTTCACTTAGCAAGCGAGCCAGTTAAATCTTCGCGACCTTCGCGGGCCGGCACGGGCTCGTGCCGAGCGACGACTCCAGGCTCTCGCGCTGCTCCTTTTTGTAATCGTACGAGCACGCGTGGTCGCTCGGATCCTTGTGGGCCGCACAAAAGACGGCGCAGCACCGGCACTTGCCGACGGACTGCGCGACGAGCGTCAGGCGCTTGCTGCAGCCGATGAAGCCGCAGCGCGTGCCCGGCATCGGGATGTTGATCGGCGCCGTCGGCGCCGGCGCGGGAGCGGCTTGCGACGGCTCTCGCGCGTGCGCGGACATCGCGGGCGCGGCGTACGAGAGCGACGCGTTTTCTACACTGGCCGGAGACGAACTATCCGCCGCGCAGCGCGGACGGCCCGCAGTCGTAGAAGCGCCCCGGGTTGTACACGAGCTCTTCGCCGGCGGCGATCGCGCGCAGCGTCTTGAGGCCGATGCACGGCGCGCCGTGTTTCGCGCCGCAAGCGCCGTGCACGGCCGTCGGCTCCGGCACGATGCCGACGTTCGGCGCGAGCCCGTTGCAGTGGCCCTCCCGCACGAACGAGAGGATACTCGGCGCTTCCTCTTGGCTCACGTTGATGACGTAGTCGTCGTCCACGACGAACAGATACACAGGGTCGTCGTAGTCGCACCCGATGTCCCAGCTGTACATGTAACTGCCGGTGACGTAGCCGAGGAAGCTCTCGGCCGGCAGCTCGGACTTGCACAGGACGCGGTGCTTGCCGGTGTAGGCGTCGCGGACCAGGCGCAGGTGAGGCTGCACGTGGCCGGGGATGTAAAAACTAAGCGCCGGGTCGGGCGCGTCGGAGATCTGGAAGCCGTCGGCGAAGCTGCTGAGCAGTCGGTCGTCCATGGTGCCGGCCGGCGCGCGCGTTCGCCGTCGGGCGCCGGCGGGCGCGCCCGTCATTTTTCGGTCGGCCGATCGGGGACTGCGCGGCGCGCTCAGGCGGTCGTCGTCGTCGTCGCGGGCGTCGTCGTCGCGGCGGGCGCGGTCGCGGCGGTCGTCGTCGCCGCGGCGGCCGCAACGGGCGCGGCGGCGGTCTTTTTGGCGCCGGCCGAGGCCGTGACGGCGATCGTGAGCAGCATGACGTAGCTCAGCACGGAGAAGACGGTCTTGATCCACGACCAGATGTGGCACTCGCCGACGGCCGTGCAGTTGATGTCAAACACCGAGAGCAGGTAGCCGGGGATCATGAAGACGAACGCGAGCACGGCGAGGACGACGCCGCTCTTCGCTCCGATCGTGACCGTGATCGCGAGGATCAGCAGCGCCGCGAGGATCGCGGCGGTCTTGGCGACGGCGGACTCAAACATGTTCGCTGGCGGTCGTGCGGAGTATCTACTAAGTGCTGCGAGGAAAAACGCGCGTCGGCGGCACCGAGTGGCCCCCGGCCTTGCCGGAAAATTGACGCCCGTCTGGCATCGGGCGCCAACGAGCACCGCACACCACGATATAAGGACAAGGCGTCACCTAACGGTACGCATCCGCACCCGACGCCACCTCAGGCCCCTCGTTCTTCCAGAACCAACGCCACGATGGAGTCCACTCTGCTCTACCCGGCCGACGTCAAGGTCTCCAAGCTCCGGTACTCGCCGATCAAGCCGCTCAGCTCGGGCGCGCGCATCGTCTACGTGAACTACGGCGACGAGAAGCTGACGGTGCAGACGCCGCTCGTCTCGCTGCCTTACGGCGTGAGCGACGGCGTGTTCGCGGCCAACCGCGCGGCCGGCGGCGCGGCCGGCGGCGCCGGCGGCGGCGACGGCGACGCCGACAACAAGCGCTACGACATCTCGCTGTCGTTCCGCGGCATGGAGGACATGCCGAAGATCAAGGCCTTCCACGACAAGATGGTTGAGATTGAGAAGAAGATCATGGACGACGCTTTCACGAACCGCCAGGCTTGGCTGCGCGACGACTTCAACGGCATGAAGCCGATCGTCAACGCGCTGATGAACCCGATCGTCCGCGTGGACCGCGACAAGGACACCGGCAAGGTGACGAACAAGTACCCGCCGACGATGAAGGTGAAGCTGCCGTACGACACGCGCTCGGACTGCTTCGCGTTTGACGCGCTGGACATGGCCAACAAGGAGGTGGACTTCAAGGCGATCATGACGAAGCTCAAGGGCACGAAGGCGCTGCTGGCGATCCAGCTGACGGGCCTGTACTTCGCCGGCGGCAAGTACGGCTGCATGTGGAAGGTGATCACGGGCATGTTCCAGAAGACGACCGAGCGCAAGAAGGCGGTCATGCTGCACGACAGCGACGTGGAGGAGGCCGCGAAGGGCTCGGCGGGCTCCGACTCCGACCTGGAGGACGAGGCGCGCGACGTCGTCGCGGCCGGCGCCGGCAAGATCGCGGCGGCGACGGCGGCCGTGACGCTGTCCGACAGCGAGGACGACGACGCGCCTCCCGCGCCGAAGCCGGCGGCGGCGAAGAAGGCCGCGCCGGCGGCGCCGCCGGTCGTCGCGGCCGAGGAGTCCGAGGACGAGGACGCCGAGTCCGAGGAGATTGAGGAGTCCGAGGACGAGCCGACGCCGCCGCCGCCTCCGCCGCCCGCGGCGAAGAAGAAGCCCGCGGCGGCGAAGAAGGCCGCGAAGTAACCGAGCGGTGAGCCGACGGAGTGGTGACGTGATCCGAGCGGCGCTGCGATGCGCTGCTGCGAGCGGCGGCGCGATCGGGGATCGGGCGGGACTGGGACGGGCACCGGGGCGATCCGGGGAGCGGGAAAAAAGACGCGACGGGCGCTGAAACACGCGCCGGCGAAGCTGGGTATTTCTTTTTGGCAATCGCCGCCGCAGGCCCGCACCGTTCTGGTGCGGCCGTGCGCCGACATTACAGCAGGTACAGGATCGCGAAAGCGAAGACGACCGCGTTGACGACGACGCCCTTGAGCGTCGGGCAGCCGGTCTCGGCGAAGAGCTCGTTCGGCCGGCTCGTGAACGCCGCGTGGATCATGTCGGCGATCCGGTAGACGCCGTTGTGGCTGAGCGCGACGAACAGCAGGGCGGCGACGAGCGCGACGCGGACCTTGCGGCCGCGCTGGCGATCCTGCGGGCCGCCGGCGGCTCCGGCAGGCGCCGAGTAAGCGCCGCCGGGACCGTAAGGGTGCGGCACGGGATACCGAGCGGGCGCGAAGGTGCCCTGCGGCGCCTGCGGGGCCGTCTGCGGGTAGGGGTTCTCGCGGATGGGCGAGGGCGGCATGGAGGACATGGCGGGGTCGGCCGGGTCGCACGCGAGTGGTGGGGTCTCTTACTTATGGGGGGAGAGTGTTTTGTGCGCCGAATGTCTGTATTTGCTATATACTACAATTCAGCATTTGTAACCCAATTAAAGTTAGCCGATAAATAATTAACTCCTATAACTTGGTATGCTTTTACCAATAAAACGTTATTAAAAGCGGTTGCACCTCCAAATGCTGCATTGTCATAATTAATAAATCCTGCAGTTGTATTTATTGACGGCGTTATCCGTTTATATACTAGTGGAATTTGAAAGCTTGTTGATAAAAGAAGGTTGGTTCCGCCATTAAATACATAACCCGTTTGAAAATAGCCGCTTTCATAATACCGCTGACACAACCCCAACTCTACCCCGAACGGCCGCGCCTCAAACTGCGTCATGATAGTCCCCTTCTCCACCTGCACCCCCGTCAGGTAAAACTGGTTGTTAGCCACCCCCATGAAGTTCACGCCGCCCGTTGCAGCAGCGTACCCGAAGCCCGACGGCGCCCGGCTGCTCTCCTGCCAGCGTCCGACGTCGGACGTCGCCCAGTTGCCGCCGGCCGCGAGCGTGACGGCAACCGAGAGCCCGAGGCCGTTCTCCACGTTCCACGTGCCGCTCGTCTCGCCGGCGATCGTCTGCTGTATTTGGACCCACTGGTTCGCTGCCGGAACCGTGAAGGGAGCGACGTACGACATCGTGTTGTCCGCGTTCCGCAGCGCGAGCGTGTACTGGCCGGCCTGCGTGCTGTACGCGGCGAACGAGATCGTGATCGGCTGCGCGTAAGCGCCGCCCCATCCGAAGTCGGCGATGTTGTAGCCCTCAATGCGCTGCTCCAGAGTGACGTAGTCCTGGTTGTTCATGGCGCCCTGCGCGGTCGTCGCGATCGCCGACAGCGCGTACACTTGACCGTACGGGTTCGCCGGAGCGCGCACGCGCTGGACGGTTAGCGCGCCGCTCGTCGTACCGTTGCTGACGCGCCAGCGGTCGGCGATGTAAGCGCCCGTGGACGCCGCGGCGATGATGTTGCTCGTCCCTGCGAAGCGCTGGTCAACGCGCATATCGCCGTTGATGATCCGGTTGCGGAACATGCCGAGGTTGTCGGCCCGGATGCTGCCGTTGACGGCGAGGTTGCCGCCGACGGTCATCGCGGCCGACGCGTTCACGGCCGACGGTAGAGCGTTCACGGCGACGCGGCCGTCGGCGCCGACGGCAATGCGCGACTCGGGCGCGACGTCGTCGCCGATGAGCCGCAGCTCGCTGAGAGCTATGAAATCGCCCGGCGCGGTGCTCGCGCAGTTCCGCAGGAGGTCCACCTTGAAGAAGTTGAACGCGCTCGTCGGCGACGGCAGCGAGAACGTCTGCGTGAGCGAGCTCGCCCACGGCGCGACGACCGACGTGCGCGCGTCCAGCAGCAGCCAGCCGCCGACGACGTTCATGTTGCTGCCGTACAGGTTCCAGGCGCTCGGCGCCTCGCTCGTGTCCGGTGCGGTCATGCGGTACGAGCTGAGCCTAATCTGCGCAGGAAGCTCAAAGAACACCGAAGGGATCGGCGAGGCGTCGGCGGAGATCGTGTAGTTGCTCGCCCCGGTGCGCCAGGGCGCTGCGAGGGTCTTGTCGGTGACGAACAGCGGCGGCGCGGCGTCAACGGTCGTCGCGTTGTACTGGGTGTTCGCGTAGGTTGAGTAGGTGCCTGCGTTGTAGGTCGTTGAGGTGGATGGGATTGCGGTGCGGTATTTGGGATAGGCGGCTTGGTTTCCGAAGAGCTTCCATTCGGCGATGTCAGATGTACCAACTCCTGTAAAAGTGGACCCCAAAATTTCTTTATTTACCACAATACGATAATATTGGTAATAATAAATATTATTTGAAACAGTAAATGTCTGAGACGTGTTTGCAGTCCATGTAATCGCGTCTCTTGAATCTAATATGCGCCAAGTGATTCCATCTGATGACCCAAATATATACCATGTACTTGGTGCATAACCGGTATTTGTTATCAAATAACTTGTTAATAAAATCTGGTTTGGCATTTGTATTTGAAGCCACTCCCCCAAATATTTATTATTAAGAATATCAACAGTTGCAATGTTCCTATTTTGTACACCATTTGTGTATGATGAAATTACTGGAGCCCAAATGTACCCGGCCCCATTTAAAATCCCTGACTTATTAAATGCATTATATTCTACATACGATGCATTATAAATGCTGCTCGCGCTCGCCACATACGTCCCCGCCCCGTAAGTCCCGTTCAGATACGACGTGTTCGCCGTCATGGGGAGCGGCGGGTACTCGCGGGCGGTGGTGGGGAGGGGGATGTCGGCGAAAAGCTTCCATTCTCTAAATGCAGTATATCCTGCATTGCCTTTTATGTTCAATATAATAATTCTATAGTAGCTGTAAGAAGTGTTATTATTAATCGCGAAAGTATAGGGTAGATTATCTGTAAATGATTGATACTCCCATTGCGATAAGCGCTGATCATCTACAAGTATCCATGTTGTACCATCTACTGATCCTGCTAAAATCCATTTTACAAAAGCTGTAGTGTTGCCGATATATGCTAAAGAATATCTTTTACAAATAATTCCAGAAGGTAGTTGAATTTGCAAATATGAACCTGTATAAGAAACGCTTGAAACTGTTGTAGGACCTCCAGATAATGCAGCGTATGGATATGTTGTACCATAGGTTGCGTTTGCGGATATCCATCCGCCTTCGCCTTTGTCAAATATTTTCCACGGCAAAAAAACAGTATCATACACACTGCTCGCAGTCACAATATAATTCCCATTCCCATACAATGCCCCGCTCACCGCTACAGTAATTGGCCCTGCTCCAGTCGTCGCACTCGTCAGCCCAACCGGCGGGAACTCCGCCAGCGTCATCGGCGACCCGGCGTCAATGCTCGCCACGACGTCCGTGTAATCCGCGTACGCCCCCGCGTTGCTCCCTCCAGCCGGCGGGAACTCAACGTTCGTGATGAGCTGATCCACCTTAACCGGCGCCTGCCCCGACGTCACGTTCAGCGCGGCCGACGGCGTCGTCGTGCCAATGCCGACGTTGCCGCTCGCGTCCACGAGCAGCGCCGGCGTCGTCGCCGAGGTCCCGCGGACATCCAGCAAGCCCTGCGGCGCCGTCGTGCCGATGCCGACGTTGCCGGCGCCGCTGACGACGACCGCCGAGGCGCCGACGGCCGTCGTCGCCGACGTGCGCAGGCGCACGAGGTCCGCGCCGTCCGCGGACTCCACCATCAGGCCCGGGATGCCCGCCCCCGCCGACGCCGTCTCGCGGATGTCCAAGCGCGCGCGCGGGCCGAGATCGGTGCCGACGCTGACGCGGCCGGAGTCGTCGCGGTACAGCACGTTGCTCGTGACGCTCGCCGCCAGCGGCGCCGACACCTGCACCGACGCGTAGTCCAGCGTGCCGCGCACGGTGACGCGCGTGTTCGCGGCGAAGTCGCTGAGAGTGGAGTCCGTCGTGCCGTTGATGTAGCGCAGGTTGACGATATTGGACGCGCCCGGGACCGTCTGCGCGTAGCCCGGGAACGTCGTCGTCGTCGTGCCGGCCGCGTTCGTGACCGTGAGGACGAGCGGGCCGATCGCCGTGCCCGTCGGCGTCGGAGCTTCGTTGCTCGTCGCCGGGTAGGCGCCGGGCGCGAGCGCGTACGGCAGCGCGAGCGTGTAATTGCTCGCCGAGACCGGGAGCGGAGACGCGCCGGTGACGACGAACGTGCGCTCAAACTGGTACGCGACCGAGTTGCCGCCGTACTTCATGCGCGACGTGCCGGGAGTAACGTTGCTGAGCGCGCCGCCGAGGCCGGCCGAGATCGTCGCGGCCGCGCTCGCCGACGTCGGCGTCCACTGGACCATGCCGCTCGGGATGAACGACGAGACCATGTTGCTGTCGTAGAACAGGCCGTCGCGGCCGAGCGTGAGCATGACGTTGCCGCCGGCGCGGAACTCGGCGATCGGGTTCGCCGCGCCGCGCGCGTCGGCGACGAGCGCCGGTGCGGTCGCGCCGGTGCCGATGATGTCCAGCTGGCCGCGCGGCGGGTAGCCGGAGCCGTTGACGGTCACCTGGCCAGTAAAGTCCTGGCTGAACACCGGCGGGATGTAGGAAGTGTACACGTCGCCGTTGTAGATCGTCGTCGTCTCGTAGTTGAGAGTGCCCTGCAGCGAGACGAGAGCGCCGACGGGAACCGACGCGAGCGTGTCCTCGGTCGTGCCCGAAAGCACGCGGACCGTGACGGCGTTCGCGTTGCCGGCGATCGTGCGCGCGAACGCCTTGAAGTTGTTGCTGCCGCCGGCCGTCGCGAGCGTCTCGGTGGATGTGACCGAGAGCCAGAGCTCGCCGATGATCGTCTCGGTCGGGTACGTTACTCCGATGTCGGCCGGGTACGGAAGGTTTACTACGTAGTTGCTGTCGGCGCTCGGCTGCGAGGCGATCGTGCCGGTCATGCGGACCTGGTAGCCGACGTCGGTGCCGAGGTACCTTACCTGGCCGGCCGACGACGTCGGCGTGAAGTACGACGCCGGGAACGCCGTGCCCGGGACCGTCAGCGTCGGCGCGCTCGGCGACGGGCGCCACGTGAGCGCGCTGCCGAACACCGGCGCGAGGTTGCTCGTGAGCGACTGCGACGTGACCGTCGCGGCCGTCGGCGGCATGAGGCGCGTGCTGCTCGTCGTCGTGTAGTTGAGCGTGCCCTGGACGCTGACGGCCGCGCCGGTGAGAAGCGTGCCCATCGCCTGCTCGGTCGTGCCGCTGAGGTAGCGCACCTTCACCGTCGCGGCGTCGGCCGGGTTCGCGCGCGCGAGCGCCTTGAACACGTTGCTCTGCGCGCCGTAGTACACGGTCATCCACAGCTCGCCGATGATCGTGTTCGGCTCGTAGTCGGCGCCGTAGACGTAGGGCAGTCCGATAGTGAAGTCGGTGCTCGCCGGCGTCGCGCCGTTGGCGACGGTGGCGGCGATGTTGACGCTGTACACGATCTCGTTTCCCGAGACGCGGTACAGGCCCTTCTGCGTCGCGTAGCTGAACGCGGCGCCGCTCGCGCCGGCGCTGAACGTCGGCGGCGGCGCGGAGACGAGCCAGTTAGCGATGGCGCCGACGATGGGATTGTAGTTGCTGTCGGTGATGAGGCCGGTGACCATGGCGTCGCCGTACACCTGGACCTTGACGCTGGGCGTGTCCGTGCCGAAGCCGATGTTGCCGCCGCGCTGCGTGAGCCCATTGGAAGCGCCGGCGCCGAGTCGGCGCTGCGCGAATAGGACGCTGGAAGACATGAGGGTCCGCTGCGGATCGCTGCGGCGCCGAGACCTGCCGAAAGCGCTGTCGGCTGCGGGAGGAGCTCTCCCGGTGGCTCGGCGAGGCTCTTGGCTTGACGCCCTCTATAAGTAGTTCTAGAAATTCGGGTCTGTCTTGCGATTGCGCACGGTAGCGTGAGCGTAAGCGATGCGCGGCGTCGCGCTTGCTGTAAAAATAATGCGCGGCCGCTCGGCTTAAGCCTCATACGCGCGGTACCCTTATACCCCCTGCGGAGCCTCGGTGATTTCGGCGGCGCGTCCGGCGGCGCGTTCGGCGCCGACGGCGAACTCGCACAGCAGCGCCGGCGTGTCGCTGAGCTCGCCGGTCGCCCAGGGCTCGTACGTCAGGCTCGGCGCCGAAGCGTCAGCGGGGAAGTCGCGCACGAGGAAGTGCTGGATCTCCTCGCGGTCGCCGTTGTCGGGCGTGACCTCGCCGAGCCCGGCGCTCGCGAGCAGGAGCACGTACGCCTCGTGGCGCGCCTTCGCGTCTTCCGCGGAGACGTAGTGGCCCGAATGGTGCGCGAACGTCGGGTCCAGCGTGCGGCCCATGTTCATGTCGCCGCAAGCGATGATCGGGCGGCCCGGCTCGGCCGTGCGCAGGATAAACGACGCGAGCTGCTCGCTCTGCGACATGCGCGCCCTCTGGTGCGACGGAGCGGCGCCGGCCTGCATGTGCGTGCCGTACACGTTCACGAGGCCCGACGGCGTCCAGACGCACACGAACGCGACGCCCTTCGCGGCCCAGAAGTCCACGCCGCGGCGCAGGGCGTAGTGCTCGGCGGCCGAGCGCACGATCGGGTGGCGCGAGAGCACGAGGACGCCCGAGTCAAACGCCGTGTACCACTGGCGCCCGAGGCGCTCGCGGTACGGGTGGCTCTCGGCGAGCTGCGAGACGAGCGCGTCCTTGTTGAGGAAGGCCTCGTTGAGCACGATGACGTCGTAGTCGCCGGCGGCGAGCTGCTCCGCGATCTTGAAGGCGCGGGCGCGCGAGTTGCCGTCTGTCAGGTACGAAGGCAGGTTCCACACGTTGTAGAGGAGCACGCGCAGGCTCTTCGGGGCGGACATGGTCGCGTCCCTACACTCCGCGCGCGGTTTTCGGCGCGGAGGCGCGGCGCGGAGGCGCGGAGGCGCAGCGGCGCTCGGCTTAAGCCTCATACGCGCGGTGTCAGCGTATCCCCTGCGGTCCGCGGGCGCGAGGCGGCTCAATACAGCGCCTCGTTGACCTCGGTCGCCATGAGGTTCCAGAGCCGCATGTTGATATTGTTGCGCAGCGGGCTCGTGCCGCTGCGCGTGGTCCAGTAACTCAGCGGCTTCCTCAAGTGGATGCTGCAGCACCTGTAAGGGGCGAAGTTGGCAGCGAGCAACTTGCCCTCGTCAAAGAGCCTGCGGATGTTGCCGATGACCGCGGCCGACGTGCGGTCCGCGTCGCCGTTCACGTCGGCGAGCTCAACGTCCGCAGGGATCATTCCCAGGTTAAAGACGGCGTACGTGCGCTCGCCGACCTTGCGCTGCACTTTTAGCTCATAGAACCCGACGTGCCCGGTGATCGTGTCCGTCTGCGTGTTGCGGACCGGTATGCCTACTTGCTGAATGACCAAAGAGAGCTTCGGGTCGCGCGCGATCACGTGGTCGCGCGGGTCGCGCGCGGTCGGCCGCAGGTGGCGGATCTTCCGCATGATGTCGTCCTTCTCTTCGTCGGTCACGCGCTCGCGAGTGAGCGGATCGGCGAACTGCCGACCGGTTTTGGTCGCGTTCGCCCAGACCGTGTAGATCCCGCGGACGTTGTAGCAACGCTCCTGGCCGGCCGCTGCCGCCGAGCCGCGCTTGGCGCCGAGGCGCACGACGAGCTGCAGCTCCTTCTTGTTCATGCGGTCAAAGCGCTTCATGCTGATCATGTCCTTCATGACCGTGCAGGCCTCGCGCAGCTCCGCGAGGATCGCGGTGCGCTTCTTCGGGTCCAGCGGGGCGAGCGGCGCTGCAGCGGCGGCGGCGGGCGAGACGGCCGGGCCGGGGCTGACGACCGAGAGCTTTGCGTGAGAGCGGAAGCGCGAGCGATCCGTCGGGGCGCCTTCTTCGGTCGCCGACCACGGGTAGTACTCGTCGGCGTCGGCCGGGTTCTTCTTGGGCTTCATCGCCTTCACGCGGCGCTGGCTGATGGACTCCGGCAGCGAGCGCGAGCGCGACGCGGGAATCTCGTACGCGTCGGCGTCGTTCGCTGTCGCGGTCGCGTGATTCACTTGCTGAAGGACTATCTCGTTGTCAAGGGCCTCTAGAGCGATGAGCATCTCGTCCACCTGGGCGTCTTCGGGGCCCAGGGTTACTTGGCCTTCGGCGACGAACCGGTTGAACTGCGTGACCTCAATGCCGCCGCGCATGACGCGGATGTTCATGCTCGGCGTGCGTCCGACGAGGAGGTCGGCCGTCACCCTCTCAATAAGGAGCTTGTACTGGGCGATCGTGCGCGGGATGGCGATGTCCTCGCGGATCTTGCTCAGCGGTGTCATCGCGTTCGTAAGGGTCGTTATGAAGCTCTCGGCGAGGGAGCGCTCCTCCTCCGGGATGACCTCCGCTTCCATGAGGATCTTGCCGATCTTGATGAAGGCCGCGGCGTCGTCGGTGTAGCGATTGGTGATGAAGCCGAACTTGCGCACGGCCCTGGTGAGAATGGTCGCGCGCATGCGGACATCGGAGGACCGCCAGGCCTCGGTCGTGCGCGGCACCGTCCAGTCGCCGACCTTCTTCGGCAGCAGGCGGCGGCTGCGAGTCGCCGGCGTCTCGTTGGCAGTGTCGGTCCCCAGATCAATGCCGAAAGCGTTCTTGCAGCGCTCGGCGATGGCGTTGTAGGTGCCCTTTCCTACCTCAATGCTGCGGCCGGTCGCCGGGTTGACCGTCGGGTTCTCCGCCCATTCCAGGCACTTCTGCTCGGTGAACCGCTTGATCTTGGCGGCCGACGCGACCGACATGGTGCGCTAAAGGCTTCTCTTCTACTTAAAGACTACAGAATAGCCTATCGGTAACTCGGAGGTTGTGCACGCGTTGTGCGTTGCGAGTTGTGCGTTGCGCGTTGTGCGTTGCGCGTTGTGCGGGGGTGCATTCATTGCTCGGCGATGACGGCGGTATTCACTTCATATTTAATGACATTCTCTGACGCGGCCGATGCTGCGGCGGCTGCGGCGGCCGCGGCGCCCGTCGCCGACGGCGCGGCGGTCATCGTGGAGCCTCGGCGGCACCCGGCGCTGCGCGCGGTCGTCGCGAACCATCGGGCCATGCTGCCGGCCTCGTGGCCGATCCGGCTCTGGACGAGCGAGAGCAACGTTACTTACGCGCTCGCTGAGCTGCGCGGGATCGCCGGGCCGCTGGAGGTCCGCGCGCTCGCCGCGAACGTCGCCGACCTCACGCAGCTCTCTTACAGCGAGCTGCTCACTGACCCGGCCTTCTGGGAATCGCAAAAAGAAGCGTGGGTCCTGATCTTCCAGGCCGACTGCGTGATGTTCCGGCCGCTCGCGGGCGCCGAGCTCGCGCGCTGGCAGCGCTACGATTACGTCGGGGCGAACTACTTCAACGCGGCCGAGGTCGCTCCCGGCGGCTTCGGCGGCGTGCAGGGCGGCTTCTCGCTGCGGCGCCGGGCGGCGATGCTGGATTGCCTAGCGCGCGTGCGCTGGGACGACGTGGACGCCTGGCGCCGGAGCTTCGGCGCGCCGCCGATCGCGGAATCGCGGCGCTTTGAGGACATTTACTACACGCACGCGTGCGCGATCGTCGGGGCGGCGATGCCGGCGCCGTCGGAGCGCGGCGAGTTCAGCGTGGAGGCCGAGGCGCCCGCTCCGGCTCCGGCGCCGACGCCGATCGCGCACCACGGCTGGAACCGGCCTTACTTCAGCGACGCTCAGGCGCGCGAGCTGCTCGCGGCGGCGGCGGGAGCGGCGGCGGGAGCGGCGGCGGGAGCGGCGGGCGCCGCCTAGAGGTTGTCGTACACTTCGGTCGCCATGAGCTTCCAGCGCCGCAGGTTGATGCGGTTCGCGACGGGGCTGTCGCCGGTCCGCGTGACCCAGTACTTCATCGTCTTGCCCATGTGGATGCGGCAGCACTCGTACGGGATGACGTTGCTGGACATGAGGCTTCCGGAGTCAAAGAGCGACTGGATGCTGGCGACGACGGCGCTGGACGTCAGGTTCGCGTCGCCGCCGACGTCGGCGAGCTCAATGTCCGACGGCACGAAGCCGAGGTCCACGATGAGGTACGATCTCTTCCCTACGGGGCGCCGCACGGTGATGTTGTAGAAGCCGACGGTGCCGCGGTCGGTCGCCGCGGTCGGCGGCGGCGTGCGGTCTTGGTATTGCTCCGAGACGATGTCGGCGTAGTTGAAGTTGATCTGGTGGATCGCGAGCCTCAGCTTCTTGTCGCGGGACTGAGCGTAATTGCGCGGGTCGGGCGCGTCCGGGCGCAGGCGGCGGACTTTGCGCATGATCTCGTTTTTGTCGGCCTCGCTCACCGACGCGCGCGTGAGCGGGTCCTTC
>Ga0209230_10000663_pt1 | contig 13402 bp, 12 predicted proteins | sample LakOntMetagenome_FD_187467 | JGI IMG/M metagenome (GOLD analysis project Ga0209230, IMG submission 187467) | Freshwater and sediment microbial communities from Lake Ontario - Sta 18 epilimnion Metagenome (SPAdes) (version 2) | ecosystem: Environmental > Aquatic > Freshwater > Lentic | place... | reverse complement strand
GCCCAAGAGTTCGCATCTTGTAGCGGTTCTGGAAGAACGTTCTGCGCAAAACCTTGATACGCAACAGGACGCATGAAGCGATAGATCGCATCTGTTCCCACTGAGGTTGTATGCGATGACGATGAAGGCCATGGACCGCCGTGATTCATTGCGGTTGTAACGGCAACCCCTGTAGGAAAACCGTTCCAGATAACTCGGCCAGCTTTCTCTTTCAGCACTGAAAGAAGCTCAGCAGGCTTATCGGCATCAGTTCCTTGAATCGTTGCGGTCAACTGACCCTGAAGCGATGAGGCAATGTCAACGTATTGTGATTCATCACAAGTAATTACGACAGTTGTTGGACCGAAGTGCTCTTCGAGCAATTCATGGTTCGAAGAGGCTGTCGCCCAATCTGTGATGAATACGGTTGGAGTAACTCCAAAGCCTGAGCCATTGGCAATTCCCGATGCAACTTCGAGTTTGCCGGCTGATGAAAGTTTCGCGATTGCTGCCGAGTAGCGCTCAGCGATGGACTTACTCAATAGAGGTGCGACAGAGAGTGTTGCAAGGTGAGATTTCATAGTTGAAACGAAATCTTCATCTTCAGGGATAAATACCAGCCCTGGCTTTGTACAGAACTGGCCAGATCCCATCAGCGCAGAATCAATAATTCCTTTAGCAAGCACCTCTGAACGATCGGCGATCGCGTTCTTTGTGACGAAGACTGGATTGAGGCTGCCCATCTCAGCAAATACTGGGATTGGTTCCTTACGAGTTGCCGCTAAGTCGACCAGAATTCTTCCGACAACTTCAGAGCCTGTGAAACCAACTGCCTTCACATCATCATGAAGCGCCAACCAATGAGTGATCTCAGGGTTAACACCTTGAACAATGGAGTAAATATCTTCGCTCAGCCCACACTTCTTCAGTGCTGACTTGATTGCTAGTTCAATTGTGGCGCAGGTATTTGGATGAGATGGATGAGCCTTCGCGATGATTGCATTACCTGAAGCAATTGCGGATGCAGCATCGCCGCCAGCTACAGAGAAAGCGAGAGGGAAATTACTCGCCGCAAAGATTGCCACCACTCCAAGTGGCACATTCATTTTGCGAATATCAGGACGTGGCGCAGGGGAGTAGTTGGCATCGGCTTTATCGATAACAACTCCGAGATGCTTACCTGTTTCAACAAGACGGGCGAAAAGTTCGAACTGAACTGTTGTGCGAGTTATTTCGCCGCCGATGCGAGCTTCAGGGAGCGCGGTCTCGGCACAGGCAGATTCGACAAGTGAAGTGCGCACGGCCTCGATCTCGGCAGCGATAGTACGAAGTAGAAGAGCTCGCTCTTTGGGTGATTGATTAGCAATCGCATGCGCCGAGGCAGCAGCGTTCTTGATTCGTGAATCAACGTCACCCTTAGTGTGCTCTGGGATCTCAACCCCGTATGGAGTTCCATCAATTGGTTTTACCGCGCGAAATGTCATGAGCGCATACTACGAGTATCCTCGTTGGATGAGTACTACCAAGAACCGCGCGGGAATCTTCGCCGTACTTGGCGCCGCTCTCTGCTTCGGAACAACTGGCACTACTCAACAATTAGGCGTTCCGGATATTTCCCCTGTTGCAGTTGCTTCGGCCAGACTTCTATGCGGCTCCGTATTCCTCTTCGTTTTCGCATACTTTCAGAGAAAGACTCGGGGAGATGTACGAATGCCCCTCCTCGATTTGATCATCTGTGGTGTTGGAATCGGAATGTATCAACTGACTTTCTTCAGCGCCGTGCATTCAACCGGTATCGCGATAGCAACCGTTACAGCGCTCGGTTCAGCTCCAACGCTTTCGGCCATAGTCGCTTACTTAGTTCTTCGAGAGAAACCACAGAAGAGTTGGTACCTAGGAACTTCAGTGACAGTTCTTGGAATCATCTTGGTGGGAACTGCGAATGGCGTTGAATCATTTGAGCCTAAGGGAGTGGGCTTGGCAGTCCTTGCCGGGTTAGGGTTTGCAATCTTCAATGTGGTTTGTCGCAAATCCCTCGCAAGGGGCGCACAAGATATGTGGCTTACGGCAACAACCTTTGGCGTTGCAGCGTTGGTCAGTTCCCCGTTCTTATTCACCGTAAACCCCAAATGGATCTTCACTACACAAGGTTTTCTCACCGTTCTATGGCTAGGCCTGGTAACGACATCGATTGGCTACGTGCTCTTTATGTTTGGGCTCAAGAGAATCGAATCCAGTCTTGCTGCAACAGTGGTTTTAGCCGAACCCGCAACTGCAACGATCTTGGCTGCCATCGTAATTGGTGAGGCTCTTTTTCTGCAGAGTTATATAGGAATCGCGATTGTTGCCTTGGGAATCCTGCTTACCTCTCGAACTAAAAATTAAAGAAAGCGAGCGTTATCGCAATCGAGAACATGACGACTGCGATCAGTGAATCAAGGATCTTCCAAAATATTGGACGCGACATATATTTCGAGGCAGCCCTGGCGCCAAAACCGATAACGGTGAACCACAGAACACTTGCAACTGATGCGCCGATAGCGAAATACCAACGATCTGAATCGAACTGATTTGCAACACTTCCTAAAAGTATGACCGTATCCAGATAGACATGTGGATTGAGCCAGGTCAACGCTAGGGCCGTCGTTGCAACCTTGAGCGCACTGACTGTTGGACTTTCTGAAGCTTCCAACGATTGATTAGTGAACGCCGATTTAACACTCTTAATTCCGAACCAAGTTAAGTAAGCGACGCCAAACCAACGAATGACTTCAAGCAATCCTTGATTACTTTGAACTAGCGCTCCCAGCCCACCTGTTCCGAGAAATATGAGAACAGCATCTGAAATGGCGCAGATAAGAACAATGAGGAAGACATGCTGTCGCAGTAGACCTTGTTTGATGACGAAGGCATTTTGAGCGCCGATGGCGATAATGAGGGATAACCCAGTCAAGAATCCTGGCAGGAGCGCAATCACCCGATGAATCTACCCCAGAAGACTCGTGTCATATCGAAGTTACTAGGTAGTTCAGTTCTACTCTTTTTACATTCCCCGGCCACAGTAACTCTGTGGTTCTCAACTGAGCTGGAAGGAATGCGATGTCGCTTCTATCGTGGAATCTACATGGAAATGGTAAGTCAGTTAAAGATGGAGAAGTTGTAAAGCCAGACGAACGTCTCGCTTGGCCACTTACTATCGGAGTTGGTGTTCAACATATTGCCGCAATGTTCGGCGCAACATTCTTAGTTCCAATCATTACAGGCTTCCCGCCTAGCACCACACTTTTCTTCTCTGGTATCGGAACCTTGATCTTCCTTGCACTTACCAAGAATCAGGTGCCTAGCTACCTCGGTTCATCTTTTGCATTCTTGGCTCCAATCGCGGCTGCACAAGCTAGTGGTGGAATTGCCGTCGCTCTTGGTGGCGTTGTTGCAACTGGCGTACTTCTAGCAATCGTTGGATTGGTTGTTAACGCCGTTGGTATCGGTTGGATCAACTGGCTATTGCCTCCACTTGTCACTGGTTCTATCGTCATGATTATTGGTCTCAACCTTGCAGGAGCCGCTAACAACAACTTCAAGGCAGCACCTGTTACTGCAATCGTGACACTTGCTTCAGTGGCAATTATCGGTGCAGTATCAAAGGGATTCCTAGGACGCATCAGCATCTTCGGTGGAATCATCATTGGGTACGCATTTGCAGCCCTTCAAGGCGATATCAACTTTGATGGCGTAAAAGCTGCAAAGTGGTTTGCACTTCCAACATTCACCTCACCATCATTTGATGTCAACGCAATCTTGCTCTTCTTGCCAGTTGTGCTCGTTCTTATCGCTGAGAATGTTGGTCACGTCAAGGCAGTTGCTGCGATGACAGGCAAAGATCTTGATGGCCAGATGGGTAACGCACTTATCGCAGACGGCGTAGCAACAACTCTTGCAGGAGCTGGTGGCGGTTCAGGAACAACTACTTACGCTGAAAACATCGGCGTTATGGCCGCTACTCGCATCTACTCAACTGCCGCTTATTGGGTAGCAGGTATTGGAGCCATCCTTCTCTCGCTATCTCCTAAGTTTGGAGCTGTACTCAGTGCAACTCCAGCAGGCGTTCTTGGTGGAGTCGGAGTTGCTCTCTACGGAATGATCGGAGTTCTCGGTGCAAAGATTTGGATCGAGAATAAGGTCAACTTTGGTAACTCAACCAACCTCTTCATCGCTGCAACTACATTGATTATCGGTATCGCGGATATGACTTGGAAGCGTGGGGATTACTCATTCGGTGGAATCATCAACGGAACACTCGTTGCCGTCATCGGATACCAGCTGCTTCGTGCACTCAACAAGGCTGCAGGTAAAGCTGAATAAGTAGAAATCAAGAAACCCACCGTCACGCAAGTGGCGGTGGGTTTTTCTTTTAAGTGGACGATACTGGGATCGAACCAGTGACCCCCACAATGTCAATGTGGTGCTCTACCGCTGAGCCAATCGTCCTAGGTATATGAAGTTGTGTGTTGCAATTGTATTACTCAACCATTGCAACTCTCTTGCGAGAACCAATGGAGGTCGGAACGGGATTTGAACCCGTGTAGAGGGATTTGCAGTCCCTTGCCTCGCCTCTCGGCCATCCGACCATAGACAAACCGCCACCTGAAAATAAATTCGAAGCGGCGGTTAATCCGAGCGGACGACGGGGTTCGAACCCGCGACCTGAACCTTGGCAAGGTTCCGCGCTACCAGCTGCGCTACGTCCGCATTTTGTGCAGGGGCAAATCTAGCGCAGTGCGGGCTGAACTGCCAAAGCGGGAAAATTGAAAGGGATTTCGAAGGCTTTATATGCGTAGCCTTGCCCCATGTCAGCCCCGATAACGCAGATGTGGATGGGTGGAATTCACGCAACCAATTGCGTCGAAATCACTGACGACGCCACTCGGTTAGATGATGGATCGTTCTGGGCAGTCTCTATCTCTTTTGAAGGTAAAGCAAGATTCGCTCGTTTTGCGAATGTTTCGGAAGACAAGTTTTCACCGCATGATTGGGAGCCTCTTACTTCACGTTGGTCGACATCGCAGAGTCAGAGTGAATACATCACTTATGTTTCTAGTATTCGAGAATCAATTGCGCGTGGTGGGGTCTACCAAGTTAATGCCTGTCGAATCCTGAGCCATCCTTTTGAAGGGAGTTCTTTAGAAGGTTTGTTCTCTCAATTGCTTGAACGCAATCCGGCTCAATTCGCGTTCTATCTCAAAATTGACGGCCTTGAAATCGCATCAGCATCTCCAGAGCGCTTCCTGTCCAGAAACGGTTCAAAGATCATTACCTCACCTATCAAGGGAACGATACGAAGTGATGAGGATGTATTTGGCGAGAAAGATAAGGCCGAAAATCTGATGATTGTTGACTTGATGCGTAATGACTTAGGTCGAATCTGTGACGCCGGATCTATCGAAGTAAGTGAACTATTTAGAAATGAGAAGCATCCCGGGATTACTCATCTCGTCTCGGATGTCGAAGGAAGATTAAAATCGGGTATCTCATGGCGTGAAATCTTGGAAGCCACGATGCCTCCTGGATCAGTAAGCGGTGCGCCAAAGAGTTCTGCGCTCTCGATCATTGAAGAGAATGAGGGGTTGCGTGGGCCTTACTGTGGAACTCTCGGATGGATTCATGGTGATCGTGCGGAATTATCGGTTGCCATTCGCACCTTTTGGCGTGAAGGAAGCACTCTTAATTTTGGTACTGGAGCGGGAATCACGTGGGGCAGTGATCCAGCTGCAGAATGGGAGGAGACGCAGCTCAAAGCGCGTCATCTCATTTCTATTGCAGGGGGAGAGTTATGAGTTCAGTTGCACTTGATAGCCATGGTTTTCCTCAAGGTTCTGGAATCTTTGAAACGATTAAGACCGTTAACGGTGAACCTATCGCCTTGGGTCGCCACATGCGTCGAGCCTTGGAATCAGCGCTAGAACTCGGTATATCAATTCCGTCTGAAGACTTCATCCGAGACGAGATGATTAGAGTTCTCGTTGAACATCCTCATAAGTTAGGTCGACTAAGAATCTGCTTCGGGGAAGATATTTTCCATATCACTCATGACTCTTACGTCGAGTTGACGGAACCGGCACGACTTAATTTTCACACGCAAACGGTTATCGGAAGCGTCCATAAGCTCTTTCCTTACGACTACCGCTTCGCCTTAGTTGATGCAGCGAATGACGAAGGTTTCCACGACAGCGTTCTTTTCAATGAAAGGAACGAAATCACTGAAACTTCCGTATCGAATCTTGTCTTCTTGATTGAAGGGGAGTGGGTCACGTCGCCCATTTCATCTGGAATTCTTCCGGGTGTTATCCGCGCAATCTCAGTAGAGAATTGCGGAGTGAAGGTTCGGCCAATCCACGTCTCTGAAATTCCAGAGGTCGAATCTGGATTTATGGTCTCCAGTCTTCGAATTGCCCAGCCCATCTCGCATATCGGGGATATGAAATTGAAAATAGGAGATGCTTCACGCGTTCTTGAGGAGCAAATTCGCGCGAACTGCAAGCCTGTTTCGGTAGGCTAACCCCATGTCCATGATCTCTGTAACCGTCGATGGCGCTGTTCGCAGCATCGAGGCAGATCAGAAACCAACCCATATTTTTGCCGAGAATAAAAAGATTGTTGTCTGCAAAGTAAATGGCGCTCTGAAGGACCTCTGGACCGACCTTGTTGACGGCGATGTCATTGAAGGCATTTCGATTTCTTCACCAGAAGGGCTATCGGTTCTTCGCCACTCAACAGCTCACGTGATGGCGCAAGCAGTGCAGCAAGTTTTTGCACAAACACGTTTAGGTATTGGACCTCCCATCACCGATGGTTTCTATTACGACTTCGATCCGCAAAACCCTTTCAATCCTGATGATCTAGAAAAGATTGAAAGCGCAATGCGCAAGATCGTGAAAGAGGGACAGCGATTTAAGCGTCGAGTTACTACTGAAGCTGACGCACTGAAGGAACTAGCTCACGAGCCATATAAGTGCGAACTCATCGGAATTAAGGGTGGCGGAACTGATGAGACCAATGTAGAAGTTGGCGGCGCAGAGTTAACGATTTATGACAATCTAGGTCGAGATGGACAACCAGTCTGGTCTGATCTCTGTCGCGGGCCGCACCTTCCATCTACAAAACACATTCCAGCATTTAAGTTGATGCGCAGCGCCGCTGCTTATTGGCGTGGATCTGAAAAGAATCCAATGCTGCAACGAATCTACGGAACAGCGTGGCCATCACAAGATGAACTCAACGCTTACCTCGAACTTCTTGCAGAGGCTGAAAAGCGTGACCATCGTCGCCTTGGCCAGGAGCTAGACCTTTTCTCATTTCCCGAAGAAATCGGTTCTGGTCTTGCGGTATTTCATCCGAAGGGTGGAATCGTTCGACGTGCGATGGAAGATTATTCGCGCAAGCGTCATGAGGAAGAAGAGTACGAATTTGTTTACTCACCTCACTTAACCAAGGCAGCGCTCTTCCAGAAGTCCGGTCACTTGGATTGGTACTCAGAAGGCATGTACCCACCAATGATCATGGATGAAGAGCTCCATACCGACGGAACAATTAAGCGTGCGGGACAGCAGTACTACATGAAGCCGATGAACTGCCCGTTCCACAATCTCATCTTCCAATCACGTCAGCGTTCTTATCGCGAGCTACCACTTCGACTCTTCGAATTCGGAACTGTTTATCGCTATGAAAAGTCAGGCGTTTTGCACGGTATTACACGCGCTCGTGGCTTTACTCAAGATGATGCTCACATCTACTGCACCAAAGAGCAGATGCCAGGAGAACTCGATTCACTTCTTACCTTCGTTCTTAACCTGCTTCGTGATTATGGACTCGAAGATTTCTATCTCGAACTCTCAACTCGCAACCCAGAAAAATCTGTTGGAGAAGATGCGGATTGGGCAGAAGCTACTGAGGCTCTTCGTAAAGCTGCTGTAGCTCAGAATCTTGAACTAGTTCTTGATGAAGGCGGAGCTGCTTTCTACGGACCAAAGATTTCTGTACAAGCTAAAGATGCAATCGGTCGCACATGGCAGATGTCCACAATTCAGGTCGACTTCCAACTGCCACAAAGATTCGAACTTGAATTTGCTGCTGCAGATGGCTCACGTCAGCGACCAGTGATGATTCACCGCGCACTCTTCGGATCTATCGAACGATTCTTCGGCGTTCTTACCGAGCACTATTCAGGAGCGTTTCCTCCATGGCTTGCACCAGTTCAGGTAATGGCGATCCCAGTTGCAGATAGCTTCACCGATTATTTGCAGGGCGTTGTGAAGCAGATGAAATCTTCAGGAATTCGCGCTGAACTAGATTCTTCCGATGACCGTATGCAGAAGAAGGTGCGTAACGCGCAGTTGCAGAAGATTCCTTTCATGATCATTGCTGGCGAGGAAGATATGAACGCCGGAGCGGTCTCCTTTAGATATCGCAATGGTGATCAGAAGAACGGTATTCCTATCGCAGATGCAATCGCGGAGATCAAAGAGATCGTCGCTAACCGTAAACAGGTTTAGTAATGTCTGAAATCAACGGTGTAGGCATGCCAGATGGTTGGCAGCGTTTATGGGCTCCCCACCGCCTTGATTACCTGCGTGGGGAAAATCGCCCACTCGATGGCAACGATGTTCAATGTCCTTTCTGTCGTATCCCATCGCTTTCAGATGAAGAAGGTTTGGTTGTTGCCCGCGGTAAGACCGCTTATGTGGTGATGAACCTCTATCCCTACAACCCAGGACATTTGCTTGTGTGTGCGTATCGACATGTTGCAGATCTAACTGATCTGACAGACGAAGAGCGTCATGAAATCACCGACTTGAGCGCCCACGCAATGAAAACCGTTCGAAAAGTCTCGAGCGCCGATGGATTCAATCTCGGAATGAATCAAGGTGCAATTTCAGGTGCAGGAGTTGCAGCACATATCCACCAACACATCGTTCCTCGCTGGTCGGGCGATGCTAACTTCATGCCGATTATTGGAAAGACTAAGGTTTTGCCACAGTTACTTACGATGACTCGAGATGAATTAGCTGCCGCTTGGTAGCAAATCTATGTAGCTTTGCACGACATCTACGCCGATACCTTTTATCAAGTTAATCGGAATAGCTGGAAATAGAATGCCAGCCGCAAAGGCGCCTTCATCCATCTCTGATGTCAGATCGAAATACTCTTCACGGAATTCACGTACGAGTTCCTCGTGTTCGGGATCGCTAGCTCGAAGCAGTGGTGGATTCTTGGTGTAATCAATAATCTGTAAATCTTGCAATCTAATGAGCGCCGCAGCTTCGCCGTTATCGTCGTGAAGAACTAGATACGGAGTTACAAGTTGATCAAAGACGCGATTGGCAACCATGACGGCATCTTCAAAATCGAGCTCTTGTCCTTCAAGACCATTTACTACGACCATTCGCGGAATCTGGAAATCATCGAGAGAGGCCCAGTTATCTATAGCTAGCTGATCAATTCCAGCAGAAGGGTTAATGGCGAAGATCGCTAGGTCGGATTCCCCTTCAGGGCTATCGGTGAAGCGTGCCCCGAAAGCAGTTGCCACGGTCTGAGGAGATGCGCTGGCGTGACCGTATACATGGATACGTTTCACAGCGTTGGCGCTAGGAGAAGACATGCGGGTAAGCCTACGATGGTGCCGATGATTAGTAGCGCACTGAAACCAGCAGTCACTCGATTAATTGAACCGGTGGCTCGCTTTGCCCTGCGAATTGGCCTTACTCCAAACACAATTACCTTGCTTGGTGCAGTGGGCGTTCTTATCTCTGCCGGCTATTTCTATCCGCAGGAAGAGTATTTCGTTGGAACTCTCTTCATTTCATTCTTTGCTCTTAGCGATCTCTTCGATGGCACCATGGCTCGAATTTCTCACAGTGGTGCAAGTAAGTGGGGAGGATTTCTCGATTCAACTATCGACAGGATCACGGACTCAGCAATCATCATTGCAATCCTTATCCCGCTGATTGAAGCCGATGACAAGCTTTCGTATCTTGGACTGATCACTCTTGTGACTGGACTTTTGATCCCATACATCAGAGCTAAAGCCGAAAGTTATTCGATTGCTTGTTCTGTGGGCATCGCAGAACGAACTGAGCGCCTCGTCATCATTCTCACCGCCATAGGATTTGAAGGCTTAAATGTTCCATACGCACTTGCTACCGGCCTCTGGCTCCTTGCAATTCTCGGTGTAGTCACAGTTATACAACGAATCAAAGTAGTTCGCGATGGACTCCTGACTCAATGAAAGATCGCATTACGCTCATCGCTTATCTTCTCGGGTGGTGGATTGTTCGAACGCTGCCAGAGAAGACCGCTTATTCACTCTTCTATTCGATAGGCGAAATCACTCATCGTCGAAATGGAAAGAGCATCCAAAGACTTCGCTCCAATCTCCATCAAGTAAAACCAGAGCTCAATGAGATTGAACTTGAAACGCTGGTCGCTCAATCAATGTCCTCTTATATGCGTTACTGGTGTGACACCTTCCGTATTCAAAAGTGGAGTACGGAGCGAATTCGCAAAACTGTCACTACGACCAATGAGAACCTCTTGCTCGATCCTATGAAAGATGGTCGGGGAGTAGTGGTCGCACTGCCTCATTCTGGAAACTGGGACCACGCTGGTGCCTACTTCTGTTCACTTGGTATTCCTCTAGTGACAGTTGCCGAGCGATTAAAGCCGGAAGCACTTTTTCAGAAATTCCTGCGCCACAGAGAATCTATGGGTTTTGAAGTACTTTCTCTCGATAGCAGGTCTTTCATCACTCTCGTGAAGCGGGCCAAAGAGAAGCGCTTGATTGCACTTGTCGCGGACAGAGACCTTTCACACTCAGGGATCGATGTTAATTTCTTTGGCAGCAATGCGCGCATGCCAGCTGGTCCGGCTCTTTTGGCAGTCAAAACTGGAATTCCACTCATTGTCGCTCACGTTTCTTATACGCAAACCGGAATTCATATTGATTTCCATGAAGTACAGGTGCCGACCCAAGGGAGTGAAACTGAGCGTATTGAAGAGACGGTGCAGATGACTGCGCAACTTTTCTCCGTTGGGATTGCACAGCATCCTGAAGATTGGCATATGCTGCAAAGGATCTGGGTCGATGCTCGCGATGAAGGTTCTGAAGGGAGCAACTGATGCCGTTATCTAAAAAACGAATCGGAATTGTCTGCCCGTATGGATGGGATACACCGGGCGGAGTCCAAAGTCACGTCCGAGATCTCGCGGAGTATTTAATCCGTCAAGGGCATTACGTTTCGGTGCTTGCTCCAGCAATCGATGAAGAGAACCTTCCAGATTATGTAACCAGTGCTGGTCGTCCGATTTCGATTCCCTACAACGGAGCCGTCGCACGCGTTCTCTTCGGTCCGATTGCCTTTGCTCGAGTTCGACAGTGGATTAACAATGGAAGTTTCGATGTATTGCACCTACATGAGCCTGCAATTCCTTCGATCTCTCTGCTGGCATGCTGGGCAGCCGAAGGGCCAATGGTCGGAACATTTCATGCTGCAGCAAAGCGTCAGAAAGTCACTTTTGCGGTGGCTCCGATTCTTGAACCCGTAATTGAAAAACTCACAGCACGAATCGCCGTCAGCGAGGCTGCACGCGAAACGCTAACTGAGCATCTTGAAACAGATGCGATTGTTGTGCCCAATGGAATTTACGCAGATAGATACCGAGATGGTTCGATTGATAAGCGATGGACAGGCAACACAATCGGTTTTATTGGTCGTTTCGAAGAGAAGCGAAAAGGGTTAGACATTCTGGCTGCAGCTCTTCCCGCAGTAATTTCTCGATATCCAGATGTGAAAGTTTTCATTGCTGGTCCTGGCGATAGTGAAGCTGCGCTGAAGGAGATCGATCCTTCACTACATTCACGATTTACTTTTTTGGGACGCATCAGTGAAGAGGAGAAGGCGAATTTCCTTGCTTCGGTCGCTCTCTACATCGCCCCCAATACAGGTGGAGAATCCTTCGGAATCATTCTTGCCGAAGCGTTAGCCGGCGGTGCGAGCGTAGTAGCCAGTGACATCCCTGCCTTTGATTCACTCCTTGGGCACGGTAAATATGGAACGCTCTTTGAATCAGAAAACTCAGCCGACTTATCGGAAAAGATTATTGATTTGCTGGGTGATGAGAGCAAGCGCCGAACAATTGCTCAGCGCGGGAAGCTTTACGCCCAAGAGTTCGATTGGGATGTGGTTGCTGAGAAGATTTATGATGTCTATGAAATGGCGATGGTTGGTGGATCAACTGTTTCACTTTCGTCTGAAAACCGTGCATGGAATAAGTTCTTGGGGAGATAGCGATGAGCAAATACATCCTTGGGGCCCTGTTCCTCACATTCATCGCTTGGTATCTCTCTTATTCGGCGACTCGGCTCGATCGTTTGCACAATCGTGTTGAAACAAGTTGGGCCAACTTAGATGGTCTATTGCAACGTCGTGCAGCAATTGCTATTGAAATAGCGAGATCTGAGATTTCTGACCCAGCTTCATCTCTTCTTCTGACCTTTGCGGCACACCAGGCTCGCGAAGCAAGTGTTCGTGATAGATCTCAAGCCGAAACTGGTTTAACGGGAGCGCTGGGAATTCTGCTTGAGACATCGACAGATATATCAGGAGCGAATGAACAAGACCTCATTCGTGAGCTCAAAGACCTCACTGAGAAAATCAAGATGGCTGTTGCAATGCACGTTGATGCCGTAAACCGAACCCAGATGGTTCGAAAGAAGTGGTTTATTAGATTCTTCAGACTTGCCGGACATGCACCAGAACCTGTCACCTATGAATTCGAAGGCGATGTTCTTTAAGAGGACGGCGCGACTAACCCTCACGGCGCTTTCGATTGGGGTAGTGGCGCTAGCCATTCTCAATCCGAATAATCCACTTATATCCAAGCTTCCATTTCTTGAAGATGTACCCACTAATTCAATAAGTGGCTTACCTGGGGGAGATGGCCCTGTCTTGGTTGTGAAGATTGATGACACTCGCCAAGCTCATCCACAAATTGGTTTGGAAAACGCCGACATTATCTATATTGAACAAGTAGAGGGTGGCCTTACCCGACTAGCTGCAATCTTTTCATCCAAGATTCCAACCCACATTGGTCCAGTTCGTTCTGCACGAATTTCAGATATCGAACTTCTTGAGCAGTATGGAAACGTGGCTTTCGCGTATAGCGGTGCACAAAAAAAGATGCGTCCGGTAATTGAAGCTGCAAATCTTGAAGATCTGGGTGCGCAGAGTCAGTCGTCAACTATCTACACAACCGACCCCAACCGAATTCAGCCATATGCAATGGTCCTAAGAGCGGATTTGTTGATGCAGCAGATTGCAGAACGAGAATTGCCAGTAGCTCTTTCAAAGTCCATGGGTTGGGAATTCGG
>Ga0209230_10000662_pt1 | contig 13406 bp, 6 predicted proteins | sample LakOntMetagenome_FD_187467 | JGI IMG/M metagenome (GOLD analysis project Ga0209230, IMG submission 187467) | Freshwater and sediment microbial communities from Lake Ontario - Sta 18 epilimnion Metagenome (SPAdes) (version 2) | ecosystem: Environmental > Aquatic > Freshwater > Lentic | place... | reverse complement strand
GAAATGATAAGACAAATCAAGAACTATGAGCGTTATTTTTCACCGGTGTTAGAAAGTTGCACTGCGAGTTTAGCTGAAATAAACAAATCCGACATAGAGAAATGTAAGCTAGTAAAAGATGCCGATGCCAAATATTTCACGACAAAAGTGAGATACATAGTAGGAAACACGATGGATGAATATATAGACAAATTCACCAGTTTATCAAAAAGCAAATCAAGCTCTCCTAAACGACAGCAGGAAAAGATAATATATATGTGTGAATATTTGGAAAAGGGTGTGAAAGTATTAAATAAAAACGGAATAATACATTTTGATTTAAAAGAGTCAAATGTGATTGTGGATGAAACGGACCGGCCTATTATAATAGACTTTGGTCTTTCCATAATATTGAAAAAACTAGTGACCCAAAAAGACTTTGCGGATGCGTTCTATTATTTTACATATGACAAAGCCGAGATGCGATATGAACCATGGTGTGTGGAAATCGCGCTCCTGTCATATTTGTCGCAACAACAGGATTTTGAAGAACTATTAAGCAAAGAAGACGCTGACAAGACAATAGAGATTGCCTTCAATTATATAGATGGAGTTTTGCCAGTGGAACCAACAGACGCGGGCTTTATAATAGAGGCCGACGTCAAAGAATACAAAGACCGAAAGCAAAAAACGATTACCAAGTTTGTAGGAAAGAAAGTGAAAGAATTAGTGAATGAATTGATGAAAACCTATGACAAATGGGATAAATATGCCATAGGAATCATCATGATGAACAATTTGCGATTCAATGAGACGGATAAGAAACAAATAGACACAATCAGAAGCCGAATATTATTCTAATTTTATTATTATTTGAAAATTTAATAAAATTATATTAAGCCAAGTGCCAAGTTGCTCATTTCAGGAGTTACAAAGGCATAAGCTCTTGGACAATCTCTTTCAAAACGCTCAATTCGGAAGCAAGTTTTGAAAAGTCTTCATTAAGTTTTGCATTAGCTTTACTTTCAGCCTCAAGCTCAAGGCGTAAAACACTCACGTCACTATTAAGTTTTTCATTAGCATCGTTTACTATTCGCATTTCCTTTTTAAGATCTTTAATTTCCTTTGTGAGAATTCCGATTAAGCCGTTATAATTGAGTGATTGTGTTTCAGGCCCATCTTTAACGCCATTAACCAAATATGGATAAAATTCTTGAACTTCATGTGCAATAAAACCAATATCTTGTTTGCCTGAATTTTTCAAATTATAAGTCACTGGATTAAGCATATCTACTGTAAAAGAAGCATTTATTGGAACCACATTTTCTTTAACTCTGTAATCAGACACAGCATTGTAAGAAACTGCTTCTACGTCTCCATATATTTTAACATCACAACAGTTTGCATCATTCTGAGCCACTCCGGTTATTCGGATTGCTTCATAAATCTTCTGGTCATGAATTGCTACATAAAACGACATGGATGAAGACCATGTGCCGGTGGCTAGGTTATTTACTGCTATTCTACCTGTATTATAACCAATAGCGTAAAAATTTATATTTGTTTGACTTGCGGTTCCTCCACCAATATCATTATACATATTAATACCTTTTGTTTCCACATATCCAATGACTTTAAGATCAGTAGTTAAATTTAGTTTAAAATTTGAATTGTAAATATCAGAAACATTAGTTGCTGTGAAAACTGTATTGTCAAAAATAAGTTGATCAATCAAAATATTCAAATAAGTAGTTGAGTCAGGGTCAGAAGCAATGTATAAAGTTTTTGGAGTACCAATTAATGAATTGACCGTGCCAGATCCATCTTGAGATCCATTCACATAAATTATTCCAGACGTTCCTGATATTGTAACTCCAATATGATACCATGTGTTACTGACAAAATCTATCGCTGTAGATATGAGTGTGCCGCCATTGACAGCAAGACCAATTTTTGTCCCATTAAATCTAATATTAATTTTATCTTCAAAGTGATTATAAAACTGAATTATTTTATTAGTATCAGCTATGCTAGTAAATTTTACCCAAAAGCAAATGGAAAAATTGGTTCCAAAAGGAATAGTTTCATTTGAGTAAAAATCCGAAGATGAAGCAGCAGGATTAATAATTGCCGAATAATGTCCAATTTTACAATCAATTGAATAAGTAATTGGTTGAGAAAAAGTAAGTTGCTGAGCCGTGCCATAATTTTTTATATTTTTTTCAAAATTAAACAAGTATTGATAAGATGGAATAGTTTCATAAAATTCAGAAAATTGGCCAATCATTAAACCTTTATTAACATAAAAATTGCCAGAAATTTCAAGATCATTATTAAATGGATTTTCAATGCCGCCAGTTGATAAAGCAGATTTAACCCATGCAGTTGTGGCAACTGTTGTGCTGTTCTCATTGGCTGGTATAGCTGTTGTCGCGACATAACTTGTTGCTTGAACCGCTCCAACAACATTTAAATTACCAGAAGCTGATAATTTCATGGACGGAGCCGCATTGGCTTGTTCAATAGTTTGGTTTGCTGAGAAAGTCATATTATCTGTTATAGTGCCAATCCCATAAAAAACAGACGAAGATTCATTAAAAGCACCAGTTGCGTTATGCCAAGTAATATGCGAAGCAACACCACCACTTTTACCAATAAACCTAGTTGCTGATGCCGTTCCAACAACATCCAATTTATAACCAGAAGTAGGAGTAGTTGTTCCAATTCCGACACTTCCAGTATCTTTATTTAATACCATCTGAGGAGTTCCAGCGGATGCAAGTCCTGCTCCAAATGTTAAATTGGCTGAATTTGCTCCAATGCCATACCAATCATTTCCTGTTCCGTCATCATATACTGCCACTTTACAATTTGCGTTTACAGAACCCAAACTTAACGCATAAGAAGGATTCGTTATTCCAATTCCGACACGCTTGCCAGAATCAACTATAACATTGCCATAAACAGTGGCATTAGTTGCTGAAAGTTTTAAAAGATTAGCATTTCCGCCACCCAAATATAAATTTCCAAAAACTGGTTTTATATAAAAATCATTGTCGGTATATTGAAAAATTTGAAGATAATCAGTTGTGTTGCTGCTAGAATTACTAATTTGCACAACATTTTTTGCACCGACACCCAAATACAAAAATTTATTTGCTCCCGTTTCTATATTTCTAATATAGCAAGTGCCATCTGACGCTGTCTGCAACATTAAATTTTCACCACAATACACACTTTGTGTATTTGTTCCCAACTTTATTTGATTGCTTGCTGTGATAATTGCGTCAACTCCAACTGCGGTTGAATAGATCCAATTGCCACCAGTCATTCCAGTATATGCGCCCAAAAATGTATTATGATTGCCCTGTTTGTCAAAAACAACAGTTGTGTTGCCATTACCAGCATTCCTACCAATTGCCGTGTTGTGTGATGACGCTGTAACAAAATTCAAAGCACTGTATCCAATTGCTGTGTTATTAATGCCAGTTGAACAATTAAACAATGCCTGATATCCAAATGCGTCATTATTGCCATCAAAAGTAGAAGCTTTATTAAGAGCCTGATAACCAACGGCAACGCTCGCCCCTGGACCACTTACATTAAGAGCTTGAAATCCTATAGAAATGTTTGTAAATAAATCCCGGACGCCTCTTCCAATATTAATACCATTGACATTTCCTTTGACATACAAATTACCATTGAAAGACGCATCATTGACTAATAATAAATTACCTCCCATGGAGACATCTTTATAAACAAACAATCTTGAGGCCATGCTGACATCATTAACAAAATAATTATTGCCAGTCCATGAATTTAAACCGGACAATAAAGACGATCCGCCGCCGGATACAGTACTGTCAACATAAGTTTTTGTAACAAGTTGAGCAGCTAAAGTTGGAGTTACTGAGCAAGTTGGCAAAAGTGTGAATGTAGTGGCTCCAGTAACAGCAAGAGATCCTCCAAGAGATGTTGCTCCAGTGCCGGTAACAGTGAGAGATCCAAGAGACGCGGCTCCAGTAACAGTGAGAGATCCAAGAGACGCGGCTCCAGTAACAGTGAGAGCTCCACCGAGAGACGTAGCTCCAGTGCCCAATAAAGTGAGTGTTTTACCAGAAGCAATAGTAACATTGTCATTTAAAGCGGTGGTGCCATTTAAAATAGTAGAACCAGTAACAGTGAGAGAGCCGCCGAGAGACGTAGGTCCTGTGCCCACGGTGAATGTCCGAGTAGCAGCAACACTAACATTGTCATTTAAAGTAGTCATGCCAGTAACAGTGAGAGCACCTCCGAGAGACGTGGCTCCAGTGCCTAATAAAGTGAGTGTTTTACCAGAAGAAATAGAAACATTGCTATTTAAAGTGGAAGTAGCTCCATTAAAAGTAGTAATACCAGTGACAGTGAGAGCACCTCCGAGAGACGTAGCTCCGGTTCCTAATAAAGTGAGTGTTTTACCAGAAGAAATAGAAACATTGCTATTTAAAGTAGAATTACCACCATTAAAAATAGTATTTCCAGTAACAGTGAGATCACCAGTGACCGTGAGAGCTCCACCGAGAGACGTAGCTCCAGTGCCTAATAAAGTGAGTGTTTTACCAGAAGAAATAGAAACATTGCTATTTAAAGTAGAATTACCACCATTAAAAATAGTATTTCCAGTAACAGTGAGATCACCAGTGACAGTGAGAGCACCTCCAAGAGACGTGGCTCCAGTGCCTAATAAAGTGAGTGTTTTACCAGAAGCAATGGTAACATTATCATTTAAAGCAGCGGTGCCAGTAACAGTAAGAGCTCCTCCGACAAATAGACGACTATTAAAAGAAACATCAGACAAAACATATAATCTGCTATTAAAAGAAACATCGGAAGCAACAAATAGTTTTGAATTAAAAGAAACATCGTTGACAATAGTTGCGCGACCATTGACATAAAGTTTCCCCGCTGGAATTATTTCAATATCTCCGCTATTTGACGTTCCAAACATAATATTACTATTTGAAAAAATAACTCCATTCCATGCGGTAACAATCCAAACACCACCAGCCCAAATAGCATCAAAAGATTGGTATGAATTTTTAAATATAATAGGGACGCAAGAATTCAAAGATTGATCAAAATATAATTTTCCATACAAATTTAAACCAGATGAATTAAGCTGATCAGAAACAATTTTAATAGTTTGTCCATCAAAATAACCGTCGGCAAGAGAATAATTATTAAAACTTGTGCCGCCGTTAATTTCAACAATAGATGTGTTTGGAATAATTGTAGTTGCTGCGCCTTGATTTGCGCCTCCATTTGAATATACTTCTATTTTCATTGTCAATGTATTATCAATTTTCACATTGCCGACAACTGTAAAATTGGAATTAAAAGAAACGTCGCCTCTGACAAAAAGTTTATCATTCATAGAAATATCACCGTTCGCCGCGATTCGCATGCGTTCTGTCGCAGCGCCAGTAACTAAGTTGCCAGTAGGAGCAGTATAAAATATTAATTCATTATTGCTGGAATCCGCACTTGGGGAAGAAGCAATAATTTTAGTATTTTGTGCGACATTAATAACTCCACCGAGAGATCCCCAAGAGTCATCAGGTCCGAACCCTTCAAACATCGTTTTAGTAGTATTATAACGAATTGTGCCAGTATACATAGATTTGTCTATAACACTAATAGTGGTTCCGGTTTGAGTTTGAAAACTATTTGTTCCAACAACCTTAATAGGACGTTCATTGGTGGTGCCAGTAGGCAAGCGAATGCCATCAACATAACTAATGTCCAAAGACATTAAAGGTGATGATTTGCCAATGGAAACAAAATTTTTAACAAAGAGTCTACTATTAAAAGAAACGTCGTTGTTAACAAAGAGCCGACTGTTCAAAGATGTATCAAGCATAACCATGAGTTTTGAATTAAAAGAAACATCGTTGCTAACAGACAACCGACTGTTCAAAGACGCATCAAGCCCAACCGTAAGTTTGCTATTAAAAGATGCGTCATTGTTAACGAACAACCTACTATTCAAAGAAACATCTTGCATAACCATGAGTTTTGAATTAAAAGATGCGTCGTTATTAACAGACAACCGACTGTTCAAAGACACATCAAGCATGACCCTGAGTTTTGAATTAAAAGAAACATCATTGTTAACAAACAACCGACTGTTCAAAGATGTATCCAGCATAACCATGAGTTTTGAATTAAAAGATGCGTCGTTATTAACAGACAACCGACTGTTCAAAGATGTATCCAGTATAACCGTAAGTTTTGAATTAAAAGATGCGTCGTTATTAACAAAGAGCCGACTGTTTAAAGACACATCAAGACGAACCGAGAGTTTGCTATTGAAAGAAACATCATTGTTAACAGACAACCGACTGTTCAAAGACGTATCCAGCATAACCGCAAGTTTTGAATTGAAAGAAACATCGTTATTGACAAACAACCGACTATTGAAACTAGCGTCTTTGTTAACATTAAGTACACCATTGATAGAAACATCTTTAAGAAAAACAGCATAATTATCGGATTTGAATTTGGTTCCGGTTACAGTCAATCCACCATTGCCAATAAGAGTATCATCAATATTAAAATCGGCATTGTGCGTAATTCCATTAATTCTGGCTTTTATTACGTTGAATGTGCCGTCAACATCTCCACTAATAGTATTAACAAGGGCCAATTGAGATAAACTAAGATCAATTAATTGTCCGGCAGGAGTAGTAACCCACATTCTCCCATCATTTTGAATACTAAAATAAGCGCTACTGGTTTTTCCATTATACATAGTGAATATGCCATTTTGTAAATTAAGATCACCACCGCTAATATCAACATAACCTTTTACATAAGTATGTCGCAATTTGTTTGCGCTAGAATCGGTGTTAAATCTGCTATTATAAATTCCGTTCATTATAAATATATATTTATAATGATAATAATAGATAAACTTACCATTGAATAATGGCTCCATTTGTCAAAGTGTTTCCGCTAATGTCTAGAACATACTTATAAGCATTTGTATTAACGCTACTTGTTCCTAAACCCAATTTGGTAATGATGGCATTGCCTGAAATATCCATTTGTGTGTCCGTGATAATTTGATTTTGCATTTTGTTAATCATCAATCCGGTCATGGCCAATTTGTCATCAATTACTTGTGTGTTTGGGTTATTACCATTGTAAGTCAACGCAGCATTTCTAAAAACGCGCCGATTAAGACTGACGTCAAGATTAATGATATCCATAATTTGAACATCACGCTGTTTGACAGTAAAATTGTTTGTGCTATCAAAACCAATAGTGACAATTCCTTTGTCAGAACCATTCGCAAAATTCACCAAAAAATTATCAAGATCAAAGTTAATATATTTTGAGCTGGCGGGGGCTTTAAATGTAAAACCCATTCTGCTAGGATTTACTAAAATTTGTCCAGCATAATTAGTTCCAACAACAGCATTGGTGCCAGAATCATCAACGCCATTGCCAGGAACAGTACCTTCATAATTATCCCGAATATATATTCCAGAACCGGCAGATGAATTGTTTGCCTCATCATTCAAACGAATAGATTTATTTTTAACTTCTAAATTGGTGATGCTTTCTGACGTGACGCTTCCCGGCAAAAACAAATTTCCATAAATATGAACACTGCTATTCAAATCGCCAATATGAATTCTGGCTTGCGTTCCGCGAGATCCAGTTAAACTGCCGTCAGTTTTTCCAATGCGAATGTCTGTAGTAGTGTCTGTAGTCCCAATTAAAATTTTGGAAGCATGAACATTGCCAATTTTCAAAGTATTATTTGTGGCATTGGACTCGGCATCAATGTGATTTGTACAAATTTTGGCATTGCCGGTGACATTAAGATCACCCGACAAGAGAATAGATCCTGAGGCTTCAAGTACAAAGTTTTTATCGCGATTTAACAAATAAGGAGCATAAAGATTAATCATTTTACTTTGACCCCTTTGAATTGTTGAAAATGTTTTATAATATCCGCCAATAACAAACCCATTAACATTTATGGAAACAATAGAGGAGAAAATAAAATTATCCAAAACAAATCCATTACCCATAGAATTAAGTTCAGTCCTGCTTAGATAAGTCCATGTTTTAAATCCATCATTTGAATATGCTATTGGATTATTTAAATCATTGACAAGCGCAACAGCCAATAACTCGCTAACAACCTTCACTTTTTTAAAAGTTTTAGATGATATAGATGAATTATTCAACCGCGACCAATCGTCTTCTAAATGAGTGGTCGTGTGAGCATAAGCAATTGTGCCAATTCCAACTGCGACAGCATGATATTTGGAACCATCAAAATATAAGGAAACGTCATTGAATGACGAATCTTCGTAAAATCGCGGCGAAAGAGTTTTGGTATCAATGCGATAGCCCTGAATACCGTTTGCTCCCACAAAAAAAGCTATATTTCCGGATCCATCAACACCAGTAATACTAATCAAACTTGAGGGTCTAAGGTTTGAAGGAATAGAAATATTATTTTCAAAAATGGAGGGTGTTGTGGAGGCATTCAAATCAAAAAAATTGCCATTAGTTAGACCAAAAATGGCATTTTGTTTTTGATTAATTAAGACAAAAGAACTTATAGTAATACTTCCGCCTTCAAAAACAATTTGATTCCACAATAATCCGCCATTTGTTGTGTAAAAATGCAAGCCACCCGTAGATATAATAACATAATTATTGTCATAAACATATATATTATTAAAAGATACTGCGGAATCTTCAAAACTGTCTTGTGATAATTGATTTGACAATGAAATATCAATTATTGACCAAGTATAACCTGCATCAACAGATTTCAAAAACAGTCGTTTGTATGGATCAGATATTTGATAAGGCGAACCGACCGCATAAACAACCTGTTTGTTGGGAGATATTCCAACTGCGTTTATCTGCATGGAAATGTCAATTGTTTCAAGCAATTCTTGATGAATCAGTTTCATGGGACCATTGACATCCAATGAATACCGATTCGCATTCAAATCTGTTTTGGAAACACGATGTTTATTGATTCCGATAGAGGTTTTTAAATTAGATATAAGATTTCCGGAAAAAACATTTAAAGCGGGATAAATATTATTTGAAAAATTGCTGGCACTGGAATCTATTAAAGCGAGCGATGCCATCATTCCACCTTCAAATGGTCCGCCGCCAATGACCGCGCCAATGCCTTGTTCGGTTGTCATTTTCATAAAAACATTAGAACTAGAGTCTTTTGAAATGGCGGTTAAAGCCACGCCGCTCTTGAGATTGTTATTTCCATAAATATTATAATTGTAAGGATAAGACACCCCTCTTAATTCAGATGAATCATAAATAACAACGTGCTCTTCATTGGAGTTCATATTTTTGGTAATATCTCTGGAAAAAATCATACGTGGTCGCGCACGCATAATATTGGAAACGTCAAACAATAACTCTCCTCCCTTAGTGTATTCAATCTTAGCATTGACTGTACCAAGGCCATCATTCATGGACGAATCCACAAACATATTGATGCTTGATTTTGTTGGATTAACTTCCAATGTGATTCCTTGTTGACCTGCGTTTTGCGCATAAATATTGCGATTTGTATTTTGAGATGTCTTCATTTTTACGGTATAGATTTGATCGCTGCTGATATCAATGGTGGCGGTCGGATTATATTTATTAAACCCAAATGCGTTATTTTTTCCGTGGACAAGAGTATTGCCACATGGATCAAAATACAAATATTTTTTCAAATAAGTATTATCATAAACGACAAGATTGCCGGAAATTTCAGTATTCAACGAGATTTTTGCGTTTCCTCTTATTTCTGTGTTGGCGCCGGAAACATCAATATTGCCGTAAATAAGGGCATTTTTATATATAGTGGCGTCATCTTTCACTAAAAGAGAACCGCAAATGTCCCAGTTACCAATATAATATTGTCTTAATGACAACACATCGGCAACAATAGAATTGACAACAATATTATTTAAATTTTCCAAATTATTAGTTCCGCCGTATTTTTTCCATGACATTTTGCGAATAATATATATTATATGACAACATTCATATAATATAACAAACCAACATGTTCATCTAAACCTTGTTTTAACGCTTTGATTGTGTCTTTCTCATTCTCCTGCCGCCCAACTGGAGTTTTCTAGTTTTTCCTCCTTTAATAAGAAATTTCTTAATTTGAGCTTGATCCTTTATCAAAAGATCAATGAATTCCCGGTAAAAACTGCGAAACTGATTTCGTTTTTTTTTCATATCCGATAGAGAAAACCACTGAATCTCTATCTTTTCAAATAATTTTGTCTCATTCAAAAACTTTTTGTCCATGCGTTTCCATAAAAAATCGTGATTGGCATTGTAAAATTTTGGCAAATCAGGGGAATAGGGCATGTTAAAAATGTGAATATTATAACTACTACCATCTGGCACAATTTTATATGTTCCGCCGCTCCTTTTAATTAATGACCGCAATTCGTCTTCGCCGCCCAAAAATCCAGTTAATTCTTCGCCGCCTTCGCGCATGGCGGTATCATAAATGCTTTCGCCTGGATCAACACCCCCGCCAAAATCGGACCATCCGGGTGTATCGGCTAAGCTATTTTCCTTGCCAAATAAGAAATACAACTTGCCTTTATGAACGCATGCTGGTAAAATACTGGAACCAACCATGTTTATGTTATATATATAAATGTGCATATAAAGCGTTAATCAATTCTTATTCGCAAACAATCCTAAGACAAAAAGCAAAATCACTGCCATTCAAATTAACCAAATTGCCGGCATCATCCAATAGATGAATGTGCATGCGTTGAATGTTCACTTTTTCTAAATACTTGCGAACTTCCGACACAAGATATCCATTGCCATGACTGGCCGCAATAGTTGTTCCAAATCCATAATCAGGAACACTGATGCGCGCGATAATATTTTTATTTAGATTCACATTTTCAAATGGCGTGAGGAACGAATTCACATTAGTACTGGAAAATTCATTAATGGCTAAAAACAGATGGCGAGGGTTCTTCAAAATGATAGAGCATTCGGACACGGCAGTTTTCTTGGATGAAGATATTCTGTATGAATTTTTGCGAAATCCGAGCAACCATCCTAAATTAGTTTTATTAGATTCGGTTGATCCAAGACTTTGTGATCCCTGAGGTGAACAAGTGGTGTTACCCAATGGACTAACAAATGAAATATCATATGTCACTGTATTTGTCCTAAAAATGCTTGTTTGATTTAAGCTGACAACGCTAAATGAAATATCAGCGGCAGAAAATCCAGCGGAAATCATCTTGCTATTCATTTCTGTGACAACCGCAGTAGTATTTGTGTAAAACCCGGGTGTGAGAGTTATCAAAGAAGTATTAATATAAAATTTGTTATTGGAAGTATTAATATTAAAAAAAGTTATGGGAATATCAATAGAATCCACCGACATGCTTCTAACTTCTGTGATTTTTTCTCCAAAATTCACAGTGAATTCGGCATCTGCGTTTTGTCCATAAACAATATCCTTTCTGAACTTCGTGTCAATAGAGATGATGCGTTCTTTTACTGTTTTTGAAACACCAGTCATGATCATGTGACTATCTTGTTGTTTAATTGAAGGTCCCGACATAATTTGTTTATTATCAAAATAATAGCTCATCTATATGATATATTATTACAATTCATAATATTGATTGAAATACAACTAATATTTATACTGGTTTACATGCGTGTAATTTTAATAGAATTATCTGAAAAGTGTTCTAATTTCTTAGGTTGCTGTTGGTATGTTTCTAGTAATTTTGGTTCTTTCAGTTGCTCTTGATAAGTTTCTAATAGTCTTGGTTCTGTGAGTTTCTCTGAAAACCCTTCATACAAATTGTAATGTTTTAGCACGGCAATCAAAACAATAACTGTCAAAATGAGGACAACCGCATTGCGAATGCGGGGATTTTTAAACCAAGCACGAAAATGTTCAAACATATTATATATATTTCACTCACAAAATATCATCACCGAAAATCAATTCGTTTTATTACATGTTTCACAATTGGAAAATTTGGAAACGGCTTCAAACATATTATAGCCAAATCTAACAGGCAATGTGCGAAATGTGGTTTTTTTCACATTATCCAAAGGCGTCACAATAGGCGTTTTCTTGATATTGTTTCTAGTAAAAATCATTATATACATTCAAAGAAAAATTGATTTTGAAAAAAGAAACAAAAGAAAAAACAAACTAAATATAATGACATCAATAACACAACCCGAAGTATCATATCCCTGTAAACATTGTTATCGCGAATTCAAATATAAAACTCAGCATTCAGAACATATATCCGCGTGCGAATTCTTAAAAACTCGTGCTAAAGAACGAAACACCAATTTGGAATTAGAAGACGATGACATACCCAATGAACGAATGCTGTATGAATTGGTTAAGAACTTGGCATTTCGCTGTCAGAATTTGGAAAAGGAAGTAAAAGATCTAAAACAATCAGCCCGTCGCGAAAAACGCAAGATAGATGTGGTTCAATATTTAAACTCGCATCAAGTGCCACAAACGACATTCAAGAAATGGCAAAAATCGCTAGAAATAAATCAAACACATTTGGAAGCAACCATAGAAGGAAATATCATCAACGGCGTGTGCCGAATCATCCAAGACGCACTCATATCTGCGCCATCCATCACCGCTTTGCCAATAGCCGCATTCTCACACAAACATAACATCTTCTACATATATGAAGAGACCTGGACAATGATGAGCGAAGACACCCTAAACCGTTTATTTGACACGTTGTCAAACCGCATGTTGAAAACCTATAACAAATGGGAAGCGACACAGCCGGATGATGAAGCGGGCGAGGACACGCAAAATAAGAAGAATTATTGTAAATCAAAGGTGTTGGGTCTGTCTATTTGCGATGAAACCAAGTACAGAAAATTCACAAATTGGCTCTTCAATCATCTAAAGAAAAATATCAAAGGCATAACCGAATATGAATTTGATTAATAGGATTATTTGCTGAAAAGAAGGGATAAATATTTTCATTTGTTCTTACGAAGGGATGAAAACATGTATCGCAAAAAACATTTTTTGTGATACATGTTTTCATTTACAACACATATAAACATGCGGAATGATGCTATCATTTTTTGTTGTAGTAATTGGAACAAAACTTGATTTGATTTGTGGTTGTTTATAAAAAGGCTTGCCTAAATAAAAATTGCCAACTATGTAAGCGGCTTTGTAAAAAAAAATGGCTTTTTCTTTTAAATATCCGAACATTCTTATTCTATAATAATAAGCGCGATTTCTATAAATCATCTTCTAACTTAATCATGAGGGGTTTTGCCGAAAGCATCGCGGCGGTTTTCACAATAGGCTGAAAACTTTGTTCTGACAAAGT
>Ga0209230_10000660_pt1 | contig 13449 bp, 10 predicted proteins | sample LakOntMetagenome_FD_187467 | JGI IMG/M metagenome (GOLD analysis project Ga0209230, IMG submission 187467) | Freshwater and sediment microbial communities from Lake Ontario - Sta 18 epilimnion Metagenome (SPAdes) (version 2) | ecosystem: Environmental > Aquatic > Freshwater > Lentic | place... | reverse complement strand
ACCGGTTCCGCAAGCAGTGCGGACACACATAAAAGTTGCAGCAGCTTCATCCTTAGCTGTTGTTGCTCTAGGCATCCTCGGATTACACATAAATGAACAGGAAAATAAACGGTATCAACAGGAAATAAAGGAAAAGGAAATAGAGGAAGATAATCATGAAATAATTCAAAAAAGTGTAAGAGGCTACATAAAAACATCAAAAAAGTTGAGCAACATGCTGTGAGTGACTCTGCGATAACGTCTCTGTTTGCTGCATGGCAAAAAAGCAATCAGGTAAAATTAATTTTAGGTACTGGAGCGCTTGCTGCTACTGCTGTTGCTACTAGGCAAGTGCTAAAAAGCAAAATATACCAAAAAAATATAAAACCAAAACGCAAACATTATGACGGTCAGCATTATGACGGTCAGCCGCCCAGCCAAACCGCAGAGCAAATTCTTCGACAACAACCTACGTTCTTCTAACTTTTCGCGAACATATGACATACAATCCACTCTCACCGGTGTAATTGGGGGTCTTCTTCCAGTAGCAAATCCGCATTTGCAATAAACATTGAGTATTAAAATATATACTACTTGGCTTTCTTTGACAGTACAATATTGGCCTCTGCCAGCATGGTGGTGTATATGGGTGTGTAATGCGAGTCCAGCAGCTCGTACACCCTGGGCAGTGTCCTGATGGCTTGCGCCCAATCAGGAGCTGTTTTTATCGGCTTAGGCGCAGTTCCGCTAGACGCCGGGTCTCTGTATAATGACTCTTCTGCCACGAATGAATAATATTTTTCAAACTCGCGTTTACTGTCCCTCACAGCCAGAAGAGCTATCTTTGCGCGGTCGTTCCATTTTGGGCCAAGTACGTCGACGAGAACCATGACATCATTAGATGCTGTCCGCCACGGATCAGTTGCCCGCAGTTGCTGTGCGATGAGCTTAAAAACATCGCGCGCGTACGCTTGCGAAATTTTCTCTGATATATATGTAATGGAGACTGACATCACTTTCCTTGCGTGTGCCTCTGCCGCTGTGCGCTCATCGTTGACATAGCTTTTTAGGTCTGCTTTTGTCTTCTTGTCAGTTACATTTGCCAAAATCAGCGAAAACTGCTTTTCTGAGCTTTCTTGAGGCTCCACAGTCAAATTGCCGAAATTTATGGCATTCTTGACGATTGTAGTGTTCCAGTTCTCTTCACACGTAGTGCAGATATTTTGAATTTTCCGCACCTTATCTACATAGTCATCTATAATTGGCTTAAGGCTTTCAGTAACTGCCGAACTGCTAGGCTTTGTTTGATTGCCGCCCATGTAAGAACACTTAAAGTATTTTATTTTTTACACGTGTGTGATGCTTTACCATACAAGTGGCTGCTTGTAGTAAGTTCGGAAATGGTGAAAGAGGCAGGCGCTGGCGGCCATGTTGCTAGTACGATAAAAACATAAAATATAACCCACTCAATACATATACCATGATAGATGTGGTTCCGAGCGCAGCGCTAGCGGATAGCTCTAAACAACTCGTTGTCGTGACGGGGGGCGCGGGGCATGTCGGCTCACACCTCGTAGAGTTACTGCTCACCCGCCCCGGCAACCGCGTCATTTCGCTGGACAACTATTTTTCAGGCCATCGGGCGAATCACATCGCCGGTGCCGAGTACCGTGAAGGCCACACAAAGGATATCACGCGCCTTGTGCCTGAGACGCCGGATATAGTGTACCACATGGGCGAGTACGCGCGCATCACGCCGTCGTTTGAAGATGTAGCCACTGTGTTCGACATGAACACAGTGGGCACCTTCGCAGTGTTGGAGTTTTGCCGCACGCGCGGCGTGAAAAAGCTCGTATACACGGGCTCTAGCACCCGTTTCGCCACTGAGGGAGACGGACGGCACCAAAATCCGTACTCCTTTTCGAAAGCCGTGAACGTGGACCTCGTAAAAGACTACGGACACTGGTACAAGCTTCCGTATGCCATCTGCTACTTATCCAACGGATTCGGGCCGCGCGAGCAGGCCGACGGCCGCTACGCTACGCTGATTGCCAAGTTTGAGCGCCTGTACCTAGCGGGCCAGCCACTCACCGTCTCCAAACCGGGCACACAGTTACGCGCCTTCACGTACGTAGCAGACCTGGCGCGCGGTATCGAGATGGTGGGTATGCACGGCGCTGGCGACGGCTATATGCTGGGTGTGGAGAAAAAATATTCGGTATTGGACATCGGGCGTGCGTTCGGAGGCGAGGTGATCATGACGGACGACTACCCGGGCCGCAAGGACACCTTGCTCGATTTTACGCGTACGAAGGAACTTGGTTGGGAAGCAAGTGTAGACGTGATGGACTACATACACAATTTTGTACGGGAACACTCTCCAACGCAAATCTAAAACCTTGACTGATGTGGGGGGAGGGGCTTACAATTAAACCACCATTTAACCAACCTGAACCACCCTCAAACCACCCAGGATTTACCATTGAACCAACTTGAACCACCAACGAACCACTTCGAATTCGAACCACCCCACACCCTTGAACCACCCGATCTCAGAAAAAAAAAGCAGTTTTTTATTAAATTTTTTATTGTGTGGTTTGCGTCGTCGATTTCTTTTGTGGTGGCCTAGCAATCATGCCCGACACAACAAGGAATGACAAAATGATCTTGGCGACGAAACTCAGAGTGATGTAGGTCGACTCTACTTTCCTGTAGTCCGTGAGTCCACCGCCTAACTGCAAAGCCTGAACAATACCGAACGAGCCATAGCTTAGCAGCATGCACGCGAAAACGGCACTGACAAACGCAGGCACATTGGAATCGGAATTCTCTACAATGCGCGTAAAAGAAGCCGCCAAATTATACCAAACGGTAAAAAAAAGAGTCCATGCAAGGATAGTTAAAACACGTGCACTTTGACGCGAAGGATCTGTGTTGATTGCAAGTTGTTTTTCGATCAGGTCTCCCATGAGCATGACGACGCAGTTGATCACGCAGATGGTGATGATCGTGTCGAATGAACGTACACCTACCGACAGTGCAATTATCGCAACCATGAAAGAACTGCTGATAGCATACTCCACCCAGCGAGCCCAATTGTTGCTCTTGTCGAGCATGCCCCCGTACCAGTTAGGAAACGCGAAATAGACGAAATGAGCAAAGAATGTGACAGCCTCGAATAGCAAAATAAGGACTGGGATTGACCATGGCGCGTCAGGTGCTGTCTGTTGAATCTTGATGGTGCTTCCCATCGGTCCCGTAGGAACCAGCGAAAATAGAGATGTTGGGATGCCAGGAGATTCTGCATTATAGGAAGACAATATCCAAATAAGAACACCAACGAAGACGCATAAATGAAGAATGAATGCTGCTAGATTGAGCCATCCAGTTCGCGAGTACATTTACGTTGGTATGAGTTTTTTTTATTTACGTTTTAGCGTCTGCGACGCCCAACCAGACATATTTTCCGAACGTGCGCTTTTATCCTTTGGCCGGTACAAAGGATTTTACAAATAAAGTGGTGGAAATTTCAAATTTCTAATATCTATCTCATGGTGGCACAATTAAAAATCTTACGTCGATGCTTGTGCGCGATAGTAGAGACATACATGTATTCTTAGGCGCGCGAGCGCGATGTAATGTTTTGCAGTTAAACAGCACCATATCATACATAAGAATGTTTTCGCTTGGAAAAGTCCACCCACTTTCTTCAATTTCTGTCGACGGTACCTCACTCGTACCAGATAATGCATCTTCGAACCCATCCATCATATGCGAATTTTTTAGCACTTCCAATAGAGAATATTGATCGCTTGAGTAGTTACCCAATGAGATCCATGCTGTGAACACAGGGATGTAACCCGACAGGCACTTTGAGCAGAAAGGATATGCCGCATTCTGTCGCCGTACCCTGCATATGGTACACATTCCACATATGGTACTTTGCGTATTATTAATCAGTTGGAACACATTGCTGGAACGTACAAAGTAAAAAAAATCGGCATGAACAGGTGTCTGAGCCGCACCTTCCTTGAGTCTCACGTATGTCTCGTCCGTGATGACCATGATGCGGTCGACAGGAAGCCCAAGAGATAGAGATATGCGGTTTCTTACGACTCCCCAAAACCCGCAAGGCAGTCTTAAGTCCTGTACAGATGATTTTTGTTTTGTGGTGGGGTGAATAGGAAGAAACACGTCGACTTGTTCAGGGGCAGGCGGCGTGCGGAGGAGAATGTCTAAACCAAGAAACGACTGTTTCTTCAAGAGATTTGCGCGTACATCACTATTAAGCCAATCAACTCCGTTTGCCCGCACGTACAAGTATCCTAGCCGTTCTAGTTCTTTAAAAGACGAGTTACCCTCTTCATCCGTTTCCGCGCGCATATATGTGTCGTACCTCACAAGCTCAACCATCAGCGTCGCCACAACGATCATCGAATGTACTGACGTATACTTTGATGTCATATTTTTTCCGTTGTTCGGGTACCACCCATGCCTCCACTTTTGAAAGTCCATACTGTCCGCTTTCTGTATCAAATGCCGCGCTGCAGACATAAGTCTCGCGGGTACTGCAGGCAGTACGCACTCGGTCGAGTTGGACAAAAAAAGTAGTGCATACATGACTTCCGAAAACTCCTCGACGTTTTCGTCAACGGCACGGTGGTGCACAAACTGAATCGCCCACTGCAGCAGTACGTTATAGAAGTCCAAGTACTCCGCCTTGTCCATTTTTTGACCAATGCGTCGCATTCCGTAATGATTCATGATATATACAACGTGCGTGAAGAAGTAAAGCCTGTTTCGGTTGTCTTCATGTACAAGACGGCGGCCATCGAAACGAAGTGGTTCATCGAATGCCGTCCAGTTAGCGTATGTGATATCGAGTGTGATTTTGTATATGTCAACGTCAGATGGTTGGCTGACCATTGTACTAAAATGCAAATTCACTGTTGCGTTTAGCAGTTGCCAGTAGCAATTCTCCGTTTCGAACAAATTTTCTGTGTTTTTCAGCTCATTCTGCAAATCGGTGTATTCATTCAAATCGGACTCTATGTAGTCTTCTAAAACCTGGTCAGATTTTTGCCCAAGTGCACGAAGTGCCAATGAAACCATGATCGATGCATGCGATTTGTATTTTTTTGGCCAATGTGAGAGACCCGTTTGAAGTGGTCTTACTTGCTCCTTGAGCAACTTTTCGGCCAAGATGTCCGATCCAAGGATGAAAACAATCGAACTAGCCAGGAATATGTTGTTAGGTCCATGCTCCAAGAAAAAAGCATTGTCGTGGAGGTGCACTTTGAGAATTCTGTCTATTACATGCCCGACCACCCGTTCTGCAATTTCATACGCACTGGCACTACTATTGCTATTAGTACTAATACTAGAACCACCACTACTGCTCATATTTCTACTACGACTACTACTACTAATACTACCGAAATGTTCATTTTTGCTACTATTTGAATTTTTTTCCCGGTATTGTTTTGCTACATTTCGAGCAGCCGATTTTGGATAAACCATATTCGCTAAATGTAAAACTCACGCGATAGTAAGTTTTCTTTCTTTTTCACTCTGTTTTTCCTTTTTTATCTTTAGACGGAAATTCTGTGCTATGCCAACAAAACTGATATTGTTAATCGTTAATTCTTTATTTTTTTAGAAAGATTGAAGCTCTAAGATAACGCTCTGGAGCGACGGACGTTTTTTGCAAAGCGGGTGACACATATTCTGTGCGAGATGGATTATTTTCGTCTGTAGGTGGCTTGCGGGTGGTACTGAGGTCATCCACGAGTCTGTCTCCGCGAGACGGAGATAGTCACTGCAGTGTACACCGTCGTGCGGAAAGTTACCAGTTACGAGCGCATAGAATACAACGCCAAGCGCATAGATGTCAATGGCCTGTGGTGTACACTCTGCCGATCTATACTTGATGTGCACTTGCTCTGGCGCCATATATACTTTCTTTCCGCAGTAGCGCGGAACGAATGGTGTATCACAAAAATGCGAAGCCAATCCAAAGTCAATGAGTGTGACCTTTTTATCCTTTGGTCTGTACAAAAGATTTTCCAGTGATATGTCATAATGAAGAAAACCGGCATCATGGACCAGGTTCACTTTCTCTGCAACGGACAAACTGACATGAAGTAAAATCTGGTCCGTGAGTGCTCCAGCCAAGTTCAGCATGCTTTTTCCAGCGTGTTCCATCGCTACAAGCAGTAGTTTGGTTTGTAAATATGTGACACTTGCGTATGCGTAGACAACTGGCGTTTGAGCAGCAAGCATGGCTTCTAATTCCAACAAACCACAGTCAAAAATCTTCAAGATTTTCACCACTCGCCTCTTCTTCTGATGTATATACACATCTGAGAGTCGATTGCCGTATCGGAGTACACAGTTGCGTAAAAAGTAGTTCATGACAAGTTGTGTGGCGGACTCAGAGCCGAAGAAACTTGATTTGTAGGCCGTCTGTAAGAACACCCCATCCGCAAGCAACTCGTTCCTGTGGAAGCGCATGTTTAAAGGGGCGTACGTTTTTGATGTTAAAATCGTTTTTTTTAAATACCACTCGCATGTTCTTCTGGTGAATATACACATCAGAAAGTCGAGTACTGTATCGTAGTATACAGTTTGTGTAAAAAGTACAAGTGTTTTAGCCGACTCAGAGCCGAAGCAACTTGATTGAAAACTCCATTCGCAAGCAACTCGTCCTTGCGGAAGCGCATGTTCAAAGGGGAGTACGTTTTTCGATGCTGTTTTAAGCTTATTCGTGTTTTGGGAGGGTTCTGTAGTTACTTGTTGGAAAAGGCAATTGGCGCCGCTCTTGGCGCCGCTCGTGGCGCCGCTGATGTAAATAAATTATCACTCAATCGGAATAAGTTGTCCCCTTTTACCGTGAATATAGCCCACGGTAACTAATTTTCTACCTTGTGCTTTATCTTGCTGAGAAATGTGGTCGCGTATGGTAGAAGCTGTGAAAGACACGTTGCATTGTGTAGCAAGTGTGTATAGCTGTGCGTCTGGTAGTTTGCCCATAATAAAACATTGATTAATGCGATCACGCACAGTCATATCAAACGTAGAGATTATACTTGTCATAATGGTTTGGTAAGGACATGCAGCTGGTGCTCGGCGAACAGCACAGTCACATGCTGACTGGACAGCACCACACCGATCGTGACCTAGAACAATCACGAGCCGCACATGAAGATTTTCAACTGCGTATGCTACTGATTCGAGTCCTACCTTATCCAAAACGTGACCAGCAGATCTAACTACAAACAGTACACCAATAGTACACCCAAGACGAAAGATTACCTCTGGAGGTACTCGTGAGTCTGAGCAGCACACTATAACAGCGTTTGGATGTTGTCCGTTTCGAAGACTTCGGCGAATGCTACGAATGTTACTATCGTTTTCATAAGCTTTATGCAGTTTTAAAAGACGAACAAGGCTGTACGGCTTGCGAAACTTTTTAGTTGGAATATTTAATGTTTCCATTTTTATTTTTTATTTATACAAAGATTTCGCTGACATGGCTCGCAGATTGCGCCAGTCTGCAAATTCGCGGGCTTTGATAGCCTGCTGTCACATGCTGAGCATCTGGTGCATCTCCTCACTCTCCAACAAATGCAATACGTGTGGCTTTTATCTTGCGACAACTGACATCGATCACACCACATATTAAGATCCCAAATTTCGCCGCTTTTGTGTGTGCGCAGCGGCAAATGCATCCAGCAGTCACAGGGTGATCCAACCGATCCACATTCGTTGCAAAGGTCAATCGGATCTGTAAATCCTACGATATTCCAATAGATGTCGGTGCCTGTAAACGCTTGCAAAATTTCTCTTGTGTTTGAAGTGCGCTGATACTGTCTCAGCATACAATCTTCGATACACAATCTTTTGTTTTTTTAATGCTTTTCGTTTCAAGGGTGGCCAGTTGGCGTTAATGTAAAAAATTGAAGACGTGGATCAATTTGAGCAGTGAGATAAAAATTTTATAGCGCAACGAAGAAAAGGGAGGTGGATGGAGCAAGGCTGGATCTATCTGTTGTGCCCGTCTCCAATAAAAAACAAACAAAAATTTGATGAAAAAAGAAAAGAAACTTCATGCTATCTACAACCGCAAATAAAAAAAAGAGTGCGAAACAGATTATTAATGAGCAGCGCAAGCTCATTATACAACTTCAAGCAACCATGCGAAAACAGCAAGATACGACAGACAGGCGCAGCTCCGAGATACGAAAGAAGATCCAGATTTCAGCAGCTGTATTAGCCGGTACCGTATCTGTCGGTATCATCGCGGCACGTAAAAAATATTCTAAAATGCTGAAAACCATACATTCGAGCCACGGCGACTCTAAAGAAGCGTCTGAAGCTATGCTTACATTAATCGAGAAAATTAGCAGTGATACCAGCGACCCCGAATCCGTAGAACGTATACAGAAAATTCTCGCAAATGCTCTTGGAGCGGAGCAAGCCAAATGGGTACCATTTATATACAAATGGAAAGCAGAACTTTCAGTGGCTCTCAGAGCCGCCGAAAAGAACCATCCCGGAGTACTTTACACAGCTGCAATTGCGGGTTTAAGAACAGAAATATCGAAGACCCCCAAGGATTTCAAATCGGATCACACTTCAGGCGTAATTTTCCCAAACATAGATGAACGTAAGTCTAAATGGACAGAAGAAGATTGTAAAAATTTTGATGCCAGTATAATAACTTTTGTAAAATTACTATCCCAGAACGATCCACTGTTCGTAAAGCGGACACTACTAGATTTGCGGAAATTTGGAGCTATCGGCGACACGGCTTGGATGCTAATTGAAGGGTATCTGGAGGGCGATAACGATCTCGTTAATTTAGTAAACGATTTAACATCGCATAAGATAGGTAAAAATAGTGCTCTAGCTACTCTGTTTGATAGTATTCTTGTAAATCTTCCAGAGTTGATGCAGCTAACACTAAAGAAAACAAGGCCTTCTTCGACCTACGAACAAAATTCTCTCTCATGTGTCGGAAGCCTAGAACTCGTGCTACCTGATCCGGAAAAATTTACAATTGAGACGATGGATGGTGCTTATGAACAGGCGCGCTCGCATAAAACGAATGAGTTGATGTGCGAAGAAATGATAAATTATTTTACAAGTTCGAAAGAATTGGAAAATGGAGTCTTTATAGTAATTGATCAGATCATTAAGAAATACCCAAGTTTTTTAAGACTCTTGCAAAAATTTACTGCGACATCAACAGTCCCACCTGAAAATTTTAGCTATAGTGGAAAAGCAAACAGTTTAGTTAGCAAAGTAGCTGGCATAATTCCATTTTCGACAGGTTACCTACCTTATGCAATATTCAGAGCAATCTGGGCAGTTCCGGCTGCAAAGGGGCTACTAATGAAAGAATTTTCAAGAGCGGTCGTTACGCAATTTGGTGCACCGGACGCGACGGGTGAGATTTTAAACAAAGTCGAACGTGAAAAGGAAAATTTGATTGACAAAGTGTATCGTATGGCCGCTAAACATTACAATATTGATATCTTAAATATTGAGGTATTTGACAAAATCGCAGGACTAGTTATAGAGGTCAATAAGTTGAAAAAAACTTAAAAGACGTCGTTTTATGATAACATTCAAATTGTGTGCGGGAATGTAAAAATCACCGGTACATCTTTCGGGTTCCTGCTAATGATATCTGGAGAATTTGATCGCGTAGAAGATGTCCCATTACTGCTATATGAGCTTCGGGAGCTATTTCTAGAATTCCCGTCTGTTGTGGTCTCGACAGATACATGCCTTCGCACATGTCGTTTCTCACCATTTGATATGATTGAATGAGCTGCTTCACTAGCCAGTGTATGGCGCAGTTCAGAATCAATAGCCTCTTGATCCGGCTCCAAGTCTTCCTGTGAAATCGTCCCATAGAATTTTTCGAGTTCCTGTAGGCTGCTAATAAATGCCATATAATTTACAGCCGTGTTTAAACCGTGAGTTTGTTTTGGAAATTTTTTCGTGATTTCCCTTGCAACATCCTCGGTAAAGACCCTTGATATAGCTGTGTAGCTTTGCGGATCAAGAAAGTACGTGGAAGCCAGTAATCTATACAGTATTCTACATACGTCATACTTCCCGTAGCCCTCCACCTCTTCAACTAGCTTGAGGAGTTCCGCACGAGCGTCCACGGGATTTCGCGCAGATGATGGAATTGAAAAGTCGTCCATAAATTGCTTCACCGACTGGACATACAACAAATGTTTCTTACTGTCTGTGCGAAATGCATCCACTGTCCCTTTCGTGAGCCTGGTACCGCAGTGCTTTTTGGCGGAAGAAAAGGACAAAAATCCGAGTTCTCCTGGAACAGGCAGCAAGCGTGAAAGGGCGCAAGGTTTGTAGCGCGCGTAGCGATCTGCTCGAAACACAAGAGGTTCGGCGCCTCCGTCATTTACAAAGAACGCTAGATTTTTCTTCGTCGATCTAACATCTTCGAGGAAGCATTCATTACGTGGAGTATGCATCATTGCATTTCGCAACACTCCAGTGCTGGCAATTTGTGCGCCCTTTATACGCAACGCGGCGAAATCGCGAATGAATTCACCACGCTCTGTGATATCGGGACGATGAACAGCGAAAGTAGACATTCTTTGTTTTGTTTGTTTTTGTAAATATTTTATTGTTGCAGTTATGCTTCATGCGCTGAAAAAATGTGGGTGTAACTGTGTGCGACTGGCAAACTAATAATGCGGCTATATATTGCCACGATAATCCACCCACAATTTCTAATAATAATAAAACATGTACGACGAATCTATTTCTTTATGCTTCATTATTAAAGATGGAGCGAGCTACTTACAGCGTAATGTCGTGAGTATTCTGCAGTTGGCAGCCCGATTCAGAGATTACAGAGTTAATTATGTAGAGAACGACAGTACCGATGGCACTAAGAAAATACTTAAAGAATACGAAACCGTAAACAGCCGCTTCCGAGGTATGCAGCTCAAACTTGATGGTAAGCATTCAACCGAGCTATGCCCGCCGGGAGCAGGTGATAATTGCGCTCTTAGAACTAATAGATTGGCTTTTCTAAGGCAACGTGTGCTGGAACGCGCGCTTGAATACCAGAGTGACGTGCTCGTGATGTTGGATATGGACTTTGTGAGTTTTGACATGAACAATTTTTTCAGGATGTACGACCACTTCTTGAGCGATAGACAAATGGACGGCATATTCGGCATGTCCGTGTTAAAATCCAATCCAAAGGTGCCCTACGACATAGGGGCTATCCGACCGTGTACCAGACTCTTGAATATTCTCTCAGAAATTACACTGGTATCCGTCCACTCTGCATTCAGTGGATTCGGTGTGTATCGCACATGCTCGATCCGCCGCACACACGCTACATACATCAGCCCAACATCAGATATCGAACACGTTCATTTTAATTCTAGCCTCGATAAGCTGTACGTGTATCCTGGCTTCCGACCGGTTTATGAAGGCACAAGTGGACTGACATCTATATTCTTCTTTGGAAACTTTGTGTGGTTAATAGTGGTGCTGGTTATTGTTCCGATGATAATAATTTGTTTGCTCGTTTTTTTAGTAACTTTTGTCGTTCGAAGAATACTTAATAAGAACACTAAAAAAATACCGCAGTAAATAAGCAACCCCTGGTAGAACTTATCGCGAAACTCCAAAAATAAGCTTTAAGTCGGACTGCTGTGTCACATTGAGTAAGTATCTTTTGTATTGACTTTTTGATTCAGCACGTGAACAGTACCAACAGTAGCAACAGCTGCTCCAGCCAATAAAATTGATTTTGCCTGAGCGCTTTTTACCCATGCAGCAAACAGAGACGTTCTCACAGAGTCACTGGTGTTAATTTTAAAATCAAAAAACTTTTTTGGCTTTCCAAATCTTACAACCAAGAATACAATTTTTTTTGTTTCTAAGACCCCTCCCCCCCCATTTGGAAATGGTGAATACGAGTACAAATTTTCCGACTTGTTGTAATTCAAACGAAAAGTGTCTGAAGAAACGCGAAAAATATCTGGTGGTATCTCCATGTATGCCTCGTCGAACATAAGTTTCCACAGTTCTTCAGTTGTCGCGTGAGCACCAATTGGATATGGAAGTGAGATGTAGCTTGTGGTAAAATTGATGACAACTACAAATTGCGTTAGGTTTTTGGACATGGTTTTACGAGTCTTTTATTTATAATATAATTGGTGAGGAATGGCAGCAGTGGTTCAAAACTATAAAACAAACGGAACATCACAATATGTCCACTACGACGGCCACGGTGACCGTGAAAATTGTATTTGTCGTCATAAAGAACATGCCAGGGCTGCGCAACCTAAGAAAATCACTCTTTAAGCTCGTATATTACTTAAAACATACTTTTGCGTTTGTGCGACTGACAAAACTAATTTTTCTGACGTTTGGTTACTGGAACTTTAAACTCAACTTCGAAAGACTGCGAGACTGGGTCCATTTTCGCTGACGCTCCGTCGTCGCTTGCTGCTTTTTGAACATGCTCCAGTTCCGGCATAATAGGAAGCGGCTTATGTAATGTATACTGCGCAGATGCTTGAGAAACTTGAGAAATTGGCGAAAGTGAGATCAGCTGTGGTGAGGCAGCGTTCCACAAATTTTCGGGACTTACTTCAGCAAATTCCTGATTGCCGAGTTGAAATGGGAATGCATTTGGTGGTGGTGGCGCGTAAACGCTCAAGTGGGAGATGTCCAAACAATATCCCACCTTTCCGTTCATGCAGTAGACGATTCCAAGCTGGACGATGGCAACAACCGAATCTCGCGGCGCAAGTGCGCTGTGATGCATTTTTGCATAGGTTTTAGCGCGCTCGTTCACATTATAGAAGGTTGCTGGCATCTTGCAGTCGCAGGCAGTGTCAAAGCGCCCCTTCACAAATGGTTGGTAACCATCCTTAGTGCGAATGCTCATTGTAAAAACGGCGCGTACTTGTTCCACACTCATGGGTTCCTTCAGTTTCATAAACTCTTTGGAGTGGAGTGCGACGTGCTTGATGACGATTTCGTCAACTGCGGCGAAGAATTCAAACACGCTGGTGTCGGCAGTGGGTATGGAAAGGGCAACATTGATTTTACTTCCCCCATTCTGTTGGGGATCCGGCTGAAATACGACATGGTTGCGATGTTCAGGTTCGTGCCGCGAAAGCTGGAATCGGAATGGCTCTCTGTTCGGTCCCGATATATACATCGAAAAGCTCGACGGGCCGCGTGTATTTGTTGATATTATAGGCTTCGATATATTAATTGCACTCAGACTCACCTCACTGTATAGCGAGATGCCAGAGGCAGCGCTAGACTGATTCATTTGAGCGCCTGATGCTCCGCCGGACATTTTTTCGGGAGGTGGTATATGTCGGTCTTGGCAGCTTCTCTTTCCTATCACTATTTCCCCAAAATTTAAGGGTTCCTCCCCCCCCCCCCCCC
>Ga0209230_10000658_pt1 | contig 13477 bp, 14 predicted proteins | sample LakOntMetagenome_FD_187467 | JGI IMG/M metagenome (GOLD analysis project Ga0209230, IMG submission 187467) | Freshwater and sediment microbial communities from Lake Ontario - Sta 18 epilimnion Metagenome (SPAdes) (version 2) | ecosystem: Environmental > Aquatic > Freshwater > Lentic | place... | reverse complement strand
TGCTTGATATCCGAGCGCTTCAAAGAGGCGGTGACTTAAGGAAGAAGGAAGATGAAGATCAGAGGAGAGCACTCGCTCAGCTGCTGCGCAGAATTTGCGAATATCGACAAGATTGGAATGGTGAAGTAATCACTCTGCGAGAGAGCGATCTAGCCACAATCTCGCTCTTACTGAATCTCGAAAGAGGTGCGGTTCTCGAGTGGCTTACTGAATCAAAGATTTTACTGAAGAAGATCTCTTAAAGCGGGATGCTCTCTTTAATTGAAGATATCTTTCCCAAGACTCCATGAATATATCCAGCCGATTCATCGGTAGATAGCTCCTTTGCCAAGGTAAGCGCTTCGTCGATTGCGATTCCATCTGCTAACTCGGTGCTCCAGACAATCTCGTAGATAGCAAGGCGAAGAATATTTCGATCTACAGCAGGCAGGCGATCCATATCCCAACCCTGAGCATAGGTAGTGATGAGCTCATCAATCTTTCGGCTGTTCTCGGCGATCCCGGCGATTAGTTCTTTCGTAAAATCGCGAATCGGTCTCGCATCTGGACCATCTTCAACGACATCGCGTGATTGCAGGAACTCTAGAGCGGAACCGCCACGGATATCTGCCTCATAGAGTAAATCCAGAGCTTGCTTACGCGCTTTACTGCGTGCTGACACTAGTTGGCGCGGCCTTGATATGAACCATCTCGCGTATCAACAAGAACGATTTCATCTTGCTTGATGAAGAGAGGAACTTGAATCTGTATTCCAGTCTCTACCGTTGCAGGCTTTGTTCCACCGGAGGAACGGTCTCCCTGTAATCCTGGTTCTGTATAGGTGATCTTCAGGGGTACTGATGCAGGAAGATCTAGGAAAAGCGGGTTGCCTTCGTGAATCGCAACGATTGCTTCAGTATTCTCGAGCATGTAATTAGAGGCATCACCAACAGTTGCTGCAGAGATAACCATCTGATCAAAGTTAACGTTATCCATAAATACGAAATCGTCACCTTCCTTGTAAAGGAAGTTCATCTCGCGCTTTTCCAGAACTGCAATCTCAATCTTGACTCCAGCGTTAAAAGTCTTATCGACGACCTTGCCAGTCATAACTTGCTTCAGTTTGGTGCGAACGAAAGCAGGGCCTTTTCCAGGCTTCACGTGTTGGAATTCTACGACCGTCCAAAGTTGACCTTCGATATCGAGTGTCATTCCATTTTTTAGATCATTTGTTGTTGCCACGTTAGCTCCAGTTCAGGTCCTCGTAGTTCGAGGGACGCTATGGTCAGAGTTTACCTTATGAAATTACGCGAGTAGCGCCTTCAGTGCAATCAAAGCAAGGACATATGAATTCGGCCCGAATCCCCCAATAGTGCCATTTGCTACACCTGAAATAACAGATGTGTGGCGAAACTCTTCACGCGCTAGTGGGTTGGAGAGATGAACCTCAATAAGTGGCGATTTAACTAGTTCAGCTGCATCACGAATTGCGTATGAGTAATGAGTGAAAGCGGCAGGATTGATGATGACAGGTGTATTTGTATCGGCAGCCTCGTGAAGCCAACCAATGATCTCAGCCTCGTCATTGCTCTGACGAACATCGGCTTCAAAGCCATGGCTCTTAGCCGCAGATTCGATATGGCTAACAAGATTTGGATAACTCATATCTCCATAAATTGCAGAGTCGCGGATATCGAGTCTTCCCAAATTTGGGCCATTGAGAACTAAAACCTTCATTGGCATACCTTCTCATACGCAGCAATAAGCGCGCCTTCATCTGGGCCTTCAACCCGCTGTGTCTGACCAATTTCTCCTAGGAGTACGAAGCGCAAGGTGTTGCCACGCGACTTCTTATCTAATTTCATATTGGCTAGAAGTGCGCTCCACGATGAAGCGCTATATGTAGTTGGTAGATCTAAAGATCCAAGGAGTTCTCTATGCAAGAGCAATGTGCTCTCTGAAATCAAATCTAATGCGTAAGCCAGTTCCGCAACGTAGATCATTCCTATAGAGACACACTCTCCGTGACGGAGCGAATATTTGGAATCTAACTCAACGGCATGACCGAAGGTATGGCCATAATTAAGGATTTCCCGGTTGAAACTCTCTTTGTAATCACCGGATACAACATCACCTTTTACTCGAATAGATCTCTCAATGAGTTCAGTTGTCAAAGCCTTATCTGCTCTAATCTCTGCAAGTGACTTACCTTTAAGAAAATCCAAGATTTTGGTATCTCGAATAAATCCACATTTCACAACTTCGGCGAGCCCAGCTGAGAAATCTCTATCACTCAAAGTCTCTAACCACTGGAGATCGACGATAACTCTCTGCGGGGAATGAAATGCACCGATGAGATTCTTGCCGTACTCGCTATTGATGCCAGTTTTTCCTCCGACAGCTGCATCAACCATACCTGCGACGGTAGTTGGTATTGCGACCCAATCGATTCCACGGAGCCAAGAGGCGGCAGCAAAGCCGGAGAGGTCGGTGATCGCACCTCCACCCACTCCCACAATCAAATCAGAGCGAGTAAATCCTGCAGCACCTAACCAATCCCACAATTGCAAAAGTGTCTTGGTGCTCTTTGCAACCTCAGAATCAGGAACTGCGAAGTAGAAAGGCTCGGCATCGCCTACCTCTAAATTCTTAACTTTATCTTTCATCTTCTCGGAAAAGATGAAGGCGATGCGCTCTCGACCCTTGGTGACATCCTTAATCTCATCCTTAAAGTCAGCACCAATGCGAACTTGGTATTGACGTTCGGCTTTAATGTCGATGGTTATCATTTCAGTGCACCAAGTGCTTCCTCTACGATTTGCTTCTGTGATTTGCCGTTGACATCGATGACTATATTGGCGATTGATTCATAGATTGGTCTACGTACTTCCATCAGGGTCTGCCATTGGCCGCGTGGATTGTGCAGTAAGAGTGGGCGATCACGATTAAATCCGATTCGTGGAGCGACGCTAGCTAAAGAGATATCCAGGTATATGACCGGGGCAGAAGAAACCTTAAGCGCAGATTGCGCATCAACAGATATCGGTGCTCCCCCGCCAAGTGCCAAGATTGAGCCATCGTTGAGAAGTTCATCCCTAAGAACTTTCTTCTCTACTGCTCGAAAATAATCTTCGCCTTTATCTATAAAGATCTGAGAAACCGGCATCTCTTCTCGCTCTTCAATAATTGAATCGGTATCTCGAAATGGCAGGCCTAAAGCGCCTGCGACAGCTTTCCCTATCGTTGATTTTCCTGAGCCCATGGGACCAATAAAGATTGCGCGAGGTGCCATATGCGCCTACTTAAATGGAAGATTCTCGATATACGACTGGAAGTTCCGACGAACTTCCTGAACTGAATCTCCACCAAATTTCTCCAGCACTGCTTCTGCGATAACCAAAGCAGCCATAGCTTCTGCAACTACTCCGGCAGCTGGGACTGCGCATACATCAGATCGCTGATTAATAGCCTTTGCTGCATCACCTGTCTGTACATCAATAGTGTCAAGCGCCTTAGGCACGGTAGAGATCGGCTTCATAGCAACTGAGACTCTTAAGATTTCACCGTTAGACATTCCACCTTCTGTACCACCGGCTCTATCTGTGCGGCGAACAATCTTGCCTGACGGATCTCGTTCAATCTCATCATGAGCAACGGAACCTCTGCGTGTAGCAGTTCTAAAGCCGTCACCAATTTCAACGCCCTTAATTGCTTGAATACCCATCATCGCGCCAGCAAGGCGAGCATCTAACCGTCTATCCCAATGAACGTGTGAACCTAAACCTGGTGGAAGGTTGTAGACAAGAACTTCGCATACTCCACCAAGAGTGTCACCGTCAGAGTGAGCTGATTCAATCTCTGTAATCATCAGCGCGCTCGTCTTCGCATCTGCACAACGCACCGGATCTTCATCAATGCGATTCATATCTCCCTCTAGAGGAAGGGGTGTCTCATCAGGAATTCTTACAGAACCAATGGCAACCACATGGCTAAGAATTGTAATCCCAAGTGATTGCTGCAGAAAGTTTCTAGCAATCGCGCCCAATGCAACCCGAGCAGCAGTCTCGCGAGCACTAGCTCGCTCAAGGATAGGTCGCGCATCATCAAAGTCATATTTCTGCATACCAACTAAATCGGCGTGCCCAGGACGTGGCCTGGTAAGTGGAGCATTTCTCGCCAACTTCTCAATCTCATCTAAGGGAACTGGATCAGCTGACATGACCTTCTCCCACTTAGGCCATTCGCTATTTCCTACTTGAATCGAAATTGGGCCACCTTGGGAAATTCCAAGACGAACTCCACCGAGAATGGTGACTTTATCTGCCTCGAAATTTTGACGTGCACCTCGTCCAACGCCGAGTCGGCGGCGAGATAAATGAAAATCTATATCGGCAGTTGTGATTTCAATATGGGCTGGAAGTCCTTCCACAATCGCAGAGAGAGCTTGGCCATGTGATTCACCGGCAGTAATCCAACGCATTGGCCTATTGTTGCAGATATGCGGGGTATCTCGCGACTTATTTACTGGAATGTCAATGCAGAGCCATACTGTAAATCATAGGTATACAAATCGATGGCGCTAGTGGTACTCGGGCAGAAATCTTCCCATTCTTAATCCACACGATGATGATTTGAATCGATACCAATACAGTGGAAATCGCGATGTACTGCAGAATCGAGTATTCAATCTTGGCAAAGAGCACTAGAACCGTTATGAGCTTTATATCTCCCCCACCGAGGTCGGCGATGAAGGAGAAGAGAATCAAGAGGAGAAAGGTCGCTGAGGCAAGGGGAAGATTTATCGATCCTTTGAAGGTCAATAAGAGTGAACATGAGAGAAGAATTAGAGTGAGATTAGTGATGATGTGATCCCGAAGATCTTTTATCGCAATCCAGATGAGGATCACACAGGTAACGAGCATTACTTCAGCATAACTTCCATGAGGAAGTTGAACTTCAGCGCTTGTGTATAACTTAGGAGTTGATTACCTTGCGAAGATAAGAGGCGAGTTCAGATCTATCTGAGATTACACCGGTTGTCTTTTCCACTTGATCGATGCCTTGATAGAGAAGAAGCTCTAATCCGTTAATCACTACTCCTGAAGAATCTAACCACCGTGATGCAAGAACCGTCGGCCACGGGTTGTAAATCACATCAAATAGTGGCGCCGAGACGAAGTTCTGCACATTTTCTGCAAGGAGATCTGCCGCCCCTGCGGGAGTTGTGTTGACAACGAGGTCATACTCTTCAAAACCAATATTCTGTCGCCAAAGTTCATACCTGAAATCCGCAACCTGTACCGCCTGAGCAAGGGCCTCTTCACGCGTTGATGAACGCCCAAGAACTGTAATGGCCTTACTGACCGAATCAAGTACGCCAGCAACAGCGCGTGCAGTTCCGCCTGCTCCCAAGATTAAAACCGATGAGAAAGTTTCAAGTTTCTTCTCTCTGAGAGCTTGCATGAAACCTGAGCCATCGGTGCTGGTAACTTTCCAGTTAGCTCCCTCTTTGTACAGCGTATTTGCAGATTGAATTCGGGTTGCAATTGAATCTATCGGTAGCCCCAGCGAAAGCGCCTCTTCTTTAAGTGGCATTGTCAGTGACAAGTAATCGAACTCATCTGCTCTATCTGTGAAGAATCTACTTAACTCCCCTGACTTTATCTCTATCGCTTCATAGCTTCCATCAATCTTGAGATAATCAAAGAGAGCTCTATGAAGGCGAGGCGAGAGAGAGTGGGTGATTGGGGAACCCAGTACCGCGCCTCTAATCATCGTGAACTCCCAAATAATCCAGCCCGTAGATTCTTTTTGTACTCGAGCTTCCAAGTGTTGAACTCATCAAGATTGGCTGTGAAGCGAGTATCCGACGGTGCAACGGTGATGAAATATATCCAATTCCCCGGCTTCGGGTTGACTGCCGCACGCATTGCGGAGAGCCCTGGGTTGTTGATTGGGCCAGGGGGTAATCCATATCGTTTATAGGTGTTGTAGGGAGATGAAATCAAAGTTGATTGCGTACTTAAGAAGATGTTCCCACGGAGTTTTTTGATGTAATGGACAGTTGAATCAAATTGGAGAGGCATTCCGATCTTTAATCGGTTCTGAATAACTTGTGAAACCTTCCGAAAATCTTGAAGCTTGCCCTCTGCCTGAATGAGTGAGGCGATGATAAGAAGTTGTTGAGCCGAGAATTTCGATTCTGAGGAGAAGAAACCTGCTTCCTGCATCGCACGCTTAGAGTTACTCACCATACTTGTTATCGCAGTTTGTGCAGATGTATCTTGAGCAAAACTATATTGTGCAGGGAAAAGTAAACCCTCCAAGGATGCAAATCCCTCTGGTTTCTCAACGCCTCTCAGTGCGTCGGATACTTCCTTCGTGGGGAATCCAGCTCTGTACATCTGCGGTAGAACTTCACTAATCCAAGCTCCTTCAACAATATTTACCAATCCAGTTAAACGTTTTGAGTCCAAGAGCTGATTCAGCGCCTCTTGTGCACAGATTTCTTTATTCAATCGATGTGCGCCAGGGGCAATTTGGGAGGCTTTCGGATCACTTACTGCAACTCTAAAGAAAGCTTGTGAAGATTTAGTAACACCTTTGGAGAATAACTGGCGAGCGATTGAAGAACCTGTCTCTCCGCTCTTGATCTGAATAATGACCTCAGTTGGTGAACTTTGAGAGCATGAGAAATCTGGCGCCGAGCCCCCTAACCCTCTTACTTCACGCACTCCTAAGGTAAGGAGGACGGCTACGAGGAGCGCAGAGGCAACTCTTGAAATTGGAGTATCTAACTTAACTCTCACTAAGTAACCCTTGTTCGAGAATTGCAACAGCCGCCATCGAATCAATTAACTCTTTAGAGTCACGGCTTGAAACTCCGGCTTCTTTCAATTTTCGCTGCGCACTTACGGTAGATAAGCGCTCATCAATCAAAACTACTTCAATCCTAAATTGCTCAGTAAGTGCGTCGGCAAAACTCTTAGCTTTTTCAGCGCTATCGCCTTCCGTGCCCGACATATTTACTGGTAGGCCCACAAAAATCTTTACTGGCAGATACTCATCGATCAATGCGCTGATTGAACTTAAGAGTGTTCGATCTTGGATCTTGAGGGCGGGCAAAGGTGAGGCGAGAATTCCATCTGGATCACAGACCGCAACACCTAATCGAACATCTCCGTAATCGAAGGCAATGCGACGGCCTCTCACGGTTTTACTTTCCTGAAATTACATTAGTGATTGCTTGAAGCGCTTGCGCTGACTTTGATGAGTCGCTTCCCCCGCCTTGTGCGAAATCATCCTTACCACCACCGCCACCGCCGAGGACTGTTGATCCAGCCTTCACAAGCGCTCCGGCCTTCATGCCCGAAGCTCGAGCAGCATCGCTTACCGCTACGACGAGAACTGGCTTTCCATCGTTCGAACTTATGAGAGCAATAACAGATTTCTCTGCCCGATTTCTCAGATCTAAAGCAATCTTTCGTAGATCATCTCCTGTAACACCATCAGCTAAAACTGTCGCCACGGTTGAGATTCCATTGATATCGATAGCACTTTGTGCGAGATCAGAAATTTGGCCCATCGCCTGAGCCGACCGCACAGTAGCTAACTCCTTCTCAATCTCCTTTATGCGATTCATCAGATCGGAGATTTTCTCAGGTAGTTCTTCCGTCTTTGATCCTTTAACAATTTCAGTCAGTGAATTGAGAAGGATATGTTCGCGAGCTAAGAATCTATATGCATCTACGCCTACGAGAGCTTCGACTCTACGGACACCAGCGCCAATTGAAGATTCACTGAGTAGCTTGACTACGCCAAGTTGGCCTGAACGATCTACGTGAGTTCCACCGCAGAGTTCACGGGCCCAATCCCCCACGCTTACAACTCTGACTTCATCGCCGTACTTCTCACCGAAGAGAGCCATCGCTCCCATCTTCTTCGCTGCATCCTGAGACATAACTTCTGCCGTAATGGCTAAATTATCTAGAAGCAAAGTGTTCACTCGGGACTCAACATCGTTGAGAACTGATGCAGGAACAGCTCCGGTGCTTGGGAAGTCAAAGCGGAAACGACCTGGTGAATTCTCTGATCCAGCTTGTGTAGCTGTCTCGCCCAGTAACTCTCTAAAAGCTTTATGAACCATATGGGTTGCTGTGTGAGCTCTAGAAATCGCATGACGTCTCTCGATATCAATTTCTGCGAGGGCCTCTGAACCGACGGTTACTTCACCCGACAAAACTCTTCCGCGGTGAACTGACAGACCATTTACAGGTGTTTGAACATCATCGATCTCAATGACAGCACCAGTGGAGAGTGTGATTCTTCCTCCATCTGCCAACTGCCCTCCACCTTCTGCATAAAACGGGGTGCGATTCAGGATAACTTCAATCTCTTGACCACTGGATGCTGAAGGAACACTCAGACCATCTACAAGTAGCCCATTAATGGTCGATTCAGATTTCTGATCCGTATACCCGATGAAAGATGTTGCTCCAGATTTGTCGGCAATCTTCCTATACTCAGAGAGATCTGTATGGCCGCTCTTCTTAACCTTAGCATCCGCCTTAGCTCGATCTCGCTGCTCATTCATCAATCTGCGGAAGCCATCTTCATCGACTTCAAGGCCAACTTCGCGGGCCATCTCAAGTGTTAAATCAAATGGAAAACCATAGGTATCGTGAAGTTTGAATGCCTCATCACCAGGGAGCTGGTTCTTATTCGATTTCTTAATTGCCGCTGAAGCAACATCAAAAATCTGTGTACCGCTCTTGAGGGTCTGCAAGAAAGATTCTTCTTCAGAGACTGAGACGCTGAGAATTCTCTTCTTATCACTTACGAGCTCAGGGTATTGCGGCCCCATTGCGCTAATTGCTGCAACAGTGAGCTCAGACATGATTGGGTCATTGACGCCAAGTAATCTCATATTTCGAATTGTTCGGCGCATCATTCGGCGAAGAACATATCCTCGACCTTCGTTGCCAGGAGTTACTCCATCTCCGATGAGCATTGCGGATGTTCTTGCATGGTCTGCAATAACGCGAAGGGCGACATCCGAGTTCTGAGATGATCCGTACTTAACTCCAGAAAGTTCAGATGCTCTGGAGAGAATCATCATCGTTGTATCAATCTCATAAATGTTCTCAACGCCTTGAAGCAACGCTGCTGTTCGTTCCAGGCCTAAACCTGTATCAATACTCTTCGCTGGAAGTTCTCCAAGAATTGGATAACCATCTTTACCGCCACCTGCACCGCGTTCATTCTGCATAAAGACAAGGTTCCAAATTTCAAGGTAGCGATTCTCATCTGCGATTGGTCCACCATCTACGCCGTACTCAGGGCCTCGATCAAAGTAAATTTCAGAGCAAGGACCGCAGGGGCCTGGGACACCCATCGACCAAAAATTGTCAGCCATATCGCGGCGCTGAATTCTTTCGCGAGGTACACCTATCTTCTTATGCCAGATATCAGCTGCTTCATCATCATCTAGGTAGACGGTAACCCATAGCTTCTCTTCGGGAAATCCATAACCACCATCTGAAATTGGGCGAGTAAGTAACTCCCACGCTAAGGCAATCGCACCTTCTTTAAAGTAATCACCAAAGGAGAAGTTTCCGCACATCTGGAAGAAGGATGCATGGCGAGTTGTCTTTCCAACTTCATCAATATCTAGGGTACGAACACATTTCTGAACTGAAGTTGCTCTCTTAAATGGTGGGGTCACTTCACCGAGAAAATAGGGCTTAAAGGGAACCATTCCCGCGTTAACCAGGAGAAGATTTGGATCATCTGCGATGAGAGATGCTGAAGGGACAACAGTGTGCTTTAGCCCTTGGCTATTTTCTGTTTCAAAGAAGCGCAGCCAGCGCGCACGAATTTCAGCTGACTCCACGATTAATTACCGATCATCTCTGAGTTAGACGGTCTTCTTCTTCGATTTGCGACCCTTACTCATCTGAGCTGCGCCAAGTAGCGCACCCGCAACCTTTACAGCTGCACCGTTCTTATCCATAAATCCAGTTGTTGCATCGGTAACCTTGGTGCTGACTTCTTCAACATTCTTTGTGATCTTTGCAAAACTTTCAAGAGGGCTATTGATCAGCGTGAGAGTCTTTGTAGATTCGTTAAGCAACGGTGCTGTCTCATCGGTAAATGTCTTCAACGAGAGCTTTGCCTCATCGATAAAGCGACTGATGCGGAATACTGCGTAAGCAACAGCGACTGCAAGGACAAATAGCGATGATGCAGCGATAATTGTTGCTATTCCACCTGGACCCACGAGATTGCTCCTTGCTCTTTACTCGACAAATACGCTCAATATATTTCTCTAGCCTACCTGAACTACTCCTTCGGAGGGGTCCAATCGATAGCTGCTTCCTTACGTTGCGCCGGGGTAATCGGAGTTGGTGCGCCCGTAAGTGGGTCTCCACCACTTGCAGTCTTAGGGAAAGCGATTACTTCGCGAATCGAATCTGAATTTGTCAGCAGCGCACATACTCGGTCTAGACCAAGCGCGATTCCACCATGTGGAGGTGGACCGTAATTGAAGGCTTCAAGTAAGAATCCAAATTTACTCTGGGCTTCTTCATCACTTAAACCAATGACAGAGAAGACATCTTTTTGAATATTGCGATCGTGGATACGAATCGATCCACCGCCTAACTCTGTTCCATTGAGAACAATGTCGTAGGCGTAGGCAAGCGCGCTTGCTGGATCACTCTTAAATGTCGAAACGAACTCTGGCTTCGGTCCAGTAAATGGGTGATGAACCGCAGTCCAGCCACCGTTATCAGTTGGTTCAAACATAGGCGCATCGACAACCCATAGGAATTCCCATTTACCTTCGGCAATGAGATTTCCGCGCTTTCCAATTTCAAGACGCGCCGCACCAAGTAATTGCTGTGAAGACGCCTTCTCGCCAGCTGCAAAGAAGATTGCATCGCCTTGCTTTGCTCCCACGAGAGCTGCAATTCCTGCTTGTTCAGATTCCGAAATATTCTTTGAAACCGGTCCACCAAGAGTTCCATCATCATTTACCAAAATATAAGCAATTCCCTTTGCTCCACGCGCCTTCGCCCAATCTTGCCAAGCATCTAGCTCGCGACGTGGAGTGCTCGCTCCCCCAGGCATAACGACTGCGCCAACATAGGGTGCTTGAAAGACTCTAAACGGAGTCTCCTTAAAGAAATCTGTTACTTCAACTAACTCGAGACCGAATCGAAGATCTGGTTTATCGGAGCCGTACTTATCCATCGCATCGAGATAAGTCATATGTCGAATCGGAGTTGGGATGTCGTAACCAATGGCCTCTTTCCACACCTTTACCAAGATTTTCTCTGCCACTGCCAAGATATCTGCCTGATCGATAAATGACATCTCGATATCGAGTTGAGTAAATTCTGGTTGTCTATCTGCGCGGAAATCCTCATCACGGAAACAACGCGCAATCTGATAGTAACGCTCCATGCCCGCGACCATAAGGAGCTGCTTAAATAATTGTGGTGACTGAGGAAGTGCATACCAGCTGCCAGGTTGAAGGCGAACGGGAACTAGAAAGTCACGTGCACCTTCTGGTGTTGAACGAGTGAGATATGGCGTCTCAATCTCAAGGAAATCAAGATCTTCCATAGCGCGGCGAATCGCTGATGTGACTCGGGAACGAAGTCTTAGATTTGCAGCTGGACCTTCACGACGTAGATCGAGGTATCTGTAGCGAAGTCGAACTTCCTCTGAAATATCGCTCTCATTACCTGAGTCAACCGGGAAAGGAAGTGGCGCAGACTCGCTCAAGACAACTACATCATCGCCCATAATCTCGATCTCGCCGGTAGGAATATTTGAGTTTTCATTTCCTGCCGGGCGCATTGCAACTTCACCAGTAATTTGCAGACACCATTCGGCGCGAAGTTGACCAGCCATCTTCTCGTCGCGAATAACGACTTGCACCGAGCCAGAGCCGTCGCGGAGATCGATAAATGCAACTCCACCATGATCGCGGCGACGGGCAACCCAACCAGCAAGCGTTACAACTTGACCTGCATGTGAGGCGCGCAGAGAGCCAGCGTCATGATTTCTCAACATTAAAAATTTCCGCCTTTAATCTTCTCTTTTACTGCGAGTTTCTCTCGCTGAGTTCCTTCTGCAATTCGGCAATCTTAACGGAAGTTACAACCCCATCACTCATTCTCTTGAGCGCTACCTCGCCTTGCTCTATCTCGGAATCGCCTATTACTACTACAAATTGAGCCCTTGATTTATCTGCTGCTTTCATTGAGCCTTTGAGAGACCTCTCGCCGAAGGCTAGCTCGACGGAAAACTTTGAACCACGTAGATCTTGAGCAATCCGAAGTGCGTACTCCATCGCTGCATCGCCCAAAGGAATGATAAATAGGTCTGAAGTAAAGTCAGATTCTGGAAGAGTCTTCTCCGCAATGGCAGCAAGAAGTGCGCGATCAACGCCTAATCCAAAGCCGATACCAGATAGAGATTGACCGCCAAGAATCTCCATCAATCCGTCGTAACGTCCACCGCCACCGATTCCAGATTGAGCCCCCAGATCTGGATGAATGAATTCAAAAGTTGTCCCTGTGTAATAGTCGAGCCCTCTGACCATACGTGGATTAATGGTGAATGAAATGCCCATTGCAGTGAGGTATCTCTGAACCGTTTCAAAGTTAGATTGAGACTCCTTTGAAAGGTAATCAAGAAGTAGTGGAGCCTTCGCCATCTTCTCTTGCATCTCAGGACGCTTATCGTCGAAGAGACGCAACGGGTTGATTGCTGCACGTGCTTGCGTTGTCTCATCTAAATCCAGTGATGATATGAATGTGAAGAGATCTACCCGATGTGCTGCGCGGGATTGCGCATCCCCCAAAGAAGTTATCTCGAGGCGATAATTCTTCAGCCCTAAATTCTTAAATCCTTTATCTGCAATCGCGATAACTTCTGCATCAATTGCTGGATCATCTAATCCAATCGCTTCAATTCCCACTTGATAGAACTGGCGATAACGACCGGCCTGAGGACGTTCTGCTCTGAAGAATTGACCGGAGTACCAAACCTTCACTGGGAGTTGGCCACGATCAAGGTTCTGTTCAATGACAGCGCGCATGACGCCCGCTGTTCCCTCTGGTCGCAAGGTAATGGAACGACCGCCGCGATCTTCAAAGGTGTACATCTCTTTCGAGACAACATCAGTTGATTCGCCAACACCACGACTAAACAAATTTGTATCTTCAAAAACTGGAAGCTCCATCAATTTATAGCCGGATGCTTTTGCTGGAGCGATGAGATTCTCGCGTACCCATTCGAAGGCGCTTGATTCGGGCGGCAGGTATTCACGCACACCCTTGGGCGCCTGGAGTTTCTCGTACTTCATGAGGTTAATTCTTTCAGATATGGGTTGTTTTTTCTCTCGAATTTAATCGTTGTCTCGGGACCATGTCCCGTGAGCACGCGTATCGAGTCATCGAGAGGTAAAACCTTCTTGCGAAGTGTC
>Ga0209230_10000656_pt1 | contig 13484 bp, 12 predicted proteins | sample LakOntMetagenome_FD_187467 | JGI IMG/M metagenome (GOLD analysis project Ga0209230, IMG submission 187467) | Freshwater and sediment microbial communities from Lake Ontario - Sta 18 epilimnion Metagenome (SPAdes) (version 2) | ecosystem: Environmental > Aquatic > Freshwater > Lentic | place... | reverse complement strand
TAGCCCTGCTATTGGGGTGCATTTTATTTTTATAACTAGATGAATTTAATTTATGGCAAAGTACATTTTTGTTACGGGCGGCGTTACAAGTAGCTTAGGAAAAGGAATCATTGCAGCATCGCTCGCAAAATTATTGCAGTCTAGAGGACTCACAGTAACCATTCAAAAGTTTGATCCCTACATCAACGTAGATCCAGGAACTTTAAATCCATACGAACATGGAGAGTGTTATGTTACCGAAGATGGTGCAGAAACGGATTTGGATTTAGGACACTACGAACGTTTCTTAAATATTCATACAACACAGGCAAACAACGTAACAACTGGTCGTATTTATCAGACCGTTATTAATAAAGAAAGAGCTGGTGACTTTTTAGGTAAAACGGTACAAGTAGTGCCGCATATTACCGATGAAATCAAGCACCGCATGAAACTACTTGGTGAAACGGGTAAGTATGATATTATTTTAACTGAAATTGGTGGTACCGTTGGTGACATTGAAAGTTTACCTTTTATAGAAGCCGTTCGTCAATTGCAGTGGGAGCTACCAGAAGAAGATGTAATGGTAGTGCACCTTACACTTATTCCATATTTACGTGCTGCTAAAGAATTAAAGACAAAGCCTACGCAACACAGTGTGAAAATGCTGAGTGAAACAGGGGTTCATCCGGATATTATTGTTTGTAGAACAGAAGAGCCGCTTAATGACGATATCAAAAGAAAGATTGCACTGTTTTGTAACGTAAAACAAGAAGCTGTTATTGAAGCTATGGACGCTTCTACCATTTACGAAGTGCCACTTTTAATGCTGCGTGAAAAGCTTGACTTAATTTGTTTGAAAAAATTAAATATCAACGGATACGGTGCGCCTAATTTAGATAAGTGGAATGGCTTTTTACAAAAATTAAAACATCCAAAATCTGAACTACGTATTGGATTGATTGGAAAATATATTGAGTTACAAGACGCTTACAAATCTATTTTAGAAAGCTTTATTCATGCAGGTGCGCCTAATGAGGTTAAAGTAAAAGTAGTGAACGTACATAGCGAGCATTTGACGCAGGAAAATGTTGCTGAAAAATTAGAAGGCCTTGATGGTTTACTAGTAGCGCCTGGTTTTGGTAACAGAGGTATCGAAGGAAAAATTCATGCTGTGCAGTATGCAAGAGAAAATAATTTACCATTTTTTGGTATTTGTTTAGGTATGCAAATGTCTGTAATTGAATATGCAAGAAATGTACTTGGTTTAGCGGACGCGCATTCTACCGAAATGAATGCAACTACGTCTAGTCCAGTTATTAATATGATGGAGGAGCAAAAGAAAATTAAAATGATGGGTGGAACCATGCGCCTTGGTGCATATCCTTGTGAAATTACACCAGGTACACTTGCACATAAAATTTATGGAGCTACTTCAATCACAGAGCGTCACCGTCACCGTTATGAATTCAACAATGATTATTATGACGCGTTTATCAAAGCCGGACTTGTGGCGAGTGGTAAAAATCCTGAAACTGGTTTAGTGGAAATTGTGGAACTTCCAAACCATCCTTTCTTTATTGGTGTGCAGTATCACCCAGAGCTTAAGAGCACTGCCGAAGTACCTGCGCCACTTTTTGTTAGCTTTTTGGCTGCTGCAAAGCTATATCAAGCCTCTAAAGCGGTTAAATAACCTTAATTTTTAACTGAGGGGTCAATGATTCTAGGTTTCAACTAGTACCTTTGCCCTTCAATAAATACACGTATGAAGTCTGATAAGAATTCGCTCATAGGATTTGTTTTGTTAGGTATCTTGTTTTTTTCTTATTTCTGGTATACCAATCAACAACAAACTGCTTTGGTTGCCTTCAAAAAGCAACAAGAAGATTCTATTGCTAAAGTGCAAGCCAAACTCATAAAGCCGCAAGATGTTGTAGCTGCTAAAATTGATTCTTTACAAAGAGACTCGATTGCTAAAATCGCTACTGCAGGAAATTTTGCAGAGGCAGCACTTGGTAAAGACACAACGGTAACAATTGAAAATGAATTAATCAGTGTTGTATTAACCAATAAGGGTGGTCAAGTAAAAAGCGTAACGCTAAAAAAATATACCACAGCTGATAGTGCAGCTGTTGTTCTGGGTCAGCAAAACCAAATGGGTTACGCTGTAAATACAGCAGATAATAAATCAGCGCTCACTTCTGAATTGTACTTCACGCCATCAGCCATTACTAAAACATCAGATGGATCTTCTTCAATCAAATTTGTTATTGCATCTGCTACTGGCACATCCATTATTCATACCTATACGCTACATCCAAATTCATATGCACTTGATTGGGATATTGAATTGGTAGGAGCTAATCAATTATTAACGGCTGGTGTACTTAATTTTAAATGGTTGTCAGAAACAAGTCAACTCGAAAGAACAGCCGAGTATGAAAGACAGATGTCTAATATTTGTTTTTCTGAAGGAAACGAGTTTGATTATATTTCAGCGAATAACGAAAAAACATTTGAAAAGCCAGTACAGTGGGTGAGTGTGGTGCAACAGTTTTTTAATACCACGCTTATTGCAAAAAATAGTTTCACTTCGGGTGCTGTAAACTGGTCTCGCTATACAGATAGTTCTAAAAAGCTTGCTAAAACAGAAACCAATTTACAAATCAAACTACCGTTAGCAGCAACAAATAAAGTAGCCTTACAATTGTTTTCAGGTCCTTCTGATTTTGAGATTCTTAAAAAGCAAGCACCAGAAATGGACCGCATTGTGAATCTAGGAAGAGACATGTATTCTTTTGTGCGCCCTATTAACAAATACATTATCATGCCAGTATTTGATTTCTTTGCTGGCTTTGTTTCAAATTATGGTTGGGTTGTATTGTTGCTTACTTTATTTATCAGACTCGTAACTTCTCCTTTAACCTATAGCAGCTATTTGAGTGGCGCTAAAATGAAAGTGTTAAAGCCTGAGCTTGATACGATCAAGAAAAAATTTGGTGATGATCAACAGGGGTTTGCAATGGAGCAAATGAAATTGTTTAGAGAGGCAGGCGTAAATCCTTTAGGAGGATGTATTCCAGCGCTACTTCAGATCCCCATTTTCTTTGCACTCTATAGTTTCTTTAATTCTCATATTGCGTTAAGGGGTCAGGCCTTTTTATGGAGTAAGGATTTGTCAAGCTATGACGTAATTGCTACACTTCCATTTAGTATTCCATTAGGTTTTGGCGATCATATCAGTTTGTTTACCATTACTGCGGTACTAACTAGTTTTTTAATTTCTATTTATAATATGAGCATGACGCCAACACAGGATAATCCTGCGCTTAAGTACATGCCTTATATTTTCCCGTTCATGCTATTGTTTATCTTTAATAGACTACCATCGGCATTAACCTGGTACTATACTGTATCAAACATAGTGACCCTTGGGCTTCAATTTGTGATTCAAAATTATATCATCAACCACGATAAAATTTTAGCACAGATGGATGAAAAACGAAAAACGCCAAAAGCAAAAAGTAAATGGCAATCTCGTTTTGAACAAATGCAAGACAGTCAGAAAAAATTGCAAGACTTGAAAGATAGAACGGCAAAGAAAAAATAAATAAAAAGCCCTGCTGTTGTAAGTAGGGCTTTTTTTAAATCCTATAGTTTGAAAATATTTGTATCGATATTATTTTCTTTATTCGCTTTTAATATGGCCTTTGCGCAGCAGCGAATAGTAGCGGAGTGTACAGTGGTGTATAAAGTTGAGTCACAAGATGCGCCTGATGCAAGTATGCGTCAGAAAGCAACAAAAACGGTATATATCAAAAGCAATAATGCCCGCATAGATCTTGTGGCCCCTGCTTATTCGCAAACAACTATTTATAACAAAACAACCTCAACTGCTACCATTCTCCGTTCTTTTGGAGAAGATAAATACATGACGCCATTAAGTTTAACGCAGTGGCGAAAGGTGAATGCGTCCCTTGATAGTGTTCAAATGCAAATCACTGGCGACTCTATTTCTATATTAGATTACACCTGTAAAAAAGCGGTGTTGCAATTAAAAGATGAAACTCAAGTTATCGTGTATTTTACATCCGCAATCATTCCTTCTGTAAGAGAATATGAGTATCTATTTAAAGACATACCTGGTTTTGTACTAGGCTATGAAATGAAGGATGCAGCAGGCAAGAAAACGGTTTTTAGAGCCACGCAAATTAATTTATACAATCCAGTGTCTGCATCAAGGTTTGATATACCCGCAAAAGATTACCGAGTTATTGCGGCAGATGATTCTATAAAATTGTAATTGGAAAAAGCTGGAGAGCTAACTAATAATTAATTATTAGTAGGACTAGGTGTCTTAAACTTAGGCACTTTTACTTTAAACTTGTAAGGGAATACAAATGAACTATTGCCGTTATCAAAACGAAGCATTGAATTCATTTCTGTATTGTTGTTTCCTTTTAATTGCAGACCTAAGGTTTGAATGCTTTTGTATTGCATGGTAGACTTAAGTGAACTATAGGATAAGCTTTTAGAATTAAGTAGGTTTAAGTTTTTGAGTGTAAACTTAGATTGCTTACCTCTTTTTTCTGTAGAAACCCCACTTAATGTAAACGCAGCATAACCTGTTTGCACCCCAACAAGTAGGGTAACAGCTAGGGTTAAAGTAAGTATAAGTTTACTGCGTTTCATTACTGCAAAGGTATGGATTCTTAATTATTTCACAATTACCAAATCATTAATAGAACAGAGATGTTCATAAATTGTTGTCTGGATTGTTGGAAAAGCTTGATTTTTGGTCTATTTTAGGTTAATTCCTTTCATCCATGAGCCAAAATAGATACCAAGAAGACCGGGAATCCCTCAAAGAACTGCTTCAGCAGTACCGGAATCTTAAGCTTGGCCGCCAGCACCGATTTTTGGAAGAGGACGCATTTTTACGCATTATTGACTATTTCGACGAAAAAGACAATGTAAAAGAGGCTTTAGAAGCAGTTGAAATTGGCTTAACTCAATTTCCTTTTGCCTCGGCACTTATGATTAAAAAGGCCGATTTGCTGATTGTTGATAAACGTTACTTAGATGCGCTTGATATTTTAGAAACGTCAGAACTCTATGACAACTCAGATATAGATTTATATATCTTAAAAACGGATGCTTATTTAGCGCTTGATCAACCAGAAAAAGCAGCCGAGCTTTTGGAAGCTGCCATACAAAAATTTGATGGGGATGAAAAAGTAGACCTTCTTTTTGAGTTAGCGGATGTCTACGACGATTATGAATCTTTCGAAAAAGTGTTTGATTGTTTAGTGCTTATTTTAGAACAAGAGCCCGCTAACGAAGAAGCGCTGTATAAAATTTGTTTTTGGACAGACTATACAGGGCGTAACGAAGAGAGTATCAAATTGCATCAAAAAATAATTGATCAACTTCCTTACAGTGAGTTGGCGTGGTTTAATTTAGCCGCGGCATATCAAGGATTAAAACTCTACGAAAAATCTATCGATGCTTATCAATATGCAGTAGCGATTGATGATAAATTTGATTATGCATACCGGAATATGGGCGACGCCTATTTACGCCTTCGTAAATATAAAGAAGCAGTTGAAGTGCTTGAAAAAGTAGTGGCGTTGTCAAGGCCCGAAGATGTTATATACGAAGCTATTGGTCATTGTTACCATAAAATGGGTAAGATTGCACAAGCCCGGTTTTATTATAAAAAAGCGGTTCATTTAAATCCAGACGATAGTAAACTCTATTATAAAATTGCAGTTACGTATATGTTGGAAAAGCAGTGGCAACCTGCCGTTAAACAACTTGAAAATGCAATGCGCATGCACCGTGCGATTACAGAATATAATTTGGCGATGGGGGAATGTAAAACGAACCTAGGTCAATTTAAAGAAGCGGTGCATTACTTTGGTGTTGTTGTAAAACATAAGCCTAAAAATGTTTCAGGTTGGGAGGCATTAATTAATTGTTTACTAACTGCCGAATATTTTGATGAAGCTTTATTGCAAAGTAAAAATGCACTTATTGCAACAGATCATAAGCCCATTTTTTTATTCTACCATAGTGCCATATTATTTATTGTTGGCAAATCAAAAGAGGGGTTACTCTTACTTGAGAAGGCTATGGTAGCCGCTCCCAAGCTTTTGAAAAAATTTATAGACATTAGACCGTCCATTCTTCAAAATACGCAAGTGGTAGATGTTATTGCCCGGTTTAAACGTCGTAGAAAGATATAGATAGCCTTCTTCAATTCATCTATAATCAGCTCTAAAAAGTCATTTGTTTAACTTATTTTTGCATTTCAGTTAAAATTAGAACTATGAATTTTAATTTATCACAGATTCCAGTAAGAACCTCGCAGCCAAGAACTTCGGGTTTAACCATGATCATGGATAAGGGTTTAAGTATTAATGAAGTGCATAATTTTATGAGTGTGGGTGGTCCTCATTCCGATGTAATTAAATTAGGATTTGGTACTTCTTTTGTTACTCCAAATCTCAAGCAAAAAATAGAAGCTTATCAGTCTTATAATATTCCACTTTATTTTGGGGGTACATTATTTGAAGCCTTTTTAGTGCGTGGTCAGTTAGATGACTATATAAGTGTTTGCAAAGATTACGGTATTACCTATATGGAAGTGAGTGATGGATCTATCAGCATTCCGCACACCGAAAAATGTGGTTTAATTGAAAAGCTAGCCAAACACTTTACCATTTATAGTGAAGTGGGCAGTAAAGATGCTGCTCATATTATTCCGCCTTACAAATGGATCGAACTTATGAGAGCAGAGCTTGAAGCGGGTGCTACCTATGTTATTGCAGAAGCACGTGAGGCAGGCAATGTGGGTATTTACAGAGGAAGTGGGGAAGTGCGCGAAGGGTTGGTGCAAGAAATTTTAACACAAATTCCGGAAGAGAAAATAATCTGGGAAGCGCCTCAAAAAGCACAGCAATTATATTTCCTTGAACTGATCGGTTGCAATGTGAATCTAGGTAATATTCCACCTCATGAAATCATTGCCTTAGAAGCAATGCGCATAGGACTTAGAGGCGACACTTTCGAATTATACTTAAATAAGTAAGCGAGTTATGAAACGTTATGGACTCATTGGTTATCCTTTAACGCATTCATTGTCGCAGCAATATTTTACACATAAGTTTACAGAGGAAGGAATCGAGGATTGTATCTACGAAAGATTTTCGATTCCTTCTATTGCTGATTTACCTCAAATCTTACAATCCCATCCTGATTTGTGTGGGTTTAATATCACCATTCCTTATAAAAAAGAAGTGCTTGCTTTTTTGACTGAGCGTTCAAAAGCTGTTGAAGAAGTAGGGGCTTGCAACTGCGTAAAAATAGAGGATGGAAAATTAATTGGATACAATACCGATGTTATAGGATTTGAAAATTCATTGGTTCCTTTTTTAAAACCTTCGCATCATAAGGCACTCGTTTTAGGAACGGGTGGCGCTGCACTTGCCATTGTGTATGTGCTTCAAAAACTAGGGATTGCTTTTAGCTATGTATCGCGGACAGCTACTAGTGAACAGTATACTTATGATCAGTTAGACGCCTCTGTAATGGCAGCGCACACGCTTATCATTAATACAACACCACTTGGAATGTTTCCAAACATCGAGGATTGCCCAGCTATCCCTTACGAATTATTAACGCCTGCACATCACTTGTTTGATTTAACCTACAACCCAGCAGAGTCCACGTTTTTAGCGAAAGGAAAACAAATGGGTGCTACCATTCAAAATGGTCAACAAATGTTTGTTGAACAAGCCGAACAGTCTTGGCGTATTTGGAATAGCTAATTTTATTGAAGCGTTACTGTTTTTTTAAGCCTAATATCTCTCGATGAGCTTCCAATCATAATGGTGAAATCTCCAGGCTCAATAACCGTCTCCATTTTTTCATTCAGCATTTCAAAGTCTTCTGGAAGAAGTGTAAGCTTAATGGTTTTAGATGCACCTGCTGCTAAATGAATTCTCTCAAATCCTTTTAATGCTTGAACAGGTCTTGCCACCGAAGCAATTTGATCTCTTAGGTATAATTGTGCTACTTCATCACCTGCAAGTTTGCCAGTATTTGTAACAACAAAGGAAATATTTATTGGATCTCCTTTTTTTGCAATGGGTTTTTCAATGATCAAATTGCTGTATTCAAAACTGGTATAGCTAAGTCCATATCCAAATGGAAATAAAGGAAGTCCAGTTAAATTTTCATAATCATCACCACGTCCAGTTGGTTTGTGGTTGTAAACGAGTGGTAGTTGCGCTTCACTTACAGGAAATGTAATCGGAAGTTTCCCGCCTGGATTGTATACTCCTGAAAGTACTGCTGCCACTGCATATCCGCCTTCTTCGCCAGGATACCAAACGTCCACAATACTACTTACTTTGTCCATCCAATTGCCCATGGTTACGGCGCTTCCGCCAACAATCACAACAACCGTTGGTGTACCTGTGGCTGCAACTCTTTGGATAAGCTGTTCTTGTTCGCCAGGTAATTGTAAAGAAGCTCTATCTCTAAATTCACCTTCTTCAAGTCCAACTACAACCACTGCTACTTTTGATTTTTGTGCAACAGCAACCGCTTCAGTTATTTTTTCTTCTACTGTATTAACGACATCCACATTCCAAATTAATTTGATGGTTGAATTGCCATTTGGCTCTTTAAATTCAACTCGAATGGGATAATTATTTCCTCCTGTAAAATTATAATCAACGAGGCTTGTGTGAAAGCTTTGCTTATCCCAATTGTTAATGATGAGTTGATTGTTGATATATAATTTAAAGCCGTCGTTTCCAGATAAACCAATTTTGTAGGTACCTGTTTTAGGAGCTTTAATATTTCCAGTCCATTTTGCACAGAAGAATTCCGGATTAATTGCTTGATCAGGAGTAGAAATGGTCCAATGAAAATTAATGGTTTTGTCAATTCTTTGTAGGGTAGGATTGTTTCCAAATTCTATACCATTAAAATATTGTGCAGTAAGTCCTTCTTGTGTTTGATTGCCTAGCGTAGTCGACAAATATTTACTTGGTATGATGTTCCAGTTTTTACTATCTCGACCCGGACCAGCTGCAGTAACAATTTTACTAGCGCCATATTTTTGTAGCATACCATCAAGTATGCTCACTTTTTTGGTGCCTGGTCCACTATACCCACCCAGTCTTGCTTCTGTGGCGTCTGTGCCAATCAGGGCAATACTTTGTGTAGCAGTTGAAATGGGTAATAATGCATTTTTGTTTTGTAATAAAACAACAGATTCTAGTGCCGCTTCTAATGCAATTTTTTTATGCGCAGCTTCAAAATTTGCAGATTCTGTTGCTTTAATATCTAGATATGGTGTTTCAAATAATCCTAGTTCAAACTTTGCTCTAAGTACACGACTAACTGCATCATCTAAACGTTCCTGATTTATTTGTCCATTTAAAAATGGAGGGATAAATAATTTATAATGTTCTTGTGCTGTTTGAAATAAAACGTCAAGCCCATTGTTTACAGCATTTCTTCCTGCATCAGGATAATCTTTTGCTGTATAATGTAAAACATTGGCGCCGCCCACGGCGCCCGCATCTGAAATCACAAATCCGTTAAAGCCCCATTGTTTTTTTAATAAATTGTTTAATAAATAATCATTGGCAGTTGCAGGACTTCCATTAACAGAATTGTAGGACGTCATGATAGATCTAGCGCCCGCTTTTTGCACCGCATCTTTAAAAGGAGGGTAGTGGATTTCAGATAAGTATCTTTCGTTCATGTCTATAGGGTAGCTATCTCTTCCGCCATCGCCTACATTGGCAACAAAATGTTTTGGCGTAGCAATGATATTTTCATCTTCTAAAGTTTTCATGTAAGCAACACCCATTTTGCTACTCAAGTAAGGGTCTTCTCCATAGGTTTCTTCGGTGCGTCCCCATCTTACGTCAGTTGCGATATTAATAACCGGAGAAAGTATTTGTCTAATGCCTCTAATTTTTGATTCTTTAGCAATAGCTCCTGCTACAGCTTCCATGGTGCTTGTTTTAAAAGTAGCAGCTAGTCCAATGCTTTGTGGGAATATGGTAGAACCCTGTCTAACAAGGCCGTGTAGCGCTTCGTCAAAAGGTAGCATGGGAATGCCAAGTCTTGTGCTGTCCATAAAAAACCGCTGTATGGTATTCACTTTTTTAGCAAGGCTTACAGCAGTTTCTGTTGCATTGTATTGTAACATTTGTTGTGCGCCTTCTCCACCTGCAGATGCAGCACTTACTTGAAATCCAAACAGTCCGTCTTTATATTTTGGAGCATCTCCTGGTTTGATGTCGCCAGGTATCATAAATAACTGCCAAAATTTTTCGGTAGGCGTCATTCGATCCAATAAGTCTTTGACTCTTTCGTTGATGGGTGCTCTACTATTTTTGTAGAGTGGAATGGTTTGCGCATCAACGGTTGATGTAACAATGATTTGGATTAAAATCAGGTATACCAATCGAGTAAAAATTTTGCGGGTAGTTGTCCTTATTGTGTTCATATTTATGCTTCGTAGTCGTTTAAAAAATTGATGAGTTTTTGTACTGCTTTTTTTCTGTGGCTAAATTTATTTTTTTCTGAAATATCCATGTTAGCAAAAGTAGTAACACTGCCCTCAGGAATAAAAATGGGATCGTAACCAAATCCATTAGTGCCATCTTGTGCGGTAGTAATGTGACCTTTGCAAATACCTTCAAATTGATATTCTTTTCCACCAATAATGAGTGAAACAACGGTTCTAAACCTTGCTGCTCTAGAAGGTTTGTTTGTTAGTTCTGCTAATAATTTATCAATATTGTCCTGCATGTTCCGGCCTTCTCCTGCATACCTCGCAGATTTTACACCAGGTGCACCGCCAAGTGCCTCCACTTCTAGTCCTGTATCTTCACTAAATACGGCTTCGTTAGTGAGCTTGTAAATAGTGGAAGATTTTTCTGTGGCATTGGCTTCTAAAGTATCATGTGGTTCTGGAATGTCAATATCAATGCCCATTTCTTGCAAAGTAAAAATTTCAAATTTTTGATGGCTAAGGTGTTTAATTTCCTCTACCTTGTTTTTATTATTAGTTGCAAAAATTATTTTCATCTACTACTGGATATTAAATGTCTTTTTAAGTGCATTCCAAAGTTTCCCTTTCTCTAATTTTGCTGCATCTGTTTTTACAAGCATTGATTGTAATGGTGCAGAAAATAAAAGGGTACAATTGTCATATTGCTGTACTTGATACTGCGGTACTTCAAAAGGAAGTGCAATGCTTGCCGCAGCTATATCAAATAAAATAATAGTGTTAGGTTGTAGTTCTGTTTTTATTTGCGCGTAGTTAATAGCTTGATTGGCCGTATTCACAATGGCAACGTCGCCCATGTTAAGTTTACACGCGGCCAAAATGGCTGTTAAAAATTGTAAAGATTCGTCTGCAACATGAACGGCTGAACTATCTTTCAATAAGATGGTTATCTTTTTTTGATTGTCACCTAAAAAACCAATGGGTTTTATAGGTTGCGCTTCCTCAGCAGCAGGTGTACTAGCCGCGCTCTTTTTTGTTTCAGTGGTTAGAGGGCGTTTGCTGCTCTCTTTAGCGTCCACTAATACGAGGTCGTCTTTATATAAAGAGGCTATAACAAAGGGAGGAAGCAAATTATTTTCAGAATTCATAGCAGATTTACAATATTAACGATTGTTAGTTTTCATTTTTTTTGTTTCTTTGCACCAAATATAAAACTATGGCAGCAGCACTTGACGTAAAGATTGAAAAAGTTCAGCACAGTAGGTTAGCAAATACAACGCTCGAAAATATTCCTTTTGGTCGTGTTTTTACAGATCATATGTTTGAGGCTGACTATATAGATGGAGTTTGGACAAATGTGGTGATTAGGCCTTATCAGCCGCTGCAGTTTGATCCTTCATTGGCTGCACTTCATTATGGGCAATCCATTTTTGAAGGCGTTAAAGCATATAAGAGTGATGCTGGCGAGGTTCATATTTTTAGACCTCAAGATAATTTTAGAAGATTCAATATTTCTGCAGCGCGTATGTGTATGCCAGAAGTTCCAGAAGCGATATTTATGGAAGGGATGCGCCTTCTCATTGATATAGATAGAGACTGGGTTCCGGCAATGTCGGATCATTCTTTATATATCAGACCCTTTATGTTTGCGACCGATCCAGTTATTGGCGTAAAACCTTCTGATAATTATAAGTTCATGATATTGTTAAGTCCTACTGGGCCTTACTATAGCACCCCTATGAAAATTTATGTAGAAGAAACATACACAAGAGCTGCTCCGGGTGGTGTTGGTTTTGCAAAAAATGCGGGTAATTATGCGGCAAGTATGCTTGCAACACAAAAGGCAAAAGAGGCTGGTTATGATCAAGTATTATGGACCGATGCTTTTGAACATAAGTACTTACAAGAAGTAGGTACCATGAATGTGTTTTTTGTTATAGGCAACAAAGTGGTTACCCCTGAATTAACAGAAGGAACTATTTTAGAGGGTGTTACAAGAGACAGTGCCATCACGGTTTTAAAAGAGATGGGTATGGAAGTGCAGGAAGTAAAAATAACCATTGATGAACTGATTGCTTTCCAAAAACAAGGTATTTTATATGAAGTTTTTGGAACTGGAACGGCTGCTACTATTTCAAAAATTAAAGAACTTCGCTATAAAGATTATAGCATGCATTTCGATACAGATAAGGCAGGTGTTGCCAAAGAATTAAAAGACAGACTCACTGCTATCAGGTATGCAACAGCTCCAGATACGCACCACTGGTTGTTTAAAGTTTAATAAACTGTTTCAGTAAATAGTTTTTCCCTGCTTTAATCACTGCAACATAAGAGCCCGCTTTTAAGTGTGGTACTTCTATGCTTGCAAATCCGTTTTTACTTGCGGCAAATGTTTTGTTTAGCAATAGTGTGCCATCTATGCTATGTATGGATATTTGGTATACTAGTGGCTCTCTAAATGAATAACGGATTCCTAATTGATTGTGTACAGGGCTCGGTGTAATAGTTGCTATAATAGGATCTTCCTGCCTTGGGGGTGGCGGTGGTCCAGTAATTTCAAAACGTTTCTCTCCAGCCGTTGTGCTGTCTGTGCTAATCTCAAAAGTATAACTGCTATCTTGTAATATTTTTTGATACCTATTTAATAGTTTGTCATTTAGGTAGGCTTCCAAATCATTTGCAATAACAAAACCTGTGCATACCAATTTGTATTTTCCGGTTTTGTTTGACGCTATACCTAAAGGAATAAAAAGGTTGTTGTTAAAGGGTCTTGCATCGATACAAAGGGCTATGCTATCTCTCGAAATGGAATAAAGTGATATTTTATTTTCGTTTATTTTTTCGGCGTCCCATTTTTCAAACCGGCTACTGGCGCTGTCAATGCCTAAAATTTCTAGTTTATCCAATAAGCTATTTTCTTGCATAAGGGCTAGGCTTATATGTGCGTATTCACTTTTTTAGC
>Ga0209230_10000655_pt1 | contig 13495 bp, 13 predicted proteins | sample LakOntMetagenome_FD_187467 | JGI IMG/M metagenome (GOLD analysis project Ga0209230, IMG submission 187467) | Freshwater and sediment microbial communities from Lake Ontario - Sta 18 epilimnion Metagenome (SPAdes) (version 2) | ecosystem: Environmental > Aquatic > Freshwater > Lentic | place... | reverse complement strand
TAAGCCCACAATTACTGTCTACGCACACTGCGATCTTCCATGCGGCGTCTATGACCCAGCTCAGGCACGCATCGAAGCTCTATCTGTAAAAGCTTGCATGGAAAAATATGCAGCTAATCCAGATCCCGATTTCCGTTCACGCTCTGTAGCAATCAAGGAAGAGCGATCACATGCAGTCAAAGAGCACCTCTGGGTTCTCTGGACTGATTACTTCAAGGCTCCACACTTTGAGGCATACCCACAGTTGCACTCACTCTTTAACGAGGCCACAAAGCTCGCAGGTGCAGCTGGTACAAAGGGAACTCAGGATGTTGCTGTTGCAGATACATTGATCGCAAAGATTGATGAAATTGCAGAAATCTTCTGGGCAACTAAGAAGTAATTAATTAATCAGAGATTGAGCGGCGGTGCGTGCGAGGTAAGAAACTCGCTCCACCGCCTTTCTCTTTATTACACCTTGTGCGATGTGACGTTCACCGTCATAGAGATCGCAGAGAAAGTTAAGTTCTCGCCCATCTACTTCAATACAGCGAGCGGTGCAACGAACCTCAGCGCCAATACCTACTGAATCAATCATTGTGAGCTCAAATTTTTCAACAACGGTTGTTTCACCAGGTTCTAGATAATCAATAAGTGCGGCAACGCTTGCGCTCTCCATAGAGTGCATGATGTGAGAGCTTGCCAATATGGGTAGGTCAGAAATTCCCATAGCCACACATGTGTCACCTGGACGCACAATCATCGTGGAGAGGCCCACTGCGCCAATGACTTCTTCGGCTGGCTTCATTGAATCTTTCCTCCGGGCAATCCATCATCAAAGTTAATGTGCTGCACATGAGTCTCTTCAATTTGCACTTCTCGATGCTCAACATTTCCAAATTCATCGATCTCTATTGAAATTTCGGTCATTGAGAATGTGGTGACAACTTCTGTCGAAGAACGAGCCCCCATAAGTTGGCTTTGGATACTTTCATAAAGACTCTCTGGAGCCTTCTCAACACAGGCTCTACGTAGGGCATCGACTAAGAAGGTATGGGTCAGTTGCTCATGTTCAAGCTGGCGAGAACAGTTAGGGCAGAGACTGATGTGGTTTCGCACATCATCTGGGTGTTCAACTTGTTCGATCGCATCTTCAATAATAAAGACAATTGATGCAAGGACCTCAGGACATCCAATACGTTCTGCGCCGAAGAGACTCATGAGTTCTCTCCCTTCGCATCAGTTGTGTAACCAAGTTCGCGTGCATAATCGGCCAACTTCTCACGAAGTAATTTACGTCCGCGGTGCAGGCGGGACATCACGGTTCCTGCAGGAATTCCAACAATCTCGGCAATCTCTTTATAGGAGAATCCCTCAACATCGGCTAAGTAGACAGCCATGCGAAATTCTTCTGGAAGCTCTTGTAGCGCATTCTTAATGTCGCTATCTGGAAGATTTTCTAGCGCTTCAACTTCAGCAGATTTTCCAAGATCGCTTGTATGGCTCTGTGCCTGACTAATCTGCCAATCTTCTAACTCGTTATTGGCAATCAGTGGTTGGCGCTGTTTCTTGCGATATGAGTTGATAAATGTTGTTGTAAGCACGCGATAGAGCCAAGCGCGAAGATTTGTTCCCTCTTCAAATTGATGGAATGAAGTAAATGCCTTGATATATGTATCTTGAACAAGATCGCGCGCATCTTCTGGATTGCGGGTGTAACGAAGCGCTGCGGCATAGAGCTGGTCCATGAACACAAGAGCATCGCGCTCGAACCGAATGGTGCGATCGGAAGCGCTCTCTAGGACAAGATCTTTTGATGTCATCGCTTCTAGGCTATCTCACCTTTCTCAGAAATGCCTGATAACAAGTGGTGGCTAGAAGAGAGTAGTTGGTTCACCCAAATCAATGGGCGTAATCAAATCTTGCCCGTTATTTGCAACAATGTTTACGCGCGATGAGACGGGATGAGCAATTAGACCGTAATCCGGTCTATCAACGCGCAACATCTCAAGGGCTGCTTCAGAGTCGCGCATTGTCGGATCAAGCCAACTATCCCAACGATCTTCGGGCAGCATGACGGGCATACGACTATGGATTGTTGCAAGCTCACCGACTGCTTCGCGAGTGATGATCGAAGCACTAGCAATGACTTCTCCCGTGGGACTTGTCCATTGACTCCAAATTCCTGCAACTGAAAAGGCACGACTCTGTATCTGTGGATCGGGGCTTATGTAGAAAGGTTGTTTAGGTGGAAATTTTCCGAGAGCAGTTGCCCATTCGTAATATCCGTTTACCGGCACAATGCAACGTGTTCGGCGGAATGCATCACGAAAAGTTGGCTTCTCGTGGATAGATTCACTACGCGCATTGATGGCATGTGATTGTGATGCACGGGCTGATGCGAGATCGCTCATCCACGGTGCAATTAATCCCCATGAAGCAGTCGCAAGTGATCGCTGCCCGCGAATAATGTAGATCTCATTTGTCGGTGCGATATTCCAATTCAAAGGTAATGAGTGGTCGACCTCATACGATTGCAGATCAAAGGCAGTGAAAATGTCATCTGCACCTTGCGTTCTCGCATATCTTCCGCACACGTCGCTAAGTCTACGGCGGGTAGACTATGAATATGGAATCAACGACAACAGCGCTCTGGCCTGCGATCTTTCGCGGCCGCGTACCTGTTGATCTTCACGTTGAAATTCCGGGTTCAAAGTCGGTAACCAATCGTGCACTTATCCTCGCCGCCCAAGCGAAGAGCCCATCAACAATTCGTAAGCCGCTGATTTCTCGAGATAGCCAATTAATGGTGGCGGGCTTGCAGGCACTTGGTATAAAAATTGATGAGACAAGTGATGGAAGTTGGATCGTTAACCCTGCACCACTCAAGGGACCAGCAACAATTGATGTCGGTAACGCCGGAACGGTGATGCGCTTTCTTCCACCACTTGCAGCCCTTGCACAAGGTGAGATCGCATTCGATGGAGATCCTCGCTCTTACGAACGCCCACTAGGCCCAGTTATTAGCGCACTCGAAGAGCTTGGAATCACGATTGATCATGGTGGTCGTTATAGCTTGCCAATGAAGATCAGTGGTGCGGAGGCAATTCCTGGTGGAGAGATCACTATTGATGCAAGTAAATCAAGTCAGTTTTTATCTGCACTTTTGTTAATTGGGCCAAGTATGGCCAATGGAATTACCGTTACACATCAAGGCGGCGAACTTCCATCGATGCCACATATTGATATGACTGTTGCAATGTTGCGCGACTTTGGTGCAACTGTCACGGTAGATCGAGTTGCACAGCGTTGGAGCGTTGCACCTGGTGATCTACACGGCGTTGATCTTGTGATCGAACCTGATCTTTCTAATGCCGCACCATTCTTATCTCTTGCCATGGTCTGTGGCGGAAGTGTGACGATCGCAGATTGGCCTCGCCAAACAACTCAGCCAGGTGATCAGTTGCGTGAAATCTTTACTCGCATGGGTGCCACAGTTGAATTTGTTAATGATGGCCTGCGCTTAACTGGTGGAGATTCAATTCACGGTATTGATATCGACCTCCATGATGTTGGTGAATTAACTCCATCCATTGCAGCTCTGGCCGCCCTTGCTGATTCACCGTCGCATCTGCGCGGAATTGCGCACCTTCGCCTACATGAGACGGATCGATTAGCTGCGCTCACACGTGAAATCAATGGTTTGGGTGGAAGCGTTACTGAAGAAGAGAGCGTTCTACATATAGATCCAACAAAGGGCGCACTTCACGGTGGAACTTTCCATACCTATGAGGATCATCGTTTAGCAACGGCTGGCGCTGTCATTGGCTTAGTTGTAGGCGATGTACTTGTAGAAAACATCGCAACCACACGCAAGACACTTCCTGATTTCCCTGGACTCTGGTCGAGCCTTCTTCAATGAGTAAATATTCATACGATGAATCAGATGTGCGCATCCGCCCACCACGGAGCACACGTCCTCGCAGTAAAGATCGCCCATCTCATGACGGAGCAATCTTTGCCCTGGTGACAACTGTTGATCGCGGCCGAACAACCTGCATTACGGATGAGGCAGTAATTGTGACTGCGATGAAGGCGCGTGAGCTTGGACCAAAGTCGGTCGTTGTTGGAGATCGCGTCAAACTCGTTGGAGATGTAAGCGGAACCGAAGGAACACTGGCACGCATAGTCGCAGTCGAGCCGCGCCGTAACTCTTTGAGTCGTACAGTCGATGATGCCGCACAGGTTGAACGCACAATCGTTGCAAATATTGATCAGCTGGTAATTGTTGCAGCGGTAACAAATCCTGAACCGCGTCGAGGTTTGATTGATCGCTTCTTAGTCTGTGCTTTCCATGAAGATATAAAGCCTTATCTGCTGATGACGAAAACTGATTTAGCGCCTCTTCCAGATTTTGTGGAGGAGTACCGCAAGCTCGGAGTTGAGATTCTCACATCCTCTTCAAAGGCAGAGACACATGAGGTAGATTTAGAGCGGGTGCGAAAAGTCCTTCTTGGAAAGACTTCTGTCCTTGTCGGACATTCAGGTGTTGGTAAATCAACACTTATAAACGCGCTTGTCCCCCACGCTGGTCGAATTACCGGTGTTGTAAATGTGGTTACTGGTCGCGGTCGACACACATCATCGAGTGCAATCGCACTCCCGCTGGCATCTTCTCTCGAAGGTGATGAAGGATGGATTATTGATACACCCGGTATTCGTGCATTTGGATTAGCCCACCTTGATTCCAATCGCATCATCGCCTCGTTTGCCGATATTGCAGAAGTTACACAAGGTTGCCTCCCTAATTGCAGCCACTACGAACCATCATGTCGTCTCAATGAGTGGGTTCAACCTGGTGGTGTTATCGATGAAGAGCGACTTACACGCGTGACGAGTCTGAGATCACTGCTTGAACTAAAGGATAAGAACCCCGCGCTAGGCGAGTAAAGGCCTGCAAAAGATAGACTCTCCCTATGGCCAGCTCAACACATTCAGCGGAGCTTGCATTTGCCTTAACCCTCGCAGATAGAGCAGATGCTATTTCTCTCTCTCGCTATCAAGCACTTGATTTAGAGATCACAACAAAACCAGATAACTCTCCTGTTACTGATGCTGACAAGGCGGTTGAGCGCGCAATCATTGATGCGATTGCAACGCAGTATCCAACTGATGGTGTTGTCGGCGAAGAATTTGGAAGTAGGGGAAGCAAAGATCGTTACTGGGTCATTGATCCTATTGATGGAACAAAGAATTTTCTTCGTGGTGTACCAACGTGGGCGACGTTAATTGCACTCGTTGAAAATGAGCAGGTTGTCACAAGTGTTGTCTCTTCTCCTGCTCTCTATCGTCGTTGGTATGCAACAGCGGGCGGCGGAGCATTTGTCGTTGAAGGCAATTCTACGGCGCGAAAGTTATCCGTTTCAAAGGTTTCAGCAATCAGCGATGCTTCGATTGCATACTCAGATTTCCAAGGATGGGGCGCTCGTCGCCCTGCCTTCGAAAAGTTACTTGGTAGCGCTTGGCGCACACGTGGTTTAGGTGATTTCTGGTCCCACATGCTCGTTGCGGAAGGTGCGGTAGATGTCGCGATTGAACCTTCCCTTGCGCTCTGGGATATGGCAGCACTCGATCTGATTGTTCGTGAAGCAGGCGGTAGACTTACATCCCTTGATGGAGCTGATGGACCCTTTGGGCCTAACGCTATTTCCACAAATGGTGCGCTCCATAGCGCAATACTTGAAGCAATAAATTAGGCAGTTCCAATGTGTAGGAAGAGGTAAAAGTGGCCGAGGATATTTCGATCGACTTAATGCGCCACCGCGAACCTGAAATTAAGATCAACCTTGAGAAAGCAACTCTCGTTGCAACAACCTACTCAGTCACCGGAATGACTTGTTCTTCTTGTGTGGCTTCAGTCGAACGCGCACTCAACACTGTCCCTGGGGTTCGCGCATCGGTGAACTTCGCCAGCGAAACTGTTCATGTTTTAGCGCCAGAGGAGTTGTCAACTCAAACAATCATTTCAAAGATTAAATCCGCCGGATACGGTGCGACTCTTCTTGAAGATAGCCAAGGACCTGCGCTACAGAATAGAAAGTCGGCGCTAGCTCTCTTCTGGGCCATTCTCTTTGCGGTTCCTGCCATCTCTATTTCAATGGTGATGGAGTGGCATATGTGGATCGATATGCAGGTCCACGAACTTCTCGACATCGTTGGTCTACCTCATCCGCTCTATTCGCCGACTGCGTGGGTTGCAATTGGTCTGACAACACCGCTGATTCTCTTTGTGGCTTGGCCAATTCATCGTGCCGCCATTCGTAACATCACACACCCAACGATGGATACCTTGATTTCAATGGGATCAATTGCTGCCTTTACATGGTCCATCTATGCAAACTCAACTGGTGATGGTGAGGTCTATACAGAAGTTGCTGCAGGTGTTCTCCTCTTTGTAATCCTTGGTCGTTTTCTTGAATCTCGCGCGAAGCACCGAGCAAGTAGCGCACTGACTTCTCTTCTCTCATTAAGCGCCAAGGAAGTTACCGTTCTAAGAAATGGTCTAGAGGTACTGATTCCTATTGAGCACCTAGTGATCGGTGATGAATTTGTTGTTAAACCAGGAGCTCGAATCCCAACAGATGGCATTGTGATTTCCGGTAATTCTTCTGTTGATAATTCAATGCTCACAGGTGAGTCAATGCCTATAGATGTTGCACCAGGCTCAGCAGTGATCGGTGCCTCAATGAATAACAACGGCCGCATTATTGTGCGCGCCACGCGAATCGGAAGCGATACCGAGCTTGCGCGAATCACAGCAATGGTTGTTGAGGCGCAGAGTGCAAAGGCACCAATCCAACGACTTGCTGATCGAATTTCTGCCGTGTTTGTGCCAGTAGTTACTCTTGTCGCAATCGGCACATTCTTTCTCTGGTACTACTACTTTGACGCTGTAATGAATGGCGGCGATGGTCGTTCACTATCTACATCTATCTCTGTCGCAATTACCGTTCTTGTTATCGCTTGCCCATGCGCACTCGGACTTGCTACTCCTGTTGCTCTGGTTGTTGCATCAGGTCGCGGTGCATCTCGCGGAATCGTTCTACGTAAGCCACATGTTCTAGAAATTGCTCGAAAAGTTGATGTTGCAGTTCTTGATAAGACCGGAACACTGACAACAGGTGTCATGAAAGTAAATGATGTCTTGATTCCAACAAGTGCACAGAAGGCTCTCGGATCCCAGATCTCGAGCTCAATTAATGAGCGAATGATTCTTTCAACCGCGCTGACTTTAGAGAGCGCCAATGATCACCCCATTGCAAAGGCAATCTCTTCCTATGCAATCTCTCGCGGAGCAACGATTGCTGAACTTACAGATTTCACACAGACGCCTGGTTCAGGAGTTGGTGGCCGCATCAAGGTCGGCGATTTCTCTCCAGTAGTTCTTATTGGAACGCCTGAAGCAATCGCGCATAGCTCTGTTCCTTTTGATGAGCAGATCGTGTCCGGAATTGAGCAAGCTCGCTTCCGCGGTGAGAGCGTCTCAGTTCTTGCGTGGGATGGCGTTGCTCTCGCCCTCTTTACAACTTCAGATGAAGTAAAAGATGACGCAGCCGAAACCATTTCGACCCTGATGGATCGTGGAATTACTCCGTGGCTTGTAACTGGAGATAACAAGGAGAGCGCCAACCACATTGCATCCCTTGTTGGAATTCCTGCAAGCAACGTCATTGCACATACCCTGCCTCAAGAAAAACTCAAGGTCGTTGAAGATTTCAAAGCAAAGGGAAATACCGTGCTTATGATCGGTGATGGCATCAACGATGCAGCAGCCCTTGCGGCAGCTGATCTCAGCATTGCGATGGGAACCGGAACAGATTCTGCAATCGGTAGCGCTGATATCACCTTGATGCGTCCAGGTTTGATGGGTGTCATTGGTGCGCTAAAACTAGCGACACGGACACTTAAGACAATCAAGGTGAACCTTGGTTGGGCATTTGCCTACAACGTCATTGGAATTCCGATTGCAATTGCCGGAGCGCTCACACCGATGTATGCAGCAGCTGCAATGGCAGCGAGTTCGCTCCTTGTTGTGGCTAACTCACTTCGCATTCGCTAACATACTTAGCCTCGGCGCGAACAGAAGGGCGAGTAATGAGATTATTTCAGTTCATTTCGAAGCTCTTTAAGAAAACTGAAGTTCCACTCACCCCAGAACAAGAATTGGCCCTACGGGAACAAATGCGAATCATGGGTGATTTAGCGCGTCACAGCAGACGAGACTCAGTTGGCAATGTTCCGAGAACGCTTCCACAGGGTTGGGAGACTGGAGTTGGCGGTAAAGCAATAGAGGATCACGAGTGGCGGGACCCAAAACTCAATCCCTAAAACAATGAAGTACGTAGTTTTAAGTGAGTTATCCCTTAAGGCTAAATGTTGGGTACTCATCTGTGACGAGTAACCAGGCATAACCTTGAACGCGATTCCAATATGAAAGTGTTCCAAGAACGATCTCTGCAGCCCACTCTGGATAGTTTCCGGTCAGTGAAGTCTGAACCCATGCAAGAACAGTGGCGATGATCGTAAGTACGAAATAGAAGAGTCCGACGATGTAGAGCGGAATTGCTAAGAACCACTTCACAAGTGGGAGACCGCGGTTGAGTTTTGCTCCACCTTCAACATCTGGGAAGAGAACAGCTACACGAGGGTTACGTTCAATTGATGGGTAATCATCATTGAGAAGAAGAATGTAGGAAGCTAGACGGGTCGTAAGTTCGACCACTGCATGGTTAAAGCTCAGAACATAGCTTGGGTAAATTCCACGGAAGAAAATTGCAAGAAATGTTGGAAGGACGAGAAATCCTGTCGCCCCCATTGCCGCCGCCGAGTCATCTGAGAAGGCGTTTGGGGTAAAGCTAGATACAAAGATTAGGACAGGCATGACAATGATTCCGCGCCAGAATACAGTCGCTCGATTACGGTTCACTAGATCTATCGCGATTGTGGTGGTGACTTGGTTACTCATTGTGACTCCCCTGATTATTCAATCTGCTGATTTGTCCCTTAAAAGTGAAACGGCCCGAAAGGTTCATCGAACCTTGCAGGCCATTCACGTTCTAGTAGCGGGGGCAGGATTTGAACCTACGACCTCTGGGTTATGAGCCCAGCGAGCTACCGAGCTGCTCCACCCCGCGTCGGTAGCACAATCCTAATCGCCGCGAGGTAAAGCACCAAATTGAGAAGTATTTACCTACTACTTCTGTGCATTTGCAGCAGCATCGAGAGCTGATTTCAATCGCTTCTGTGCGCGATCGTATGCAGCGAAATCTCCCTTTGCTAGTGCAGCTAATCCATCCTTGTATGCAGCGATGGCGCTAGCAATTGCACTTGATGCGTCCGATGAAGATCCACCGGAATCAACATTTCCTCCGCCTGCTTGTGTTCCAGAGTTTCCTCCGAAGACTTGATCGAGAGCACCCTTGAGAGTGTCATCAAAACCAATTTGATCTCCGAATGAGACGAGAACTTTCTGTAGCAGTGGATATGCAGCAGCGTTTGATGTCGCTCTTACATATACAGGTTGAACATAAAGCAGACCATTTCCAACTGGAAGTGTCAGCAAGTTTCCGAGAACTACATCAGAACCACCCTGACGCAAGAGCGAGAGTGAGTTTGCAACTTCTGGTTTAGCTTCGAAGTTTGATGCAACCTGTGATGGTCCGGCAACGTTTGTACTACGTGGCAATTGCAAGACAGTGATCTTTCCGTAATCAGGACCTGCAGTTGAATTCGCAACCGCAAAGGCTGAAAGGTTTTCACGTCCGCCTCGTGGAACAAACGGTGTGGTCAATGAGAATGCAGGTGCCTTAGCACCTGGCAACTGAAGTGTCAGATAGTAAGGAGGTTGCGCACTTGCGTTAGCACCGAATGTTGATGGATCACGAGGTACGCGCCAGAAATCCTGTCCGCCGTAGAACGCATCGGCAGTCTTGACGTGATACGAGCTCAAGACATCGCGCTGAACTCGGAAGAGATCTTCTGGGTAGCGAATGTGATTAAGCAGGTCGGCTGAAATCTTGTCCTTAGCTGTGACTGTTCCAGGGAATGCCTTCATCCATGTCTTCAGGACTGGATCCTTCTCGTCCCACTGATACAAGGTGACTGTGCCGTCGTAGGCGTCAACCGTTGCTTTTACAGAGTTACGGATGTAATTCACATTTCTATTTGCTTGAGCGGTTACCGCAGCAGAATTTGTTGTGAGTGCATCTGTTGTCGCAGTAGAAAGAGTTGTTGTCTGTGAATATGGGTAGCTCGCACTTGTTGTGTAGCCATCGATAATCCACTGAATGCGACCGTCAACGATTGCTGGGTATGGATCTCCATCAAGAGTCAGCCAAGGTGCAACCTTGGCGACGCGGTCGCGAGGATTACGTTCGAAGAGAATCTTGGAATCCTTATTGATCAAGCTTGAGAGAAGAATGCGCTGCTCTTGATACTTAATTGCAAAGAGCAACTTATTGATTGTGCTTCCGACCGGAACGCCGCCCTTACCTGAGTAAGTAACGTTCTTCTGGCCGTTAGGTGAATTGTCATCTGGGTAATCGAATTCAACTGGGTTATCAGTCTTTACGCCGCCGATGATTGAGTAATCAGGAACGTTCTCACCGAAGTAAATACGTGGTTCGAACTCACCAAGACCCTTGGTTGATGGGAGATCGCCGACTGCAAATGTTGGCTTTCCATCGACATCTCGAGAGTTACCAAAAGCTGCAACAAAACCAAATCCATGTGTGTATACAAGGTGGTCGTTAATCCAGTTACGGCTTGGATTGCCTTCAATGTTGAGTTCGCGTACCGCAACGATTGTGTCGCGTGAGACGCCGTTAACTGTGTAACGATCAACATCGAGTGATTCAGGGAATGTGTAATAAGGCTTGATCTGCTGAAGCTGGCGGAATGTTGCAGAGAGAACATTCGGATCCATCAAGCGGATATTTGCAATAGTCGCCGCATCATTTGCAAGCTGTCCTGCATTTGTTGTAAGAGTTGCATCGTAATCTTGCATCACAACGGTATCGATACCGTAGGCAGCGCGAGTAGAGTCAATGTTGCGCTGAATAAATGGCGCTTCCTTTGATGATTCTGATGGCTTTACTGTGAACTGCTGAATCGCTGCTGGGTAGATTCCAGCGATAAGCACTGATGAGATAACCAGAAGTGCCGTACCTGCTGTTGGAAGAAGCCATGAGCGGCGAACAATGTTTGCAAAGAAGAGAAGTGCACAGACAACTGCAATCGCAGCCAAGATTGCCTTCGCTGGAAGTAGTGCATTGACATCGGTATATGTCATACCTGTGATCAAACGATTTTCTTTCAGGGCTAGTGCGTAACGGTCATACCAATATGCAACTGCCTTAAGTAGGACAAGGAAACCTAAAAGTACCGAGATCTGAACGCGAGCTGAGGTTGTTGTGCGCTCGGTTGCGGCCTGCGGGCGAATACCACCATAGAGATAATGGACACCGACTGCTGCAACTACTGAGATCAGTGCAAGAGAAATTCCCCAGCTGATGAGTGCTTGGTACATCGGTAACTTAAATGCGAAGAATGAGATATCCAAACCGAATTGTGGATCGGTTACACCAAATGGTGTTGCGTTTCTAAATTGAAGCCAGGTTGACCAGAAGACAGCTCCTGAAGTTCCGCCGAAATATACGAGCGCTGCTGCGATTCCAAGAAATACCCAACGGCGAATTGGCTCAATTTGTGCGCGATAACGCTCAAGGTTATCTGCCTCGATTGTCATCGGAACGTAGAGTGGTCGCTTGCGATATGCGATAAATATGTTTGCACTGATGAAGAGTGAAGTGATGAGACCAACGACTACAAAGAGTGTGATCTTGGTGGTGAGAACCGTGCTCCAGACTGATGTAAATCCGACAGATTTAAACCAGAGCCAATCGATGTAGAAGCCACTTGAACTAAATATTGCAAAGCCAAGAAGGGCGATGATACCGATGGTGATATTGAGCGGTTTGCGCAGTTGATTCATGCTCCTAAACTATCGCAACCTTTGGGACTCTTCGAAATTAAGGCCGCGACAGCCTCATCAATAGTGGCTACAACGGCCACGGTGATGCCCTCAGGGATAGAAGAAAGTTCTGAACAATTAGCTGCAGGGGCTAGGAAGAGGTCTGCGCCAGCTCGCTTTGCCGCCACAATCTTCTCTTCGATTCCTCCGATCGCTCCGATGGTTCCATCTTTTTCAATAGTTCCGGTGCCGGCAATTGCTCGTCCCTGAAGAAGATTTTCTTTCGTAAGCATTTCAATAATTGCCAAGGTGAAGATCATGCCGCCGCTTGGTCCGCCGGTTCTCTTTACTGCAATTGAAATATCTTGCGATGTGAGTTTTTCAAAACCGCGATCTGGATATGTGCGCACAAGATAATCAAGTGCGATGGTGCGCGCATAATCCTGTGAGCCCTTCATCTCTGCCTTCGACTGTTTCTCTTCTTCTTCAGATGTAACTCCCGGTGGATAGATCACACTCGTTGGCAGAACCACTTGATCTGTTCGCACCCATCGGTAGAGCATCTCGATTCCAGGAACGTAGCCACCGGGTGCGGTAATGCGAATTGTTAAGAGATAGAACTGGCCATCGATGGGATAGCTGGTGGCATTACTCTTTTTTGGAAGTGAAACAATCTCAGGAAAAATTCCTTGCGGTGTCCCTGGTGCGATAGCCACAAATTGAAGTGGTGAAAGAAATGCAGCCACAAAGAAGAGCGTGACAAGCGATCTGGAAAATCGAGGAAGACGAGAAAAACGTAACACGTGAGTTACTTGTCCCGTCCTTGCGAATTCTCCGGGCTATCTTCGACGTAAGTCACGGTCTCAGCCTCACGGAATGCACCTTGGAATTTCTGGAACTGGGTGACCGAACGAGTTGTCTCGGTCTCATACTTGTCTTTAAATTGAGTCACCCAGAGGACATATCCGAGTGCGCCGATTAGACCAGCAGCGGGAACTACCCACCAGATGAGCGCAAGGAATGCATTGGACATACCGCTAGCCTACTGGCTTTCTCGCACCCACACTCTTTGAGGATTCGGGTGGGAGGCTGGGAAGAAATTAGCGAGTATCCGTGTTCTACTACTACGAGATTTGTTGAGAAGTGGAATGCACCCAGAAGTGGAGTGCATCTAAAGATGAAGGGATGGTGGGGATCAATGACTCCTTTTGGATTCACACCGCCCAATGGATCTGATGGTCCAAATGGACCTGATGATGGAAGCCGCGATGGATCAGGCGATCACAGTGGTCCAGAAGATTTCAACGAGATGCTCCGTGCGATTCAAGAACAGATGCGCGAGCAATTTGAGAAACTAGGCATTCCCATGGAGAACATGGATAACTTGCAATTTATGTCACCAGAAAATCTCACTGCGATGTTTTCGAATATGCCAGGGATGCCAGGATTTGGTCTTGGCCCACAGGCGACTGCAAATGATCCGTT
>Ga0209230_10000654_pt1 | contig 13523 bp, 3 predicted proteins | sample LakOntMetagenome_FD_187467 | JGI IMG/M metagenome (GOLD analysis project Ga0209230, IMG submission 187467) | Freshwater and sediment microbial communities from Lake Ontario - Sta 18 epilimnion Metagenome (SPAdes) (version 2) | ecosystem: Environmental > Aquatic > Freshwater > Lentic | place... | reverse complement strand
TAATCCGTTAGCACAATACCTTGCCAAACTTAGAGAGTGGTTACAATATAAATTCCCGCCACCAATTTTATTACCGTACATTCCTTTCATTCCAGGATGTACTCCAGAATTTTATTCTGGAAGACCGCCTGCCGCATTATTAAATCAAGATCCAATTTCAAAAGATGTTGAGCCACAAACTATCACAGTACCAGGCGGATTCACAACACAAATTAATTTAAACGTGCCTACAATTAATGTTAACTTTGGTCCTGGAGCCAATCCTGATCTATCCTTAACAGATGCACAAATTAATAATTTGTTAGGTGGTTATAACCCATATGATGTTTATACGGCAGGCATTGCTGGTGTTGTATTAGATCAAGATCTGAATGTGTCTAATTTTCCAACAGCAACATCTAACAATTCAGCAACAAGACAAGTACAAGATAGACTAATATCTGCTGGTAGCAAAGTAGTAAATGATATTACAGCATTGAGCAAAGATATTAGTAGATCTGGATTGATACCAAGAACAAGTCCATTGGACGATCTATTATGTAAGCCGGGAGAGTATCAGTCATGAGCGCACACAATATAACCAACTCAACTATACCGGGTATACTTGGTAGTAAAACTGCTGACGCAGTTAATCATCAAGGACCATTAATAGCAACAGTGGTGAGCCATTTAGATGCGACTAAGATGGGATCATTAGAAGTTGTAATACATCGAGGAACATCTAAAGGGCCAGACGCATCTGACGCAGTAAAGGTAGTTGCAGACTATTTGCCTGCATTCTTTGGATACACGCCATATGAGGCAATGGATGGAAATAATAGATCAAGTTCAAGTTCACAAGCAAGTTACGGCATGTGGTTTGTTCCTCCTGATGTAGGCACTGAAGTGGTTGTGATCTTTATTGAAAATAAAATGTCTAACAGGTGTTTTTGGATTGGATGTGTTCCGCAGCCAGGTGTTAATCATATGGTGCCTGGGCTTGCTTCATCTAAAGCGGTTGAGTTAACTCCTCAAGAAGTTCAAAAACTTGGAGCATCTAATGTGCCGTCAATGGAGGCCAATCGACGAATTAAAGAAAATCGTCTTGATGATATTGATAAAGTTAAACGTCCGTTGCATCCATTTGCATTAAGATTAGCCACACAAGGGTTGCTAAAAGATCCAATTAGAGGAACAACTACTAGTAGTGCTAGAAGAGCATCAATTAGTAATGTGTACGGCATCAGCACTCCTGGTCCAAACGTACTAAATGGAAAAACATTTAATATGGGACCAAAGGATGCGAAGTTCCCAGTATATGTAGAACGTGAGGGCGGCACACAGTTTGTAATGGATGATGGCTATTATGGAAAAGATGAACGTAGTGGTACAGAAGGTATATTAGATGAGCATTTCCGTATACGTACACGCACTGGTCATCAAATCTTAATGCATAATAGTAGTGATTTGATTTATATTTGTAACAGCAAGGGCACTGCTTGGATAGAATTTACCAGCGATGGTAAAATTGATATATTCGCTGCCGATAGTGTTAGTGTTCATTCAGAAGTTGATTTTAATTTTAGGGCAGATAGAAATGTTAATATTGAAGCAGGCAACAACGTAAACATTGTAGCCACTAGAGGGTCCATGCATTTAGAAGCTGGCGGCATTATTGAAGGCTTTGCTGGTTTAGATGTAAACTGGTCAGCTAAGAGTCACTTCAACGTCAGTGTCACTGGTAAAATTAGACTAACAACACAGACTAACCCACTGTCTCCTTTAAATTCTGGTATAGATATATATGCGCTTACTGGCAACATCAATATGTATGCTTCTACAAACTTTAAAATGCAATCGTTATTAGACTTCAATATCAGGTCTGGTGCAGGATTAAATGTAATATCTGGCGCCGCAACTACTATTAAGACAGTTGGCGAGTTTGTAGTCAATACTGGCGGAGCAAACTATATTACTGCGGTGGGCGCGAACGTTCTTACTGCTGCCACACATTATGAAAGAGCGGTGTTGATTGATATGAATGGTCCTACTGCCGCACCAACATCAACTTCTTCAGTAACAAATCTTAAATTGGCATTAGATGCATTGACTATATTGCCTCAGGCAGCATCAGTTGTCGCTGTTTTAGATACATTTGTTCTTCCTTATAGAGAAGCAGACAAAGAGGCAACGTCGGCACAACAGAAGGGCTGGGAGAATAATAGATATTTCCGTCAACCTGATATTAGAAGTATTATGAAACGTGTACCTACACACGAACCATGGGATCATCATGAAAGTATTGATCCAGCAAGATTTAAACCGTTGAAGACAGATAGAGATAATACATTTACTGTATAAGGACAACTATGGCAACTAAAAAATTAGTAATTAAACCTACATCAAATCAGAAATCTAATTACGGCATTAGCACAACACATATCTATAAAGGATTTAGTAGTGCTAAGTCTAATCAGAATTTTAAGATTTATGACTTTGAGTGTATCAAGCAAGACTTGTTGAACCAGTTTCAAACTAGAAAAGGTGAAAGAGTTATGAATCCTACGTTTGGAACTATCATCTGGGACGCCATATTTGAACCGTTAACTGAATCAACTAAGAACGCAATTGTAGCTGACATACGTACAATCTTAACAAGTGACCCTAGAATTGAAACAGAAGCAGTAAAAGTTGACGAGTATGCGAGCGGAATACTGTTAGAGCTCACAGTTAGATACAAAGTCACTGACTTACGATCAACTATTAAGCTATCATTTGATAAAGACATTGGTCTTATCGCTAGTTAAACACGCATATATTTTTTACAATAAATATGGATATCGGAGATTGATTCATAATGGCAAGCACAGAAAGACAAAATAGTTTACTAGTCGCTGAAGACTGGACAAAGATATATCAGACGTTCCAAAACGCTGACTTTAAATCCTACGATTTTGAAACAATTCGTAGAAGCATGATCGAGTACCTCCGTCAAAATTATCCAGAAAACTTCAACGATTATATTGATAGTAGCGAATATGTAGCACTGATCGACATGATTGCTTTCCTTGCACAAAGTCTAAGTTTCCGTATTGACTTAAATGCTCGTGAAAACTTCATTGACACTGCACAGCGCAGAGATAGTATACTTAAACTTGCCAAATTAATCAGCTACAATCCAAAAAGAACACAGTCTGCTACTGGATTACTTAAGATTACTTCCATTAGTACAAGTGAAAACTTGATTGACTCCAACGGAACAAACTTATCTAATAAGATTGTTGTTTGGAATGATTCTACAAACACAGATTGGTACCAACAGTTCACATATATTATGAACTCTGCAATGAACACTGCTGTATTTGGTAAGCCAAACGCATCTAGATCGATTGACGGCATCCCAAATGACCAATATGATTTAAGCATTATATCTAGTGATGTACCAGTTTTTACTTTTTCTAAAACTGTTAGTGGCATTCCAATGAACTTTGAACTCGTTGGCGCAAACATTATTGATAGATTAACTGTAGGAGAACAAGATCCTGTTATTGGCGGAACCTTTGGAGTTGTTTATAAGAACGACAATCGAGGCAGTGCTAGTAGAAACAGTGGATGGTTCGTACAGTTTAAAGAAGGCAACTTACAAAGTTCTGATTTCTCCGTAGTAAATCCAATTGCCAATGAAGTGATTGGTGTTGATGTACAAAATATCAATAATACTGATGTATGGTTATATGAACTAGATGCTAACAATGACTTAGGTACATTGTGGACTAAGTTAGACAGTGTTGGTGGTACAAACGTTGCTTATAACAGTATTAAGAACAAAGTTAAATCCATTTACAGTGTGGCTACTCGAGAAAATGATCAAATTGATTTGAATTTCAGCGACGGCGTCTTTGGAAAACTCCCATCAGGTAATTTTAGACTATATTATAGAACTAGCAACGGGTTGAGTTATGTTATTAGCCCACAGGATATGAATAATATTCAAGTTAGATTGCCTTATACTTCTAGAGATGGTCAATCACAATCACTAACTGTGGTATTAGGATTGCAATCAAGTGTATCTAACAGCGCAACTAGCGAAACAAATGAGAGCATTAAACAAAATGCTCCACAAATGTACTATACTCAGAATAGAATGATTACTGGAGAAGACTATAATGTTCTTCCAATGTCAGTAAATCAGGATATCATCAAAGTTAAATCTATTAACAGAGTTGCTTCTGGTGTGTCAAGATATTTTGAAATCAACGACCCAACTGGTCGCAGTAGCTCTATCAACCTGTTTGCCGATGATGGTTGCGTGTACCAAGACCTATATACAACAAGTTTTACTTTCAATTTTACTACCAAGAATGAAGTTTACGGCATTGTTAAGTCTAAAATTGAGCCTTTAATTGCTACAGAAGAGATTAGAGATTTTTATTATGAAATGTTTGAAAGAATTTTAACAGGTGATACAAACATTGTTTGGAATAATGTGTCAGTATTACCTAACCAAGCTACTGGTTACTTTAAAGATTCAGTGACTTCACTTGCTGTCTCAGTGGGTCAGTATACACAAAGCCCATTAAGATACGTTAAACCAGAAGCATTGATTAAATTTATTCCGCCTACTGGAAAGTATTTTGCCCCAAACAACACATTAACTTCTGTAAAATCCAAAAATACTAAAGATTACCTTTGGTCTGAAGTTGTTTATGTAGCAGGTGATGGAAGTAATTCAGGAACTGGTGTTGATAACACTGGCGTTGGGTTGCTTGCAATTTCGACACCGGTGCCAACTGGAGCAATTCCTTCTGAAGTTATCCCGTTATTAGTTACAGATATTCCTTTTGCTTTTGAAACAGAGATAGTAAATCAGATTACACTGCGTAGAGACTTTGGCGTAAGATATGATAGAGATATTGGCGAATGGAAGATTGTTAACTCTAGCAATTTAGATTTGGACAGTCAGTTTTCTCTTACATACGCAGGCGATGTTACTAATTTGAGATTAGATGCTAGCTGGATAGTGGCTTTCCGTAGTGATGGCGACAACTATATTGCCTATCATAGAGGATTAGAATATGTATTCCAAAGTCAAAAGCAAATTAGTTTCTATTTTAATGAACAAGACAAGAGATACAGTAGTAAATTAGGCGGGCTATCTAAGGATAACATTAACATATTGTCAGTAAATGAGAATTTGACAACTGGTGCAGTATTAGGCAAAGATTATTCTTTTGAAATTACTAGTATGATCACAAACGATGACGGATACTATGACAATAGTAGAGTTAGAATTAGTTTCTCAGATAAGACAGGTGACGGCATCATTGATGATCCAGACTCATTTGTCAACATTGTGCAACCTTTACTAATAGATCCAACAACGAACACAAGAAGATCTTTCGTGTACATTGAGTCAGTGTTACTCAACGATCAAATATATAGACAAATATTAGACCCTAGTCTAGTATTAACATTCAGTAGTGAATTTGATATCTCTGATTTAGATGTTTATGATGAAGGACAATTATTTTACTTCTATGCAACTGACGAAAATATAGTTAAAAGATTAAACAAGGCAGTTGGTTTAGTTGTTGAAAGTGGTGTTGAAGCATTTGTTGGTAGAAATAATATCAAGTTTCAATACATTCATAATGCAGGGGAAGATTATAGAATTGATCCTTGTAAAACAAACATCATTGATATATTTTTATTGACTAAAACATATGATGATCAGCTACGTTCTTGGATATTGACACAAGAAGGTGAGATTCCAGCTCCATCTGATTCAACACAGTTGTTTGAAACATTTGGTGCACCACTAAATTCTGTTAAAGCTATTAGTGATGAGATAGTTTTTCATCCTGCAAAGTACAAATTATTATTTGGTACTGGTGCAAGTATTGATTTGCAGGCGAAATTTTATATTGTTAAGAATCAAACAACAACTACGAATGATAATGATATTAAAAGTCGAGTAATTGTTGCCATTAATGAGTATTTTGCGTTAAGCAATTGGGATTTTGGTGATACGTTTAACTTTGGAGAACTTAGTGCATACGTTATTAAACAACTTAGTCCAGATGTAGTTAACTTTTTAATTGTTCCTACTGCCCCTGAAAAATATTTTGGTAGTTTATTTCAAGTATATTGCCAATCAGATGAAATATTTTTAAGTACAGCCGACGTGAATGATTTAGAAATAATTAATACTGTAACATCCGGATTATTAAAAACAAATGGCCCAATTGTGGTCTCCGCTAGTTAATGGATAAAAAATGAGTAAAAGAAAATCAATAGACTTACTACCAGTTATATTTAGAACAGATGCAAACAACCGTTTCCTTGCCGGCACCGTAGACCAACTAATACAACAACCAAAATTAAAAAAGATTGATGGATTTATTGGCGACAAAACTGTAAGCAATTATTCGCCTGCAACTGATTCATATATTAACTCCGAGAATGCAGTTTCTTTAAGAACTGATTATGAACTAGAACCAGGTATTGTAATTAGAAACGATGTTACTGATCAAGTTGAGTTTAGTAAGACATTTGAAGATATACTAAACAGTTTAAAACTTTATGGTGCTGACATTAGCAACCAAGATAGATTGTTTAAACAACAAAGCTATACTTGGAACCCTCACATTGATTTAGATAAGTTTGTAAACTACCGTAATTATGTGTGGTTGCCGTCTGGACCACCAACAATATTGATTTCTGGTAATGATACGACAGTATCAAGCACTATCAATGTTTCAATTGTTGAAGACTCTACAGGCGATGCTTGGAAATTTAGCAATGAAGAAGTTGCCATCAATCCAACTATAACACTTTATAGAGGAATGACATACGTATTTGATGTAAACACAGTTGATAATCCATTTTACATTAAAACTAAGCGTACAAGCGGGTCTTTAGATATCGTTGACACTGTAATAAACAACGGAACTACATCGGGTGCTGTGATTTTTGAAATTACAGAAGGTAGTCCTTCTACATTATATTATGTTAGTGGTAAAGACAACGCTATTTTTGGTAAGTTTCTAATTAGAAATAAAACAGAAAGTTCTGTTTTAGATGTTGACAACGAGATTGTTGGTAAGTCTGAATATACTATTGCTGGAAAGTTATCTCTTAGTAATGGAATGAAGATTAAATTTGCTAGTAATGTATTACCAGAAACATATAGAGAAAAAACTTATATTGTTGAAGGTGTTGGCAAGAGTATCACTTTAGTCGATTTTGAATCATTAGTTACAATTGAATCATATGCAACCCAAGTTGAATCTTCGTTTGATGAGTTTGCGTTTGACTCCTTACCATTTGACGAAGTAAGTGATTACCCAGTTAATCCAGATTATATTCTAATTAACAGAGCAAGTGCTGATAAAAATCCTTGGAGTCGTTATAATAGATGGTTCCATATTGATGTAGTTACACTTAGTTCTGAATTGAATAATGTTGATCCAGACTTTGGTGAAACAAACAGAGCATCTAGACCTATTATTGAATTTACTGCAAATATTCAGTTGTTTAACTTTGCAACAACAGCTAAGAAATATGTAGACTTTTTAGACACATCTGTTACAGATACTTTCAGCCAAATTGAAGGCTCTGTTGGTTACTTTATTGACGGTGTGCAGTTACAAAATGGCAACAGGGTAATCTTTACTGCTGAAAAAGATTCTAATATTAAGAATAAAGTATTTGAGGTTCAATATTTAGATATAGAAGGCGATAAAAAATTACACTTAGAGCTAGTAGCAGATAGTGAACCAGTTGAAAATCAAGGTCTCTTGGTTCTTTCTGGAGTTGCTAATGGTAGAACTACTTGGTTATATAAAAGCGGTAGCTGGGTTACAGCACAAAGAAAGACTGCTTTAAATCAATCACCACTATTTGATCTATTTGATAGTAACGGTGTTAGTTTATCTGATAGTGTTTATAAAAATAACGACTTTGCAGGTACTAAAATATTCGGATACCAAATTGGTACTGGGACCAACGATGCAATTTTAGGATTTCCGTTAAAGTATGCCAATGTTTCAAACGTTGGCGGATATTTGTTTGAAAACTTTTTAGCAACAGAGACCTCTCAGTATTTTAATGAACTAGGCACCATTTCTATTAACAACTTTAAAAATGGATTTTTAAAGATCAACGGTCAAACTGTAACTTACGAAAATTCTTGGATTAAGACTAATGCATTGTCTAAACAAGAAATCATTGATCAGAAAATTGCAATTGGTGGTGAAACATTCTTAGAATTTAATTCTATTGATATTAGAACTCCTAAGACTGCATTTAGATTATTTAAAAACGGAAAATTGCTGCCTGTTTCTGCTTACTCTGTATCAGCTGACAGCACGTTTGATGCATATTATGTTAACTTTAATTCTGCTCTAGTTAAGAATGATGTAATTGTAATAAAAGCATTGCCAATATACGACAAGGGTGTTGATGGCAAGTACGAAACTCCGATCAATTTATTAAACAATCCTTTGAATCAGGAACCAACTAGCATTAGCTATGCAGAAATTAATGACCATATTAATTCTATTGTATTAAATGCATCTAATGATTTAGGTGTTACAATTGATAAGAAAAATTTACGTGATCAAACTAATTTAGAAAAGTATGGAAGACGCTTTGTACAGCACGAAGGCTTGGTATCCATGGCTGGTGCATTAATTTCAGATAAAGACATTAATGTTATTAGTTCCATTAGATGGGCCGGACTAGAGTATCAAAGATACAAAACATCTATCCTACAAAAATTTACAGAATTGCCTGGCTATACTAGTATTGCCAGTGCATTAGACGATATTATTACTGACATTGGCAAAGATAAGAATGCAGGATCTCCATTCTATTTTAGTGACATGCTGCCATATGGTTTGAATAAGCGTGATTATGAATATACTGTAAGAGAATCTGCAATTAAATCATATGCTTATGGATCATCTATATTTGATCCAACAGCGTTAAACAACAATGCTGTACTAGTTTACTTAAACAAAACACTATTAGTGAATGGTACTGACTATACATTTGATTCTATTGATCCATTAATTACATTTACCACAACACTTGTAACAGGTGACAATATTTTAATTAGGTATTATAATAATATCTATGGATCTTGTATGCCATACAGTCCTACAAAACTAGGATTGTACCCTGCATTTGTTCCTGAAATTTATAACGACACGACTTATATTGAGCCAACAAATGTTATACAAGGACATGATGGCTCAATTACAGTTTGTTATGGCGATGACCGAGATTTACTATTACTTGAATTAGAAACTAGAATTTTTAACAATCTAAATTCTTTCTACGATAACCGAGTATTTGATTTAAACGACATCTTGCCTGGAATATTTAGAAGTGATGCTAGTGAATTAACACATATCAATGAATCAATTGAAGAAGAATTTTTAAGATGGACTGGTTTGTTTAGTATTGACTATGAAACAAACAGTAACGAAATATACAATAATAACTTCAGCTATAACTTTGTAAATGCAGTTGGCAATTTAAATCCTGAAGTGGTTCTAAATGGATCATGGAGAAAGTTGTACAAGTATTACTATGATACTGATCGTCCTAATTCTCATCCTTGGGAAATGTTAGGCTTTAGTATTAAGCCAATCTGGTGGGAAAGTGAATATGGTCCAGCGCCTTACACTTCTGGTAACGATGTTTTGTGGACTGATTTAGAAAATGGTTATATACGTCAAGGCAACAGACAGGGTTATGATGCACGTTACAAGAGAACTGGACTATCTACTATTATTCCAGTTGACTCCTACGGAGATTTAAAAGATCCTCTAGACGTTAACATTGTGCGTTATTTTGACTTTGCAAATAGATATGATGCTTGGAAATTTGGCGACATGGGCCCAGCTGAAAACTCATGGAGAAGAAGTAACCTATATCCATTTGCTGTACAAATTGCTATGATATTAAATGCACCTTCAAAATATTTGACAGTGTGTTTTGATACCTCTAGAAATACGTTTAATAATGCTGGACAACTAGTATACAAAGACAGTAATCAAAGAATTTCTCCAGCAGATTTAAAAGTGTTTTCTGACACATCTAATAGTTTTGTATTTGCTACAGGGTATTCTCCATATATTGTTGAACACTTACGTTTAAGATACACTGATCCTGCAATACGTTTAAAAAATTACATTACAAAAATTAAATCTAATTTAGTTTATAAAGTTGGCGGGTTTACTAGTAAAGACAAATTTAAAGTAGCACTAGAAACAGTTACAAATTACAAAACAGTTGATAAAGTCTTCATTCCTGAGGAAAACTATCAGCTGTCATTGTCAGTTGGTAATCCTGTTAAAACTTTAGCTATGTCAGGCATCATTGTTGAGCGTAGTGACAGAGGATTCATCATTAAAGGCTATGATAAAATTAATCCTTATTTTAGAATTAATAAAGTAATTAGTTCACCTAGTGATCCTGTGATTGTTGTAGGCGGAGTTACTGAGTCTTTCATCTATTGGAGTAACAATTCAAATATTACTGGTGGCACAATTGTCGCTGTTGGACAAAAGTATTATAGAGCAGTGTCCACACACTTAACTAAAGAAGTATTCGATCCAAAGATGTATTATCCATTGCCATACTTGCCAACAATTGGTGGAGTAGATGCAAAGGTCGCTTCTAGTTTTGAAGAAACTGAAACTATTGTTTCATATGGAACAGCATTTTCTACAGTACAAGAAGTGTTTGACTTTATATTAGGTTATGGAAATTATTTAAAAAGCGTTGGATTTGTATTTGACAAAATTTTAACTGAATTAGAAATTGTTGCTGATTGGAAATTAGCAGGAAGAGAGTTCTTATTCTGGAGTATTCAGAATTGGGCAACTAACAGCGTTATTAGTCTTGCACCATTTGCAGACACTGTACAATTCTATAGTGCAGACTCTGTCGTAGATAATGTAAATGACATCTTCTATGATTATTCAATGTTAAAGTCAGATGGTTCTGCTATTGATAAGACAAAAATTAATATAACCAGAGAAGATGGTCTTTTTACAATTGATACTTCTCAAATTACTAATGACGGTGTATACTTTGTTAAAATTAATTTAGTACAAAAAGAACATGTTATTGTGTTTGATAACTTTACAGTGTTCAACGATTTAATTTATCAACCATATTCTGGATATAAACAAAATAGATTTAAGGTGTCTGGCTTTATTACAGACGGTTGGAATGGGGATTTTTACGTTCCTGGATTTATTTACGACAGTGCAAAAATTGAAGATTGGCAAGTTAATGTTGATTACAGTTTAGGAGATGTTGTCAAGTATCAAACTCGTTACTTCCAAGCAAGAACTAGATTGTTGCCAACTGCTAGTTTCAATTATGAGGATTGGTCTGCATTGGGCAAAGAGCCTGTTGCACAATTGCTTCCTAACTTTGAATATAAAATTAATCAGTTTGAAGAATTCTACAGCTTAGATGGTGAAAATTTTGACAACAGTCAAAAGAAGTTTGCACAAAAATTAATTGGTTATGTTCCAAGAAATTATTTAAATTCTTTAATTGTTGACGAAACAAGCCAATACAAATTCTATCAAGGATTTATTAAAGAAAAAGGCACCGTTGCACCTCTAGAAAAGTTCTCTGTTGCGTCTAATCAAAACTTAGGATCCCATTTGTCAATTCAAGAAGAGTGGGCGATTAGGCTTGGTACTTTTGGTGGCGAAAATACATATAAAGAAATTGAATTCAGTCTTGATCAGAACAAGTTTAATCAAGATCCACAATTATTTGAATTTGTTTACGGTAACAACGTGGCTACTAGTCCAAGAAGCTATGAAGTTGATCAAGCTAGTTTACTAATCAAGCCTGATGACTTTGACGGATCTCCTTGGCCACTATTAACAGTTAGTAGTAACACTGGTACTAGCTACTTACAATATCAAAAATTACCAACTGCTGGATACGTTAGAATAGATGATGTTACATTTACTGCACTTTATGAAAATAATATTTTAGCATTGGGTGCAAGCGGTTCGTTGCAAGAAGGCGACACAGTGTGGGTTGCTATGGATAATAAAGGCGACTGGAAAGTTAAAAGATATACTAAGTCTTCAGCCAATATTATTAATTACCAACTTGACAATGCTAATAACTTGATCGAATTCATCACTAATGTTCCGCACAATTTATCCTTAAGAGACTTTGTTTCAATATCTAGATTAGAAGATCCATTGAACGGAGTATACGAAGTTATTGGTATCAGTACACCAACTACGTTTGTAGTACAAACCACTTTTAATGATATTGCTGAAGCTACTACAATTTTAGATGGATCATTATATTACTTCTTAACAACTAGATTTGATAATTTAGATGCACTGGCATCTGTTCCAGGAATTTCTCGCTGGAGAAATTGTGAATTTGTTTGGGTCGATGACATCGGCGACGGCAATTGGGCAGTTCTAGAAAAGGAGACTAGTGCTTTCTCAACACCACTACGTCCTTATAGAGAAGTAGCAGATCAAAACTTTGGTAACACTGTGGTGATTGCTCCATACTCCAGCATAATTGCTGTGGCCGCAACTACTGTAGAAAAAGGAAGAATTTACATCTATAGACGTGAAGTGCTTGGCACAACTGATATTGAAATCGAACAAAGTTATATTGTAGAGGAAAATGTAAGTGACATATTATCTGTGCAAACAGTTAAGAATGGTATCACAGTGCCTGAAATGCCACGTAATCATGGTGCAAGTATTAGTATCTGGGAAAACCCTGCGTTAACAGTTAGATATATTGCTTCAGGAGCACCAAATGCTTCCGGTGTTAAGTGGGTTGGTCCTGGCGTAAATTTTGCTTCCCCACCATTTAGAAAACCAGTTGCGTTTGAATACACATCTAGTGGATTATTTGACGAGGGTTTGATTAAATTAGTAAAGTATGATAATATTGGAAAAGAATTCTTAACTGATATTGTACTAGCAAGTCCATTAGCGCAAGCGTCCGCAAAATTTGGACACTTAGTTAAGATGGTTGGAACTGATCTTCCGTTCTTGCTTGTTTCGGCTCCTGGTCAAGACAGCCAAGGATCTGTTTTCATGTATTATCTTGACAGTAACAGTGCTTGGCAAGTATACAGTGTCAACAACATTCCTTATGATTTACGATCTCTATTATCGTACGTTAGTAGCGATTGCGAGTTTGGATGGGACATTGCTGCCACTGTAGATGGCAACACTATTATAGTATCTGCTCCTTATTATGTTAAAGATAAATTACAGGCTCACAGCGGAGCAGTGTTTGTATTTGAAAAGGATTCAGTTACATTATCATACACTCTGAAACAATCAATTTACGCTGACGACTTCATACAAGCGGGCGACTTATTATTAAAAGGTGTTACTAATACATATAACACCATTGCACAAGCAATGTCGTTTGACGCTTCTGCTTATACGTTAACAAGAACTTCTGGTAACTTTATTCAAGACGGTTATAGAATTGGCCAAAGCGTACAAATTACA
>Ga0209230_10000652_pt1 | contig 13537 bp, 21 predicted proteins | sample LakOntMetagenome_FD_187467 | JGI IMG/M metagenome (GOLD analysis project Ga0209230, IMG submission 187467) | Freshwater and sediment microbial communities from Lake Ontario - Sta 18 epilimnion Metagenome (SPAdes) (version 2) | ecosystem: Environmental > Aquatic > Freshwater > Lentic | place... | reverse complement strand
TGGAACTAGATGCCCTTCAATTTCTGGAAACAATGTTTTCATTGCTTCAATTTTAATATCGTACGGCAGCGGATCTTTAGGACCTTGGGTATCTTGGTTAGTGCCAACAAACCATTGCGGAAACTCTGATGCTACTTTCCATGCATGTACATGTCCGAAGTGTGGAGGATTAAAACGTCCAAAAATAATTGCAACGTCCTCAACATTGGCTAACTCGTCTTCTTCTATCAATTGTATAATATTCATTACGGCGTCCAGCTAGTAGGTACAAATTTTACATTACCAAATTTATGTTTTGCAGGATTAGCGTATCTAACATGACCTTCGCCATTACTATCCCAAATCTCTTTTCTTGGTTGTTGTTTAATGGCCGCATCCATTGCGTCTTTCATATTTCTAATTTCTTTCATTAAATGCCATATAGCATCTAGTCCACCTGGGTGTGCTTGCATCATACTTTGTATGTGCTCTTGTTTTTTAGCACTAACACCTTTTTGTGTCATCCAGTTTATGAATGCTGTATTATCAACGGCATCAAACGATCCGTCTTTGTTCATAGCATTAGTGAACGGGTAAAAAATTCCGTTCTTATCTGGAACTGGCAAGCTACTTAAGAAGCCATCGATAACTGCTTTGTGTTGTTTGATATACTTTTTAAGTTCTGCAATAGGACTAGTATCAAACTCAGGTGCTGACTCTACGTAAATTGGACCTTGTACAATTAAACCTAATGTGCCGTTGAATTCACTAAAGTCATCTTTAGGTTGTTGTAATTTGTCAGCCGCTCCAAACTCGGGGAAGGTTGCATGTCCAACTACCATTACTTGTGCTTGTCCAATACTTTGACCTAGTTCGCTTTCTGCATCCACATGGTATGCAGTATTAGACTTAGGATTAGGAGCAAACGTCCATACACCGCTAGGATAACCACTTGCTTTTTCTAACACTTTAGGACGTCCTGGATCAACACCAAACAATGCGTCAGCATAAACAAAGCCAACAAAGTCTTGCGGAGTTGCGGCATCGAACAGTGGATATAAATTGGCAAAGTTTTTAGCGAATAAATCTCTATTCTTTGCGTCTTCTGGAGTTTTAGGTTTGCCACTTTGATTGGCAATGAAATCATATACTTCGCGAGGATTAGTACTCTTAGCACCACGAGCCCATCCATTGTGTCCTGCGAGAATTAACGGCCCATTCTTTTCTTCTCTACCCCAGTATACTTGCGGAGCACCGTCCCACTTTCTACGAACACTTGTTTTGCCTGGTTTTTCACCGACTACTTCTTCAAAGTGTTGTAGTGCTTCTAATGCACCATCTGTACCGTAAAAGAATACTAGATGTTCAGGGTGATTGAACGGACGCCCAAAGTCTTGTACTTTAGGTTCAGCTGCCTCACGATAAAATAATTCTCTTAGTAACACTTATTTTGCCCCGTAATGACCATCTTTTATTTTTTGTTCTTCGTCATCGTATATTTGTTGACAAATTTCTTCTAACATTTCTGGTTCTAATTCAAATGGCAATTTATGACTATTGAATTTTTCTTGATACGTTTCATAGCATTCGTGTACAGCATTAGCAAATAACGACTTGCTTGCTTTACCGCCTGCTGATAGTTTGTCTTGTAATTTAAGAATCGTTGGAAACGTATGACGTCGATAAACTTCATCATCGTTTTGCATGAAAAATATTAGGTCATCTTTGAGGTCAAAGCCCAACCCGTTTTTATCCTCGGGAGTCTTTTCTAAATCAAGTTCGACGCTTTCGCAAAGTTCGGTTATACGCATTTATTGGCCCATATATCAAAAAAATACCCTAACTGGGGCAGTTAGAGTATTTATCGTAATACATACTTCTGAATTACTCTTTCGCTTGCTTGACAATACGCTGAACCTTGCTTATAGAGCTTCCTAAGTGCATTTTTGTAAGCAATAATGTGTTATCGCCCGTTACATAGAAGTGTGTGCCGCCCCAGCTTCTATTCCGACCAAGGTCTCGAATACAACTGTTTGTCAGCTTAATCTTAGAACTTTTCTCTGCCCACTCGACAAATGCTAAGTTTGCTTGCTTAGTTGAGCCTAGAGTAATCTTATAATCGTAGTCCATCTTGGGCATGACTATAGTTCCTACTTCTAATACTGTTTTAATGCCAGGCCTACTAACATACTTGACATTATCCGAATACTTTTTCTCTAATAGATTAACGCTCTTTTCAATATTAGTATAGATATTAACATTGGGTTGTTCTATACGTATTTCAAAGTCTTTTAACTTTTTAAGTTCTTTAGCAAGCGATTTACAAAAATCGTAATCAGCAGGAGTTTTAATTCGACTTTGCCAGTTCCATGTATTTCTCTCGCCTGGACGCCAAGCCTCTAATGCTTCTAAAGCACCATCAAAATCTCCACCACGCATTAAACTTGCAGTAGGACATACCAGTACAATCTTATACTGGTATTTTCCTAGAAATAAACTGCGGGTTTCTTTAACCTTCATTTGTAATTTCAGTACTTACAATCAAAGGTAGCTTAGGAGTTTTGACTTTAGCAGTAAGCAAGATTTTATCTTCTTCAATGCTAATAGTACACCAACCACCATTCTTAAGTTCACCGAACAACATCATCTTAGCAAGGTCACGTTTAATTTCCTTGTCAATTGTACGTTGTAGCGGACGAGCACCCATCTTAAAGTCAAAGCCCTTTTCAATCAACCAATCAACTGCTTCATTGGTAATCTTGATACGGATGCCTTTCTCTTTAACTTGCTCACGCATTTCGTCGATGAACTTGGTAACAATCTTAACCATAACTGGCTTGCCAAGTTTCTTGAAGGTAATGATACCATCTAAACGATTACGGAACTCTGGAGTTAAGAACTTCTTCAAGTCTGCATCGCTGTAGTCTTTGTCTTGTTGTCCAAATCCAATCTGGTTCTTGTCGGCGGCTTGTGCGCCAGCATTAGTAGTAAGGATAAGAATTAAGTTACGGCAATCAGCTTGTTTTCCGTTTGAGCCAGTAATGAAACCATTGTCCATCATTTGTAGCAATACTGTGCTTACATCTGGATGTGATTTTTCAATTTCGTCAAACAACAGAACAGCGTTAGGGTTTTCTTGAATCTGCGTAATCAACAAGCCAGCATTCTCTTCAAAGCCAACATAACCTGGAGGACTACCAATCAACTTAGAGATACTGTGCTTCTCTTGATATTCACTCATATCAAAACGCAACAACTTAGTACCCATGTGTTTAGCAAGTGCCTTAGCAGTTTCAGTTTTACCTGTACCAGTTGGCCCCATGAATACAAATGATCCGACTGGTTTGTTCTCTGGTTTCAAACCAGCTTGAGCAACCATAATCTTGTCAACAACTTCTTGTAGAGCTGTATCTTGTCCGTAAACTTCTTTTGCAAGATGTCCTTGCAAGTTAACAAGTCCTTCACTTTCTTGTTCTGCAACTACTTCTTCTGGAATCTTAACCATCTTAGCAAGTTCGAAACGAATAGACTCTGAATTAACAGTACGTTCGCTATCTGCTAGCTTCAAGTTAAAACGTGAACAAGCAACGTCAATTAAGTCAATAGCTTTATCTGGAAGTTTCTTATCTGCTTGATACTTAACAGACAACTTGATAGCTTCTTGTAGTGCTTCGTCTTTAATTTTAACCTTGTGATGTTCTTCGTAATACTTCTTAATACCCTTAAGGATTTGTAGGGTTACTTCTTGAGTTGGCTCGTCAACAGTAATACGTTGGAAACGGCGCATCAACGCACGATCCTTTTCAAAGTGCTTACGATATTCTTCCCATGTAGTACTTGCTACAACTTTAATAGTACCTTTACTCAATGCTGGCTTCATCATGTTAGACAAATCATTCGCTGAGTTACTTGCTGAACCAGCACCACTAATCATGTGTGCTTCATCGATAAACAAGATAGTCTTGCCTTTCTTTGCAAGACCTTTAAGCACTAGTTTGAAACGTTCTTCAAAGTCACCGCGGTACTTACTACCAGCAAGCATAGCACTAATGTCTAAGTTATACACTTGATATTCTTTTAGGAAGTCTGGAACTGCACCTTTAACAATGTTAAACGCAAGACCCTCTGCAATAGCAGTTTTACCAACACCTGGATCACCAACAAGAATAACGTTGTTCTTACTACGTCGACCCATAGCAAGTGCTACGTTTTCTAGTTCGTCTACTCGTCCAATTACAGGGTCAATTTTATTCTTCTTAACTTGTTCGTTCAAGTTAGTTGTAAAGGCTTTAAGGGCTTTATTACCTTGAACGTCGGATTCTTGCATTTCTTCGTCTGCTTCGCCTTCTAGGTTATTGTTAATGTAGTCAGCAAATTTTTCTTTGTCGATTTCTGCTTGTTGGATATAAAAGTGCGCCCATGAGCGTTTTTCACTCATCATAGCAAGAAACACATCTGTGCTTTCAATGCGCTGACGTCCGTTGAATAATACTTGTGTAAATGCTTTATTAAGAACACGTTCAACAACTTGTGTCTTTTTAGGCTTGGCAACTGGCCCGCCACTTACAATCTCGTCACACTTGTTTTTCAAGTAGTGTTCTAGATTCTTCTTAATGTATTCTGGATCACTTCCGTAACCTTGAATAGCATTGGCAAAAGATTCTTCGCACAACATGGCAAACAATAAATGTTCAATTGTAAGGTATTCGTGATTTAGTGTCTTAGCGGTATCAATCGCTTTTTCAAATACTGCTTGTAGATTGTCGCTTGGTTCAACCATTTAATTTCCTCTGTTTCTTTCGTGCCATTTGTAATTTCAACGGACTTACGTGTTGTGTAAAAGTTATTCCATCCAAATGATCTAATTCATGTTGGAAGCATCTTGCATCAATGCCTTCAAGTTCAATTATACATTCTTTGCCGGCATTGTCAAGGTATTTTGCAACTATTTTTTTGTTTCGTTCAACCTTTATCCATAAGTTAGGAAAACTAAGACATCCTTCTTCAGCTATTTCTTTTTCTGCTAGGTTTGAAATTGAAGGATTAAAACATCCAATCTCTTGTCCGTTCTTCAGCTTCATAACAAATACACGTTTGGTTAGGCCGACTTGATTGGCAGCTAGCCCAATAGCATTGTATTGGCGCATCAGTTCCATCATCTCTTGTTCTAAGACTGCGGCATCAGTTTGGGTATTAAAGTCCCAATCATCTGATTGTAGTTTTAGTACTGGATCATCTTCTTTGTGTAATTTCAGCATCTAATTGTCTTAATCTGTTTGCTAATTCTTCATCAGTGATTGCAGGAGTCTTAATTCTAATTGCAGTAACAAATCGTCCACGTCTTCCAGTTTGTACATTAGGAAAACCGTGCCCGTTACTAGCAAACTCAGCACCAGTTTCTAATCCAGGACGTAAGTCCAGTGACATAGTAGTACCGTTAATCAGTTTAACAGATTTCTTACAGCCTACCATAGCTTCAATAGGACTAATTTCAAGTGCATAATATACATCGTCGCCTCTGCGCTCGTAATCAGCATCCGGCAACACTATAATGGTTACATTTAAGTCGCCTCGTTGAGAAGATGGAATACTATCATCACCTAATCCTTGGTAACGTATAGTTGCACCATGTTCGATTCCGGGAGGAATATTGATAACAACTGTTTGTTGTTTACCGCTGGGCATTTGGTACTGTGCTTCGAGTTGTTTTCCAATGAAACTATCGAGCAATGTAATTTGACATTGTATATTCAAATCTCTATTACGTCGAATACCTCTAGCGTGACCAAATATATCTCCAAATGGGTGTCCTGGCCCAAATGGATTTCCACCAAATATGTCATTGATGTCGCTAAACCCGCCGGTATGGAATCTAACTTGTGGACCACCCATACGCATTTGGTCGTATTCTGCTTTTTTCTGGGGATCGCTTAGTGTGTCGTATGCAACACTAACATCTTTGAATCTGGCTTGATCCCCTCCCTTATCGGGGTGATGTTGATTAGCCAACTTTCTATAGGCTTTTTTAATTTCATCTGGAGTTGAATTTTGATTAACTCCAAGGGTTTGATAGTGATCAGTCATAGTCGTAAAAACAGGCCTCAGTTAATATAGTAATTATACTATACTAGCGGAAGCCTGTCAAGAGTTTGGTATAATTACTTTTTCTTACCGTCTGGTACTTTGTCGCCTTCGACTTTCTTGTGAACTTTGATAGTTTTGCAAGACTGTTTTGGTTTACCAGCTTTGTCAGTTACGACTTTGCCAGCTTTGTCTTTAACATCTGTACAAACTTCTTTCTTTTCACCGCCAGCGAATGCTGTGGATGCAATGCATAGTGCCAATAATGCTAATAATTTTTTCATGTTAGTTTCCTTTATAGAACTGGATCGTCTGTGGGAATGATTTTCTTTCCACTTGCTGTGGTTGCGATTGCTGTTGGTGCGCCAAAGCTAGGTGCGCTTCCAAACCCGCTTCCGCCAAAGCCACTTGATACTGGAGCTGTGGCTCCAAAACTTGGTGCGGCTGGTGCTGGCGCAGGTACGCTAAATGCTGTTGGCCCGCTTGGTGATGTGTTGGCTCCGCCATTGTTAGCTCCTGCTAATTTTTCTTGTGTACGGCCCATTGCCGCAATACCTAAAACAGCACCCATTGCGATGTGGAATAAACCAGCACCCTGTAGTGTTAAAGGTTGCCATTGAACCATATTTGCAGTATGTAATACTGCATGTAGCATTGACCATAGTACTGGGAATACGACAAAGTCGCATAAACATACTAGCATGTACATCCAACCCATCATTGGACGCCATTTAGCATTCATCCAATCTTCATTTTTCTTTGCGCTTTCACTCATTTGTGTTTGCTCCGACATTGTTCGCTCCTTTGTCTTTATATATGTATTTATTACACGGCGCCCGCAACCGCTACTAGGGCATTTAATACAGCATTAACCTGTGCTTTGACTTCTAAATCATGGGCACTTTCGTTGATATTCTTTTCACGTGCTAGATCCTGAAGCATTTCAAAGTATTCACCCTTTGAAAGTTCCTGCTTTAAGAATGCATTTTTCAAGTCATTTGCACGGGTAGCTAGCTCTTGCAAATCTGGATTGCCTGTATTAAACAGGGCTTCTAATTGTTGTTCTACGCTCATCTTGGTTTCTTTCCTATGGCATTTTGAATTGTTACAGCATTACGTTCGATACTGCTAAATTTAGTAGTGCAATACATCATGCTAACTGGTTCTGTGCCTTTGTACCTATCACGTAACCCTTTAACAATTTCTGTTAGTTCTGTACCCATTTTTATAGCTTCTTCATTCTTTGGAATACTTTGGCTATAATTTCTCAACTCAACGGATGTTGCATACATTCTGTCTACTACATCAACAACTTCAGGCTTGCCGCATTTAGCCGCACCCAAGTTTGCCTCTGTACGCACACGATTGATTAACATGTATTCGTTGTTATCGAACCTGGCCATGAAATATGCATCGTATATTGCACATCCTGATAAACTGTAAATTGCTAATGCAAGTAATAGTTTTTTCATTGTACTTCCTCAAAGATTTTCTTTTGACTATCGTACCATTGAATCCATGCATCTAAATTAACTTGGCATTCATTGTATTGTCCGTAGTTTGCCGTTACTACTTTTAGAACTTCAGTTAGTTTAGTAGTTGCTGGATCTACTTCTTTCAAAGCAGGACAGCTTTTCTTTAACTCTTCAGGAACTTGTGGAAACGACATTTTTACAGGTATTACAGTTGAGCACCCTGCTAATGCTAATAAACTAATTAGGAGTAATTTTTTCATTGCTTACCCTTTACATTTCTGGCCGCATCATTTAAGATGCTGATAGCTTCTGGTGCAACTCTACAATCAGCATCGATAATTTTTTCTTTTTCAATAATACGATCTTGTATTACTACTTGTACATCTTTAATCACTTTGATTTTTTCTTTAACAACTACGCGAATATTTTCGTTAGTTTCTTGTGATTTTTCTTCAGCTACTTTAATTTTAGATTCTAGTTCTGCTACTTGTGCTTTCCAGCGTAGTTCGTTTGACAATGCACCTTCAAAGAAGATTCCGACTACTAAAAGTATTCCACCTAGAATTCGTGCTAGTTTTGCATAGCTTCCAACAAACGGAAACTTGTCTGCAAATGCACCCAGCACAGTAAGCACAACGCCACCTAAAAAGGTAGCGTGTACAAAATACTCTAAAATAAAGTCTGGAATTAAATTAAACATCCAGCTAAATTGCCACATAGTATTAACCTTCTAAAACATGCAATGCGTGTTCATAATGCTTTTTGCGATCTTCAAGTCCCAAAGTACCGCCATTAATACGCTTAGTCATAGTTAATATATCACCGCTATCTGCATACTGGTTTAAGTTATTAGCTTCCCAGAACCACGCGGCACTTTGTACACAACCTTCAAAAGTTGTTAAGTGTTCGCTAGCTTCATCTAGGCTAATTTCTAAACTTTGTGCGTAACGTGAGTAGTTGTCCTTGCCAGTTAACTGGATAAGTCCACGTCCACAAAACTTCCAACCATCGCCTGAATCCTCTGGACCATTGCCCATACGATTAGCGTATGCTCTGTTAGCAATACGTTCTTGTTGCTTTTCGTAAGACTTGGCAATCTCTAATGTAGGAAAATAACGTGGCCAAACTTTACAAAGACTTTCTGCTTTGTAGTTTAAGTTTTCTTTAATGGCTCTAAAGCCACCTGACTCGTGAGCGCATTGCGCTAAGAAAGCGGCTACACGTGGTACAGTATCGATATCATAATCGGGAAGTATTTGGATAATTGCTTCGTACCATTCATCTAGGTAAGGGTTATTACCAATGATAGCTTTGAACTTATCTCTAGTAAAATCAAACTTAAAATCTGCCATTTGTTTTCTCCAATATTAAGGCATAACCGTTGTTCTCTAATACAAACACTTTACCGATTTTGTTTATATTAAAGTTTCCAATGTACTTGGTAAGATACATTGTTTCGGCCATACCGTTGCCTTCAAGCAAGATAGGCCCAGTAGTTTTTTCATGCATATCTTCTTTGCTACCAAAGTCGACAATATTAAACTGAATAGGGTCTTTGTAAATTCTCTTAAACTGAATTGTTTCACCTAGTAATTTTACTTCATCCACATAACTGTTAGCAAAAAATTTACTAAAGTTATTCAATCCTTCTAGTGCAACAGCTGACTGGTATGCATCTGCATCAATAGGAATCTTTGTTTCTAAATTTTCTATAGTTGCAGGAACACTTCTAAATTCTTTATGGTATCTAAATTTGAAATCGTCGATGTCAGTGGCCTTGCCAACACCATCTAACAATTCAACAATTTGTTCAGCGATATGACGTCCACGTTCAATTTCAACGAACACACGATATTTGCCATCGTCTAGTTCACCGCTTGTACACTCAGCATCCATAACAAAGTCGTAACCCATCTCGATGAAGTTTTCTAAATCTTCTGCTGGGTCTTTGCTGTTAACAGTAAATGTTAAAACAACAATGTCTTTATCATTGCCAATTTTACTAGAGTAATTGTCAATTTCAAAAATATTCTCAACCGTGCCACGCAGGTCGTTTTCTCTTAGCGATTCATTAATCATATTAAACTGCCGGCGCCGCGATTGGACTTGCCGCTCCTGGTGCTGGTGCGGCTCCTGGTGCACCTGGAACACCTCCAGGTAATGGAGCTGGTGCTGTATTCATCTCAGTTGCCGCATTTGTATCTAATGGTGTTGGTGGTTGTGATTTCAAACCATCATCGCCTAGTTCCTCACGCATCTTGTTCATGTAACCTTTATAGATATCGAACACTAGTTTCTTTGGCATTTGTACTTCTACAACCCAAATAGGCTTGCGGTCCATGAAACCTTTCTTTGTGCCTGGACGAATGTCGTCGGGTTTCTTAATTGGTCTCGCTTCTAATAAATGTGTCTTTTTATAACTAATTTTGCAACCAATTTCCATAAGACGTTTGCCTGCCATAGGGTCTGGCATTTTATCGAGCGGCCACATGAACCCAGCTGTGATCCAATGACGTTCTATTTTAGGTCCGTAGGCTAGTTCGCCCTCGATCCAGTTTTTATATACGTACATATCCATTTCATCTAGCACACGTTCAAAGTCTTTAAGCGCGGCCAAACTACTATTGTTTTCGTATAGTTCTTGTATATTTGTAATAACATCGATAATATCGTGCATAATCTATCCTAGAAGCTTCTTAGTGTATTTATGTAAAACGGAATGGCTAAAAACATTAACGTATCTGTTTAATATTTGCGGGATCCTGTAAATACAATGTAGGACGAACGGTAGTTATCGGGCGGTCACTACGGTCGTTCTACTTCCCCACAAGTAGGAGACATTAAACAATGAGCAAGAATAGAGTGAAGAAACGTTTTACATCAGAAGTTAACGTGTTAGATTTTCAACCATATCTTCCAGCTAAAAAGCAAAGAGTCAGCCTCTATGCGAGAAGCCCAAACCAGCAAACATACTTACAAAAGTTACAAGACGAAGCGTTAAGCATAGTCCTAGCTATTGGCCCAGCAGGAACGGGTAAAACCATGTTAGCAGTACAAAATGGTATTAAGATGTATCAGGAAGGTTTAGTTGATAAGATCATTGTTACAAGACCCGCCGTTTCCGTAGACGAAGATTTAGGATTTTTACCAGGTACGCTAAATGAAAAAATGGCTCCTTGGACTCGTCCTATATTTGACGTACTAGGAGAATATTATCAAACTAAAGACATCGCTAAGATGTTAGAGGAAGGAGTAATAGAAATAAGCCCGCTAGCATATATGCGAGGCCGCACATTCAAGAACGCATACATTATTGCGGACGAATGCCAAAATACTACAGTTAATCAAATGAAGATGTTGTTAACTAGACTCGGGGAGGGGTCTAAAATGGTAGTCACGGGAGACTTGGCACAAGCTGACCGTATGAACGATAACGGATTAATTGATTTTTGTAATTTACTAGGAAGTAAAAAATTAAAACATATCGATATTGTTCAGTTCGACCATAAGGATATTGAACGTCACAATGCAGTCAAGGAGGTGTTATCGCTGTACGGTGATTCATAAGTCGTAAAAAAAGGACCTTCGGGTCCTTTTTCTTATTCTAGTTGTTCAACTCTGACCTGCGAAGCCTTAAGGAAGTCCACCCCGGCACTATCCCTATAAGCAGTACGAAACCAAACTCGTTTAATACCTGCTTGGTAGATAAGTTTGGCACAGTCCAAGCAAGGAGCATGAGTAACAAATAAATCCCCATCGAGCCCAGACTCGTTACTTCTAGCAAGTTTCGCAATGGCGTTAGTTTCGGCATGTAATACTTCCGGTTTTGTTTTTAGTGTACCATCAACTAGCATATCTTCGCAGTTGTTTTCCCAACCCGCTGGCATACCATTGTAGCCAATAGAGATGATTCTATCATCCTTAACTACAATAGCGCCAACATGTAAACGCTTTGCATGAGAGAGTTCTGCGAATGTCTCCGCAGTCTTCATGTACGCTTCTTTTAACTTTTGTTTCACAACATTCCAAGACGAATAAGAGTAGCTGCCAAGTTAATCTCCACATCACTTACTAATGTATGATCCACTAGTCCTTGTTTAATAATAAGGATAGCTTTATTTTGCGTAGCTTCGTCTTTGCCAAATACTTCAACGTTATCATACATCCAGCGATAGATATCATTCATTTCTTCTGGACGAGCTTTGCTACACAACAATTTACGTGCTTCGCTAATCTTGCCAGCTTTGAATAGCTCAACCATTTCAAATTTATAGTCTAGACTACCTGCATCTTCTTTATGCGGACTGTGTAGTTGACTATTATTTGTATTCTGTTGTAGCAAATTGATACACTTACGCAAGTCCGGGTAAGTGCTAGACACGTATAAGTCTAAAGTTTCTAAATCAAACTCTACATCCTCGCCCACTAGAATAGTTGCCGCACGAGCGGTAAATTCTGTTTGGTCAAGTTTATTAAAGTGAAACTGTTGACAACGACTGTGTAATGCAGGAACTACCATGTTTGCATTGTTACAGGTTAGGATAAATCTAGCATACGCAGAGTATTGTTCAACAATGCCTTTTAACGAATCCTGTGCTTGCGGGCTTAGGCGATCCGCTTCGTCAAGTAGCACAACCTTAAATGGGCCCCACGCAATACTACTAATAAATGGAATAATTTTATTACGAATAAAATCAATACCAGTTTCGCGACTTGCGTTAACTTCCATAACGTCAGCATCTTGTACACCTAGCTCGTTAACTAACATCTTGGCCATGGTAGTTTTACCGATGCCTGGAGTGCCAGTTAACAATAGATGCGGAATGCTTTTTTCAGCAATCCAAGATTCTACTTGTTTACGTTGTGCGTTATCTCGCCATACGTACCCGTCTAATTTATTAGGACGGTATTTGTCTACCCATAATTCTTTCATTTTTTGCCTTCTGCGTCTACTACACGCTGTCTTAATTCTGTTGTTGAAAAACTGTGTTTACGACTGTTAAAATAAAATTCCATCGGAATATCATGACCTGTGAATTCTTTGCCTTTGTATTCCTCTCCTAGTATTCTAACATCTATACGGAAAGAAAGCAATATATCACGTAGTTCTTTTTCATTAGCATACGGAATAATTTGATCAATAAACTTACAGGCTTTTAACTGCGCCCAACGTTCAAACACGCCTTGCACAGGTTTATTTTTAGTATCTGCTCTATCAATAGTTGGATCAGTTTGCAAACCAACAATCAAATGATCGCATTGCTTTTTTGCTTCTTCAAGCATTAATATATGACCTGCATGAAACAAATCGAATGTTGAGCAAGTGAATCCCGTTCTCATTGCATTACTGGTCTTTGAAAAGTTTTAACTTGAGCTCTACTTGCTGAGATACTATCAACCATTCGATTGTAATCTTCATCGCTCATTGCGCTTTTATAAATGGTTAGTGCTTGCGCCATCATAATAGCCGCAACTTCCATTGCTCCGTGGTCTGCACACATGTCATCTGCAAACTGTAGGAAATTGTCATACAACTCTCGGAGTTTGTCATCGTTCATACAATCTCCTCTACAATTCCTAAAACTTCAGCAAGTGCTAGACATACACCTGCCATTACTAAATTTCCAGAAATTAATACCATTGCACCTACAATTCGAATACCGCTTTTAGCAAAGCTGATGTATTTGTGTTTTAGTGGATCTGGAATATGGTTTGTTTCATCTGACATAAGAGAATCTCCTTTATATGTTATTATAAAGGTGAGAACAGGACTAGTCAATAGTCCTGTTGCTCAATTATTGTTCAAATGATGGATTAGCGAATGTTGATGGATCAAATGTTGCGTGTGTTACTTGTGCGTGTTGCCCAAATATCATTTCATTTGGTTTGACATCGTTGACCATTAAGATAGCTTTTGTATCTGCCCTGCGTATAATAGTTTCAGAACCGTCTTCGTGTTCGATGGTAATACCACGTGACCAGCGACCATGCAACAAAATCCA
>Ga0209230_10000650_pt1 | contig 13564 bp, 12 predicted proteins | sample LakOntMetagenome_FD_187467 | JGI IMG/M metagenome (GOLD analysis project Ga0209230, IMG submission 187467) | Freshwater and sediment microbial communities from Lake Ontario - Sta 18 epilimnion Metagenome (SPAdes) (version 2) | ecosystem: Environmental > Aquatic > Freshwater > Lentic | place... | reverse complement strand
TTTGCGTGTGTGTGTTTACGTGTGTGTGTGTATGCGTGCGTGTGTGTGTGTGCGTGTGTGTGTGTGTGTGTGTGTGTGTGGAAAAGTCCAGCTATTGCTCTGTCTTCGTATGCGATGAATATAAAATGAAGCCTGTATGTCATGGATGCCCCAGTATCCTTGGCGGCAAGTCAGAACTTCAGATGTTGCTATGCGGAGACGTCAGACATCGGACCTTTTGTACCCGCGGATGTTATATCAAGTTTCGACAGAACAACCCTTTACTAACTAAAGCAATCCTTCCTCCCGGTAAATCTTAGTTGTGGAGGTGAGCCCCTGAGTCTAAAAAAAGAGGGCTTCCAGCTTTTCATTCCGATTCATACTAAGATCTTTACGCGCTTGGAAGCGATAGTGTTCGCGATGCTCTAGATAATATTCATCTTTTTTCGTGTATGTGTATGCAATGCGTCAACCCTCCACCCAGGCGTCCCCTCTGGGCAAAAATAAGAGATCATGCCCAAAGCTAAAACGCTACGTACTAGCCTGCGCAAAAACAAAAAGTTCCTGCTAGACGAAGATGGGGAAGATGTTCTAGCCAGCCTAGATGGGCAAAAGAACAATACCAATCATGCTTTGAACGATAATATGGAAAGCGCCGAATATGGAGAATTAGAATCTAATGTCAAGAGGCCACGTGTAACTGCCACGAAATCTAATGTCCGCACCATCTATAGTGGCTTGTTGGGTGGATATGTGGGATCCTCCTTTCAGAAGTGCTTCCTGTCTTCAGAGAAGGCTCTTCGTTGCAGATCCGTACCGTCATTCACCTTGCATGGTTACAGGCCTCTAATGTGTTTATCAGACGCAAGGCCTGCGTTGCTAGTCGACCGTCACGACACGTTGCCTCCGGAACCAGTGGTGGTGTTGATTCCAGGCAGTCTCTCCATGCTCAATCTGCCGACCTACAAGCAACTGCCGGACGCTTTGTACGATGAGTGGCGTGAGCTCCCACCGCCAGGCTCTGAACTTGAATCTTGCCCCGAATGGGTTCCTCGTACATATCTGCAAGGTAATAGGGGACAGATGGATGATCTGTTTGCGTTGATGGCGGCGCCCGATGTCACTCGTGGACGACTGTCGTGTGTTGTCATAACTGGTCCATCCGGCACAGGCAAGACACTTGGTGTGATCTCTGCTGCACATGCGGCAAAAAGGCACCTCATCGTGGTTACTGCGACGGAGCTGCCGCGGCCAGGCCCACACAACAGCGCACTGTTCCGCGCACTGGACGCGGCTCTGCTGCCAGCTCGCGGTGGCGCCGTGCTACTTCGCTTCGCGGAGGCACTGGAGGGGAGCTACGCTGCCGCTGTTGCAGCGTACCTTGTGTGCCGCGTGTTCGCGACTGTTCAAGGCCATAGGCTGCTTTTCGTGACGGCGCCGAACACCAACAACGATCTACTCCGTGCTCTCTTTGCGATTCGTTCACTCACCGATTCAGGCGCCGTCCGTCGCCTGTACCTTCATGCACCAACGCCTGAGGAGGCCATGCTAGTGGTACGACAACGGTCCCCCGCCGTGGAGCGGATCAGCGACGATGAAAAGACTCGCGCCAGGCGGCTGGCGCGCGAGTGCAATGGAGATATGCGAAAGTTGTCGAGGTGGCTTTCCGGATGCGACCTCGACTTCTCCGGCTTTTCGGTAGTGGGTACTGGCTTGGTCAACATGGACGCCAACCCATTCGTGCTCATACCGCGCATACTGGGCGGGGTAAGGGGGCAGATCACACCCGCCTTTACAAAGAGCACGCAAGGTACCCAGCGATGCAACGCCATTAGTATGCTAGCAGACGTGCTGGCTGCCCACGACACGAACGGGGCATTGGACGTGCTTCACGAGAACTGGCTACGCGTCATCCACCCTCAACATGTGTACAATCCTAAGAGTATGCATATGCGAGTACCTGCTCACTGGAATGGGGGCGCGGAAGATGATCTGGTGTTCATGGCCGACAATCTATGCGATGCAGATCTGCTGTCTGTGTGGAGGGAGGGTGCGGATAATGAGGAGGTCAGCGAGGAGCGATACCTGTCCGCTATGGTTGCTGTGCAGGCATGCAGCTGCTTATCGTGGAGCCACTTCAGAGTTGGTGCGGCCCACTCGCAGCGGTTAACTTTTCTGACCGCACAACTCGACAATCTCGAGCTCATCGCACAGCAGCGCATTGAGGCGCGCTTGGACATTGCGGCCCACTCGCAGCGGTTAACTCTCCTGCCCGCACAACTCGCTAATCTCGAGCGCTTCGTACAGCTCAATCATCACGAGCGCTTCGCACAGCAACGCATTTGTAAAAGCTTGGACATGCCCATCAGTGTCTCGGAATCAGATCTAGAGTCGCGACAAGTGACGAACTTAGCTATTTCGAAGTCCCGGGACCTCGCATGCAATCGCGTTATCAGCATGCGCGCACTCACCGCGGACCAGGTCCTTGACTGGCCGGTCTGCCAACGGGACTAACAAATCAAAGGCGGGGGTGGGAGGGGGAGGGGGTATAGGTGGGTGGGGGTTTGTGGCCAGGAACTCAAACATGCAATTTTATTTCATATTTGTAGAAATAAACAAGAAATCATTTCAACGTCCTTAACAATTTGCACAAAAATTTGCGCATGTCTACAGTAAACCCCCAAACATCAGCAGATTCTATGGCGTCTGACTCAAGCGGCTATCAGTGGGCTGTGTGGTGTCTTGGCGTTCTGCTCGCTTTTGGTCTTATTGCTATGATCATTGTAGCCTTGGTACTTTCAGTACAGAACCGTTACGATTGTGATAACAATCGTCGCCACGACATGATTGACACGTGTCAGCTTCGTGATGGTGCGGTAACTTTTCCGAAGCTCGACAGCATAGTCAGCACAGCCATACTCGCTGGTGGCAGCATGTCTAGTGTTCAGTGTGGTGTGATCCCGATGACCACTGATTCGATCCAGTACGATGGACCAGTCAGCACGGACGTGATACTGAAAGTGCCAGCCACAACAAACGACTACAACATCTTGAGCTTGACCGATTGTGTCTTGTACACGAGCAATCAGACCACTGAGGGCTTCAAATGCTCAGCAAGCCCGATCTATTCGAAAAATGTACCCTTTCTGAATGATAAAACTAAGTTGCGTGGAAGCGGCATGAGTCTTTCCGCCATAAAAGACTCAGTGACCTGGGCAACGCATGAGAATATTAACCCGGGTTCATCGAAACTGTCATTTTGGGGCGTACCCATCGACAGCGACATCAGTTTTCCATCAGAGGCGATTGGAGTTTCAGTATTTTTTGCGGACTTCACAGATAATACCACGGACATATTTGTGCACTATGGACCTAAAAATGAAGTACACGTCTACCCTAGTTACTCGTGCATCGTGCTCGCGCGAACAGCATGTTTAAATAATGACAATTGCTACTACGTTACGGGAAATTCACTTAATGACGCCGGCCCGATAACACGTACAATTAAAATCACAACCGCCGGAATCTTGAACTATGAAAACTACGATCAAAATGAACCGCTTGGTAGCCCGAACGGACGCTATTTAGACTTTTTTACAACCGAGAGTGGCTACACATTCCTCAAAATTAGCTCCAATGTCAGTAACTACAAGTCGGATTCTGATTCAACACCCGTAAGGGCGCAGCTAACGTCACTGGTGGTCAATATACCGGGTGCGGATTTGGATGGTGCGGATGACACAAATTTCTGTAATAATTCACTAAGCTACAATACGATTATCACTGGTGATCTGGCGACACCGACAGCACCATCCTACGTCACGACAGCTCGGTTGCCACAAAGCACAGACGAAAACGGAGACCAGGTCTTGATGTGTAGAATTGATGGAACATCCAGTTTGACTTTCAAGGTGCTACAACTGACAGCGGAAGATCCATATATTTCTGACGTCGAAAAAACCATTACTTACCAGCCTGCTACTTGTCACGACCCTGATTTTGAAAACATCGCCACTGCATGTTGCTTTGGTGATACCCCAGCAGCTGGTGGGACATTGAAACTCTACATCCTATGGAGCGCCCCCGTCTCGACTGCAGCAGGTCAAGTCGTACTCGTGCGGTACAGGTACGATCCACTACCAAACAAATTCTTTCGCGAAAACATCATGTTAAACGAGACCATGCGAATCACAACAGCGCCGCAGCAAATGGCGATCGAAGAAGTAGATGACCCATGGAATGCGCAGAAGAGGGGCGTACAAATTACATGCTACGATACTGGCCGTCTACAGATTGTAAGCCATGCTGGTGTCACGGGCCCGAATTTTATCACTCGTCCAACACCAAACATGCTACCATTTGCAGCAATCCCATTGTTCATACCTGAAGGAAGCACTACACCAAAAGCGTGTATATCCGACTTTATAACACACCTATCCAAGCAAAGCGGATCGCCTCTGGCTTACATGATTGGCTAATACTGCATGCATGAATAAATCTACCAAGTAAATTACAGAATATTTCAATTAATTTTCTCATCGTGGTATTGAATAGTGGAGCGTAACGTGTGTATGAGTGTGTGTATGCTGTTCACAGCCTTCAAATAAAAAAAAAAGAATTTTAGAAAAATAAAAGAATACATGTCAAGCACTCAGCGGAAACAGATTGAAGTTGATGGAAACAATATCGACGAGCTGGATGCCATTCTTCAAAATAGTTGCAAATTCGCCTCATTCGACCTCCACATTGACCTTCGCGAAGTTTCCATCTCGGAGCTTACTACACTTTGGCCTTTTGCTCTCCATATCATCAGCACGTACGCAAGCTATATGGATAAGGCGAATCATTCCTTGCATGTTATTGGACCACGACAGAGTATAATTTCTAGTGAAAAAATGCGAAATTATCTAACAGATCGAGTTAATTGCTCGGTTAGTTGTGAGCTTGCATGATTGATTTCACAGCATTTTTACTACAATATAAAAAGCCTTTGGGTGGCCAAGGACTCTTTTTCTTTCTCTAGATTGAACAAAGGTGGCAGGGCACGCGATCGGGCTAACGCGTCGCTAAGAAAAGACGTTTGGTTTCTTTAAAAAACTACACAGAACGAATCGTACATGCACAATCTTTTTTTTGGAGAGATACCTTCGACTGCACATTTACATCCAGATCAACCCAAGTAAAATTATGACAGGTGCGATTAATATCGCACACACAAGCATATAGATTGACCGTTTAAGCTTGCTTTCCGGAAAAATGTAGTGCATTAGCTGGCGAATGAGAGTGCTTAGAGAGTCCTGTAGTAGTAATATTGCGACCAGCGTTAGAGCCATGAAGGCTATGAACCTCGCCTCTTTTTTGCAATAGTCTATCAAACAATCTGGGCTATGCTTATTATCTTCTAAATGAGGATTTTCCGCCTGGATGCGCTGCAACAGCATAAACGCGACCATATTGTCTAAGAGTACAACGAGAAGCTGCTTTTATTTTAGATTTCCGCTGCTTTTGTTCGTAGCGCCGCTCGACTCTAAGGCTGCCTTCAGCAAACCTAGCAGTGGAAGAGCTTTATCGTACAAATCTGCCTTCTCCTCATATGCCTGTGGATTATCGCTATCTTCAGTGGATGGAGTACCCTCCGTCTTTTGCGAAAGACCAGACAATTTCTGAAGGTTGAGAAATAATTCAGAGGCGCCTGCTAATTTGCCGAGAGTGGCAGATGCTACACTTAACGGGGAAATATCTTGAGATTTTTTGAAACCTAGCGCTTCGTCTAGTTGCGCTTCTGTGGTGATTGTTAATGACGAAGATGGAGTAAAGTTCGCTCCTAAATTAACCGAGAAATCGTCCATACTATCATATTTGAGCGAGGAGATAGTCATGGTAGGCTCCTCACGCATAAACTTTTTGATTAGATCTAACAGCTTCTGTATCTTATCACCTTCCCCTTGGAAATGGATGCGTATGTAGCGCTCTGGGCGTGTTGCGTTGATGCCCTTGTCGCTGCTCCGCACAATCGAAGTTTGTTCGATGACCTCCACGAACGCTATACACGGAATGAATTTTTTCGTCGTCCAGTCCTTTTCGACAGTTCCGGGGATACGTCGAAGTACACACAGAAGAAGCCTCACAGCCTCAACCGGTTGCTCCGAAGACACAGGTAGTTTTCCTCTCGACGATGTTATGAACAATGTTGCTTGTTGAAGACTGTGATTGACAGTTACGAGCGATTTGCGAGAACCAGATTCCCTATTAATGGGGGACCCTATGGTTTCAGAGGAAAATACAATTTCAATTTTTTTTACTGGCTGCTGGCGCTCGGCTGCTATGTCTTGGCTACGTGAGTTACCCATAGATCGTTTTATTTTTTTTCTTCTTTCTTATATAATAAATTTAATATAGAAACAAAACAAACAAAACATTGTTTTATTATCAATATGGAGCTGCTTCGATCGCTTGCATCCGCTGAGACGCCAAACCAGCTGCGCCGTGTGGCACTACGTTCAAGTGGTTTTTTTTTATCGCCCTACTCTCTCGTTGACGCAAAGAGCGGTGAGTTGGTACCGCCCGACAAGCTACGCTCCGTCATCTCAATGTCATACAATTTTCATGGCGGACAGCCAAGCAAATTTTACGAGCTTAAGCAAGCATTGCTGTCAATGTTCTGGCAGCAGAAGCCTGATGCAAAATTGCTTTTGTTTCAACGGCACCATCGCACACGCCTCATCTTTCTCAATCAAAGGCGTGTTACACGCAGTTTCACACAGGGACGTGCGTCACTTCAAGCGCCCATCTTACTCGAAACTGAGTTGCAGAAAATCAGGGCACGCATGCTTGCGCGCGACGACACTCTGCGAATGGAAGGTGGCGTACTTGTACTGTTTGACGAAAGGGGGCACCCTCGCACGACAAAGGAAGATATTTCTGCCGCAAGATTTGCGGCGAAGAGTTCATTTTAATAAATAAAATTTATGCTGTTTCTTGGAATTTGTCTTTTTCGACTTTGTTTTCGGTGAACTTTTTACAGAAGACTTTTTTTCAGCTTTTGCTTCTGTGCGTTTTCCTTTCATGGCCTTAGCCTCCGGAAACTTTGATTCGGCTGAAACGCCGCCTTCTGCAAGGCTCACTTCAAGTAAATTTAACAGCTTCTTCATGGCGACCATGATGCTCCTTGGATCGTCAATCGCGGCCTGGATATCCTTTGGCTTGATACGTTTACGATCTTCTGCTTCTGTTTTTTCCCCGGCTGTGGTTACAAGCTCCTTTACGACGTACTCCAGCGCGGCCGCGGTATAGATGGCGGGTTGTGCCCCAACGCGTAATTTGCTATCAGCTTTGAGAAGCCGCTGTATTTTACCGACGGGGAATTCTAATCCTGAACGTTTAGATTTTGAAATACTGGTGCCAGGAGCGCGCTTTGGAGGAAGATTTCCAGATTTCTTTTTTGAAGATGACTTTTGAGAAGTGAGATCCTCGTCGTCCTTGATCGAATCCATATCGTCCATTTCTTGATAAGATTGCATTAAAGTTTTTTTTATTATCATATCATTTTCCTGATTTTGTCGTGGTACGAGTTCTAAATCATTATTAGCGCTTATGGTAGGCGAATTTTGTTTTTTCCATCTTTGTCATTTCCTGAACTGTTCAAGCTTCCGAAAAGCCCCATGTCCACACCAGAAACGCCGACCAGCCGGGTCATTTGATTGAGACAACGATAAAATTTCATTCCGTTTGGATTTACCGCCTGTAACATTTTGTTGAAGCTTTCTTGCAGTTTGATCGTCGATGTCGGGTCTTCTTTTAGCGCTTTATACCATACGAGTCGCTGTAAGTAGACTTGTAGAGTCCACCCCTTCAGAGGGTCCCACAAGCTTTTATCATGACTACAAAATCGCACGGCACGCGCAACAGCCTGGACAAGGTTTGCTTCAGAATCCTCCGTTCCGGCAATGTAAACCTTCTTCACATTAAACAGCGATATGCCCTCGCGATACCTTGAAGAGGAGCAAAAAATTAAAGCGAGTTTACCGTCAGCGTTTTCCTTTGAATTATAATAATCACGTAACTCTTTGCTCTTTCCTTCTCCAAGATCCCCTCTTGTGTGATTGATGTATGCTCGATATGGCGGAATGTCAGTTCTGAACGGTTTATCTTTAGGGTTAAGACATTCGAATTTGTTTTCGTCAAGAATGCCGTAAACCATATTAGTGGCAGCTTTTTCGCGACATGGATGTGCGATGTACAGGAATATTTTTGAATTGAATGGCATATCCACAGGAATACTTCTTCCTGTGGCGTATGCATTTGACCGTATCGAACTGTAACGTACTTGCTCCTTCCGTACACCGCTAATCATTTCATCCATCAAGTGGATCACATTTGGTGCGTACTTTTTTGCACGCTCAATCCAGGGAATCTTTGTGATCCCTTTAACTTCAGTTCTCGGGTTAATTGCCTGTTTTAGCGCACATTCGGTCTTTTTTTCAAATGGCGATTTGATTGAATTGTCAGCGCGCGATGACTTTTTGTCACTCTTTTTAGACTTCTGCTTCGTGGCCTTTGTAGAGGCATTCGCCTTTGTTCCAGCAGAAAGTTCTCTAATCTCGTTATCATCGTCGTCGCCGCCGTCTTCGTCTTCGATCGAAATAGCGGCCAAACAATTTGTCTTTTTGTAGCCAAGGCAGCAAAGAATATTATTCGTTTGCTTCTCTGAAAGCTCTTCGGTGACAACTGTCATTGGAAAGTCCGGCTGCGGAAAATGATTTCGATCACCGTACATACTAACGTAGCTGATTTTACCTGCAGCAAGAGTGTCCCACTTTTTCGCACCTTTTGCGTTTAGTGTGCCATCTTCATTCACGTAGTCGCGAAGAAAACGATAATTCGTTTCTACGCTGTTCAGTTCTTCTCCAAGCGCGTCAGGGTTAGCCAACAGCTCCGCAGCTGTAGGGTTTTCAAACATGAAGTCTATCCATGCGGACTTCCGATCGACTAGAAGGTTGAGGAGCCGTATAGGGTCTACTGGTGCTGACGCAACTGGCGTAGCTGTATGTAGAACTACTCGTGGCCATTTAGAAACAGGCCTGTCCTTACGATGTTTAAATAGTTCCATTAGAAGAAGCTTATAATTTGGCACTTCATTGCTTTTCAGTTCTTGCTGAGGTGTGATGAGACGATGCGCTTCATCGAACTGTAGCATTGCCCCTTCTAACGGAAAGTCAGCTGGGCCCCCCTTCTTTTTATGTGTCGGCCAATCTGCTGCTATGAGGTTGTTGAGTTTAGTGAGCGACCACACACCTTTGCCAGATAAGGAATGAATCCACGACACGCCCATATCTTTGAGCAAATCAAAGCCCCGCGTCTTCATCGATGGCGGCGCCTTCGATTTAGTACTCGATTTTTCCGCAGATTTAACCTTCTCAATTTTTACATTGGAATCTTTGGACAGATCGATACCGAATCCATTCACCAGATTGTTGATGTTAAGATCCGCGTAACAGCGAAACATCGCCTCGTGAATGTCATCAATTATGTTCTCCTTTGTGGCAACGGAAACACGGTGGCCGGCGCGCCCCCACGTACTCGCCAGAGTTGCGATAGCCCATGACTTTCCCGCACCGGCCGATGCAGCAACGAGCATACCGGGCACATTTTCCTGAAATGGATTGAAATAGTGGTAAAGAAAGCGTTGCCAATTATTGAGCTCTGTAAACTTTGTAATCGAACACTCGCTCCTCAGCGAGGTAGCTGCTGGCTGGCGAAAGAGCGCATATTCACGCGCTACTCTATTCTGTGCTGTCTGAACAGTGGAGAGGTCAGAAAGTGTAAGAACGAAAGGCGGCTTTAGCTGAAATATTTCGATCACTGGGGGCTGAGATATGTGTGCTAGAGATTTCGCAATTTCTGAGCCGGTCATATGTGTCGAGCTTTCTTTGTCTGGTGATGTTACTTTGGCGGCTTCTATTTTTAAATCGCCAGCGTTTGAAATGATCATTGATACTTCGGTAAGCTCGCTACGCATCTCCTGCTTAAGACTTTCCAACCGAGAGGACTGATTGTTCACATTTCTAGCTGAAATTTGTAGCTCTTGAATGGGCTCCGTAAAAGGCAGAAACATTTTTTTGACAAAGATTCGATGTCCGATGGAATGAATTGAGTTAAGAGTGTTTGAAATCGCAAGTATCATATTTTCAGGTTGTGTATCCTCTTGAAAACGGATGATCTGTAGCTCCTCGACCATATCTTCGAATTGCGCACTTGTCTGCTTTTCCTTTGCGATCGATTCGATATGCATGGTACGAGCGTCTATGCTAAGTTGTTTCTCCCGAATGGAGAGAGCGGGTAGATTCTTCGACAGTTCATTTTGCGTGCGAGAGAGTGCATCTTCTATTTCAACTTCAAGAGATCTTATCAATGCGCTGAGCTTTGCGCTATCTTCGAGAATAGGAACTCTCATCACATCCAACTCCTTAGAGTTTAGCGCTTCTCCGCTGTCTATAGCCTTTTTAAGAGCTTCTGCGCCAGTATACAAGCGCCGTATTTTCGATTTGATGAACTTGTGGTGCTGCTCGAGGTTTTCGAAATTGTCAATGTCAGCGGGATTTTTTGATTTTTTTGTGTTGACTGCGTCTACTATGGCTTGCCTTGTTGCCTTAAGCGTGTTGTATCTGACACCAGCGTCTAATTCATAAGTCAGAAGATGTTTCTTAAGCTGGTTCGCAGATGTACAAAGCCGACTGATTGGGCCTAGTTTAGCGTCGCTTTCTAGATTGCCGCAGCCCATTTCTGACGATTCTTGTGAATTTGCATGCATGGTGTTGATTTTATTGTTTATTGTAAAAAAAACTAAAAACTTTGTAAGTAGATGTTGTATGGGTGTGATGGAGAGGCGATTTAAGTTTCTAGCGAATGTATGTCCTGCAAACATATCGCACGCATTAATATTCACGTCCTCCTCTTATTCGTCCGCCTCTTCAGACTTCTTTTTTAGCATCATTCAATGCGAACACTTCTAGAAAAACTATTCATATTTATTTCATGTAGTTAGCTGCAATTTCGCTAAGCGAATCAACCTCAAATTCAATCGCCGGCATGGTACAGAACAGCCTCCTAGTCCTTCCTTTCGCAGGTGGCCGCGCCGCCTCCTCGGTCCACACGCCACCATCAATTGCGAGGTGCCTCTCGAATCTAGAAGCCATGTGATTGGACAAGCATTTGTCGATCGGAAGCTTCATTTCGGAGCGAACTAGATCGTAGCGTGCTCTCAAATATTCAATCCCTCGAATTGTTGCCTCACTCTGTGCGACACGCCAATCAGAACCAACTGCAGAACCGAAGCCTTCGAGATTCCCTTCCGGCGATAATACAACAACTTGTGCTAGATGCATTCCCGTCACACCGAGTGACGTAACTGTGTGTATGATTTGCAGGTTCTTTGGTGCAAGCGCTCGCAGAATGCGCTTGAAGTGGCGTGGTGGTGGCAACAAATCTGGCGAAATCCTCATGGCGCTTGCATTCATCTTATGTATGTTGCTTTTTGTCTTTACTCTCTTTTATTTATGTATTTATTGTGCTTTTTGTGTGCTTTTTTTACAGTGCAGCAACTGTAACAAATGGCATGCGTTGGCCGCGCGAAATTGAGCGCACAGGACCCAAGATTCTTTCGATGAGACCAAGAGCAAGAGCACTAGCAGCGGTCAACATTCCTTCATTATTCATTTCATGTAGAATATGCTCCGCGGACATGGATGAGAGCTGTTCGTAAATAGCCTGGTAAGCATGTGAAATCATTTCTGCGTTCGATATATCAACCCGCGCTTCATTGCAGGATCCGCTAAAAGCGGTGCGGATGTTATGCAGCATCATGAACGAGTGTGATTGCGCGCAGCGCTCTGTGCAACCAAGTAATATCATTGTGGCTGCGGAAGAGCAAGCGCCACAGATTATGCCACGTATGGGCACGCTACAGCGCTGTAGCGCATCGTACGCGGCCAATCCGGATATAGCATCTCCGCCATTAGATGAGATGAGCAGCTCCACACAACCATCTTTGAATCTGGTTGTATCAGAGCTACGTCCAATGAGGATCATCTCCGCGGCTTCTTCTACCAACACCAGCATCCTAGCTGTTGTCGCAGGTGTCACCTCGCTAAAAAATGTTACACGGGCACCTGATCGAAAAATCGTCGATTTGTTCGATGACATATCTCGCCACATTTTCCGTGGTTCCTCAAGAACCTGCAGAGCAAACTCCGATTCAGAATCAGATGCGGAGTCTATATCTGTCGCGAGAAATTTGCGCTTCTTGCGACTGTCCCTGGCGAACTTCGTAAGATTTCTCTTCATTTCTTTTATTATTCATTTCCTACCGAATTACTCGTACCAACTCATCGAGATCGGCCGGTCATGTGTCGTAGGCTTGCGTGCAGTCTTTGACTCTGATTTGAATCGTGCGTTGCTGCCATCCCAGTTATGGTATCTTCGTTTTGCATGTCTCGCCGGTACGCAAGGAACGCTTCTCTTTTATGTTCCGTAACATCTTTTCTGCTACATCCAATTTGTGTAATAATTCACCATTTTTCATATCAAGGTCGGCAGCTTTTTTGGCAGCCATTTTTTTCTGTTTACTCGCAGCCTTTTTCCTCTGTTTACGAAGACGATTTTTCTCCGCACTGGTCAGACCAAGAGCAGTTAAAACTGAAGGAAAGTCATCGTTCGAGTTATGCATGATGTCTTTTTATTATTTATGCAATTTGTTTAATCTTCATCTTCATCGTCATTTTCATCGTCGCACGAAGACGAAATGTCACCTTCGTCGGAGGCTACATCGTCCGCGTCGTATCCCGCTGGCGGCGAGTAGTCTTTATCCAGCTCATCTAAGCACTCTTCTCGACTGTCTGGACAGTCCACTGCCGCAGCTATATTTGCTACGGAGATTGGTAAAATCGACCGTAGAAGCCACACACGCCTTGATTGGGCTCCGGCGATATGGTAGTCATCGTCGCCACTGCTCTCCGCTAACGACTCGCCATCTAAATTATCACTGATGTCGTCATCCTCTTCTTCCTCTTCTGTAGCGGATTCGCCGACGTCAACGAGCAGGCGGTCATCGTCTGGTGTTGGTACCATCATATAAAAAATCGGTTTACGTGAGATTCTACGGCTTCCAGGCGGTAGAATGTTCACAATGTGAACATTTGAGTCTATTTCCGAATTGTCAGACTCCTCCTCATCGTCTGGCGCGACGAACTCCAGGTCTTCTTCGTCGCCAACATACGTTTCCGTCCTTATCGGTGCAAGCAGTACCTCATCCTCTGCATCGTCTTCGTCTTCTTCTTCGTCATCTTCGTCATCCGATATGTTACATTGCGCTCTGTGGGGAGCCATCTGAAGTTTTGTGCGGTTCGATTTCGGTTGGCAAGCTGGCGTAATCCTGGTAGAATTAGATTCTATGCGGCGCATGAGTATTTCGTTAAGATGAAATGCTACAGCGGGGTTCGTCGCAAGATACTCCATCTTTTCGTTCGCGATGCAACACAAACGATTTCAAACGCTTTTGTATTTTTATTTGTGTTTCGCTGCGGGGAGG
>Ga0209230_10000648_pt1 | contig 13571 bp, 16 predicted proteins | sample LakOntMetagenome_FD_187467 | JGI IMG/M metagenome (GOLD analysis project Ga0209230, IMG submission 187467) | Freshwater and sediment microbial communities from Lake Ontario - Sta 18 epilimnion Metagenome (SPAdes) (version 2) | ecosystem: Environmental > Aquatic > Freshwater > Lentic | place... | reverse complement strand
CGGGCAATTTATTGACTCGCGTTACGCCGACCTTGTGATCGACGCTGCCTATGGAATTGGTTTTCACGGTTCGTGGACTCCGCCATTTGTTTTCGATGTTCCAGTTCTTGCCGTAGACATTCCAAGTGGCGTTAATGCCCTTGATGGTTCTGTGAACTCCAGTGTGTTGGTCGCAAACCGCACCGTCACTTTTGGCGCACCAAAGACAGGCATGCTTCTTGGCGATGGCCCATCTTTTTGTGGAGAGATCGACATTGTTGATGTAGGCATCGACCCTCTTGATGATGACACTGCGTTTCTCATTGAAGCAACAGATGTTGCAGCTTGGCTGCCGCCACGAGATCGTGTTTCTCATAAATGGAACAGTGCCGTGCGAGTGATTGCTGGCAGTGCAGGTATGGGTGGCGCAGCGTCACTTGTGAGCATGGCTGCAATGCGCGCCGGAGCAGGAATGGTGCATTTGTCGTGGCGTGCTGGTGACGCATCATTCAATGTTCCCACTGAAGTAGTTGGCAAGGTTCTGCCCGAGGAAAACTGGGCAGCATTCATTGGGCAAGATGTGCAACGGTTCCAATCATTAGTCATCGGGCCCGGTCTCGGACGCGGCGATGACGTTGGAGCTCAAGTTCGTTCTGTGTTGGCATGCGCCATTTCGATGGTTATCGATGGTGATGGTTTGAGCGCAGCCGTAGACCCCACGGGAAAACTAGACACACTCACTGCACGCACAGCACCAACAGTGTTGACACCTCACGACGGAGAGTTCGCAGTTCTTGGAGGTGACGCTGGCAGCCCTGATCGCATTGGCGCTACGAAAGCTTTGGCCGCTCGAACGGGATGCACCATTGTGCGCAAAGGACCAACCACCATTATTTGTTCTCCCGATGGACAGGTGTATCTCGTTGCGTCTGGTGATGAGCGTCTTGCCACTGCCGGTACAGGTGATGTTTTGGCAGGAATTATTGGTGCATTCTTGGCCCGTGGATTAGCAGCGCCAGAAGCAGCAGCAGCGGGAGCGTTTATTCATGGCATGGCTGGTTCGTCATTACCAACGGAAGGTGCCATTGCACGTGATGTTGTTGCGTTGATTTCTGATGTACTGAGTGAGGTGATGTCTGGTGTCTGCTGATTTCTCTTCGCGTTGGGCGTGGGCAGAAGTGCACACTGGGCTTATTCAGCACAACGTTGCGATTGTGGCCGAGCGTGTTGCGCCCGCCAAGGTGTGGGCCGTGGTGAAAGCCAATGCATATGGGCACGGTGCGATTCCTGTTGCTAATGCTGCATTGAATGCAGGAGCCGAAGGTCTATGTGTGGCACTCATGGACGAAGGTGTTGCTTTGCGACGCGCTGGTGTCACTGCACCAATTTTGGTGTTGAGCGAACAGCCGGCAGAACTTTCCGAATTGCTAGTGGGGTACGAACTCACAGCCACCGTTACCACGACGCGCGGTGTTGCTGTATTAGCTAACGCTGCGTCTGCTTCAGGCAAGGTTGCGCGCGTACATGTCAAGGTCGACACGGGTATGCATCGCGTCGGTGTTGCACCACGCGAGACACTCTCGCTGATTCGTTTTATGCAGTCTTTTGACTCGGTCTTGCTAGAAGGTGTGTACACACACTTCGCTGTAGCTGATTCCCCTGAGCATCCAGCAAATATTGAGCAATTGAGATTGTTTAATGAGGTTCTTACAGAACTTGCTGCGCACAGTATTGAACCTCCACTCGTCCATGCGGCAAATAGTGCTGCAGCGTTGGCCAATCCGGACTCACGTTTTTCTATGGTGCGTCTTGGTATTGCGATGTATGGATTGCTTCCAGGTGACGGGGTAAAAGAACTATGTCGTGGGTTAATTCCTGCACTTGCACTGAAGAGCCGTGTGTCTGCTGTTCGTTGGATTGAAGCAGGAGAAGCAGTGTCATATGGGCTGCGTCGCCCAGTTGATGCCGCAACGTTGATAGCCACAGTTCCTTTGGGATATGCCGACGGTGTGCCGCGAGCATTGGGTGAAACAACAGTTGGCGTTTTATTGAATGGCGTGCCACGTCAGTTTGCAGGAACCATCACTATGGACCAGCTCATGATTGATTGTGGAACAGATTCTTCTGTCATGGTGGGCGATGAAGTGGTATTGATTGGTCGTCAAGGTGAGCACGTTGTAACCGCAGACGAATGGGCGAGCGCAACTGGCACCATTGGTTATGAGATTGTGTGCGGCATTAGTTCACGAATTGGTCGGCGATACCAATGATTGATTGTCTTTCTCGCGGGGTTGACGACACGCATCTCATTGCTGCTGCAATTGCGCGTCTAGTACGACCACGAGACATGGTCGTGTTGTCTGGCGACATGGGTGCAGGAAAGACTGCATTCACCATTGGTTTTGCCAACGCACTTGGTGTTGATTCTGAAGAGTATGTCTCTTCGCCTACTTTCAATTTGGTGCAGAGTTACACCTCTGGTCGTATTCCAATTCAGCACGCAGATTTGTATCGCTTGTCTAGTCGAGCAGAAGTAGAAGATCTCGGGCTTCGTGAATTAGCCGATATGGGTTCTGTTGTGGTGGTGGAATGGGGCGATGTGGCCACTGATGTTCTCGGTGATGCGCTCACTGTGCACCTTGCGCACAATGACGACGCTGACGATGAACGTGACATCACCATTTCGGTGTCGGGCCACGGATGGGATTCACGCTGGGATCAACTGGCCACTGCAGTTCGCACATGGAGTGTGAACTAATGATTCTTGGTATTGAAACATCGGTCGAGCACGTGGGTGTAGCGCTTGGCGATTATCGCGGCGTACGTGCGCATTCAATGTTGGCGAGCGATCGCCGACATGCAGAGTCGCTGACCCCAATGATTCAGTTTGTGATGCAGCAAGCCGAAGCAGAGATGTCTGACCTTTCTGCAGTTGCCGTAGATGTTGGCCCAGGGCTCTTCACGGGAATGCGGGTTGGCATTGCCGCTGCGCAATCAATTGCGTGGGCACTCGAGTTGCCAATGATTCCGGTGTGCAGTCTTGATGTAGTTGCAATGAACGCACATTGGTCTGAGTCGGTAGTGGCTGCTTCATTAGACGCTCGACGTGGCGAGGTGTACTGGGCGTTGTACCGCATGCGCGCAATTGGTACAGAACCACAACGCATCACCGAGCCTGTTGTGTCGTCTCCAGAAGATCTTGCAGTACATCTCGCAGACCGTGGTGAAGAAATTGTGTGTGTTGGTAGCGGCTTTGATCGCCACCTAGAAGTCTTCCAAGCATTGCAGTGGGCGCAATTCCTGGGGGCATCTGGTTCGTACCCGTTAGCAACTCATTTAGTCACGCTCGCTGGTCAACGACTTGCTGCAGACGACACCGTTTTGCCTGGCGCTGTTGAACCAATGTATCTACGCGCGCCAGATGCAGAGATCAATTGGCAAACTCGTGGGGCAGCATCATGAGTTTCCTCCGTGAACGCGCGACCGATGCATTGACGACTGAAATCATGCGCCGTCGCCATCTGCGTCGGATTCTTGACATTGAAGAACAGCTGTATCCAAAGCCATGGACACATCGCACATTTGTGACCGAACTATCAGAGATGCGCACGGGTTCGCGGTATTACCTTGTGGCATATGTTGGCGATGTGTTGGTGGGGTATGGCGGCATGTGGTTTAGCGGCGACGACGCACACATCACAAATATCGCAGTTGATCCAGCATGGCAGGGTCGTGGCGTTGCAACAGAAATGATGATCGACCTATCCATCTTGGCTCACGATCGTGGATGCACTGCGATGACTCTTGAAGTACGCCATACAAATGTTGCTGCGCAGTCGTTGTACAGGCGTTTTGGTTTTGTGCCAGCTGGTATTCGTAAGAAGTATTACGAAAACAAAGACGATGCCATCATTATGTGGGCTCATGGTGTTGACACCAGTGAATTTATGGAACGTGTACGACTCATTGAAGCGAGACGACCATGAGCAATTTTGTTGTGAACGAGTCAACAGTCATTCTCGCGTTGGAAACTAGCTGCGACGAAACTGCCGCATCTGTGGTGATGGGTGGCAATGATGTTTTGTCGTCCATCGTTTCTAGCCAGATAGAAATTCATGCTCGCTTTGGTGGAGTAGTTCCAGAAGTTGCTAGCCGTGCTCATATGGAAGCACTGATTCCGGTGATGCAATCTGCGATTACTGAAGCAGGAATTCTCCCTTCACGTATCGACGCAGTCGCTGCAACTGCAGGGCCAGGCTTGATTGGTGCGTTACTTGTTGGTGTATCTGCGGCAAAGTCTTTGGCTTTGGTGTGGGATAAGCCGTTTATCGGTGTGAATCACCTCGAAGCGCATTTATACGCTGGGCTTCTTGATGATCCAACGCTTCAATTTCCACTAGTAGTTCTTCTTGTCTCTGGTGGACACACAATGATTATTGAAATGCGTGGTCATGGCGACTACACAGTGCTCGGCCGAACCATTGATGATGCAGCAGGTGAGGCTTACGACAAAGTGGCTCGATACTTAGATCTCGGGTATCCGGGTGGGCCAGTGATTGACCGTATTGCGTCGCAAGGTAATGCTGAGGCAATCGATTTCCCACGAGCCATGGAACACGACGGATTAAATGTTTCCTTCAGTGGACTCAAAACCTCAGTCATCAACTATGTGAAAAAGAATCCCGATGTCGCAAACGTTGACGTTGCGGCATCATTCCAGGCCGCAGTGGTCGATGTGCTGTGTACGAAAACTATTCGTGCCGCTCAACAGATTGGCGCAAAAGGAATTGTGTTGGGTGGAGGCGTTTCTGCGAACTCACTTCTTCGCGCGCAGATGAGCGAACGGGGAGCAGCAGCCGGTTTCAAGGTGGCTCTGCCTAGTCGGGCCATGTGCACAGACAACGCAGCGATGATTGCAGCAGCAGCGTGGCATCGTTTAGGTGCGGACGGCCCTAGCTCCTTGGCATGTGGTGCGTATCCAAACCTGAAACTCGACGCGGTTCCGCGATGACACGGCATCCACTTGTCTTGCGTGGTCGCGAGTTTCCCATCCCTGTAGTACTCGCACCTATGGCTGGCGTTACAAACATTCCCTTTCGTGCGCAGTGTCGCTCTTTTGGTCCTGGCCTTATTTACGTAAGCGAAATGGTGATGGCTGCTGCATTGGTGCACGGCAATGAGAAGACAAAGAAGATGGTGGCGTTTGCGCCGAATGAAGATTTTCGTAGTCTGCAGATTTATGGCAGCGACCCTGAGTTTGTCGGCCGAGCAGTTCGCGCCTTGTGTGAACAAGACATTGCAGATCACATAGATATGAACTTTGGCTGTCCCGCCACAAAGGTGACACGCAAAGGTGGCGGTGCGGCAGTTCCAGTGAAACGAAACTTAACTCGCGCAATTATGGATGCTGCGGTGGCAGCGGCAGCACCGTTTGGCGTGCCCATTACGTGCAAATTTCGCATTGGTATCAACGACGACATCACCACATTCCTCGACACCGGAAAAGCCGCTGAAGACGCAGGAATCGCCATGATTGCGTTGCATGCGCGCACCGCAGAACAGCACTATGCCGGTCATGCTCATTGGGAAAAGATTGCTGAACTGAAACAAGCTGTGACAAGCATTCCTGTTCTTGGTAACGGAGACATCTGGGAAGCACAAGATGCTGTTGACATGATGAACCAAACCGGATGCGACGGTGTTGTGGTGGGGCGTGGATGTCTTGGTAAGCCGTGGTTGTTTCGCGACTTGGTGAATGCATTTCGCGGCGAAGAAGTGCAAGCATCGCCAGATCTCGGGTTTGTTCTTGGTGTGATGTTGGAACACGCTCAAGGGTTGATGCAGATCATGGGTCCTGAGTTCGGCATTCGCAACTTCCGTAAACATTGCGGCTGGTATCTCACGGGGTATCCAGTTGGTTCAGAAGTGCGCCGTTCTTTTTCCACGGCTGCCACATTTGCAGACCTTGAACGGGTGGCGGCGGGGCTTGATCACTCAATGCGATTGGTTGAAGGTGGGGAACGCTTCGCTCGCGGTCATACCAACGGACCAATCAAAGTGGTGTTGCCAGAAGGCTATTTAGAAAACCGCGATGATCTCACTGTGCCGGATGATGGACATGAGATGGCGCTTAGTGGTGGCTAAATCAGTTTCGATAGCGCAACTGCCACGGCAACTGTCACAGCGTTCATAGCGATCATGGTCGTAATGAACCATTTCGTTTGCTCGTGAAGTCTTTTTTCTAGCGTTGTTTCAAAACTCAACTGAAGAGCTTGTATGTCGGCCTTGAACTCGTTACGCAGATTAAGCATGTCGGCCTTGAGTTCATCGCGTAGGTGTTGCAAGTCAGTTTTGGTAGCGACACGCAGATTATGAATCTCGGCTTTGAGTTCATCGCGTAGGTGTTGCAAGTCAGTTTTTGTTGCAACGTCGGCCCAGCCGACAGGAGGAAGTAGTTCCATAAGAGTGTCTGCTGCCTCCTCGCTCAGAATCTGACCTATCGCGGTCCGTAATTGAAATCTAGACGCTTCTGTAATGCTCATGTCAAGGATGTGTGCTGGCGTCGTAGAGTTCAGGAATGGCCACTGACCCCACGATCGTGCTTGCATCGCGTTCTCCGCGCCGTATTGAGCTGTTGCACCGCCTCGTCTCTGACTTCATCGTGATGCCGGCCGATCTTGATGAAACTCCCCATCCGCAGGAAGACCCGGTTGCATACGTGCAACGTCTCGCCCTACAAAAAGCACGAGCCGTATATATGGCATGCGAAGCAATGTCCGTCGTGGTTGGTGCAGATACGACTGTTGATCTGAATGGAGACATTCTCGGTCAACCAATAGATGACAACGACGCCCGACGGATGCTGCAGCTTCTTAGCGGCACCACTCATCGGGTGCACACCGGCGTGGCTGTGGTGAGCAGTCATGGGGAACACGTTGAGGTCGTCAGTTCAGACGTGACCTTCATGCCCATCTCACCCCAGATGCTGGACTGGTATATCGGCACGGGTGAATCGGCCGGAAAGGCGGGTTCATATGCCATTCAGGGCCATGGCAGTGCCTTGGTGACCTCGTCCACCGGCTCCATGTCCAATATCGTGGGCCTTCCCCTGGCCGAAACTGCCACATTGCTGGCCTCCGCCGGGGTAGAAGTAGCCCCATCTGCCCACGAGATATAGCCCCACGGTTGCCGTTCCTGGCCTGAAGTCCGTATCATTAGCAGTCGCACTCCTAGAGTGCTAACCCCGAGTTGGGTCCCCCTGCTCGGGTCAATATCTGCTCACAGCCGAATTCTCGGAGGAACATCATGAATCTGAAGCCACTCGATGACCGCATCGTTGTCAAGCCCAGCGAAGCGGAGCAGACCACAGCATCTGGTCTCGTCATCCCTGACACTGCAAAAGAAAAGCCACAGCAAGGCACCGTTCTTGCTGTCGGTCCTGGTCGCTGGAGCGACGACGAAGGCAAGCACTTCGCACTAGATGTAAAAGTTGGAGACATTGTTCTCTACAGCAAGTACGGCGGCACTGAAGTGTCACATGGCGGAGACGATCTTTTGATTCTCACCAGCCGTGACGTTCTTGCGATTGTTGGGAAGTAGTCCTCAACATGGCAAAGCAATTGAAATTTCACGACGAAGCTCGTCGTGCACTTGAAGCGGGTGTCAACAAGTTGGCCGACGCTGTCAAAGTGACACTCGGACCTAAAGGTCGCAACGTTGTGCTCGACAAGAAGTTTGGCGCACCAACAATCACCAACGACGGTGTCTCCATTGCAAAGGAAGTCGAACTCGACGATCCATTTGAAAACATGGGTGCACAGTTGGTGAAAGAAGTTGCCACAAAGACAAACGATGTTGCCGGTGACGGAACAACAACAGCAACTGTTCTTGCTCAGGCAATGGTGCAGCACGGCATGCGTAACGTAGCCGCTGGTGCAAACCCAATGGGCCTCAAGCGCGGCATGGAAAAAGCAGTCGCAGCGGCTGTTGAGTCCATCAAGAGCCAGTCAAAAGTTGTTGACGACAAGAGTGATATCTCCAGCGTCGCAACCATTTCTGCAGCCGATGCCACCATTGGTGGCGTTATCGCTGACGCAATCGACAAAGTCGGTAAAGACGGCGTAGTAACAGTTGAAGAAAGCAACACTTTCGGAATTGAACTTGAGTTCACCGAGGGTATGCAGTTCGACAAGGGCTACCTTTCTCCCTACTTCGTGACCGACCAAGATCGTCAAGAGGCCATCATCGATGAGCCATACATCTTGTTCTATTCATCAAAGATTTCTTCTGTTCAGTCTTTGTTGCCAGCACTCGAAGCAGTTATGAAAACTGGTCGCGCGTTGCTCATCATTGCTGAAGATGTTGAAGGCGAAGCATTGGCAACACTTGTTGTCAACAAGATTCGCGGAACATTCAACTCCACAGCTGTAAAGGCTCCTGGATTTGGTGATCGTCGCAAGGCAATGTTGCAAGACATGGCTGTTCTTACTGGTGGCCAAGTCATCAGTGAAGAAATTGGTTTGAAGTTGGAGAACGTAACACTCGATCTTTTGGGTCGTGCAAAACGTGTCATCATCACCAAAGACGCAACAACCATTGTTGATGGAGCTGGCGAGAAGGCAGAAGTTGTCGGACGCATTAGTCAGATCAAGACAGAGATCGACAACACCGATTCCGATTGGGATCGCGAGAAACTCCAAGAGCGTCTCGCCAAGCTTGCTGGCGGCGTTGCTGTCATCAAAGTGGGTGCTGCTACCGAAGTTGAACTGAAGGAAAAGAAGCACCGTATTGAAGACGCAGTGTCTGCAACACGTGCCGCTATCGAAGAAGGTGTAGTTGCCGGTGGTGGTACCGCACTCCTTCGTAGCCGTCCTGCTGTACTCAAAGTTGTTGAAAGCCTCACGGGCGACGAAGCAACTGGTGCTCGCACTGTGTATGAAGCATTGGTCGCCCCGGCCAAAGCCATCGCAGACAATGCCGGCATGGAAGGTTCAGTCGTTGTTCAACGAGTCGAATCAGAAAAAGGTTCTATTGGCCTCAATGCTGCAACCGGCGAATATGTCGACCTTGTAGCTGCGGGCATCATCGACCCTGCAAAAGTGACACGTGCTGCATTGCAAAATGCCGCATCCATCGCCGCGCTCGTCATGACCACAGAATGTCTCGTCGCCGATAAGCCAGACAAGAACGCTGCTGCCATGGGCGGCGGCGGAATGCCTGGCGGCATGGGGATGATGTAGTCCCAATTTGGGAATAAACACATCCTTGGGTCGGTTGTACCCAGAGCCTCCCGTTGATGGCCCGGACCGAATGGTCCGGGCCATCAATCTTTCTACGCCTACGGTGTAGGCATGCAGAAACGTTGGACCGGAGTGTGGGTCTTTCAATTACTTGAATACGCAGTCGCTCTAACGCTGGCCTCGTATGCAACTCGCGCTGTAGAACCGATTGTGCCGGCCCTGGTTGCTGGCGCAGTGTTGCTTAATGCAGCTCTGTTCGATGGGCCATTGTCGGCGTTTCGTGTCTTCAACACAGCAACACATCGTGCCCTTGGCATCTTTCTTGGTCTAGGCACCATCGTTATTGCATTTCTTGGAAGCCTGGACATGACGAATCGCGCAACACTTATCTTGACTGGGGTGGCAGAGGTGTTCATCTCGGTACGCTTTGGGTATGGCATTCGAACGACCCGCAGCAGATCTGAATAAGTTGATTGCAGCTTGGGAATTATGGGAAAAAGGTGAAGAGATGCCAGGTCGCATTCTCGCCAATCTCAAAACTGCTGGCATGGCAGAAGTGCTTGCACAGTTGAAGGCGTCTGGGTGGACGCCAACTGAATCGTGACCCATCGCCGCGGTGGTGCTCAGCACATTCCGCGTCCAGATGATTGGCGTCTTGGTGACGTACCACAATGGGAATCGTTTGATCTTTCCGTTCTCCACGACATTGATGAAATAGAACGTCGCCTCGTGGTGCACGCGAACGAAACCGTGCAGCCGAATGAAGAACTCAATCAAGAGTGGGTAGCCGATGCGCGTGCAGCTGCTGTTCTTGTTCCGTTGATGCTGGTGAACAATGTTCCATCTGTTTTGCTCACTCGTCGGGCAGCTCATTTACGAAGCCACGCCGGCGAAGTGTCTTTCCCAGGTGGGCGTATGGAAGAAGGCGAACTTCCTCACCACACCGCAATCCGTGAGGCATACGAAGAGGTTGCTCTTCCTATTCAGATGGTCAATGTGTTGGGCACAATGCAGCCAATCACAACGTTCGTCAGCAACAGCCACATCACGCCAGTGTTGGCACGCATTGACGGTGAACCGTTTCTTGAAGGCGATGTTGGTGAGGTGGCACGCGTGTTCACGGTTCCACTTATTGAATTGACACGATCAGATACATACAGAAGTGAATGGTGGTCAACACCTCGAGGCGACATCAACCTTCACTTTTTTGAGTTAGACGATGAAACAATCTGGGGTGCTACTGGTCGCCTGTTGTATCAGTTACTCACTGTGGTGACGGCAAAGAACTAAGGGCCTGCATAAGTTCGCACGAACCGAAAGAAGGTTTGTGCCCACAAGGTGCATGATGCCCGCACTACTCGCGGTCGACGAGCACAGTCTGCTCGCATGTCTTTCAGAAATACTGCATCCACCCGTGCTCGCAGTGCAGAAGTCCATTTCGTTCCATTGTCGAGACGTGAATAGTTGCGATATCCAAAGTCGTGACGACGACATGCATTACGAAAATCAAAAGTCCTTCCTGTACTTTCAATGATCGGTGCTGAACAGCCGTCTGAACTCCAGTCGAGGCGTGCGTCATGTGTAGGGGAATCAGCAGTACTGATGAACGTTGCAAGCGGTGTACGAAAGACGTATGTGTCGATTTGGGCCCGTGGCGATGGCGGGGAGAAGAAGGCCACCGATAATCCCGCAGTGGCAACGAGTGAACACATGAAAGCCATGCGAACCTCCTTCGCATACTTGTGTGCGAAGGACTATGTCAGTGGGAACTATTTAGCCACGAAGTTTTTTGATGAGAAGTGCCATCTCCACGGCACCCATTGCAGCTTCGTCACCTTTGTTATCGATTCCTGGGCCACTGCGATCGATTGCTTGTTGTTCGGTGTTCAAAGTCAACACTCCAAACATCACTGGTACGCCAGTGGACATTTGGGCATCAAGGATTCCTTGAGTAGCGGCTTCACAGACATACTCAAAATGAGGCGTATCGCCACGAATAACGGTGCCCAAACAAATGATTGCATCTACTGTTCCGCTTTGTGCCAAAACTTTGGCGGCAAGAGGCACTTCGAATGCGCCAGGCACCCAATGCTCAACGATGTCGTTGTCGCGCACTCCACAACGCTCTAGCCCGCGTAGTGCACCGTCGCGCAAGTTGGTGACGATGTGGTCGTTAAACCTTGCTGAGACAATTCCGATGCGTAATCCTTCGCCATGTAGTTCAGGAACTGCGCCGCTAGATCCGGCTCGTGTCATTTTCCTTCTCCTTTGCCATCGTGCATATCAATGTGGTGTCCCATGCGTTCGCGCTTTGTGCGCAAATACGCTTCGTTTTCTGGTGTGGGCACAGTGTTGAGCGCAACACGTTCAACTACAGACAAACCGTAACCACCGAGCCCACCATATTTGGCAGGGTTGTTAGTCATGAGGCGTAACTGACGCACGCCGAGGTCGGCCAGTATCTGTGCGCCAATTCCGTATTCGCGACTATCGACGGGAAGACCAAGTTCAGTGTTGGCGTCGACCGTGTCGAAGCCTTCATCTTGCAATGAGTAGGCCCGAATTTTGTGGCCGATGCCAATGCCGCGGCCTTCGTGTCCGCGGAGATACACAATGACTCCTGCGCCGGCTTCGTCCACCATTTGCATGGCCGTTGCTAACTGTGGTCCACAATCACAACGACGTGATCCGAAAACGTCTCCGGTGAGGCACTCGCTATGTACACGCACGAGGATTGGCGCGTCACCTGTGACGTCACCCTTCACAAATGCAAGATGTTCGATGTTGTCGATTGTGCTCTTGTAAGCGACACATGTAAAGGAACCAAACTCCGTGGGAACTGTTGCCTCGCCCATACGTTCAACAAGACGTTCGTTGTGGCGTCGATATTCAATGAGTTGTGCAATGGATGACAACAACAAGTTGTGTTCAGCACAGAATTTTCGCAGATCGGGAAGGCGCATCATGGTGCCGTCATCATTTTGAATTTCACAAATGATGGCGGCTGGTTCGCAACCTGCCAAACGTGCCAAGTCAACGCCGGCTTCGGTATGACCTGCGCGCTTCAGCACTCCACCATTACGCGCACGCAAGGGGAATATATGACCAGGGCGTGCAAATGATTGGAATGACAAACTGGGGTCTGCGAGTGCACGCAATGTGGCTGCGCGGTCCGCTGCACTAATACCAGTAGTTGTTCCTTCAATTAGGTCAACCGTGTCGGTGAATGCGGTGCGCTGACTCTCGGTGTTTTGTTCCACCATGAGAGGCAAGCGCAATTCATCACAACGTTCATCAGTCAGCGGTGCACACACAACACCAGTGGAGTAGCGCACAATAAATGCAAGCTTTTCAGCGGTGGCAAACTCGGCTGCCATGATGAAGTCGCCTTCGTTCTCACGGTCTTCGTCGTCCACCATGACGACAATTTCGCCGCGAGCCATTGCTGCGATGACATCTTCAATAGGTGCAAGTGGGGAGTCGCTCATGATGCTTCTACTTTCTTTCGTATGGGTTCCATAACGATCTCTAGGTCTGCGCCAAGCGCAGTGGCCGATACCAGATGGCAATCGGTGAGGGGCAGTGGTTCATCTCCGGCAAATACTCCGGGTGCATCATCGCTTCCACTCACGAAGGGAGCAATGTGGAAGACATAACGATTGATGAGGTGTTGTTCGTGGAAGGCAGTCGCAATTGTTGCTCCGCCTTCCACCATCAACTGAATCACACCTTCGCTGCCAAGCGAATCAAGAAGGTCGTCGAGCGGACCGTTCCACACTTCGCATGGCTGCACTTTTGCTGTTGCGGGTACTGAGCCACTGCGCGACAAGACAATGCGACGAGGGGACTTTCCGTCAACATGGCGAACGGTGAGTTCAGGATTGTCCGCTGCAATAGTTCCAGAGCCAACAACAATGGCGTCACTCTCTGCGCGCAATTGGTGCACACGCACTCGTGCCTCTTCGCCAGTTATCCAACGCGGTCCGTTCGGTATTGCAGTGCGCGCATCAAGAGTGGTTGCCATTTTCAACATCACGAACGGACGACCCGTGCGACGATGATGTAAATACGGTGCCAACTGTTCAGAAACGTCGTCGGTCAACACATCTGTGATGACTTCAATGCCTGCTGCGCGTAATGCATCAAATCCACTGCCGGCAACGTGATCATCAGGATCAGAAATTGCAGAAATAACACGTGTAATCCCTGCGGAGATAATTGCTTCGGTGCACGGCCCAGTGCGACCAGTATGAGAACACGGTTCAAGTGTGGAATACAAGGTTGCACCACGAACATCAGCGCCAGCTTCACGAGCAGAATTCAACGCAACAATCTCAGCGTGTGGACCACCTG
>Ga0209230_10000645_pt1 | contig 13584 bp, 14 predicted proteins | sample LakOntMetagenome_FD_187467 | JGI IMG/M metagenome (GOLD analysis project Ga0209230, IMG submission 187467) | Freshwater and sediment microbial communities from Lake Ontario - Sta 18 epilimnion Metagenome (SPAdes) (version 2) | ecosystem: Environmental > Aquatic > Freshwater > Lentic | place... | reverse complement strand
AACGTTTAGTTCCTAACTCTGAGATCGTCGACAAGATTGAATCCAATGATGAGTGGATTCAACAACGAACCGGTATTGCTAGTCGCCGCTTTGCAGATGAGAATGAATCTTTATTGGATATGGCTTGTTTGGCGGCGGAAGATGCGCTCAAGAAGGCGAAGCTAACTATCGACGATATCGATACCGTCATTGTTGCAACCATTACCTTCCCATTCCAAGCACCATCCGCGGCTACTGCGCTCTTGCAGCGCCTCGGTAATCCAAAGGCAGCTGCCTTTGATATCAATGCTGCTTGTGCTGGTTTCTGTTACGGCGTCTCTATGGCACACGACTTTGTAAAGGCTGGCACTTCAAAGAAGGTGCTTGTTATTGGTGCCGAGAAGCTCACTGACTTCACCAATCCTTTTGATCGCGCAACAGCATTTATCTTTGCAGATGGCGCTGGTGCGGTAGTGATTGGTGAATCGGAAGAAGCTGGAATTGGCCCAGTCGAGTGGGGGTCAGATGCTGATAACCGCGATGCAATTTTGATGAATCCGGCATGGACCGATGCCCGAAATTATAATGAGCAGAAGACCATTGAAGGAATTGTCTGGCCCAATATTTCGCAGGAAGGCCAGAAGGTCTTTCGTTGGGCGGTCTTCTCTGTCAGTAAAGCGGCACAACGCGCCCTTGATGCAGCTGGCGTGAGCGTCAACGATTTAGATGTCTTTATCCCGCATCAAGCCAATCTACGCATCATTGAGACGATGGCGAAGGATATGAAGATGCCTGACTCTGTTCTTATTGCAGATGACATTCGATCTAATGGAAATACTTCTGCTGCATCGATTCCGTTGGCTATGGATGCCCTACTTGAGAAACATCCAGAGATGCATGGAAAACTCGCACTCATTATTGGATATGGCGCAGGTCTCGTTTATGCGGGTCAGGTCGTCAAACTTCCACCGAAACCATAAAAAAATCGGTAATCGGACGCGGGTACTAGGAAGTAGCGGTCTTTTTCCGAGAGAATAAATACCTGTTCGAATAGTTGTTTATAGAAAAGGAATATAAAAATGGCGCTTGCACAAGCAGATGTACTTGCAGGACTCAAGGAGATCGTTGAAGAAGTAGCGGGTATCCCAGCTGCATCAATCGAACTTGAGAAGAACTTCACCGAAGATCTAGAAGTTGATTCACTCAGCATGGTTGAAGTTGTCGTTGCATGCGAAGAGCGTTTTGGTGTGAAGATTCCTGATGAGAAGGTAACTGATCTGGTCACAGTTGGAGACGCGGTCAACTTCATCGTCAACGCTTCAAACTAAAAGTTCAACAGTTAAAGGGATTATTGGTATGTCACAACGTCGCGTAGTGGTCACCGGTTTAGGTGCAACCACCCCTCTCGGAGGAGATGTCGAATCAACCTGGAAGGCAGTACTTGCCGGCCAGAGTGGTGTTCGCCTTCTTACCGATGATTGGAAAGAAATGCTGCCAGTGCATTTCGCTGCGCGCGTTGCGACAGAACCAGCAGATCAGATGGAGCGCGTTGAGATGCGCCGTCTTGATCGTTCCGAGCAATTTGCATTGATTGCCTCTCGTGAGGCATGGAAAGATGCTGGATCTCCCGATGAACTCGATAAAGAGCGTCTCGGTGTTGTGATCGCATCAGGTATCGGCGGAGTCATCACGCTGATGGATCAATTTAATATTCTTAACGAAAAGGGTGCGCGTAGCGTCAGCCCACATACCGTTCCGATGTTGATGCCTAATGGCCCAGCGGCAAATGTCGGCCTCGAGCTCCAGGCCAAAGCGGGCGTCCATACACCGGTCTCTGCTTGCGCATCAGGTGCTGAAGCAATCGGGTACGCCTTTGAAATGATTAAGAACAACCGCGCAGATATTGTCGTCAGTGGCGGCGTAGAAGCTGCTTGCCATCAACTTCCGATGGCAGCTTTTGCAGCGATGAAGGCGCTCTCCACTCGCAATGATGATCCTGCTCGTGCATCACGACCATACGATCGCGATCGTGATGGTTTTGTACTCGGAGAAGGTGGCGGAATTCTTATCCTGGAAGAGTACGAACATGCCAAGGCTCGCGGAGCAAAGATTTACTGCGAGATTAGCGGTCAAGGTTTAACTTCCGATGGTTATCACATTGCAGCTCCTGATCCAGAAGGTTCTGGCGTACAGCGTGCAATTAAATTTGCGTTGCAGAACGCTGGTATGACTGCGAAAGATATTGTTCACCTCAACGCTCATGCCACCTCTACTCCTGCCGGAGATGTTGCAGAAGCAAATGCTCTTCGTAAAGCACTTGGCGCGGATGCAGATCATGTTGCAGTCTCTGCAACCAAATCAATGACTGGCCACTTGCTTGGTGGCGCTGGTGCAATCGAATCTGTCTTCCTCGTGAAGGCGCTGCAAGATCGTCTGGCTCCGCCAACAATTAATATTGAAAACCTCGACCCTGCCGTTACGGTAGATGTTGTGCGCGATACACCTCGTGCGCTTCCAGCTGGGGATATCGCAGCGCTGAATGACTCATTCGGCTTTGGTGGTCACAATGTCGTGCTTGTTTTTAATTCGATTTAACTCCATTTATTAGGAATCAATTTTAATTCGAAGTAAGATACTGAAATGACAGATCCCAAGGATCCTGAGGTACGCATCAAGCGCCTGATTGATGCTGATTCTTTTCAATACCTTCTCCCCCGCACAGATTGCGGAATGGTTGCTGCAAGTGGTGCAATCAATGGAAATAAAGTTGTTCTCTTCGCCTCTGATGCCACATCAAAGTCCGGTGCGCTCGGCATTGAAGGTTCAAATGTCATTCTCGCTGCCTACCGCGAAGCGATGGCTTATCAATTACCGATTATCGGAATCTGGCACTCAGGTGGTGCGCGCTTAAGTGATGGCGTCTTATCACTCGATGCATTTGGCCAGGTCTTCCACTCTATGGTTCACGCCAGTGGGCGCATCCCCCAACTCTCACTCGTCTTAGGACCAACTGCCGGTGGCGGTGCATATGGACCGGCCCTTACCGATGTTGTTGTACTTGCTCCAGAAGGTCGCATCTTTGTCACGGGTCCTGATGTAGTGAAGTCAGTGACAGGTGAAGATATTGATATCGCTGCTCTGGGTGGACCCGAAGCTCATAGTAAGAACAGTGGCGTTGCCCATGTCATTGCACCTACCGAAGAAGTTGCCTTCCATGAGATTCGCGATCTTGTCTCGCTCTTTGCAGATCAAGGCCACTTCACAACTGATATTACAGATATCGATCTCAGTGTTTATGTGCCACCGGTTGAGAAGCGTTCATATGAGGTACATCCGCTGATCGATGCGATTCTCGATGCAGATGGTGAGAAGCTCGAACTTCTACCCGTCTGGGCTGAGAACATGTCGACAGTGATTGGTCGCCTCGGTGGTCGCACCGTTGGTGTCATTGCCAATAACCCAGCACATATCGGCGGAGTTCTCGATGCGGCAGCGGCAGAGAAGGCAGCCCGCTTTGTTCGTACCTGCGATGCATTTGGAATTCCTATGATTGTGATTGCAGATGTCACCGGTTTTCTTCCCGGTCCAGGACAAGAATGGGAAGGCGCAGTACGGCGCGGTGCAAAGCTGCTTCATGCCTTTGCTGAATCAGTCGTTCCTCGAGTCACATTGATTACGCGCCGTGCCTATGGCGGTGCTTATGTCGCGATGAATTCAAAATCTCTCGGCGCGACCCGCACCTTTGCCTGGCCGACTTCAGAGGTTTCAGTGATGGGCGCAGTAGCCGCCGTGCGCGTTCTTCATCGCCGCTTGCTTGCAGATCTTCCAGAGGAACAGCGTTCAGCTATGGAGCTCGAGCTAGCTGCAGAACATGACAAGGTTTCTGGAGGAATCAACACTGCAGTTGAAATAGGCGCAGTAGATGAAGTTATCGAGCCGTCACGGACACGGACTGCGCTGGCTCAAGCACTTGCTTCAGCGCCACATCGACGCGGTAACCACGGAAATATTCCGCTGTAAAAGCCCGCACTTTATTCGCTAAAGCGGACGCATGACTCCAAGTGCTGCTCCCAATAAACCAGAATCACGTAAGAGCTCTGCCTTCTTAATCTTCAAAGATTTTAAGAAGGAAATGTGCGCTGATTCGTTGGCGATATGACGCAGTAGTGGCTGCCAGTAAATATCACCTGCATGAGAAACTCCACCACCAACTACGACAAGATCTACATCATTAATGACCGCGACGTTGATTATGGCAACTGCCAGCGCGTGAGCACCTTCATCAATCGCCTTGCGGGCAAGCAGGTCGCCGTTACGAGCTGAATCGGCGAGAGCGATGAAATCTGCATCACTGCTACCCCAGCCAAGTTCTGCTGCTCGTCGGACCATACTTGGCCCACTTGCATATGCTTCGACGCATCCAACTCGACCACATACACATGTGATTCCTGTGTGATTAATCGAATGGTGACCGAAGAAGCTGGCATTGCCTGACTCTCCTGCAATTAAATTACCGTTAAGAATCAAACCGCCACCGACGCCAGTTGAGACGACCATGCCCAACATATTCTGACTGCCACGTCCGGCACCTAGTTGATGTTCAGCATCTGCCACAGCCATGCCATCTCCATGGAGAACCACATGTGAAGTGCCCGTTTTACTTTGAAAAAAATCAACAACCTTAAATGGACGCCAGGAAGGAATATTTACCGGACTAATTGTTCCTGCTTGGAGATCAAGCGGGCCGGCAGAACCAATTCCTACTCCTACCAAGTCACCCGAAGTTGATTCGAGAACTTCTTTACAGGCATCGCCTAGTGCAATCTCTAGGTCTGACGCAGAGCCAGTTGAAATTTCGCGCCGATGCAAGATATTGAAAGAGGAGTCAACGCTGGCAATAGTCGCCTTTGTTCCACCAATATCTACTGCGAGGGCGAACTTCACAAGAAGTTACTTTACAGAGAAGGTGACCGAGACTGTCGAAGTCACAGTCTTTTCGATGCTGGAAGTGTCGTATGCGCCGCCATCAGATGTCATTGTCGAATCAGGTGTTGTCACCTGGAATACACCGGCGCGAACAGACTGAACAGATCCAACCTTGCCGCCGACCGCCTTTGTAATTGCCTCTGCGCGAACCTTTGCATCTTTCATGGCATCTTCAAGAATTTGGGGACGAAGTTCATTCAGGGTAGAGATGTAGTACTGAGGTCCGTAATTGTTGACGCTAACTCCGGTCTGTAAAAGTGAGCCGATACCTTGTGCCAGCTTCGCAATCAGCTGAACATCCTTAGAGCGAACAACGACATCGCGATTTGCGCGGTAGTTAAGGATGCGACCAGTGTTGTTGCCATTCGAGAACTCTTCATTGGCATAAGTTGAGACCGAGCCAAGGGTTATATCTCCGGCTGGAATTCCACCATCTGTTAAATACTTTGTTACGGCAATGACATCAGTTCCAACCTTTGTCACTGCAGCAGAGACTGTCGGACGTGTTAATGAAACATTGAGTATCCAGACTGCGTTATCTGCAGTTGCCGATGTCTTTGCAGATCCGGTAACAGTGATGCCATTTGTTGTGCGAGCTGCAAAGCCGGAGCCGACCTGGGTCAATCCAAAACCGAGTGAGAGGGCCACGATTGTTGCTGCCGCTATGACTGCAATCGCCTTACGACGTTCAATCTGAATAAGGGGACTATTGGCTGGGTTAATCTGGTTGTTGCTCATGTTTTTAGTCTAATACTGGGAGGTATTGACGCGCTCCCCACTCTCTCACGCTCATCTCACGCTGAGATTTTCTGCTTTTGAGGAATAGGCAATCGCTGGTTGCTCTAGTACCCTTATGCCTAGTCGGACGCTTAAATCAGTACCCGTTTGTTAAGGCTTAAATCTTTACTCGGTATGGCTGTAGGCAAGATGAAGACTGGCGAAAGAGATAACTCGATCGCCCCACATATCGAAGGATAAGAAATACATGGCAACAGGTACAGTTAAGTGGTTCAACTCTGAAAAGGGATTCGGATTCATTGCAGTTGATGGCGGAGGACAGGACGTATTCGTTCACTACTCAGCAATCCAGGGCAACGGATACAAGAGCCTTGAAGAGGGTCAGGCAGTTACATTTGAGGTTGTCCAGGGTCCTAAGGGTCCTCAGGCAGACGCAGTTAACCCAGCCTAATTACACTACTAGACTTAATTTAGTCTGGAAAACCCCGTCGGGAAATCGGCGGGGTTTTTCTTTGCCCAAAATTTTATTGTTACTTCTTTGGCTCGGCTGGAATCTCACCGCGTTTAGCTTTTCGCGCAGCAACTTCCTTTACCGGTGATAAATCTTTTCCTTTTTGCCAAGCATCGAGATATTTCCACGGCAAGACTTCCCCGCGACGAACCCACCAGATATCTGCTGGCGTCGGCCATGAAATTCCAAAGTGGAGATGTGGCGCAGTACCACGTGCACTTCCGGTCGAACCCACAGTGCCCAAGAGTCGGCCGGCTTTAACAACAACACCAGGTTGAATGCTTGCTGGAATTGTTCGAAGGTGCGACCCGTAATACCGAACTCCATCTGCCCCAATAATTGAGACGTAGAGTCCGCCACGATCAATACCTAAATTAGGGGGGCTCTTCCAGATATCAAGACGGTTGACCTCATCAACTACGCCATCGATGGGTGCAACAAATTTACATCCCGCCTTAGTCAGAATATCGGTAGCTGCATAATCATGATGAGCTCGAGCGTAATTGGCTTCGCACCCCGAGATTGGAAAGAGATAGGTCGGTGCAGCCTGTGCGGGGGCGATTGGAATAACAATTGGGGCAAGAAGAATTAGTGGCACCAATATTCGCAATCGCATATGGCAGAGCCTAACTAATGAAAGTTTTTTTCTTGAGCGCCACTCGGTCGAGTCGTGAAGTTACCAACATATGTGGAACTGTCAGCGCCCAGATAGTGACCAAGGTGAGCCATAAGAATTTATCGGTGATGCTCTCGCGAGCAAATGCGGCAAGGACTATGACAAAGATAAAGGTTCCAGCCAAGGCGGGCAGGCCCGGAACAACTGCTTTGAGAAATGCCTGAAGCGAGCGATTCTCTTGATAGTTGCGTTGAGATTGTGGAAGCAAAGAAGTGAGCCTTGCTGTGTGGCGCATCGCATGCCAGCACCCAAAGTAGGTTGCAAAGGCAACGAGTGGAGGCGCAAGGGATACCAATGCAATTAACGAGATAAGGTCGGCCAGATCTCGATATTGGCGCTCTCTTGCCAGAATCAAAATCGCAATCGTTGTAATCAGTGCCACCGCAATCAGCAGCTCAGATTCATATCCTTGGTGCCAGTTGATCAGCACTGGATTTACCTTCTCTAGCGCCTCAGTACTTCGGCTATTAATCAGAGGAATAACCACAGGAACAAAGCCGGCAGCGATTGCGTAGCACCAGGTTGATAACTGGCTGCGTTTCTTGCCAGAGAGATGGCTAAGTTCGGCAATAAATGCGCTATCTCCGATTCCAAAGTGGATTGCGCTCATGAGCACAACGGCGATGAAGCCCCAGACATTCCATTGAAGAATCGCCCAGATTGCCACGAGTGCTATCGCCACATAGATAGCAATAAAGAAGGTCATCTTTAGCGGCTTCGATCGTGGCAAAGTCACAAGATGATCAAGGGCGCCATGGGGAATGCCAACTGCTAGGGCGAAGATCGCAATCGCAACCTGCCAATTGAGTGATTCTTTACCGAGCCAAGAAGCGAATATGAGCGAGAGCGCCGAAACAATAATGACCGAGATGGTCGAGAACCGTCGCACAGATGAGAAAGTCTTTAACTTTGCGCTCTCCATAACCTCCACAGTAGCAAGATTCCGTCATTTCTATGCAAAAATGCGAGCATGAAACAGTGGTCATATATGGCGATGCTCATATTCACTTTCTGCGGTTCTGCTTGGCTAGAAATCGTGCTTAAGACCGGTGTATTCCGACGTATCAAGCGGGTGATCATTAGCGTTCTTCCAATTAGCGCAATCTTTATCGCTTGGGATGCCTATGCGATTGCGCAGGGGCATTGGTTCTTTGATAGAGAACAGATCCTCGGTATTTATGGTCCCCTCAATATTCCGCTCGAGGAGTACCTCTTCTTCATGATTATTCCGATGGCGGCAATCTTCACGATTGAGGGCGTCACAACAGTCAAACCGCATTGGCGAAAGGATGAGTTCGGAGAATGATTTACTCAGATATCGCCATCACCGCTTTTGCAATCGCCGTCATGGCTGATTTATTTCTTTTTCGAACATCATTGCTCACTCGCCCAGCCTTCTGGACTTCCTATGCGATTATCTTGCCTTTCCAATTTTTAACAAATTGGTGGCTGACTTCTCGCAACATTGTTATGTATAACCCAGATGCAATTATGGGCTTACGTTTCTTCTCTGCCCCAGCCGAAGATGTTCTCTTCGGCTTTGCTCTTCTCTTAGGCGTAATGGGCCTTTGGGAATTCTGGGGTCGTAAGGGTTTTCAGCGCAATAAATTTTAAAGCGCTGAAATTTCGAAGATCAGACCGGATTCTGGTTTCAATACCGGTAGCTGCAGCCCAATATTTGCCAACTGCTCGCCAGTAAGGTTAAGCGTTGGCCACCATCCTGGTTGCGCCTTCTGCAAGAACTCTGGTGCGCTAATTTTCTCGTTGACGCTCACGCGATATGAGGTGTGAGGATTCAGACCATCAAATGTGGCAACGAGCGGTCCAAAGTTATCCAGTGATGTCAGCTGCATATATGTAAATACTGCACGCTTCTTATCCTTTGCAACTGTTCCATACATCTGTGCATTACCCTGAATCACATCGCTGCGAACTACATCACCTGAGTGCAAGAGATCGCGATTCTTCTTATAGAAAGCGATGTACTCCTTCAGTACTGCTAGCTCGCTCTCGCTAGCCTCGGTGACATTCCACTCGATGCCAGCATGGCCAAATAACGCATTAAGCGCACGGAATGAAATGTCATGGGTGCGATGCATCTGATGACCCACTGTTGGCCCCACGTGGGTGCCAAGGAACTCAGGTGGAATTACCATGGCGCTCCAGCGCTGAATCTGCTGACGCTCTAGCGGATCATTTTGATCAGATGTCCAGAAGCGATCTGCATGTTCAATCATTCCTAGATCTACTCGCCCTCCACCAGAGGCGCAGGATTCGATTTCAAGTCCTGGATGGCGGTGCTTGAGTTCATCGAAGAGGCGATAGAGGGCTTCAGTTTGTTTACGAACTACCGGGCGGCCATCGCTAATGGGATCTGAGAGATGGCGGTTGTGATCCCATTTGATGTAAGCGATGTTGTTCTCTGTCAGAACTGCATCCACCTGATTGAGAACGTGGTTATATGCGCCCTCTTTGGTGATATCTAAAACTTGCTGCCAACGGCCTTCTACTGGAATGCGACCTGGTTCTTGCAGAATCCAATCAGGGTGTGCGCGATAGAGATCTGAATCAGCGTTGACCATCTCCCCCTCAAACCAGAGACCAAATTCGATTCCTTTATCGTTGATGTACTTGATGATTGGCTGCAAACCTTCAGGCCAGACATCTTTTGAAACTACCCAATCGCCGAGACCTAATCTGTCATTGCGGCGAGATCCAAACCATCCATCATCGAGAACAACTCGCTCGACGCCAAGTTCGGCAGCTTTATCAACAATTTTCTTGATGCCTTCAAAGCTATGGTTGAAGTACACCGCTTCCCACATATTTAAAGTTAATGGGCGTGGGCGCACCTTTGTGATGTGGTTACTGCGGCTGCGAATCCAGTCGTAATGATTATCAGTAATGCCATCAAGGCCTTCATCGCTAAAGCTAGCGATAGCGCGAGGTGCCTGATAGCTCTCGCCCGCCTTCAGAATTACCTCACCTGGTAGAAGATATTCACCAGCGCCAATTGCTTTGCTGCCATCAATCAGGCGCTCAACGTGATGGATATTGTTTCCAGACCATGCCATGGCAAGTGACCAGGCCTGGCCGCTGCGGAAATTTGTTGCGTGGTTGAGTGCAATCTGAGTGATTGTGTAATCGTGGCCTGATCGACCTTCAAAACCTTCGCGAGAGGTGAGGCCATAGCCAATATCTCTACGCTGTGGTTGACGTTCTTTCGTCCAGTGGCCATAGAAATCTAAGAGTTGATCTGCCTGCTCGGCGAGAGGTAGCCAATACAAGAAATGTTCGAGGAAGTATTCACTTGTGCCCTTGTTTGTTATCTTGCCATCAATAAGCAAGATGTCGCTTGGCGTCAATGAATACACGAGCTCAATCTCAAGTTCTGCAATCGAATCGATGAAGATTGCAATCAGGCTCTGATCTTTCTGTGTTGCGCTCTTTAAAATAAAACGATTTGATGCGGCGATTCCTGAACGGTGGCCGCGAATCGAGGGATGACCAATAAAGCCACGAGAATGCTCGCGCAATACAAGATTACGTGGGGCAACATCTAGCCCGCCATGAAAATGTGGCTTCTGAACCGCTGCTGAGAGAGCCTGCTCTGAATTGCTATCGAGTGAAGCAATCTTCTTTCCCCAGTGGACGATAGAGAGAGTCTCATCGCCTTCTTCAAAGATGATCGAGGAACGAGATTGGCTCAAATGAATCATGGCAGGAGTCTATCTTTGAGCATCGCCTATGGGTAGAAGTTGACGCTGTTAAACTGCCAACCATGATTATCGATGTCTGGTCCGATGTTGTCTGCCCTTGGTGTTTTATCGGAAAGCGTCGGCTAGAGAAGGCTCTCTCACTATTTGAGCATCGCAATGAGGTTGTGATTCGCCATCGAGCATTTCAGTTGCAGCCCGAGATCACAGCAACCGTAGCAACTAAGACATATTTGGCAGAGAAATATCGAATGGCCGAGGCCCAGGTAGAAGAGATGCAGGCAAATGTTTGTGCCATCGCCGATGGCGAAGGTCTCTGCTACAACCTGGATGAGACGCTCTCTGGAAATACCTTCGATGCCCATCGCCTACTTCTTTGGGCGGCAACGATAGGAAAACAGGATGAACTTCTTGAAGCTATGTACTCTGCCTATTTTGAGAAATCACAACCCCTCTTCTCGCACGAGGATTTAGTTAAGGTCTGTGAAGTGGCTGGAATCAGTAGCGATGATGTCAGTCGGCTGTTGCAAGGAAATCAATTCAATGAAGAAGTAATCGCAGATCGAGCACTTGCCGCCCAACTTGGAGCAACCGGCGTTCCATTCTTTGTCATCGATATGAAATATGGGATCGCTGGCGCTCAGCCGCTAGAAGCATTTACGCAAACTCTCAATACCGCATGGCAAGAGGCCCAGGTTTAGCCAGATAGAATCAGCCTTCATCCAGCACCACTGGAGGCGGTAGCTCAGTTGGTTAGAGCCCCGAACTCATAATTCGGTCGTCGTCGGTTCGAGCCCGACCCGCCTCACGAGAATTTATGCTCCAGCAGCGCTGAAATAACAAAGCGTTGTGGCGCCTCTGCGGTGCTACCACTCTTTACTGATTAGCAAAGACTTTAAGAGATCCGCCGTAACACGCAACCCAAGTGTGATTGGTACTAGAGTCGTAAGTTACCCCGATTGGTTCGTTACAAACTTTAATTGTCTGTAGAACTTTCATATCAGAGGTGCGTACCTTCGAGATAGTGTCACTGTTAAAGTTAACGACAAAAAGTGCACTGCCATCGCTGGAAATATCCAAACTACGTGCTGCTTCACCGGTCTTAACGCTCTTGATGGTCTTGTTTTCTAGTAAATCCCATGCCTGTACTTTTCCACTGACATTCATCGTGACGTAAAGGCGTGTTCCATCAGGTGAAATTACGACTGCTCGTGGATTAGGGCCAATCGGGATAAGAACCTTTGAGAAATCACTGAGATCGATGCGGTGAATATGAGCTCCACCCATCTCGGCCACATAGGCATACTTACTATCTTGGGTAATCGCGATTCCACGTGGGTAGCGACCAATCTTGATTGATTTGATGGTTTTGCCACTCTCGACTGAAATTACGGTCACTGTATAAGAGCACCAATTGCTGACCAAGATGTATTTATTATCAGGAGTTACCGCGACCACCTTCGGAACTGATCCCACTTGATACATCGCATCAATCTTCTTGCTCTCAAGATTTACTCGTGACAAGAAGCTGTTGTCATAGCCAGATGCTGGCGAACAAGTGTCATGGCCTTCCTTATTAAAGCCTTTGCCATACATCGAATAGTTAGTGAAGTAGAGGTACTTCCCATCAGGTGAAAAGGCTCCTTCAACAGGTGCTCCCTTATAAGAGCCGGTGTATTTCTTAAAGCCGAAGTCAGAGAGAATGACGGTATCTGGAACGGTGGCAATGAGTTCGGCTTTACCGGCGTCATAAATAGTCACGCTATGGCGGTACATCATGTTGTGGGCACTGATTAACCCTGAATCTGATGCCAAGACAGATTTTGGCGAAATTGAGCCAGTGACAGTCTTCTCTAAAACCAACTTCTGGTCAGAGTTAAGTACATCTGCAGCAAACGCCTGAGAGCCAAAAATTAAGGCAGATATCGAGATGATGACGGTAATGATTCGGCGCATAGTGGAATTCTATCTCTTTTAACGCTTCCGGATTTTCCACGTATGATGCGCATATGTCAGTCGTAAAGTGGAAAGCCAAGGATGCCGCTCGCTGCATCATCATCCCAAGCGAACTCGATCATAAGTATTCTCGTGGAACCCTCGGCGTAATCACCGGATCTGCTCAATACCCAGGAGCGGCCGTACTTACTACCAGCGCTGCAACTGCCACGGGTCTCGGAGCACTCCGCTTTCACAGTAACTCTGGCCTGGCACATCTTGTACTTCACCAAACTCCAGAGGCCTTGGTTCAACCTGGACCAGTGACTGCATGGTTGGCTGGATCTGGAATCAACGCAAAGAAATATAGCGATATCACCACCTGGCTTCGCCATCGTTGGTTAGTGCTTCTCAATCGCCAGAGCGTTCCTACACTCCTTGATGCTGGTGCGCTTTATCTCGCCGGCTCACTCGAACAACCCACTCTCATAACTCCACACTCTGGCGAACTATCTAAACTCTTGGCGCAACGTGGCGTAATTGCCAGTGCAGAGCTCATCGAATCCAACCCACGCGAATGGGCAGTTAAAGCTTCAGAGTTATTGGCTGTCACTGTCTTGCTCAAAGGCTCGAAGACATTTGTTGCACAAGATCAATATGTAATCGAGCTACCGGTTGCTACCCCATGGCTTGCAACAGCAGGTAGCGGCGATGTTCTCGCCGGAATCATCGGCGCGCTCATTGCAACTAATTACATTGAAATTCTCAATGATGTGAAGCGTTTGGCCGAGGTTGCAGCTACTGGTGCATTTATTCACAACCGTGCAGCGTTGATTGCATCAGATGGAGCTCCAATTAGCGCCTCGATGATTATCGCCGCAATACCTAAAGCGATAGGAAAGATTCTCACTTAACCGGGGCTATCCCTCTTTTTCCCTCACGTTTAATTCACATGTTCATCACAACGCTACTGTTGCCCTACTTTGCTCGATACCGTCGCACCATGACAACTATCCAGCTTGAAAAGCCCCGCATCCTCATTC
>Ga0209230_10000643_pt1 | contig 13588 bp, 9 predicted proteins | sample LakOntMetagenome_FD_187467 | JGI IMG/M metagenome (GOLD analysis project Ga0209230, IMG submission 187467) | Freshwater and sediment microbial communities from Lake Ontario - Sta 18 epilimnion Metagenome (SPAdes) (version 2) | ecosystem: Environmental > Aquatic > Freshwater > Lentic | place... | reverse complement strand
TGGGGTACTCGGAGGGCAGGTCGATGTCAAAGACAAAGAACCCGCCGGCATACGGAGAGTACAATTCGGCACATTCGCTATCCTTTTTCTCCTTGCCGATGATCATCACCTGCAACTTGCGAATGTTCGCCTCATCGTAGTGGAAATAGATGCCACTCTTTGAGAGATTCTCGCGCTCTTTCTCGATCTGTGCGAGCTCGCGAATGATCCGTTTCTCCATCTTATGCACCTTACGGCGTTCTCTTTTAAGTCAATTTTCCGGGGATGGGGACAATGCACCTAATTAGGACCCAAAAAGAATCAGGAGCCATCATTCATTTTATACTCAAACATATCGAAATCGCTTTTATATACCTCATTTACAAATCGAGTCAGTTCATAGTTGTTTTCATACCATAAAGAGTATTTTTCGCGGCATTCGTATAGATTAGCATTGCAAATTTTCATGTCTATTTCTTCTAGTGGAACATCGAAGCATCTGCAACATTCACGTAATGTGTTTTCAAAGTCCTCAAATCTAAACATCATATTGGCAATCGGCTGAAGCCCATGCGAAGTTTGAGTGTGGGTGAAATGAGTTTGGGGCTTGAATAGCAAGAGATCTTGACATTCCGGATTAATATTAAAATATTCGCAAAATTCCATGCTGCCCTCCTTCGTTGGCTCGAATGTGTGCATGCCGAGTGTAACGCCCATGCAAAACATTGATACAAAACGATCATAAGGATTTCTCACGACGGCTATGATCTTTTTTACACTTTTAATATGCATCATGTTAGCCGTTGCGTGTATGACATCAAAGTCGGATTCGAGATCTTTATCTTTCTTTTGATAGCGTTCAATACAACACCGTGTTATAGAGTTCGATTCTATTGCCGAAGAAATTGCGATCCCTCCCGTTTTAGGAATATGTACAAAGGCTATACCTTTACTCATGTCAACAAAGCTTGGCATTATTGACTATATCTCACTGTAAGAACAAAATTACAATTAACTAAGTTCGAGTAAGTGAAGAACTTAAGGTAGCAGGTCAATTGAGCCCCTTCTACTCCTAATGCTTCCGTCTTTTCAAGAAGTTTCCTCTGTATGGATTGTGCTACGTTAGAAGCACCGGTGATACTATATTCTGCTAAAACTGTTCCAGCCGCATTCTTTATACCAATGTAAGGATATGCAAAGCCATAATTTGTTAAATTCTTATAGGCATTAAATGTTAAGTCCCAACTGATAGTCCTCGCGAAAAGAGCGGGTAGGGTTATAACTGCAGCATTGTAAGTCGAATTTGCACCGGCAGTACCAGGTGCTGAAAAGTTCGCCGTTGTTAAAGTGACCGTCCTATAGGCATTAATAGTAATTGAGAATAATTGGCTTACAATGTTATTTCCACTATCAATAGCACTGATGGTGCAAGGATAGGTTGTGTCCGTATTTATTTGTGACGGTGTGCCGCTTATTGTGTATTTACCACCTGTTCCATTCACAGCAAAAATCCCCGTTAGCCCCGACGGTAATACTCCAGTGCTTAATTGCATGTTGATGATCCCTCCACTTACCTCGTCATTCGCCGTTATGTCGATTGGTGTTATAATACTACTATTGTTGAATGCCCCAAGGGAACCGCCAATTGTCGAAAAGTATGGAGCGTTCCCTGCCGTGAATGAGCGCAATGTATTATATCTCCCAAGTTGTTTAACTTTAAGGTAGTACGGGCCCTTCTCAGGTGGCATTATATCCGGCCTCACCAATGTAACACTAGTAGAAGACACATTCGAAATAGATTTCGGATTATATGAATTCCCAAAGTTATCGATAAACGTCCAAACCGAATCCGAAGTTATGTTTGAACATGAAACTATGGTTGAATCATTCTTGTTTTTAAGGACCAGATTTGTTGCAGAAATGATCTTTGGAACGATTCCAAGCACAACCCAGCTGTCGTCAATTTTGAATTCTAAGTTACTTATTTCGGTGTTAAATCTCAAAATATAGTTAAGGAGTCCAGATGGACGTTGAGCCGAAGTTCCACATGGCAAGCAAATTGCATCTGATCGAATCGAAAGATCGAAAGCCGCAGAAGGATTTGTTCCAATGCCAACATTGCATGACGCTGTATTTACAGAAATAGTATCATACAATGAAGATGACATTAGTCTTCCTTTATGTTCATATATAAAATGTACTTAACTTAATAGTTGAATGAGCCTTGTTGTAATTAATGACACCATTTACTTAAAGGATGGGAAGGTCGGTATTGGAACAAGTGAGCCTCGATCTTCACTCGACATTGGAAGTTCAACCGATGGTATATTGGTGCCGAAAGGAACAACTTTGCAAAGGCCCACCACACCAAGCAATGGACTTTTAAGATACAATGTATCATTGGATGCATTTGAAATATACGTCAATGGATGGATAACCATCGCAAGCAATTATACCATAATAACATCTGTATCACCAACGTTGCTTCCAAATTCAACGTCGACTGCAGTTATCACGGGAAAATCATTCTCTGCAAATATAACTTTCAAATTAAAGGGACTAAATGGTACCCTTTATTCAATAGACACATTTACAGTGAATAGTTCTACTCAAGTTACATTTACAAGGCCTGCAAATATATCAGCGGATAATCAACCATACTCTTTACTTGCGATAAATCAAGCAAGTGTAGCATATTCTCTTGATAACGTCATCAATATCACCCAAACAGTTTTGCCTAGTGGATTTCCTCCAGTTATAACAAGCACTACTCCAACACTCATCTCTGCAAACACACTTTCAAGTAGTTACGTTGGTTCAGCATTGACGTTTGAAGCAACTACTCCGTTAGCCTCACCTGTCGTTTGGACTTTAACTTCAAGCACAGGTTCGTTATACGGAAATACTATTAATTCTGCACAAGGCACAATAATGTTCACATTTGCCCAAGGCACGACAGCATCAGGTACATTTACAGTAACTGCTACGAATGACTATGGATCCGTGAGCCAATCATGGGGCTTTAATATAACTAATGTTGGGCCACCAACTAGCATAACACCAATACCCGCAGCCATCGATCAAAGTACAGCTAGTGCATCTTACACTACGTCGTATTCATTTAGCGCGCCAAACATTGGCTCGGCAGCAGTGACATGGACAATTTCTCCAACAACATATGCTACTTTAAACTCATCATCAGGTGCATTAACTCTAAACTTTCCGACAAGCACGGGAGCTTTTGGATCCTATACACTTACAGCAACGAACGCATATGGTTCAATATCGGTGACTTGGGCATACTCGATCGCCCCATGGACTCAAATAGTTCTTGATGGAAGGCCAACTTGGCGACCCGGATATCCCGAAGAGGTAAATTCATCAATATTGAAGTACAACTTACGAAATGATATAGTTTCACGTGGATATAATCCAGATGCATTAACATACATCAAAGTAATAAACAATGGATATATTTATAGCGATAACGTCAGCATTGCAGCTTTTGATACAGGCACATATACAGGAACCAAATATATTAGACTTGAGAACAACGGAGCAATTATGGGGCAAGGTGGAGATGCTGGTGAGCTTGGATCTGCAGGAAACAATGGAGGTCCTGCTATGACCATTCGACTTAGCATAACAATAATGAATAATGGGCTTATAGGTGGCGGTGGGGGTGGAGGAGGGTCATCGCCATATGCTGGCGGTGGAGGTGGTGCAGGGGGCGGAAGAGGAAAAGGAAATGGAACATATAATTACGATCCGAATTCTGTATTCGGTCCATGGTTTCCAAATGATCCTGTAGATTATGGTAAAGGTGGAACCGGTGGTTGTAACGGCATAGATGGAAAGGTACCAAATGGCACAGGTACGGCAGGTGGAGGAGGAGGATCACGAGGTTGGTTCATATCCCTCCCAGATACTGAATTTGGAACAGGCGGAGGATTGGCAGGACGAGCGGTCAATAATAATACATCATCTAATCCGATTTATAAATACGGAGGAGGTGGTGGTACCGCACCGTACGAGCCAAAGGAGGGAGAATCAGGCTATAATGCATGGAGCACGCGATGGCCAGGCGGCGGTGGTGGTGGTGCAGCGATATTGTATGGGCCTAATGCCTCACCAGGTTACTTTATGTTTGTGTACGGTGGCAAGGGGAGTGGATGGGATGGACAAACAGGATTCTTTTCTACAAACAACTATGGACACGCAGGTGGTGGTGGTGGAGAATGGGGATCCGCTGGGGGAAGAGGTCTTTATTACGTGTTTTATAATAACTTTACGTGGTACGCAGGAGGAGCAGCAGGAAAAGCAATAAATCTAAATGGAAACGCTATCACTTGGATGACGGGTTCGACCACTCTAAACGGATTTACAGGTGGTCTTGGTTTCGTACGAGGTGTTATTTCATGATAGATCATACCATTTCGGAATATTCGGATCATTTTCCCATGTTTGGGATCCATCGGCATTTTTAATGCACTTGATTATACAAAATCCTTCTTCATAAACTTTCCAAAATGCTCTTACTATCTTTTTTCGCGTTTGAAGTGCATCATCCAAAGTTTCACATTCAACATTCTCACCTGTCAACGGGTTGGACACAATGTAGTGAATTTTCATAACTATTTTATTTGTATCCACAGTTATATAACGCTTACATAAATGTACAGCCTTTACGACCAAATTACAATCGACAAAAACACGGGGAGGGTTGGAATAGGTACAACTATGCCATTATGTGTGTTCGATGCCTCTCAACGAACAGATGGCATATTGATACCGGCGGGGATCGATAATCAAAGACCTACAAATCCAATTAACGGCATGTTGAGACTTAATTTGACAGAGAAACACCTACAATTTTATCGCGGAGCTTGGCAAGATCACATTAACACGATACCCACCTTATTATCAACATCCTCGTACTTAATAAATACGAGTATAACAATAACGGGTGCTAATTTTGAGCCCACACAAGAATGGGAATTTATAGGCAGCAATGCTGCAAGACACTACCCAATAATTTCTTATCTTAGTACTTCCCAAATTTTGCTTAACAAACCCCCAACTTTTACCGATGGTTTGTATACTCTTAAAGTACATAGCCAATTGAGTGGTCTTGACCTTATACATCCCACTCAATTTACATACCAAAAGGATGCATTAGCAGGTGGGAGCTATATTGACGTTGGGCTATATCGTGTACGTACATTCTCGACAAGTTATACCTTAAATGTTGGGTTTACAACCCTTATTGATTTTTTGCTAATTGCAGGTGGTGGCGGAGGGGGTAATACCGGGGGAGATACAGGCCGTCGGGCAGGTGGCGGAGGAGGCGCGGGTGGCTATATTTATAGGTCAAATGTTTTATTAGAACCGGGAACATATACTATAACCATTGGTGCTGGTGGAACTTCTGATACAAGTGGAAATGACTCTGTATTTGGAAACTATACCGCAATTGGAGGAGGTAGAGGTCAAGGAGAGTTTGTTTATTATTTGTACGGCTGGCAGTACAATATAGGCTTATCTCCTGCAGAAAATGGGGGCTCGGGTGGAGGATTACATCATGGTGGTGGAACACCAGGTACAGGATTATCCGGGCAAGGATTTGGGGGAGGACCTACGGCCTATGATGATTATGATCTAGGGAAGCGTGCTGGATCTGGTGGTGGCGGTGGCGGTGAACAAGGTAAGAATGCAACGAGTAGCAGTGGAGGAGCAGGCGGGATTGGCATTTCATATTCATTTACTGGAACTGCAGAGTATTATTGTGGTGGAGGTGGGGGGGCATCGTCCCAACAGTACGTCGGATCGGCATATTACATAGGTCCTGGTGCCGGAGGGTTAGGGGGGGGGGGGGGAGGTGGAGGTTATGGTTACGGAGATAATGATCGCGGAACACAGAATGGAACTCAGAGTACAGGTGGTGGTGGTGGTGGTGGTGCTACCGGTCCAGGTGGTGCAGGAGGCTCGGGATTATTAATTATCAAATATTCTTTAAATCCTCTACTTCCTGTTATTACATCTTTGCAGCCCGCTAATCTTGTCGCTTATTCTTTGACTTCTATGTCGGCTCCGTATAGCCAAACATATAACTTCACAGGTACATCAGAAGGCGGGACCATTGTATGGTCAATAACTCCTACGACATTTGGCACGATCAATTCTAGCAACGGTGCACTTACGTTGACTTTCCCAAAAGGACAAACCGTATCGGGGACGTTTGTAGTTTCAGCAACGAATGCATATGGAAGTACAATTATGTCATGGCCATACACAGTATCTGGCACAAAAGACCCATTCTTACCTAATAGTAGTAGTAGTACCTTTATCGACATTGCAGGTTATCGTATCCGAACATATACGGCGAGTGAAACCACTGTTATTACGGACACGGTATCTTGTGACTTCTTGCTAGTAGCCGGTGGTGGAGGTGGAGGAACCTCGTTTGCTCGTACAGCCGGAGGAGGAGGTGCGGGTGGATATATATATCGAACAAATGTCTCAATTATCTCTGGAACATACACTATTACCATTGGGGGGGGAGGCGGTTCCGATGCAAGTGGAAATGATTCTGTGTTTTCCACCTTCACCGCAATTGGAGGAGGTCGGGGGGGATCTGATTACCCAGATAATGGAGGCTCTGGAGGAGGAATATATCATGGCGGTGGAACTGCTGGTACGGGAATAGCTGGACAAGGTTTTGGAGGAGGGCCGATCGCATTTGATATGAACTATTACCTAGGTCCTTTCTGTGCATCTGGCGGTGGAGGCGGTGGTGGTGTAGGAGGAAATGGAACAATAAACGCTGCAGGGCCAGGTGGAATCGGCATTTCAAATCCAATTACCGGAACTGCAACGTATTATTGCGGTGGAGGGGGCGGTTCATCGCAATCATTGAATGGAGGGGCAGCTATACCAGCAGGTGCTGGAGGTTTAGGTGGCGGAGGCGCGGGTGCAAGAAGTTACGTTCCTGATAGGGATTATACAAGAGCTGATCCAGTTACCGGTAGTAGTGGAACTACGAACACCGGCGGTGGGGGAGGTGGAGGTGGGGGCAACAATCAGTGGGGAGGAGGTGCGGCAGGTGGATCGGGTGGTTCTGGTTTATTCATAGTTAAGTATCAAGTTATTACTTAATGTGCTAAAATACTCCCGTCTCTGGCGATGGGTACATTTGCCCGATTGATATTGGTGCGACGACCTCTATTTGCAAACAAGACGTGTACGGTTGTAACGAGCTATTCCACTTAACTCGAACATTCACAGACGTGTCTGACAATTTCACAATCTCATGAGTAATATCGGTGAATGCAGAAGTATTATAATTTGCCGTTTCGAAGTTTACAAGAGAACTAGGATATCCTGTTGAGGATGCTGCACTCACCAAAGTTTCAAACCGACGGTATCCATATTGTGTAGTCGAACTATGGATATGGCACTTGCCTGATACCCTGAACACAATACTCTCATCCGTTATAACGTTTTGCCATGTCAGTGAGAATCCAATAAATCTATTTCCAGAAGATGTTACAGCATCACTACCGCTTGTGCGCATAGTTGTTACATCTCCTATAGACTGTAGGTAAGTTCCTACGACGTGTAAAGCCCCTTCCGGATTAGAGATCCCAATGCCGACATTACTTCCTGTGACATATATATTTCCATTATTGTAAGACCATTTACTTCCTGATCCTAATCCGGTTAGAAGGCTACCATCTCCATTAAATGAAGTTGCTCTCACCGATCCTAATACATGTAAAGTGTCTTGAGGAACATCGGTTCCTATACCAAGTCTACTATTGGTCACGTCCCAATGCAAGTTCGAATTTACTTGAACCGGATATGTTCCTGCTCCAACAAGGAGTTTACCTGACGAAAGGGTCGACAATCCCGTACCACCACTTGGCACGCTCACTATCCCGTCCAAAGATGACGTTGGCACAAGTGTAAGCAATGATCCACTTCCACTGAATGTCGTGGCTTTCACTGTGCCTTCGACATGAAGACGCGAAAGCGGAGATACTGTCCCAATCCCGAGACGACTATTGGTCACGTCCCAATGCAAGTTTGTATCAACCTGAACCGGAGACGTTCCAGCACCAACAAGGAGCTTTCCGGTTGAGAGAGTTGACAATCCCGTCCCTCCACTTGGCACACTTACAATGCCATCCAAAGATGACGTGGGCACAAGTGTAAGCAATGATCCACTTCCACTGAATGTAGTGGCTTTCACCGTGCCTTCGACATGAAGACGTTGGAGTGGTGAAACCGTCCCGATCCCAAGACGGCTATTGGTGACATCCCAATGCAAGTTTGTATCTACTTGAACTGGAGACGTTCCTGCACCAACAAGAAGCTTTCCTGTTGAGAGAGTTGTAACTCCCGTACCACCACTTGGCACGCTAATTGTGCCGTCAAGAGCCGTTACGGGCACTTGAGTCAAAGAGGCTCCACTACCACTGAATGTGGTGGCTTTCACGGTGCCTTCAACATGAAGACGTTGGAGTGGTGAAACCGTCCCGATCCCAAGACGGCTATTCGTAACATCCCAGTGCAAGTTTGTATCAAATTGAACTGGAGACGTCCCTGCTCCTACGAGGAGCTTTCCCGTTGAAAGAGTCGCTAATCCGGTCCCGCCGCTTGGTACGCTAATTGTGCCATCAAGCGCTGTTACGGGTAATTGGGTCAAAGAGGATCCACTTCCACTAAATACCGTGGCTTTCACGGTGCCTTCAACATGAAGACGTTGAAGCGGAGATGTAGTGCCGATTCCAAGACGGCTATTCGTAACATCCCAGTGCAAGTTTGAATCTACCTGAACTGGAGACGTTCCTGCACCAACGAGCAGTTTACCAGACGATAGGGTTGATAGTCCTGTACCGCCGCTTGGTACGCTAATTGTGCCATCAAGCGCTGTTACGGGTAATTGGGTCAAAGAGGATCCACTTCCACTAAATACCGTGGCTTTCACGGTGCCTTCGACATGAAGACTTTGAAGTGGAGATACAGTCCCGATCCCAAGACGACTATTCGTTACATCCCAATGCAAGTTCGAATCTACTTGGACTGGGGATGTTCCTGCTCCAACAAGTATTTTTCCAGTCGAAAAGGTTGTAACTCCCGTCCCACCACTTGGCACCGTCACTGTGTTGTCAAGAGCTGACACTGGGATCTGAGTTAATGAAGCTCCACTTCCGCTGAATGTCGTGGCTTTCACCGTTCCTTCAACATGCAATCTCTGAAGTGGAGACACTGTTCCGATCCCAAGACGGCTATTAGTCACGTCCCAATGCAAGTTCGAATCTACCTGAATAGGCGACGTGCCCGCACCAACGAGTAGCTTTCCGGTCGAGAGGGTCGACAATCCCGTACCGCCACTTGGTACAGTAACTATGCCATTCAGAGCCGACACGGGCACTTGGGTAAGTGCAGATCCGCTCCCACTAAATGTCGTAGCTTTCACAGTTCCTTCGACATGCAGACGTTGAAGTGGAGATGTAGTGCCGATCCCAACATTGCCACCATTTATAATTTTGAATACCGTTGTTGTGTCATCAATAAACTCTGCCACGGGTTGATCTCCAGTTTGTGTTACAATCAATGCAGGTCCAGTACCTGTATTTGTTACAACTAGTTGCTCTGTTGCACTTACATCTGTCGTTGTTATGTTATAAGTTCCTGTTACGAATAAATCTCCTTCAATTCGTGTATTACCAACAACATGCAACGGGTGTTGTGGACTTGCTGTCCCGATCCCAAAGTAACTATTGTTCGCATCCCAATGCAAAATCGAATCTTGTAGAACCGGGAATGTCCCCGCTCCAACGAGCAACCTTCCTGTAGCTAGTGTTGCCAATCCTGTCCCACCACTCGGCACGGTAATTATGCCGTTAAGAGCCGACGTGGGAACTTGCGTTAGAGAGGCTCCGCTGCCACTAAATGTCGTAGCTTTCACAGTTCCTTCGACATGCAGACGTTGAAGTGGATTCGTGGTGCCAATGCCAACATTACCACCGTTTACTATTTTGAGAACCGTTGTCGAGTCATCAATAAACTCGGCAACGGGTTGATTTCCCGTTTGTGTTACAATCAATGCCGGCCCATTACCCGTGTTGGTCACGATCAGTTGATCGGATGTACTAACATTTACATTTGAGGTTGTAATATTGTAGCTACCGGTCACAAATAAATCACCTTCAATTCGTGTATTGCCAACAACATGCAACTTGGAAGTCGGATCACGTGTCCCAAGTCCAACGTAACTTGTTCTGGAATCTAAGAACAATGAGCCATTATCCATAACTATTATAAACTCTACACAAAGGTTTTATCTTAATATACTTCTCCCCAAAAACAACATTCCCATAGTCCTAAAAATCATTGAGCTTCAAGATGTTCGTGTATGATACGCCCTTTGAACGAAGTGCAATGACATCGGGATCGCTCAAGAAGTCTTGACCCTTGTTCAAAAAGCTCTTGTGAACAATCGAGAACGGAAAGACATGTGAGTTCCCAAGGTCCTCTGCGGTAGTCTCTTCATTATCGAAGAAGCTCCCAGCCGGAATCCTTGCAAGATACAATGTTGCATCCGCGCCGTCGCCGGCAATGAGCGATCGATCAAATTTGCCATTGATGATAATGCCATAGCAGACACTGTCGATCTCGTAGACGCGGTGACTCGCGGGCATGCTAGAGTCGTGGATCGATTCCAGATCAGCAATGATATATTCGTGTCCTTGAACGCGGCAAAATGGGATGTAGCAGTTGTGAGCAATCATCCCATCAGGCGATATGTTCTTGACCGCGCTTTCAACGCCATAATAATACGGCGGGTACTTGTCGTCTACCACCGAAACCCACGTAGGCAAGGTGCCATAGTCATCAATCTCGTCGTGCATGAGCGGCATTCGAAGTCCATTTTTCCATAGCTCAACCCCATTGTTACGGTACCCGAAGGTATCATCGTCTTCAAAAAAGATCACGTCGCCATCGCGGATTTGCGCGCCGTTGCGACTCTTATGGCGCTTCGTGCGTACACTATGGCATTGCGCAATAGGGAAATAGATGCAATCTTTTACAATCTCGCACCAGTCCGTGATGTTCTTGCCATCTGCGGTCTTTGGGCTCATCTTGCCCGACTTCACAAGCTCAAACATCTTTGAAGAAGCCACGGCTTCGGGGATGCGATTCTGTGTTACAAAGTCGCGAAAAGCTGCTTCTGGTGTCATGATTGATATTGTTTACTCGTTATGGTTAGCTTCGAAAGCTTATCAATTTTTCAGAATGTATCGTCGCGACACCGATCAATAGCGAAAAACATAAACTAAAGGATTTAATAGAATGAGTATAGGCTACGGACAAGTATCCTTTTCGCAACTAAGAGCTGCATATGGCGGACCTGGTGGCTCTCCTCTTGGCGGAACAGGAAGTACTTCACTTTCACAATATTATTTCGTCACTAAATCGTTGCCTGGTTTACCCCTTAACTCATCTAAACCAATAAGTTTAAGTAATTTTTGGTTTACAACAAAGTATTTATCAAAAAAATCAACTCTAACATTTGGAAATGGTGAGCGGTTGGGAATATCAGTTGCACTGTCAAATAATGGAAATAGGCTTATCATGGGTGCCGATCTCGCAAGTGGTTCAGGTGCCATGTATTCCTATGATCTGCAAAATTCTACAGGGAGCCTAGTATATGGTGAAACAGGTGGTGACCAATATGGATGGTCTGTAGCCACATCAGCTGATGGGTCCACAATTGTGGTCGGGGCCCCTTATTATGGTGCCACAAATGTAGGTGCCGTTTATATTTACACCCCTTCAAGTTCAACCTTAAAAAAGCGTTTACTTGGTGTTGTGGCAGATGGATGGTTTGGTATTTCTGTTGCAGTGTCATCAGATGGGACTTTAGTGGCTGTTGGTGCTAAAAAAGAAACACATTCAGGTAAAACCAATGCGGGAGCCGCATACGTTTACAAATACACGCGTGTTTTTAACTCGGTTACTGAACAATATGTGGAGAATTGGAGTGAGACACGATTTGTTGCACCCGATGCTGTAGCAGGAGATGAGTTCGGAGTAACAATTGCATTATCGTCAGACGGCACAGTCCTTGCTGTAGGGGCAGACTATGATGATGTCTCTGGAATAACCAACGCAGGGTCCGTTAACATTTGGAGGTTATCGGGAAGCACTTGGAATCACGAAACAATATTAAAAGCCGAAATACTCAGGACAGAAGGACGATTTGGTTATGGCTTATCAATGTCTGATGATGGAAATATAATTGCAGTAGGAACTTTGGCTTTAGCAAACGAATACCCACAAAATAGCGGGGGCGTATATGTATTCACAAAAACTACAAGTTGGGCTCAAACAGCTTTTTTAACGGCGGCTGACGGAGGAGAGGCTAACGCCTATTTTGGGTATGCAGTTGCACTCTCAGGCAATGGCTATACCTTGTGTGTTGGAGCATTTTTAGATGATCGCGCGGTTGTAGATGCCGGTTCTGTCCATGTTTTTACACGTGCTCAAAACATAAATTCTTGGATATATGTCAAACTGATTGAGCACACCACCGCAGCAGGAGTTGTCGATGGCGTTCTAAGCGATCAATTTGGAATTTCGGTAGCACTCTCATATAATGGTGATTATTTATCAATTGGATCTGCAAATGATGAGACTACAGGGAGCACTAATGGTGGATCAGTTACAACTTATATATAGTTAAGGTCATACTTGCTTAGCGCCCCAAAAATCATCCACATCCCCACTTTGCATCTTTGCGGCTCCAAACAAGGCTCGCGCAATTTTTGTGGGTCTTGTACTTTATCTCATTATAAGGCATTTCAGGAAGATCTATTAGGTACCGAAGCTCATTGAATGCTTCCACGAATGTTGGAAGATCTTCGCTACTTGTTTTCGGAAATGTGTAAGGTTCACTGTCTTCGGTATCAAACCGTTTATCGAGTGGATATAGCGGTTTATACGTAAGTGTCGCGTCGGCGCCCGTCGCAGCGACTCCACGGGTTCGCGTTTTTAACACAAAGAGAAGCTCGGATATTATTCCATCATGATTGTTCTCTGTGATCTCGCGTTGCATTATAACCGGATCCAATCCGTATGATACACATACTAGGTCATCCCATAGGCATTCAATCTTGTCCGGCGTTATTTCGATCAAAACTGTAATGAGCCGATCGGTATACGTCAAATGGCAGCTGTAATGAAAAATAATCTTGTTAATTACACATGATTGTATCGTCTTAAGACAAGAGTATATCTTTGCGGCCATTGCGGTCCTACGGCCGATTTGAAGACATTGTCAATTTTTGCATAGGCTTAAAGGCATCGCGCGTATTGTTATTTGACGAGAGCTATCCAAAATGGACCAGGGACCCACGAATCCTGCGGGGGCCGCGCGAAATGTGTGGAACGAGCTTCAAAACCGGCCCATCGAGTTCGGCCAGGCCATTCAAAGATCGCTGAGCGGCGGCTTCGGCCTTTGTTGCATGAATGTGCGCAGTGAAGGCAATATCGGTATGATGATTCGCAATGCATGCATCATGGGTGCCGATGAGGTCATTGT
>Ga0209230_10000642_pt1 | contig 13601 bp, 9 predicted proteins | sample LakOntMetagenome_FD_187467 | JGI IMG/M metagenome (GOLD analysis project Ga0209230, IMG submission 187467) | Freshwater and sediment microbial communities from Lake Ontario - Sta 18 epilimnion Metagenome (SPAdes) (version 2) | ecosystem: Environmental > Aquatic > Freshwater > Lentic | place... | reverse complement strand
ATAAAAAAGGGCAGTGTAGAAACACCGCCCGTACTTTACGATTGCTTGCTAAAACCAAAACCAAGTTGTCATAGATGGGATCGAACCATCGTTAAGGGTTTTGCTGACCCTTGCCTCACCCCTCGGCCACATGACCCTACAAAGATAGGGGTTTTTTATTAATGTCTACTAAAATAGTAGACTTTAGTAAAAATAATTTCATTTCTAATAATACAGCTAAAATAGCCTTTAATATGAAATTTTATCGGGATCGCCATTATAACAAAAAAATAATTATATTTAACATAGCACTTTTTTTTAAAATATAAACAAAACACCTATGAACAGCCGAAGAATTTTTATAAGAAACACCGCTCTAGCTTCTGGGGCATTAATGACTTCAAATATATTTGCCAATAGTAAAATTTTCAATACGGATACTTTACGTGTTGCGACCATTGGTGTGAATGGTATGGGATGGTCCAATACCATGGCTGCACTCTCTGTCCCTAACCTTGAAGTGGTGGCTTTATGTGATGTTGATGAAAATGTTTTAAATAAAAGAAAAGCAGAACTTTTAATCAAACAACCAGGCGTTCAGAAAATTGATACCTATAGTGATTATAGAAAAATTTTAGATCGAAAGGATATTGATATTGTAATTGTAGGTACACCCGATCATTGGCATGCCTTACAAATGATCAATGCTTGTTCAGCAGGAAAACATGTGTATGTTGAAAAGCCAGCAGGCAACTCCATTGGGGAATGTAATTCAATGGTTGCTGCAAAAAATAGGTATAATCGTATTGTACAAGTGGGACAATGGCAACGCAGTCAAAAACATTTTAAGGATGCATTAGATGTGGTACATTCTGGACAACTGGGTAATATACGTACCACCAAGGTTTGGTGTTATCAGGGTTGGATGCGTCCGCAACCGGTGGTAGCGAATAGTGCGGTGCCTGCAGGGATTGATTATAAAACTTGGTTAGGTCCAGCAACTACACGTGAGTTTAATGCAAGCCGTTTCCATTTTCATTTTAGATGGTTTTGGGATTATGCAGGTGGCTTGATGACCGATTGGGGCGTGCATTTATTAGATTATGCCATTCAAGGTATGAATGCAGGCAATCCAAAAAGCGTAAGTGCTTTAGGTGGTAAATTTGCTTATCCTGAATTAGCGGAAGAAACACCGGATACATTGACTACGTTATATGAATTTGATAAATTCAATTTGGTATGGGATTCGGCGATGGGTATCGACAATGGCTCCTACGGTCGCGATCACGGTATTGCTTTTATTGGTAATAACGGTACGCTTATATTAGATAGAGGTGGCTGGGAAGTGATTGAAGAAAGACAATCCAAAAATAAAGTGGCGATAGCGCGACACAAAAGCGAGGACAAGGGTGTAGAATTACATTGGTTAAATTTTACCAATGCCATCAGAAACAATACACCACAAAGCTTACATTGTTCCATTGAAGATGGTGCACATATTGCGACCATTGCACAAATGGGTAATATCGCTTATCGTTCAGGTCAAAAGGTAAACTGGGATGATAACAAAAAATTATTTACAGATGCTGCTATCAATAAAGAATATTTTATGAAAGCGTATCAAAATGGATATAGCTTACCTAAGATGTAGTTATGCAAATTTGAATTTTATCAATAGTCTACTTTAGGTGACAGCTGTATTTGTATGCACGCATCCGCGAATTATTTTTTAACTTACCAATACAAATCAAGTATATGGCCAACAGACGCAACTTTATACAACACATTGGCCTAATGGCAGGCGCTTTTTCAACAAATAGTTTATTTAACCAAGCACACGCTGCTGAATTTGAACATATCAATTTGCAAAAAAAATTGCTCAGCCCCAAGGAATTAGCAATGGACGAGGATTATTGGAGTGTCATTCAACAAGGTTATACCGTAAGTCCCTCCTTGATTAATTTAAACAATGGGGGTGTATGTCCAAGCCCTAGAATTGTGCAAGAAGCCGTAGAAAAATTCAATAAGATGAGCAATGAAGGCCCCTCTTATTATATGTGGCGAATACTAGATCAAGGAAGAGAACCCTTAAGATATAAACTAGCACAATTAGCAGGATGCGATCCTGAAGAAATTGCGATTAATCGAAATGCAACCGAAGCTTTAAATACAGTCATCTTTGGATTAAATTTAAAAGCAGGTGATGAAGTAGTGGGAAGTAAATTTGATTATCCAAATATGATCAACGCATGGAAACAAAGAGCCGCTAGAGAAGGGATTGTTTATAAGCAGTTGGATTTTAAATTTCCAAGCGAAAACGAGGATGAGATGGTGCGCATTTATGAAAACGCAATTACACCTAAAACAAAAATATTTCATATCACCCATATGGTGAATTGGGTAGGACAAATAATGCCAGTTAAAAAATTATGTGCATTAGCAAAAAAACATGGCATTGAAACTATTGTGGATGGCGCGCATAGTTTTGGCTTAATGGACTTTACAATCCCAGAATTAGGTTGTGATTATTTTGGTACTTCATTGCATAAATTTTTATCTGCACCAATTGGAAGCGGTATGCTTTGGATTAAAAAAGAAAATATCGAAAAAATATGGCCACTCGTTTGCAATGACAATCCGAAGGGAACGGATATACGTAAGTTTGAAACACTCGGTACCAGAAGCTTTCCTATTGAACAAGGTATTGGCGAAGCCATCAATTTTCATACTGCTATTGGAAGTAAAAGAAAAGAAGAGCGTATTCGTTACTTAAAAAATTATTGGGCAACAAGGGTGAAAGAAATTCCTACGGTAAAAATAAATACCTCATTAAAAGATGAATTTTCTTGCGCGATATGTGGCGTAAGTGTGGATGGTATGACACCTGGTGAATTAGACAATGCATTGTTTACAAATTATAAAATACACACCGTGGGTATTGTTTGGGACAATGTAAGCTGTGTTCGTATAACACCGCATGTGTATACTAGAATACAAGATTTAGATAAATTAGTGTTTGCGATTGAAGCTATTGCAAAAAAATCCCCTGCAAGTAAATAACTAACAAGGGATTATACAATTGGGGTTTTAACAATATTTTACTTTCTTGCTATTTTAAATGTTTTTGTAAATGACTTGTAAGTTTTACTTACAGGATCCAATGTTTTTGAAGTCACTAAAACGGTTGCTGTACAAGGCACTCCTGGTGATAGACTATTAATAATCACTGGATTGGTGCCAGCCACTGTGCCCACTTTAGCATCACTAAATACGGAGGAATTATCTATCTCTTTTTTTACTGTTAGATCAATCGTAACCCCATCCTTTGGAAAAGGGGCAGTAGTTACATTTACATTTACAGGCTGTGATGCACTCAATGCTGCAAGATATGTTGTATAATCAATCTCTTTGTTATCTACCTCTACCTTAAATGCGATATCGGGTTCTGCAACCACCACAGGTGGTGGCGTTGGTGTAACTGGTGTGGATCCACCCCCTTTACTGCAAGAAGCAATAACCAAAGTAAAAGCCACTAAAACAAAACAAAATTTTTTCATAACCATTCGGTTTATATAAAAACAAATTTACATAAAATCCGCAATTAACCGTCACTAATACCTAAATGTTCGCTTTTGCCTATGAAACATATGAAATAGGTGATAATTTCCTAAAAATATAGGATAAAGATGATTTAAATTAGATTATTTACAATATGTATATTACTGATTTGCAATATTATATGAGATATATTGTGTTATGAAAACCCTATTAAAAGTAGTTTACCTAATGTTGGCCTCGTTTTGTAGTTGTAGCATCAATGCACAAACAAAATATCCAAGTATCATCAACCTGAGCGCAGATTCAAAACAAATGGAGGGCATCATCTGGGATTGGAGCTTTGGTGAACAGTTGATGGTTCACACCCTTTATTCTAGTAAAAATTTAATACTCACTACCGGATTTTTACAAAATGATTTTGGGGTTGGTGTAGATTATAAATTACTGGCATTAACCTCTCCCTTTAAAATAGGCCCTAACCCCTTTATTCAAAATTTAAAAATTAATAGTGACCAAAGCGGCATTATTATTTCAAAAATTGAAATGAGCAATGCGCAAGGTCAATTATTAAAAATCATACAAGGACCCTTCTCGGGTATTCAATTTGAGCAAAGCCTATACTTTGCTTCGGTAAATACGGGCATCTACTTTGTTGCAATTCATTATGTTGTTGGGAAATCAAATTTGAAAAAGGAAATTTTCAAAGTAATAAAACAATAATAATTTATGAAAAAAACTATTTTATCTCTTTTTTTACTATCTCTTTATTTTACAAATTTAAATGCACAAATAAATAAAGGAATTAATTTTCAAGGCGTTGCCAGAAATAGCAATGGGATCATCTTAGCAAATAAAATTATTGGCCTTCGACTATCCATTAAAAACGATTCCCTAAATGGTATGATTGAATACCAAGAAATAAAGTCAATTACGACTAATGCGATTGGACTTTTTTCAGTAGTCGTTGGAAGTAAACAAGATCGTAACATAATTAGTATCGGCAATTTTGAAAATATTAACTGGTCAAATACAGAAAAATATTTACAAGTAGAAGTAGATATCACAGGAGAATTATATTTTTCAAGCATAGGAATTCAAAAAATTAATTATGTGCCTTATGCTTTTTATGCAGACAAGGTAGATGCAGTAAATATAAATGGAATTATAGGGGTGAAAAAAGGAGGAACTGGATTTGACAACATTAAAGATTTTAAAATTATGGCCGCCATTGATAAAGTCAATAATACACCTGATAGTTTAAAGCCCAGTTCGCTGTATACAATTATCGCATTGAATGAAAAGTTAAAAAAGTCAGACACGGCTTGGCTTAGCAATCGTATCGATTCGAAATTGAACAAGACAGATACTAATCATTTGAGTAATCGGATTAATCAAAAGTTAAACCTTAGTGATACAATTAAAATTTATAATAAAATAAATCAAATTCCATTAATAGATACCACCAGCTTGGGTCAGCGGATTAATTTCAAGCTCAATAAATCTGATACCAATCATTTGAGTAATCGAATTAATCAAAAGTTAAACCTTAGTGATACAATTAAAATTTATAGTAAAATAAGTGCCATACCAAGTATCGATACAACAAACTTAAGTAACAGAATAGATAATAAAATCAGTATTGGCAGCTTGACAAAAACAGCTGTCACCAATGCTTTAAACTACACCCCTGTAGCAAATGATTTTGGTAGTTTTTATGATACGGCAAAACAAATCACTCCCATCACCACTGCCTCGGTAGTAAAATTTAATTTTATGAATTTTGCTAACAACATTGCCATCACCAATAATAGCAGTGGACTTCCTACTCGTATCACTGTAAATAACGGAGGGCTTTATAACGTAAAATATACTTTACAATTTATAAAAACAGATGGGGCTAATGATGAAGTAAGTGTTTGGATCAGGCGAAACAGTAGCGCTTATGCAAATACAAATAACACCTATACAATAACAGGATTAGGAATTAAAAATATGATCTCTAATTCATTTTTTATAGAACTAGGTGACAACGACTATGTCGAAATATATTTTTCCCTAAAAAATATAAATACAATTCTTGTTAGTTCTAATCCACAGCTAACACCATCCAGACCAGCTACACCAGCAGCCATGGTTTCAATGCAAAGAATAAATTAAATCGCGCTTATCCGAAAGGCTGATCAATTGAAATACTTTGTTTGGAAAAAAAGCGAGGACCTTCTTCTGTGATGTACAAACAATCTTCTAATCTAATACCAAATTCACCTGGAATTGAAATATTAGGTTCATCACTAAAACACATACCAACTGCCATTGGCGTTTTATTACCCTTCACAAAATTAGTCCACTCATGACCCTCGAGTCCTATACCATGTCCAGTTCTATGTGGTAAGCCGGGTAATTTATAATTTTTACTAAATCCGCCATTTTCAATCACCGCGCGCGCAGCAGCATCTACTTGCTCACAAGCAACACCAATCTTTACAGCTGCAAATGCAGCATCCTGTGCACGCTTTTCTAAATTCCAAACATCAGTTTGTCTTTGCGTGGCCTTGCCAACCACAAATGTTCTTGTGATGTCAGATGCATATCCTTCACAGCTTGTGCCACCATCTACCATTACTACATCTCCTTCACGAATAGTCTGTGGCGTTATACTTCCATGTGGCAATGCAGAATATTTACCAATTTGAACTTGGGCACCACCACTAAATCCCAACTTTCTAAATGCAGCAGAAATGTTATTACTAAATTCTGTTTGTGACATACCATCTCGAATAGTTGGAAAAGCAGCCTGATAGGCGAGTATGGTGATATCACTTGATTTTTGCATTAACGCTAATTCTGATTTTGTTTTAATCATTCGACAACCTGCAGTAATGGGAGTCGCATCAACAATCTCAAATCCAGTTGCCACTTTTTTTACGCCATCAGCGATAAAAAATCTTACCCTTTCCTCCATACCAATTTTGCGATGTTTAACGCCTCTATCTTTTACAATACCCAAAATTACAGCATAAGGGCTTTCATGTTCTTCCCAGCATCTTACTTCATCACCAAATACTGGAAGTAATAATTCGCGCGCGCGATCTTCTTCAAATTTAGGACACACATAAGCAATCGCTCCTTTCGCTGGAATCACTAAGCCAAATGTGCGTTCACTCTGACCCCATCGCATACCAGTAAAATAATAGCAGGAAGTAGTGCCTTCTAAAAATATAGCATCTATTTTTTCACGATCCATCATTGCTTGCGCATTTTGGATTCTTTGTTTGCGTTCTTCAATAGTAATAGGGATAATACCTTCCTTCGCTGGCATTAAATCACGAATTGACTTTGGTAAATCATAGTCCGATTCATTATTATTTGCGTTTTTCCCAAATACCGAACCAGACAAAGTCATGGCGCCCGCTGAAAGTGCAGTAAGGCTTAAAAATTTGCGTCTATTATGTGACATAATTACTTATTTATATAATTTAAAGATATTACTATTTTGATTCAATCGAAAAACTTTACATTTAATATTCCAATAAACAACCTAAGTATTTTGAAAATATATAAACTTTGGATAGGCATTTTCCTTTGCTTACAAATAGGCCAAGTAGTGGGGCAGAAAAAAAATGAAAATATTCGGTATTTTATTCATAAAGCAACACAACCCATTCTTATTGACGGCATGATGAATGACGACGCTTGGACAAAAGCAATGGTGGTGGTCAATTTCAATATGGTGTTACCCATGGACACCAGCAAGGCCCAGATTAAGACCGAGGTGAGAATGACTTATGATGATCAAAATTTATACCTCATCGCTGTTTGTGATAAAATTGGAGACGGTGTGGATGTTGTTGAATCCTTAAAAAGAGATTGGGCTTTTGGAAAAAACGACAATTTCATTGTATTTATGGATACCTATGGCGATATGAACAGTGGATTTGCCTTTGGTGTTAATGCCGCTGGAGCGCAGTGGGATGGTACCATGTATGATGGAGGAAGTGTAGATTTAAACTGGGATAATAAATGGACCACAGGTAGTACCTCTGATAAAAATAAATATATCATCGAAGCCGCTATTCCCTTTACATCTATTAGATATAAAGAAGGCAAGATGGAGTGGGGAATTAATTTTAGTAGAAATGATTTAAAGAGTACTGAAAAGTCGGCATGGGCCCCCGTTCCAAGGCAATTTCCAACAGCTTCTTTATCCTATGCAGGGGTATTAGTTTGGGATGCACCACCTCCTACGGCAAAAAATAATTTTTCACTCATTCCTTATTTTAAAACTAGTGTCGCTAAAGAGTATACCAATGCGGTTGGTCAAAAAATTACCCAAGCAAGTTTGGTGGGGAAAGATGCGGGCTTGGATGCAAAAATAAGTTTATCCTCCTCGCTAAATTTGGATTTAACATTGCATCCTGATTTTTCACAAGTGGAAGTAGATCGTCAAGTAACTAATTTAAGTCGTTTTGAATTATTTTTTCCTGAAAGAAGACAATTCTTTTTAGAAAATGCAGACTTGTTTTCAAATTTAGGATTCACTAATGCCCGTCCTTTTTTCTCAAGACGCATTGGATTAAATACCGATATTGATTTTGGCGCAAGGTTAAGTGGTCGCATTAATAAAAATTGGCGCATGGGACTAATGGATATTAAAACAAGTGCCAATGATGCTATTAATTTGGCGAGTCAAAACTTCACCGTGATGGCGCTTCAAAGAAAATTATTTAAAAAATCAAGCATTGAATTATTTTATATTGACAGAACGGCATTAGCATTTAACGGGAAAACAACTGAAGCCAGTGGTTGCAATTGCGTTTATCAACACGATGGCAATGCCTTTAATCGAAATATTGGTTTTGAATACTATTTAGCACCGCCCAATAATACATTTTCAGGAAAAATAATTTTTATTAAATCATTTACCCCTAATACTACTGGGAATGATTTTTTAAATGCTGCTAATTTTCAATACAATCAACGTAAATGGATATTGTCATGGCAACATGAAATTGTTGGTGAAAACTATAATGCCGAAGTAGGTTATGTTCCTAGAAATAATTATATAAAATTTAACCCGAGTATAACACGATTATTTTTTCCTAAAGGCGGTTCTATTTTAAGTCATGGACCACAGATTACTTCCACTTATTATTACAATACTAATTTTATTACAACCGATTATAGTAATACTTTCATTTACTTAATTACTTATAGAGACAAAAGCACTTTATCGGCGGTTGCGCAAAATACATTTGTAGAACTGCTATCCCCTTTTGATCCAACACGTATTGGAAAGCTTCCTTTAGAAAAAGGAACAAAGCACGAATGGACAAATATTGGATTTGACTGGACATCACCACCACAAAATACATTGACTTATAGCCTATCCACCAGAATAGGTGGCTATTATGCCAATGGGAATTTATTAAGTATCTCAGGAAACGTAGGTTATCGTATTCAGCCCTATGTAAATATTGATTTTTCAAGCACTTACAATCGAATAAAATTGCCCAGTCCATGGGGAAACAACAACTTTTTATTGCTAGGCCCAAAACTTGATGTCACCTTTAGTAAAAAGTTGTTTTTAACTACCTTTTTTCAATACAACGAACAAACAAAAAACATTAACTTCAATACACGATTTCAGTGGAGATACAAGCCCGTTTCAGATTTGTTCATTGTATACACTGACAACTATTATATAGGGCCTGTATTTGTGAAAAATAGAGCGGTGGTATTAAAGTTTACCTATTGGTGGAATAAATAAAAATATAAATAATGAAAAAACAGCTTTTAATTATTTTCCTTTTTTGTTTTGCAACAATTGCAAGCAAAGCAAATGTGCGATTACCCAATATCATTGGATCGCATATGGTATTACAACAAAAGTCAACGGTTAAGTTTTGGGGTTGGTCTGCCCCTGGTGAAAACATCACCATAAAAGTAAGTTGGGATACCGCTACTTATAAAGTAGTTGCAGGCAGAGACGCAAAATGGATCACTTCCATAAAAACTCCGGAAGCAGGTGGATCCTATGCAATAACCATTAAGGGGAATAATTTGATTAAGTTGGAGGATGTATTAATTGGAGAAGTATGGCTTTGTGGTGGTCAAAGTAATATGGAATGGTCAGGTGATCAGAATTTACCAGAAAGCAAAGCGGAAGCGCCTAATGCCACCAATAATAAAATTCGATTTTTTTACGTGCCTAAATCAACAGCCGCTTTTCCACAAGATAATGTGGAAGGAAAATGGATGGTTTGCACGCCCGAAGAGATGATTCATTTTAGCGCGATTGGCTATTTTTTCGGAAAAAATTTATTTGAAAAATTAAATTGTCCAATAGGTTTGATTAATTCAAATTGGGGTGGTACACCTGCTGAAACATGGGCACCTGATTATGTCATCAATAATGATCAAATCATAAAAAAAGGGGCGGAAGCCTTAAAACCATCAGAAGGGTGGCCTTATAAAACTGGACTTGCCTATAATGCAATGATTTATCCAATTACAAATTATAACATTGCTGGTGCGATCTGGTACCAAGGGGAAAGTAATACGCAAACTTTTTATGCGTATGAAAAATTATTCACAGGCATGATTGACGCATGGCGCCAACAGTGGAATAAAGCCTTCCCATTCTATTTTGTACAAATTGCGCCCTATACTTATGGTAATAAAAATATTGGTGCATTACTAAGGGAAACACAAACCAAGGCTGCAGCATTTCCAAATACTGGCATGGTTGTTATTTCCGATTTGGTTCCTGATACTACTAATATTCATCCTATACTAAAAAAAGAAGTGGCTTCGCGCCTAGCTAATTTAGCACTTAATAAAACCTATGGTTATAGCCAAATTGTTTGCGAAAGTCCCCTATACGCTTCGCATAAAATTGAAAAAGATAAAATAAAAATTCAATTTACAAATTCAAGCAATGGCATTATTGCAAAAGGAAATGAAATTACCTGTTTTGAAATTGCCGGAGCTGACAAAATATTTTATCCAGCACAAGCAAAAATTGAAAACAATGAAATAGTGGTGTTCAATAAAAATATAAAAGCACCAGTAGCTGTTCGATTTGCATTTAACAATACCTCAATCCCTAATGTGTTTAGCAAAGAAGGATTACCGATTAATCTTTTCAGAACGGATGATTGGGAAATGGACAGAAGTGAAATAAAAAAATAATTATCTATAATTTAAAATAAATAACATGCGTACAAAAATTAATTTTTTTACAATGATAAAAAGTATCGGATTTATAGTAGCAAGTTTATTTATTGTAGAAATAATAAATGCGCAAGTCATAGATCCTGCTTTATTGCAAGGATTAAAGTATCGAAATATTGGACCACACCGCGCAGGCCGAACGGTTGGCGTTTCGGGTGTTGCAAGTCAACCCAATGTATTTTATATTGGTGTGAATAATGGGGGTGTATGGAAAACAAATGACTATGGGCAAACTTGGAAGCCCATCTTTGATAGTGAAAATACAAGCTCAGTAGGTGATGTTGCCGTGGCAGCGTCCAATCCAAATGTAGTTTATGTAGGAAGTGGTGAAGGCATTCAACGACCTGATTTATCCATTGGTAATGGTTTATATAAATCAACAGATGCTGGCGCTACTTGGAAAAATATGGGATTGCAGGATGCCCAACAAATTGGGGGTATTAGTATTGATCCCTATAATGAAAACAGGATTTTTGTTGCAGCATTGGGCCATCCTTATGGACCTAATAAAGAACGTGGTGTATACCGAAGTTTGGATGGTGGTAAAACCCTACAACAAGTTTTATACATTGATGAAAACACGGGCGCCGTTCAAGTGGGTATTGATCCAAATAATACGAACATCGTTTTTGCTACCATTTGGTCGGCGCGACAAGGCCCTTGGGAAAATGGTGCATGGAATGGCGTTGCAAGTGGCTTATATAAATCCATGGATGGCGGAAATACTTGGAAAAAAATGATCAAGGGGTTGCCTACGACAGCACAAGATGGGTTAGGCCGTATTGGTTTTACCATTGCGCCTAGTAATTCAAGAAGGATGTATGCAACAGTAGATGCTGAAAAAAATGGCGGTATATATCGTAGTGATGATGCAGGAGAATCATGGTATTTGTTGACATCAGATGGCAGATTATGGGGAAGAGGCGCAGATTTTGCAGAAGTAAAAGCAGATCCAAAAAATGAAAACATTGTTTATTCGGCGAATGTAGTAATGTGGAAATCGATGGATGGTGGAAAAAATTGGAAAGGAATTAAGGGCGCTCCAGGAGGCGATGATTATCACAGAATTTGGATTAACCCCAACAACACAAATATTATTGCCATTGGATTAGATCAAGGTGGTACCATTACTGTGAATGGTGGTGAAACTTACTCTAGTTGGTATAATCAACCTACTGCTCAGTTTTATCATGTAAGCACTGATAATGCATTCCCTTATAATGTATATGGAGGACAACAAGAAAGTGGCTCCGTTGGCATTGCATCACGTTCCAATGATGGTAATATTAGTTTTAGGGAATGGCATCCGGTTGGCGTTGAAGAATATGGATACGTTGCTGCAGATCCTTTGGATCCAAATATTATTTATGGTGGTAAAATCACCAAGTATAATAAGTTAACTGGGCAGGTACAAAATATTTCACCAGAACCAGTAAGAACTGGAAAGGTTCGATTCATTAGAACGGCACCCGTACTTTTTTCACCAGTAGATAATAAAACTTTATTTTTTGCAGGTAGTGTCATTTTTAAAACAACCACAGGCGGTGATACCTGGGAACAAATTAGTCCTGATTTAACAAGAGAAAGTTATGATATACCTGAAAGTGTTGGCATCTTTAATACCCCAGATTTAAAAACGATGGCCAGACGCGGCGTTGTTTATACACTTGCGCCATCTTATCAAGATATTAATACCATCTGGGCTGGCACTGATGATGGCTTAATTCATATTACTAAAGACGGCGGTAAGCATTGGAAAAATATTACACCTTCTACCCTTACTTCATGGAGCAAGGTTTCCATGATTGATGCAAGTAGGTTTGATAATAATACCGCATATGTTGCAGTGAATAGAATAAGATGCGATGATATGACACCACATATTTATAAAACTACAGATGGTGGTGTTACTTGGAAGAAAATAATTAATGGATTGCCGAATGAACCTATCAATACGGTAAGGGAAGATGCAGTAAGAAAAGGATTATTATTTGCAGGGTCAGAAAATGCAGTTTATTTTTCATTAGATGCAGGTGAAAATTGGCAATCATTAAGATTAAATATGCCCGCAACTTCGATTCGTGATTTAGTCATTAAAGATGATGATATCGTGATTGGAACACATGGTCGTAGTTTTTGGATTTTAGATAATATCACACCGCTTCGTCAATTAAAAGTAAATGCACAAAAAGAAACTACTTTATACAAGCCACAACAGGCTATTCGTGTTCGTTGGAATATGAATACAGATACACCACTTCCACCGGAAGAGCCAGCAGGTGAAAATCCCCCAGATGGAGCGGTTATTGATTACTATTTAAATAATAATGAGGAGGATGTGCAATTAGATATATTAAATGAAAAAGGCACCCTGATTCGACGTTTTAGCAACAAGGATACGCTATATAAAATACCTGATGTAAATATTCCGTTGTATTGGATACGTCCACAACAAATATTATCAGCAAAACAAGGGGCACACCGCTTTTTATGGGATATGAAATACAACCCTTTAAATGTGCCTGTGGAATACCCGATGACCGCTGTAAAACACAATACCGCCCCTAGTCCTACTGCTCCATGGGTAATGCCTGGCAACTATACGGTTAAATTAACGGTAAATAATAAGGTGTACACACAAAATTTTACAGTAAAAATGGACCCTCGTGTCAAAACTCCAATGATTCAGCTACAAAAACAACATGATTTGTCGGTTATTTGTTATGAAGGAAGTAAAAAAAGTATGACTAAATTTCCAGAAATTGCGCGTAAATTTAATATGCTGTTTGAGATACTAGTTCACACGGATATGCCCCCCACCAAACAAACAG
>Ga0209230_10000640_pt1 | contig 13629 bp, 4 predicted proteins | sample LakOntMetagenome_FD_187467 | JGI IMG/M metagenome (GOLD analysis project Ga0209230, IMG submission 187467) | Freshwater and sediment microbial communities from Lake Ontario - Sta 18 epilimnion Metagenome (SPAdes) (version 2) | ecosystem: Environmental > Aquatic > Freshwater > Lentic | place... | reverse complement strand
TCTTCAATATTATGATGAAGGTTTATGGAAAAAAAATTGGCGCTCTAGATCTTCGCAGAATGTATCTGACAACTATCAATCTATCCGGTGCATCGTTTAGAGAAAGAAAGTTAATCGCAGATTCCGTCGGCCATTCAGTAGAAGAAAGTCTTAAATACTCTTTGAAACTTCTCTCTTAATTATCTCTCCTCCGTAATACTCCGTTGGACACAGAGTTCCTCCCTAGATAACCGCGTTGGGGGCGGGCTCCCCCACTCCCCTATAATAAACTTAAAATCCCTATATATCTCATTCGCTTTATATCTTTCCCCTTCTAACATCCTCGTCATTGAATTATCCTCCTCTATCGCTACCTTCTTATATTTGCTATATAGTATTTACATATGATAAATGTAATAATTTTAGAACAGATGATTGAAAAATATATAAATGTTAAAATTGTTTTTTTAAACAAGATAATATATAATCTAATTAAACTACAATTTATATAATAAAAATAATTTTCTTGTTTTTTATGACTATAAATATTTATAAGTATTTATATAGAATACGAATGCCTATTACATTGGATAACAGTAATATAGAGATTCAATACAGCACAGGCAGTAATTATATCATAGAGACTGTAAAGAGTGATTTGTATGTTAGAGGAACTACAAGTGGTAATTTGAGTTCTGAACCAACAGTTTCGCCCAGTATTAGAACAGATATTGTAATTGAAACTTTTACATATACTACGGGAACAAATAATACTGCTTATACAAAGGTTTTTTCACAAAGTACTGTGTGCGATATAATGATAGTCGCAGGAGGTGGTGGTGGGGGTATGAATGCTGGCGCTGGCGGTGGCGCAGGAGGTCTTTTATTATTAGAGAATTTAACAGTTGCTGCAGGGTCTTATCAAATTACAGTAGGTAGAGGTGGTGCCGGTGGAACAACATCTGCTACAAATACATCTGCTGAAGATGGCAAGAATTCAACTTTTGGAAGTTATACGGCAATAGGTGGAGGGGCTGGTGCTAATAGTGGTGGTGCTAATGGGCGCCCAGGAGGTTCAGGTGGTGGTACAGGTAATGATACAACTGGCAATAGAACGGGTGGTGCTGGAACTGCGGGACAAGGAAATAAAGGTGGTGATGGCACAATTCCGGGTGGTGCGAATAGAACAGGTGGAGGTGGAGGTGGCGCTGGTGCTGCAGGACAAAATAGTGTGTCGGCAAGTCAAGCGGGAAATGGAGGTGTAGGAAGAAATATGAGCTCTTATTTTGGTACTACATTTGGAGCTAGTGGTTGGTTTGCTGGAGGTGGAGGTGGAGGGGTTCATTCAGGAACCGGAGGTACAGGAGGAACAGGCGGGGGCGGAGGTGAAAATACAGAAGGTGTAAACGGTACAGGTGGAGGAGGCGGTGCCGGTAGGAGTCCTAATGTAGGTAAAAAAGGAGGTTCAGGTATTGTTATTATTAGATATAGAAGTTTAGCGGCAGCACCAGCAAGTGTAAATATGTTTAAAACTTTGAATTTCAATTATTATCCTACATTATCTCCAACCATATTTACATTAAATTTTCCAACAAAAACAATCGCTAATATTAATAATGGCTGCGATAAGTTATTTGAAGGTTATTATACTATAACATTAGGTAATACTTTGTCTACTATAGTACCAGCACAAGGTCAAAACTTTCAAGATACTGACTACTATTCTACAACAATATCAATTCGTTATCATACATTAAATCCTGTATTAGACCCTATAGGCGCTCAATGGACTTACAGCTCTTCTAATACCAATGTATATCATATGGGTAGTGTTGGGATAGGAACAACAAATCCAAGCTATACTTTAGATGTCCGCGGAAACATCTTTTCATCTACTGGCGGATTCACGCAATCAGGTTTAACAACGTGGTCTATAGCTTCAGACCGCAGAATAAAAGAAAATATAGTAAAGGCATCTTATGAGAAATGTTTGGAGAATGTCAAAAATATTGAGCTATACAATTTTAACTTTAAGGATAACTATGTAATCACGAATGATAGACACCAATTGGGCTTTATAGCTCAAGAGGTACAACAGGTGTATCCTAAGGCAGTTGAAGTAGGTAGAACGATGAAGAATAATGGCGGAATAGAAGATATTTTAACATTAAATATAACACAAATAGAATATACATTATATGGTGCAGTTAAAGAATTAATAGATAACATTGATGTTATTGAGAATGAAGTTGAAGAAATAGATACTATATTTAATATTACTACACAATAATAATGCGTTTTCTAACAATATACCCTAAAAAATAAAGTTAAATATTTATATAATTTATTATTTAATTCAATACATTTCTTACACCGTATAAAATTTATCTCCCTAACAATTTTGTATAACTATCATTCGTTAATGTTCGTTTTACATTTAGAATAATTCTATTTTTTTAGCCTTCTTATGTTTTATTTGGTTATATAAATATCATTTTATTTATATAGATAATCTAATAATATCTTTAATATCTATATGTCTATAACATTAGATAACAATATAGAGGTAAACTATAACGAAGACAAAAGTTATATCATAGAGACTGTCAAGAGTGATTTATATCGCAGAAATGAAAATCTTAATAATATAATTAGTAGTCTTCAAGTTGCTCCAGTAACTCCAAGTTTATATATTGAAAATGGTACAAATAATGTATATGCTGTAGAATCCTATACATATTCGGGGGCTGCTAATACAAAAGATTTTACTCGCGTATTTCCTAAGAACACTACTTGCGATATCTTGATTGTTGGAGGAGGAGGTGCAGGAGGGAATAGTATGGGTGGAGGTGGTGGGGCTGGAGGGGTTGTTTACACTGTTAATCAAACTTTACAAGCAGGTACTTATAATATATTTGTTGCTAAAGGAGGTATAGGTATTGATTTAAGTATTCAAGACCAAGGAACTGCTGGTGTAAACCAAGATGGGAAAGATAGTTATATACAATTAAATGGCACAGACGTTTCTTTATCATTAGGAGGTGTTTCGCAAAGTTTAAGAGGAAAAGGTGGTGGTGGCGGAGGCGTTTATTATGACCCAGCATTTGTTAATGGTCGCAATGGAGGTAGTGGCGGCGGATGCTCTGAATTCAACCCTAATTTTGCTGTTAATACTGCTGGTTCAGCAACTCAAGGAAATACATTATGGAATGGTTCATCTTATGTTGCAGGAGGTAAAGCTGGCAGACAAAATACAACAACTACTAATGATTATAATGCTGGCGGCGGTGGTGGTGCTGGTAATAATGGTAGTGTTTATAAAGATGGAAACGCAGGTGTTCAAATAAATATAACTGGGACTTCTCAATTTTATGCTGCTGGCGGTGGTGCTGGACAATATTTTATACAAAATAGTTTAGGTGAAGGCATAGGTGGTTCAGGTATTGGAGGTAGTGGTAGGATTAGAGGCTCCTCAAGTTATTTGAGGGAGGCAACAAGTGGAACAAATGGAACGGGTAGTGGTGGTGGCGGTGGTAGTTATACCCAAGACCCTGATTTACCAGCTGGTTCAGGAGGTTCGGGCATAGTCATTATAAGATATTTATTAGGTACTATACCTGCTAATAATCTTTTGACGAATGCGAATGAACCTATTATAACATCACCAACATTTACTGAAAGTATTAGAACATTTATACATAGCGGAGGAACTGAAGCGCAAACAACACATACTATTACAGTAGCGCGAGATACTATATGTGATATATTGATAGTTGGCGGAGGTGGTGGTGGAGATAAAGAGATTGGTGGTGGTGGCGGCGGCGGGGCTGTTTTATATGCTACAAATATTACAATTCAAGCAGGAACTTATCAAATTAAAGTAGGCAATGGGGGTGCTCAAAATGTAAATGGTAGTTCAAGTGAAGCATTTGGAGCAACATGTTTAGGCGGCGGCTCAACGGTATATCAAGCATGGAGTACTGGAAATAGTGGAACATCGGGAGGCAGTGGAAGTGGAGGGAGCGCTAATGCTCCTATAACAGCAATTAATAATATTAATGGGGGTGGTATAGGAACATCAACGAAAGGTACATTATTAGCTTCGGGGACATTATATAACGGAAATGTAGGAGGTAATGGGTCCTCGTCGAATAGTTATCATGCAGGAGGAGGTGGTGGAGGTGCGGGTACGGCTGGTAATAACCCAAATGGGAATCAAATTACAACACGACAAAGTTATATTAATTCTGGTTATCCACAAAAAGGCGGCGATGGTGTTCCAATAAATATAACAGGAACTACTTACTATTGGGGTGCAGGTGGTGGCGGCGGTACTTATGATACACACGGTGGTGATGGTGGTTTGGGAGGTGGAGGTGGTGGCGGTGCTTCAATAAAATTAGCAGGATTGGCGGGTACAGGGGGTATAAATAATGGCGGTAATGGTGTAGGAGAAAGAACAGGGGCAGCCCCGTACGAAGTAGGAGGATTTGGTGCTCCAAATACAGGATCTGGTGGCGGAGGAGGAGGATATTTTAATCTTGCATCAGGCGGAGCAGGTGGTTCCGGTATTGTCATAATCAAGTTTAAATCTATTGTCGGTGCTGGTATTCCAGAAGGAAACCCTATAACACACAAAAGGCTGAACTTTGTTTACAATAATGATAATTTAGTTGCTTGGTATAAGTTTAACGGAGATTATCTTGATAGTAGTGGAAATGGACATAATTTAACTAATGTTGGAACTGTTATTCAATCAACACATATAATAGAGGGGCAAGCAGTTGAGTTTGATAGTACCGATTATTTAGAGTTCCCTGCTACAATAAACCCATATACTATATGGAATGGTAAAGGAATAACATTTAGTTGCTGGGTTAGATATACTGCTACTCTAGAAAACTGGACAAGTTTAATAAATTTTCAAACAGATGTATCAAATAATACTGGAATTGGATGTTGGATTAGGACTACGCCAGTTAGTCCTGTAGTAGCTATATATCTAAGAATCAATAGTACTATATTTCAATACGGAGACGCAAATACACCGCTTATTGCTAATTTAAATGTATGGAGACATTTTGTATTGTGTGTAGGTATATCTGGGAAAATAGATGTATATATTGATAATGTAAGAATAAATGGAACTGAAACAGCAACAATTCCAAACTTAACCTATAATGCGAGATATATAAACAGGGCCGCGTCTTCACACGGAACATGGGACGGTCAAATGGACGATTTCCGTATATACGATAGAGCTTTATCTTCAGCGGATGTATCATTGCTTTATAATAAGACTTATCCTGTACCATCTAACACATACGCATTAAACTTCCCTGTTCCTACGATAGCCGATATTAACAATAATAGTAATATTGTATTGCGAGGAGCTTATGATATAGCTTTGAGTACATCAAATGCTTTAATAATCCCTAAAGCCGGTCAGTATATCCCCCAACCTACTACATTTACTAATTACAGCATAGAAAGAATGTACCCTCCTGTTAGAAACTTTACGGCAGCAACAACAACACTCTCAGGACAAACATACGGTAATGGAACTTATGTAGTTTCATATTCTTCTACATATGGGAGCAGTATAGACCCGTGGAATTGTTTTAATACAGCTAATCCAGGTGGTGCTTGGCCTAATAATAGATATACCGCGGGTACTTTTAATAGTACAAGTTTTATAGTAGCAGGATATTTAGGAGATTGGCTTAAAATACAATTACCTGTTGCTATAAAACTTACAAGATTTGAAATTTTAATGAGAACTGATAGTACACAAGAAGGTCGTGAAAGATCACCAAAAGATTTCAGAATATATGGCTCAAACGATAATATTACTTGGGTTGAACTTGTAAATAAAACAGATGCCGTATATAATGCTTCTTATAAATATGTGCAGACAACACCTGAAATAACAAACACATATACTTATTATGGTCTTGTTGTTAATAAATTAGTAGGCACAAGTATTTTATTAAACTTTGACGAATGGTATATATACGGACAAGAAGTTTTAACAAGTTCATTATCGCTTCGCTATAATATCTTAAACCCTATATTAGACCCTATAGGAGCTCAATGGACTTACAGCTCTTCTAATACCAATGTATATCATATGGGTAATGTTGGGATAGGAACAACAAACCCAAGCTATACTTTAGATGTCAGTGGAAACATCTTTTCATCTACTGGCGGATTCACGCAATCGGGTTTAACAACTTGGTCAATAGCTTCAGACCGCAGAATAAAAGAAAATATAGTAAAGGCATCTTATGAGAAATGTTTGGAGAATGTCAAAAATATTGAGCTATACAATTTTAACTTTAAGGATAACTATGTCAGTACGAATGACAGACATCAGTTAGGATTTATAGCTCAAGAGGTACAACAGGTGTATCCAAAAGCAGTTGAAGTCGGTAAGATGATGAAGAATATGGAAGAAAAAATAGAGGGCTTGCTAACATTGAATACCACACAGATAGATTATACGCTCTATGGTGCTGTAAAAGGTTTAATACAAAAATTAGAAAATATTAAGATAAAAATTGAACGAATTAAAAGTACATCTAATATTACTATACAATAATATTCATAGCTTGTTTTTTATGACTATAAATATTTATAAGTATTTATATAGAATAGCAATGTCTATTACATTGGATAACAGTAATATAAGTGTCCAATACAGCACAGGCAGCAATTATATCATAGAGACTGTCAAGAGTGATTTGTATCGTAGAAATGAAATCTATGACAATATAGTCAGGGATAATATCCAGGTTGCTCCTGTAACTCCAAGTTTATATATTGAAAATGGCACAAATAATGTATATGCCGTTGAATCCTATACATACTCTGGGTCTGCAAATACTGCTGATTTTACACGTGTTTTTACCAAGAGCACCACTTGCGATATCTTGATTGTTGGTGGTGGAGGTGCTGGTGGCGGTTCTTATGTAGCTGGTGGCGGGGGAGCAGGAGGATATGTATATATTCCCAATTTTTCTTTAAATGGAAGTTATTCTATAAAAGTCGGTAGAGGAGGGAATTCAAGATCGCTTGGAATTGTTGGAGAAAATGGACAAGATAGTACTTTTGGTATTTATACTGCTGTAGGTGGTGGTGGAGGTGCTTCTAATCCTTATCCAAATACTACAGTTCCTGCTTCATCTGGTGGGTCAGGTGGTGGAGGGACTACATTAGGTGCTTCTTCTCCAATAAGGCCGGGAGGAAGTTCAACACAAATAATATATACATCTCCTATTGTATCCAAAGGAAGTGCCGGTAGAAGTTCTGGAACAGTTCCAAATAGAGGTGGTGGCGGTGGTGGTAGCGGTATTTTAGAAGGAGATACCGCAAATGGTACAAGTGGTATTGTTAATGACATAACAGGAAATAATGTATTTTATGCTGCTGGTGGAGGCGGAGGTACTGATGGAACAACAAGGGCTTTGGGGGGTTCAGGTATTGGTGGTAATGGTGGTATTGTTACTTCAGGTTCCACAAGTGGAACTAGCGGAACTAGCGGAACAGGTTCAGGAGGCGGTGGTTCAGGTGGTATAGGTGATAGTGGCGCAGGAGGCTCCGGCATAGTAATTATAAGATATTTATTGGGAACTATTCCTTCTAATAATCTTTTGACGAATGCGAATGAACCTATTATAACATCACCGACATTTACTGAAACTGTTAGGTCATTCACACATAGCGGAGGAACAGAAACCCAAACAACTCATACTATTACAATAGGTCAGAATACTATATGTGATATATTGATAGTTGGAGGCGGAGGTGGTGGAGGAGACCCTCACGGAGGAGGAGGCGGAGCAGGACAATTAGTTTTTATCCATCAAGCAACTTTAAATGGTACATACACTATCAAAGTTGGTAAAGGAGGTATTGGAGGTGTATTTGTTTCTACTGCTGCAACAAAGGGAAGTAATAGCGAGTTTGGAAATGTAATTGCAGAAGGAGGAGGTGCTAATGGAGGTACAAATGTAGAAAATAAAAATGGTGGAAGTGGAGCGGGTGGTGATGGTTATACAACCAATGGCGGTACAGCAGGTGCTGGAACTAAAAATAATATTGTTGATACTTTTCAAGGTGCTATTGTTTATAGTAAAGGGAACGATGGTGGTGCTGAAAGATTATCAGATGCGAGAGGAGGAGGAGGAGGAGGTTCAGGTATGTCAGGTGATACAGGTGCTAATGGTGGTAAAGGAGGTAATGGTTTATCAGGAATATCAGAAATATCTTATGATTTTAAAACAAATTTTGGAACAAATGTTGGGAAACTTGAAAGTGATAATCTTATCTATTTTGCTGGAGGTGGAGGTGGTGGGAATTCTACAACTGGAGTCAATAATGGTTCAAAGGGAGGAGGAGGGAGTGGAGGGCTTGGTGATGTAGGTCCTAATAATATAGGAGTTAATGCTACTGAAAATACAGGGAGTGGTGGTGGAGGTGGAGGTGCAAACTCTAGCGCATATGGTGGTAATGGTGGTTCAGGTATTGTCATAATCAAGTTTAAATCTATTACAAGTGCAGGTATTCTGGAAGGCATAACACACAAAAGGCTGAATTTTAATTATATTAATTCTAATGATAATTTAATATTTTATTATAGAATAGATGAAAGTCCCTTCTCTTGGTTAGAAGCATATAACGAGGCAATAATAAATGGAAGAAGATTGCCTACTATTACAGAATTAAGAACTTATATGACTAATTATCCTTCAATAGTAGCACCATTTAACGGACTTGATATTTGGTCTGCTGTTGTAAATCCAGCAGTAGCAAATAGTAAAGATTGGGTACAGGTTGGTAATAATCCACACACAAGAGGAAAATCACATACGCAAGATTTAGGTGTTTATCCAAGCTGGGGTGATAATACAACTGAAACTTTCGCGAGAGTGTATTGGGATGTAGTAGATTTAAATCAACTAAGATATGATTTTACACCTTATAACACAGAAGCTACATGGAAATCATATGCCGCTACAATTCCTAACTTTACATATTCTCTTGATACATTTTTAATAACATTTGACCCAGATGCTGTATGGACAGGCTATAGTGTTGTAGGGTGGGTACAAATGACTTTACCAAGTGGTTATAATTTTTTAACTATTACATATGGATTAGGTGTTCAAGGAACAGAAGATGTTAGACTTTTAATTAATGGAGTTCTAAAATCAAGTGCTACTACAACTAATAGACTTATAACATATTCTCAAGCATATAATGTTGGTGATGTCGTGAGAATAGAAGAAACATTTTCTACTATGAATGCTAATTTCATTTTTCAATTTACAAATATCTATCCATATCAATACACATTAAACTTCCCTGTTCCTACGACGGCCGATATTAACAATAATAGCAATATTGTATTACGAGGAGCCTACGATATAGCTTTGAGTACCTCAAATGCTATAATAATCCCTAAAGCAGGTCAGTATATTCCTAAGCCTACTACATTTACTAATTACAGTGTAGAAAGAATGTACCCTCCTGTTAGAAACTTTACGGCGGCCACTACGGCAGTATCCGGACAAACATATGGCAATGGAACTTATGTAGTTTCATATTCTTCTACATATGGGAGCGGTTATGACCCATTTAAATGTTTTAATACAAGTGATGGAGTAGGAGGTCATTGGCTTGAAAATAGATATACAGCAGGCGTTTTTAATAGTACAAGTTTTATAGTAGAAGGATATTTAGGAGATTGGCTTAAAATACAATTGCCTGTTGCTATTAAACTGACTAGATTTGAATTTAAAATTAGACCAGATTTTCTCGTAAGAGCACCAAAAAATTTCAAAATATATGGCTCAAATGATAATATTACTTGGGTTGAACTTGTAAATAAAACAGATGCCGTATATAACGCTTCTTCTATTTATGAACAGACAACACCTGAAATAACAAATACATATACTTATTATGGTCTTGTTGTTAATAAAATATTTACAGGTACGAATGACAATACATTAAACTTTGACGAATGGTATATATACGGACAAGAAGTTTTACCAAGTTCCCTATCTCTCCGCTATAATCTCTTAAATCCCATATTAGACCCAATAGGAGCTCAATGGACTTATAGTTCAAATAATACTAATGTGTATCATATGGGGAGTGTTGGAATAGGTACTACGAGCCCTGAGTATCATCTTGATGTCCGCGGAAACATCTTTTCATCTACTGGCGGATTCACGCAATCAGGATTAACAACTTGGTCTATAACTTCAGACCGCAGAATAAAAGAAAATATAGTAAAGGCATCTTATGAGAAATGTTTGGAGAATATCAAAAACATTGAGCTATATAATTTTAACTTTAAGGATAACTATGTCAGTACGAATGACAGACATCAGTTAGGATTTATAGCTCAAGAGGTACAACAGGTGTATCCTAAGGCAGTTGAAGTAGGTAAGATGATGAAGAATAATGGCGGGACAGAAGATATTTTAACATTAAATACAACGCAAATAAAATATACATTATATGGTGCTGTAAAAAAACTAATAGAAAAGGTTGATAATATTGAATCAAAAATAAATAAATTATATGATAAGGTTTTTATAACACCAATTATTGAAACATCTAATATTTATACCAATAATTCTTAATTTTTACTAAGGATTATAAAGACATTATAATAATAGTGTATAAAATTTGTTTGAATATACATAAACTATGAATGTATGTAAATAATGTTTATAATATGACCTTACTTTCTACAAGAAGGCTTGATGATTATCGCTCTATGTCCTCAACACCTTCCCTCGGCAACCACTGCGATAATGACTTCCTCTTTATTAAAGACTCTTTCACTAAAAATAAAAAAAATATATCTATACCTACAGAAATTAAGCACCTTTTACCTTCCTCCGGATTCATTCTGGGAAAAGAATACTCTATATCCGCTTTAAGTCTTAAGTTCTTCAATATTATGATGAAGGTTTATGGAAAAAAAATAGGCGATCTACACCTTCGCAGAATGTATCTGACAACTATCAATATCTCAGGCGCATCCTTCAGTATAAGGAAGTCTTAAATACTCTTTGAAAATTATTCATTAATTACATCGTAATACCCTCGTAATACCGCGTTGGCCAAGGTCTATCCCGCCCTCATTCTATCCATACCATATCTCGCTTGCAGTCCAGCTTGATGATGGAGCAGGTCTATATGCGTCTCCGTGATTTTCTGCCCTATTTAGATAAATAGTATTAATAGCACTCGGATTGTCTCCCAGTCTATTGCTCCAATATGCTGTATAATAAACAGTTGATGTTGTATTTGGCGAATCTAAATAAGTTCCTGTAACATTTGTTACTTTATATGTATAATCAAGATCGCCTGCATACATAGTATTTGATATCCAGACTGGTGTTCCAGCTGTAGCCGCTGCCGAACCTGTTTCTGTTCCATTAGGACCTGTTACTTCAGTCCAATCACTTGATCCTATTTTTCTATAAAGTTTAATACCCCACCATACACTATAACTTGTAGCAGCAAGACCTATATGTACGATTATATTAAGTAATATTTTGCTTAAATTGCTTTTAGGAGTTATGGCTATTACAAATCCAGTTGTTAAATTATCATTAATAGCATCCCAACCAGTATTATTTTTCACATCCATTTGAGTATAAGTCAAATGCCTGACTTGTGCTATCATTCCTTCAGATAATCCTAATTCACTAAGAGGTTCATTAATTTGTCTTCCGTTTAAATAATAAGATTTTGCATTTACAGAACCGCTTACATCAAGTTGATACTCGGGGCTCGTAGTACCAATCCCTACACTTCCCATATGATACACGTTAGTATTAGAAGTATTATAAGTCCATTGGGTGCCTGCTGGGTCTAATATGGGGTTTAATATTTGATAACTTATAGAGATATTAGAAATATTAGAAGTAAGAGGATAAGGCTTTATAAGTTTAAATGGATTGTTTGATGATGGTAGCATAGAACACGAATTATTCGTATATATATTAATATCATAAGAGCCTTCTAATATAATATCCGCACCGCTATTTACATTTACAACTGTTTTAGTAGGAAAATTAATATTATAAAGCGCATCCTTTGGATTTGAATAAGTAATAATTATAATTCTAGAAAAATTACTTTCTTTTTCAAGTATTTTTAAAACATCATTTTCATTATAATTCAAAAGTATAAACTCTCTCGCTTGTCCTGCTGGACAAGTCTGATTTAAAACATCATTTATATATAATTCTACAAATGACGCGCCTGCTGTGTAATTTACTTTTAAATTTTTATAGTTTTTATGTAATTTTAAACTAATAAATCCATTTCCATATATACCAGCAGCTTTAGCACCACCTGGAAAAGTCCAGACAAGATTATCCTGAAAAACATTTATTTGCGTTTTAGCACCTATACTATAAGCATATTCTCTCCAAGTTTCTAATGTAGTATAAGGTGTAAAATCATATACTAATGTAGTAGGAAAAGGGGCAAATGTTATTTTTCTAATTATATTATTTAATATTTCTAATTTTTTTTGCCTAATAATTACAATTCCATTACCTCCATTTCCACCTACAGTAGTTGTATATGTTGGTCCACACCCCCCTCCGCCACCACCAGTACCATTAACACCATTATCGGGTCCCATAGTTGGGTGGTTTGTAGGTATTAAATCTGTTGTTGTACCATTTCCTCCGCCGTGTGTACCTAAACCTGTTTTATCAGAATCAGGGGCGCTTCTATCACCACCACCTCCACCACCACCAAATTGTCTTAATATTCCTGTAATACTAGATTCATAACCAATTCCTCCGTCTCCCGCTAAACCACCTGCTGTTTTATTTGGCGCATCAGCACCTGTTCCTTTTGATAACACATCTCCGCATCCTCCGCCGCCACCACCAGCTGTATTATCATTTAAATTGGACGCTCCATTACCCGAAACATTATTTCCTGAAGCAGAAACATTATCCTTTGTATTTCCACCACCACCACCCGACGAGACTGTGGATAAACCTGTATTAGGATTTGTATAATTAGCTATAGTTCCAGAATTTGCTGAAGAAGATAATCCTCCTCCTCCTCCTCCTCCGCCGGCAATAATATTTATATTACCACCTATAATACTTGAATTATTACCATTAAATCCTCCTCCTTGTGTTGAATGATCTCTGTTTCTTCCTTGTCCGCCTCTTCCAACGTATATATTATATAATGTGTTTGCTAAAAAATTTACATTTTCAAAATATAAAACATCACCACCACCACCACCGCCACCACCTGTATTACCTCCGCTACCACCGCCAGCAACTACTAATACATCACATAAAGTGTTTTGAGAAACTATAAAAATATTAGAAGTCTGATTTTCATTAAATCCACTATGATTATATATAGAAGTATCATATAAATTACATACAGGTTCTGTAGTCAAAAGATTATTAGCAGGTATAGTACCTAATAAATATCTTATGATTACTATGCCGGAGCCACCATTGCCTCCAAGATTACCTGCTGTGTCGTTGCCTTGTCCTCCTCCTCCTCCACCTGTTCCATCTAAACCATTTTGTGCTGTACCTGTGTCACTACCAAATCCTCCTCCGCCTCTTGATTGAATTG
>Ga0209230_10000639_pt1 | contig 13637 bp, 22 predicted proteins | sample LakOntMetagenome_FD_187467 | JGI IMG/M metagenome (GOLD analysis project Ga0209230, IMG submission 187467) | Freshwater and sediment microbial communities from Lake Ontario - Sta 18 epilimnion Metagenome (SPAdes) (version 2) | ecosystem: Environmental > Aquatic > Freshwater > Lentic | place... | reverse complement strand
GTTAGAAGAAACACGTGATCCCCAGCGTCGAGCAGCACTTGTAGCCAAGATTGCTCGCTACGAATCAGACCCTGTGAAGGCGGAAGGCAAGCGTGAACTGTTGCAAAAAGCACAGGCCTACGAAGCCGCACGTGATGAAGCCACACGCCACACACCATGGTTGACATTTGCGTCATTGGCATTTCAACTGGCCATTGTGCTGTTGAGTGCCAGTATTTTGAGTGTGAACAACACCATGTACCGTATCAGCGAAGTGGTTGCTGTGGTTGGCACAGTGCTGTTGAGCCAAGGCATCTGGCTGTGGATACCATTCATTTAATTAACCACTAACATTATCTAAACTCCAGTCGCTTTAAATAATATTAGCGTATTATTATGGAGCGACTAGATGGATCCTTTTACACTCTTTGCCTTGGCAAGCGGCGCAGTACAAGCCGTAAAAAAAGGGTGTCAACTTTATAAAGACATCAAAAGCGCCGCGGGTGATGTAAAAGGCGTACTCAAAGACCTTGACAAACAATTTCATGATGCTTACGAAGGTAAGGGTAAGTCGCCACCTGCCGAAGCTGTTAAACAACTCAACGAAGAAAAATCTCGTGTTAAAGAACTAAACAAACGCAGTGAAGAAACTGTGAATATCTATGCTGAAATTGGCGACTATCTTGGTCAATACTATGACAACTATTTTAAATGTCTAGCAGTACTTGAAGATGAAGAAAAGCGATCAAAGACTGAAGTATACAGTGGTGGTGACAGTCTAGCCAAACGTGCCTTAAAACGTGTGCTAATGAAAAAGCAACTAGAACAAATGGGCACAGAATTACGTGAATTAATGATCTACCAGAGTCCACCTGAATTAGGTGCGTTATATACTGAAGTAAATGACATGACCAAAGAGCTGGGCAAAGAACAAAAAGTTCTCATGGTCAAAGAAATAGAAAAAGCTAGACTACGTAGACGACGAATGGCACATTATCAATTTGAAATTTCTGTGGGTATTGCAGCAATAATATTAGTGTTTGTTATGATGGGATTCTTTATGTGGGTGGCTCACGACGCACAAAAGCGTTGGGGTGGTACCAATATGCACAAGTACAGAGATACATTAGAACAAGTAAGACGTCAAGAATGGTTTGAACATCAGCGTAAATTAAAAGAGTACGAAGATTTCCTAGCACAAGAACGTAGACAGAAAGAACAAAATGAATCCAGTAATTAAATCACTGTTGATAATTTTAGGAACAATACTCAGTGTGTTTGCTGTGCCTGCAATACTAATCATTTTCCATGACTACATATATGCTTTCATTGCAATAACTTCATTTATTGCTTGTGTTTGGTTATTTGGATACTATACCTACCAAGAGATTTATCCAGAGATACTGCGAAAACATCTAGAAGAAGAACAAATCATAGCTCGATTCAACGGTGATAAAGACAAGATACGTAGATACCATGGATTTAAAAAGCATTTTGATGGGGAGTTGACTTTAGAACAATTAGAGAAATGGTTTTTACACCTTGATAAACATCATTAAGGACGAGTATAGAAATATACTCCGACTAAGGCCAATGCTGCTACTAGAAGATATACAAGAGACACCCAAATAAAGAACAAAAATGGATTCTTTACTTGTTCCAAGTGTTCTCGTAGCTCAGTTAATGCCTTGACCATATAGTCGCTCCTTGTAGGTCGCTCAACCTACAATTTATTTAATTATCACATTAATAAAATTAAATACGCTTATCTACTGGCTACTAAAAACTCAGCTTCTGGAAATCTGGTTTTTGTATTTCTACTACCTAGAACAATAACAATACGTTCACCTATTGATGTTCTTAATTGCATGACCAAGCAGCCACCGCTGGCATTGTTAAAACCTGTTTTACTCACAGTAACTGGTTGCCCCAGTCTAACTAACGGATTAGTATTAACAAAAGTTTGAGTACGTGTTTTTTTACGTTTAGTCCGTGTAGAAATACGCACAGCGTCTTGGTGCGAGGCTGCAAGTATTGCTGGATACTGATGGCTTGCTCTAACCAATTTGATTAAGTCTTCGGCAGTGCTAACGTTGGCGTAACTTAATCCTGTAGAATCATTAAAATATGTTGACATCATGCCTAGTGATTTAACTTTGTTGTTCATTGCAAGTACACAGGCCTGATACCCTTTTGGATAATTCTTACACAGAGCGTCTGCTGCTTGATTGTCGCTGTGTACTAGAGCCAGGTCAATCAACTGTTGTCTAGTTAGTTTAGTTTTCTTAAATTTACGTAGAGTAATAGTTTGATTAAGTGATTGCTTTGCATCTAATACAACCATGGCAGTGACCAACTTTGTTATACTGGCAATAGCCCTAACAGTTTCTGTATTTTTACCTTCGATTATATTGCCATCTGCATCTGCTACTATCCAACTGTTGGCAGTGACCTTGACAGGTTTATTGGCAAATGCTGAGGAGGCGAATAGTACAAGTATTATTAATAATAATTTTTTCATTAATTATTTATTAACGTTTTATCTCGGTCTCAACAACATCTCTGCACTGCATTGACGAGCTGTAGTAGGTCATATACAAGGTTTTTTGGTCACCTTCTCTGCACTTGTATTCGCAGACATGTCGACCGCGATCATTGAATTCTCTAGTACGGTCACATAAGGTTTTATAATTTTGTCGTTGGACTGCTGGTCGTTCATATACCACAGTCTGAGGCATTAGATTGATATCTATCTTGCCACTCATAGTAATAGCGGCAGATACTGCTACAGCAGTAAATGCTAATTTTTGTTTCATTCTGATCCGCTCCAGACATTTTATTTAAGGATTTGGATCAGAATATAAACTGCTAGTTATTATTGAAATTGTTAAATTTCAGGACTGCTGCCTGACTTGTCTTCACCAGCACCTAGTACACAGGCTAATTTAACATCATATTCTATTACAGTCCATGACCGAGTTTCTTTATTCATTAATAATGTTATATGAGTGTTGTGTACTGATTTCCCAACCCAGATTGGTGTTTCTTTATGTGTGTCAACAAAATAGTTCATGACTGTTTGTGCGTCAGAACATTTCATTGGTTTGTTTAAGTCAATAATTGCTTGGGCGTTGACTATAGAGCTAGTTAGGCAGAATAGGAACGCCACTGTTGATAGCTTTTTCATAGTGGCTCCTTCTAATATAGTATTTATTTCTTTATATCTTTAGCAACACAGCGAGCCACTAGGTCAGGCTTTTTTACAATAATTGTTGCTGCTTCCCAGCATTCTTCAAAACGTGAATAAGTTTTCCATTGCTGTTCTTCTCCTGTGGATAATAGCAATATAAATAAAACATATACAGTAGTCATGGCATTTCCTTTTATTGTGATGGGTTTGAGAGGCAGCTTCTCTGTACTTCGTTTAACATCATATAACGTTCACGCTGTCCGTGATGAATATTATAAATCAAATCGGCAATATTCCGAGTGATACGCATGAATTCTGGATTACAATGATGTGGGAATGTTTGTACAAATGTTTTCTTTGTATAGTCCCAGTCATTATCCCGCATGATAAATGCATAATGTGTGAGTTCGTGTCCTAGGCCCCAATCTATCATCTCATAACCATAATGTTTCAGTGTTTCGGGAGAGATGATAATTTGCATATCATAGTCAGAGTTATCTAGTATAGGAAATTGAAACATCATTCTTGCTCCAGGGGGCAGCGTTTCAACGGTGATTGGTGGCATGGGTAAATCTACAGGAGCGCCCACACGCTGTTTGATAAATTTCCACTCTAGTTCAATCACTGGCCAATCTAAATCCGATAATCCCGGTTGGACGTTGGCTATGGAGCTAGTTAGGCAGAATAGGAACGCCATTGCTATGTATTTCATAGTGGCTCCTTAAAATTATATTTATTGTTATGGTGAAAATGTATCACTCATGATGTACACTGTGACACCAACACGCTGCCGCTCGTTGAAGATATCTCGCCAAGCAGGCATTTTGCGAAATCCATTAGTCACCCGATCGTAGACAAAATCAGGTTGATAACTGCTAGATTTGAGTTTGGGTGCTTTGCCAGGATAAGCACTGTTGCCGTGACAATGTCTACACTGACCGTCCCAGACTTGCTGACCTAACACAATCAAAGAGTTATCCTTCATCACAGTGTCTGTGAATACTGGCACCGGTTCTTGGGCGTTGGCTATAGAGCTAGTTAGGCAGAATAGGAACGCCATTACTGTTTTACGCATAATGGGTCCTTAAAATTATATTTATTCTGGTTTAGATTTTCTTTTACGAGATTTCTTTTCAGTTGGGCCAGTTTCTTTGGCTTCGTCCATCATTCGTTCTGTTGCTGGACTTGTTCGGTGAGGATGACTGTGCGGTCTATGTGGGGGATGTTTAGGTGGGCTGTGTTTAAACCAACTCATTGTTCACTCCTTTTTTTCTTCTTTAGGCGATATTCCGTATTGTACTTGTCTTTGTTTCGCTATTACCATTCTCATACACTGTGTTCGAAATTCATAACTTTTAATTTTATCACAGAATCCTGCACTACCACTATAACTAGCCATGCAGTAATTCTTCTTATCTTGGTGCGGCATATTCATGCACTCGCTCATGTCGGCGTATGCATTGGTTGATAGTAAGAATAATAGTATTAGTTTTTTCATTTCAAAAAAAAGCTCCAACTAGTGGAGCATGCCGCTATTGGTATTTGATGCTTTGACTAATTTTCGGTAAACTCAGTGTTGATCCTGCTCCAAATGTACAGTACTCACCGGTCAACGGTAAATGTGCTATCCATGTACTAGTTTTAGTTTCCTTGTTGGCCCACACAATTAGTATTACGTTGTCTACTTCATTAGAGGCCATGACCACAGGAGTTTCTTTGAACGCCTGTATCATCGATCTAAATTCTTTTTCGTCACCACATTTAACTTTGATAGTCTTTTCACGTATTTCAGCATAGGCTGTGATACTTAAGAACATTAGGATTGCAAATAGTTTTTTCATATGTTAAGCAATATACATTTTTGGTGCAGCTGGATATTGTCCATCACTCCAGTCGATGCCTTTAAATAGACGAATTGTACCGTCATCGATAGCTTCAACCATTTCGTCACCACGGAACACATAAAATGTTCTAGATGATTTATTAAAAAATATGAAATTTTCTTTATGCTTTTCTAGTTTGTAACCAGTTAATGCTGTCTTTGCTAAAAGCTTCATTAACTCGCCAGTGTCTTCTGTTGGAAAATGCCCAGTATTTGGGTCCATTGTAAGGGCAACATGTTGAATAAACTCTTTTTTATCCTTCTTGACAATTTTTGGAAATAATTGTTCTAAAATGTCAGCCATCAAATTTGCACGTTTTGCCTTGGGCATACGCATACTGTCTAATTCTGCATTTAAATCTGTCATACCTGAAGCGTTGATCTTAAATCGTTCTAACTCTTTAAAACCTGTTGGAGAGCTGGCATCTTTAACTTGTCGTGTAGTACGATTTATTTTGTATTTGGTTAAAATTTCTTGTACAATAGGCCAAGCACTTGCCGGCTTTTGATTTACTTTAGCACCAAACACTGCACCATTTGGTTTACTTGCCCCCGGCGTTCCGTCCTTTTTGAGTTTACCAGGAGTATCACTAGATGCCTTAACTTCAAATGACTCGAGTCCAACTTTTATATCGCCTTTCTCCATCTTCTCTGCTGGATCGCCTAGCAATACAAATGCAACTTCTCCTGGACCAATATTACCAGCAGTTCTCATACCGTCTGCCAAGTTAAAAAAGTCTGCAATAACTTTACTAAAAATAGCTCGATATGGCTGTCTCACGTGAGAATCTATTTTGCCATTTGTTGATTTTACTAGACCTATCATGTCAATAATCTTTCCCGTTTTTGCCCCTTGTAGGAAAAATTTCATATGCTCATCAGAAACATTATTTGTAGCAAAAATAGCAATTAGAGATTCTTTCTCGCTGTCGCTGGCTCCGTCTTTAGAAATTCTATCTAACACATCTCCTGCAAGATCGGTAAGTTCTTTTCTAACGGCTGCTTTTTTAGTTTCATAAGATTTAATGAATACAGAAATACTTGCTTTAATGGTTGGATCTTTTGAAATCTTTGCCCTTGCCTTTGGATCTGCAATAGTATTAAGATACTCCTCCCAAACTAAGTCGTCTGGTTGATTAACTTCTTTCTTAACCGTTACACGTTCTGAAATAACTGGTTCTTCGGTGGACGTTACTGGTTCTTGAGCTACTGGTTCTTGAGCTACTGGTTCTTGGGCTACTGGTTCTTGAGCTACTGGTTCTTGAGCTACTGGTTCTTGAGCAAGATTATCTCCTACTTTTTTAAGAACTATTTGCATTAGTTTCATGGCTTTTTCATGAAACGGATCGCCAGGCGGTGTTTCTTGAGCAATAGTTGCTAGTTTTTGAAATAGATCTTCTTGCCCAGTTGGCGGAGCAAATTCATTAAGTATATTTTTAAATTCAAAAAATCTCATAGTACAATATTTATACTATCTCCGGGAACAAACAGTCCTGAATAAACATCCGCACATCTTCTTCGTTTAGGCCTAGGCTAGCCATGACTTTGGGCGTATGCGGGTTCATTTTTTGATTCTGTGCATAGTAATTCTGTGCGTCTTTTGTATTATCCACAGTATTATTAGTTAGACCCACTTCATCTAGATAGCAGTTTAAGTTCTTACGTGCCATGGCTAAAATCTGCGCTAGTTCGTCTTCTTCGCTGACGTTGCCCGCAGCAATCATATGTTTGGTAAAGATACGTTCTGCCCAGTCTGGTAAGGGTCGCTTTTTATTCCAAGTAAGTTTTTCTGATTCTTCCATGAACCAGTCAATTAGAGGATGATTATGATCGCCTGCTGGACTAAAGTCGTGAAAGCAGCCTGTGATCTTGTTTTTACCTGCTACTACATCAAATCCAAAGATAGGTGCAGGATTGTGCAAGTGTGGAAATACACAGCAGTGCATCATCCAAAGTCCCTTGGTGTCACGGGCATCTACTACATCAATGTGTGCTCTACGATATTGGCTGCTGGCCCACACCTTGTTAACCCAGCCTGGCTGGTTAAAGCGATCCATTCCTGGCTCATTTATAATACTGCCTGTAGCATAAAACTTTGATTCAAAGTAATTTTCAATTTCAATTAAGGTATTCCAAACATCATTCATATTTTAAAAAATCTTTCAATTATCCAAGCACACGCATCAAACTCACCTGGTTTTCTAGCAAAGTTATAATTAGAAGGATCTGCGTGATGATTATTATGATATCCTTCTGCTGTTTCCACCCATTGAACAAGTTGATTATTATAACTATTATCCCTTGTATCAAAATTTCTATATGATCCGGGCAATTTTGTATGAGCAATATATACCCCGAAAACATTACTTGTTAAAGTACAAAGTCCTGCTGTTACTGGCATTATAAACAGAAAAAGTTTCCAGTCAATCAAGAACAAACTAAGAGATATCAAAAACCATAGACTAAAATAATACTTATGAACAAAGTTAACGAATCTATCTTTTACTGCAAACATAGGAACGATCATTCTTTTTTCCTCAAAAAACCACTGTTTAGAATTGAGTAACCAAGAAACACATGAATGAAAAGCCCCATCCTTGGGACTATGTAGATCCGATTCTTTATCACTATGCTTATGGTGATGCGTATGCGACGAAGTAAATGCTATAGGACTTCCAGCACCGGTTAGTATTGATCCTAGAGCAAGTATTTTATGTCTCAAAGGACCAGTTTTAAAAGATCTATGTGCAAAATATCTATGAGCTCCGATAGAGATAAAGATTATACCTACAACCCTATACCAAAAAAAAGTAAAAAGTAACCAATATAATGATGTATGAAATGCTACTATAATGCCTATAGGAATACTTAGAAGATTTATGCAATAAAACCATCTGAACTTACTTATAAAGTCCATATTAGTTCACTCATCTTTTATCAATGCTTTCATAAGTTTAATGGCCCATGCAAATGCCACACGGGCTTCGTCTCCGAGATCGTCTGTAAGTTCAGCACGTATGGCTGTTTTTAGATTTTCAGCATCTTTGAATTGATAAAATCTTCCTTGTCCCGGACAATTTTTAGCAATGATCTGTCCGCCAAACAGGTCCCCCATATGACGGCAGTATAAATGTGCTTTGATAAGATGCCTACGTTCTGAGTCGTAATTCAGTGTTAATAGATATTGATAGTAGTCAATGGTTTCGGGCAACCATTTAAGATTGTGATGTATACCAACCAGTTCTATACAATCTTGAAATATCTTGTGTGTTCTTTCGATGTCAGGTAAGTTTTTTAACATACCCTGACTATTGGCTGCAACTTCTATACCGTTGTATACTAAAACCATTTGCCAAAGATAGTTAGCATACTCTTCTGAAGTAAAGGAGCCTGTTACTAGTTTCTTGGCAAATATTGTACGTTCTGCGTCTGCGTGTAAATCCTGTGTTATTTCACGTAAACTCATTCTTCTTCCAGTTTAATCTGTAAGGGGAATCCGTTAGTACGTGCTGCCTGTGTTGCTTCTACTGCTTTTGCTTCGGCAATTTCAAAACTATAAACACCTGCAATGCCGCTGCCTGTCTCGTGTACAATAATCATAATATCACGGGCAGTGGCATCTGTATGTTTAAAAATTTCAATTAATATGCCAACAACAAAATCCATAGGAGTTGAGTCGTCATTAAGGAAAATTACTTTCCAACGTTTAGGTTCTGCGACTTTGACTTTAATTTTTTCGTCAATTTTGATATCAGTGGTGGACATAGTAATACTCTCTTTTAAAAGAGGGGGAGTTTCCTCCCCCATTGTTATTTAATCTTATTTGATTTCAATTTGTCGAGGTTTGAGCGCCTCGGGCATAATTCGTTGAATGTCAATTTGCAACATCCCGTCTTCTACCTTGGCGCCATGAACTTCCATATACTCAGCAAGAGTAAATGTTTGTTCAAAGTCACGAGCCGCTAGTCCACGATGTAAGTACTCAAAAGTGGGATCAGTTAGCCGATTTTTAACGCCACGAATTGTTAGTTGGTCTTGATCCACTTCTACTGTGATCTCATCTTTGCTAAAACCTGCTACCGCTACTTCAATGCCATAGCTGTCGTCGGCATATTTGACAACGTTGTGCGGGGGATAATTACCATTTTGATGATGTGGTGCAGTAAAATAACGATCAAAGCCTACTAGTGCTTTACTCAGTTGTGCCAATGCGGCAGTGTCAATAGTTCTTAATTGCATGTTAGTCTCCTTTATTAAGCAAGAACTGTGTAGGGCCCGACCATCGGCGCCCTACATCTGTATTATACTATCTGTCTGTGTCTGTGTCAAACTTCTTTGAATTCAGCATCAACTACGGTGTCGCCGTTTTCGTTTTGTTGAGGTTGAGCCTTGGCTTGCTCTGCCTCCGTTTTCTTCTGCATCAATGGACCAGCGACAGTGAAGATTTTACCAACTGCTTCATTGATAGCTTCTGCATCGTTACCATTGGTTGCTTCTTGTACAGTTTTGATAACTTCTTCGATTTCAGTCTTTTCAGCTTCAGTGATCTTATCGCCGTGTTCCTCAAGATCTTTCTTTAAAGAATGAATTTGAGACTCAGCACCATTACGTGCTTCAATAAGCCCACGTGCCTTTTTATCAGCATCTGCATTTTCTTCTGCTTCACGGATCATCTGTTGAACTTCAGCATCACTTAGTCCACTGTTGGCTTTAATGACAATATTCTTTTCTTTATTAGTTTTCTTGTCTTTGGCGCTGACATTAAGAATACCGTTGGCATCAATATCAAAGGTAACTTCAATCTGTGGCATACCACGTGGTGCGGGTTCAATCCCTTCTAAATTAAACTCACCTAGAAGTTTATTGAACGCACACAACTCACGCTCGCCTTGGAAGACCTTGATAGTAACAGCAGGTTGGTTATCATCTGCTGTACTGAATACTTGATTAGCCTTAGTTGGGATAGTGGTGTTTTTAGTGACCAGTTTAGTCATAATGCCGCCCATGGTTTCAATACCAAGACTTAGCGGTGTAACATCTAACAACAATACATCTGTTTTGTCGCCTGATAAAACAGCACCTTGTATAGCGGCACCTGCAGCCACTGCCTCATCTGGGTTAACATCCTTGCGTGGTGCTTTACCAAAGAATTTTTCAACTGCTTCTTGTACTTTAGGCATACGTGTTTGTCCACCAACAAGAATAATTTCGTCAATAGCGTTTTGATTTAGGCCTGCATCCTGTAGTGCAATGCGGCAAGGAGCAATACTGCGTTCAACTAGATCTTCAACTAATTGTTCAAACTTACTACGTGTAAGTTTAATATTCATATGTTTAGGACCACTGGCATCTGCTGTAATGTAGGGCAAGTTAACATCTGTTTGTGCCGAACTTGAAAGTTCAATCTTGGCTTTTTCTGCGGCTTCTTTTAGACGCTGTAGTGACAGCATATCTTTCTTGAGATCCACGCCAGTGTCTTTCTTAAATTCATCAACCAAGTAATCCATAATACGTTGGTCAAAGTCTTCACCACCTAGGAATGTATCACCGTTCGTTGACAGTACTTCAATCTGTTTATCGCCGTCGACGTTGGCAATCTCAATGATTGAAATATCAAATGTACCACCACCTAGGTCATAGACTGCAATCTTACGATCTTGTTTGTCTTCTTTATCAACACCATAGGCTAATGCGGCCGCTGTTGGTTCATTGATAATACGTTTAACATCCAGTCCAGCAATTTTACCTGCATCCTTGGTTGCCTGACGTTGGCTGTCATTAAAGTAAGCCGGTACTGTGATAACTGCTTCTGTTACTTCATGTCCAAGATAGTCCTCAGCAGTCTTTTTCATTTTACGTAGTACTTCCGCTGAAATTTGTGGAGGTGCTAGTTCTTTGTCATTTACGCTGACCCAAGCATCACCGTTACTAGCTTCGGTAATTTTGAAGGGCATCAGGTCGATGTCTTTTTGTACAGCTTCTTCTTTGAACTTACGTCCAATTAAGCGTTTGGCTGCATAGATTGTGTTTTTTGGATTTGTTACTGCTTGGCGTTTTGCTGTTGCACCAACTAGAATTTCTTTGTCAGTGTAAGCAATGATTGAGGGTGTTGTACGTGCGCCTTCGCTATTTTCAATGATCTTAGCTTTGCCGTTTTCCATAACAGCCACACACGAATTTGTTGTACCTAAGTCGATACCAATGATTTTGCTCATAATTGTTCTCCTTTAATTAAGCAAGAATTTGTAGGCCCTTTACGGCGCTCTACAAATTTATTTATCTCAAACATTCTCAAGATTTTGAATGTTTGACCATTGTTTTAGTTTTTGAATTTTGGCTAATTTTGCAATACGTAAGTTGTCCGAGTCAACTACATGCATACTACATAATATGTCAATCATAGCCAGCATATCGCCTAGTTCTTCTTCTAGGTGTTCCCTGTTAGTTTTAGGCTTACCAGGTTTAAAATTGTCTAGACCAAAGCGGCTGATCTTACTTACCGCTTGAATTACTTCTGCACATTCTTCTTGGAGAATGTCCATAACTTCTTTAGTTTGATTATCTATCATCTGCGTCCTATCTTTCTCATAATTGTTTGTACACCAATGGCCTGTGCATTAGCATCTTCTAGGGCATTGTGTGCTGTGATTTTTGGTAGTTCGGGATCGTAGCCCAAATCAAATACTGTGCGTGTATCACGTACTTGCCAATAGTTCCATGGCGGTGCTTTACCTAGTTTTCTATAGTAAGTGTCTAAAATGTTAATGTCAAAGATACTACCGTGACTCCAAAATGCTTCGCAATTCCAAGCAAATTTATGGAACTGTTCAATGGCTTCTGTAATTGGTATACGATTTTCTTCGCTGAACGCTTCTTCCTGTGCAGCCGCGGATTGCTTGCTCCACCACTCAATAGTTGAGTCATCAATCTTCATACCTAAGTCTGTTGTAGACTCAAGATTCACTCTAGTGTAGAATTTATCATAGACCCTTGTTGAGTAAGGATCAAACAATACTGCACCAATTGTCAGTATTGCCGCATCAGGGGAGGTAGCCAAAGTTTCTAAGTCTACCATTAGGTGTTTTGCCATGTAAGTCTTTCGTAGTTATACTATATTATAACAGAACTGTTATAAAAAACAATCAGTTTGGTTAGTATAGCTTAGGTGGTAGTTGCTCTGAAGCAACTTTCTTTTTGTAACGCTGTTTGGCAGCGGCGGCCTTGCGTTTACGTGTAGTGGTGGGTTTTTCGTAAAACTCTTTTCTTTGCAGATCTGTTAATAGACCACTTTCTTCAACTTTGTTTTTGAGTTTCTTAATAGCACGGCCTACGTCATCATTTTTAACGTAGACAGCATTCCTACGAGGACGATATGAATCACTCATCGTCGTCTTCCTCTTCCTCGTCTTCGTTAATAGAAATCATCCAATCTAAATTATAAATTCGATTTCGATTTATTAAATTGTAGGGAGTTGCTATATCAGTGGTAAAGTAATGTACATTAGCCTGTACCATTATAACTGTGGCAAATTGCCTAGTTAATGGATCGCAGTTATCTAAATCTAAAATAACATGATCTACTTGTTGTGCTACACTCAGCATCCACTCAATATCGTGATCACTTTCGTCAAAGATAAAAACATTAACACTGTCATTAATTTGACTCAGTATTGCTTGGAATTGTTGTTTTACAGTAGTCGATGGTTTAACCAATAAAAAACTTTCTGATAGATTAAACAACTTATCTGGTGGTGTTATTAGATTGATTTTTCCTAAGCTCATAAATTCTTTCTACAAAACTTTCTAAATTTTCTCTTGAGTAATTACTAAATTTCGGACCTTTGTCCCGTGTCTCGATGATAAAGTTAGCTAGATCAGACTCCACAGATCCATCTATAATTAAACTATCAAATATCTTTGTCCCGTACAGTTTATATAACTCATCTTTAGATCGAGCACGTTGTATACGTTGCCATATTGTTGTTCCTTGTTGCTCACCATTTTGTACATAGGTTACTTCTGTTCCTTGGTTACTAGCTTGCCCTGTTCCTTGATCATGTAACTGTTCTTTTTTTTTGATTCTTCTTCTTCGATCCACTGTTTAGCTTCTTCAGCGGCCTGCGTATCTTTATTTTCATCGGCCCATTTTGCAGCCTCTTCAACTGCATCAGTTGCCTTGGGCATTAATACACTTTCCCAGATTAACTTTTCGTTAGTAGATTCAGTTTCTTTGTATAAGTCCGGACCGTCAAGTACATCACAGTCTTTATTTGGACAGTACGGTCCTATACCTGGTGCATACATCATCATAGTGCCGCACTTGGGACAAGGTTCTTCTATTTTGTCCCTAGTTGCTAATGCTTTTAATCGGTCGAACTCTGCTTGTTCTTGTCCTTCAAGCTCGTCTTCTGTTTCTTCTTTAGTTGGTGTGTTGACAACATCAGCAACATATACTGGCAACACTTCTTGCTTTTCTTTTTCATCACGTCGCCAACCAAATGTCATCTGTGCGGCCAGCAACATAATAATTGCTAGTGGATCAAATACAATAACAATAAGGATAATGATCCATGTTACTGCTCGTTC
>Ga0209230_10000638_pt1 | contig 13658 bp, 7 predicted proteins | sample LakOntMetagenome_FD_187467 | JGI IMG/M metagenome (GOLD analysis project Ga0209230, IMG submission 187467) | Freshwater and sediment microbial communities from Lake Ontario - Sta 18 epilimnion Metagenome (SPAdes) (version 2) | ecosystem: Environmental > Aquatic > Freshwater > Lentic | place... | reverse complement strand
TGAGCTAGCAATTCAGCGTTAACCTCGGACGTTTGTGTCTCTTCTTCTTGAACAGGATTTTTGCTTTTTTCCCATTCATCAAATTTTGTAAATTTTCCCATAGTTTATATATTTAAGTTCTTTCAACGATATCGCCCTTTACAGTAATAGATTGAACCGTTAAGTTTCTCAATGCTGCAGTAATTGCATTAGTGATAGCAGCAGTATCAATTTTAGCAGGTTGCTGTTGCTGTGTTTCTTTTTGCTTTGTTTTTCCGCTGTCTGTTTTTTTATTGGTTTGACTATTAACTTGCGCTCTTTTATCTGACTCTGTGTAATCTTGAGGTTTCTTATCTTTAGATACTGCGTCACCTCCACCAAATGCAGCATCAACAGCTTTATTAATAAATCCAACAATTCCTTCGCTTTTACTTATATCAACTTTAGATATTGTAACCATTGAATCAGTCCAATCTTTAAAAGCAGTAATTGCGGCAGGGTTCATTACTTTAAAGTTTGTGGCAAATATACCCATATGTTTTGCCATACGGCCAAACGAACGTTCAAATCTTTCAAAAGGTGAAGCCATCATTGCTAAACGTTTAATCTGATCATTAAACAACTTAAAGTTATTTATTTCAGCTTTACGCATTTTCTTATTAAACGTTTTACCTAAATGAATTAAAGCATTTGAAAATCTAAAGAGTACATCTTCAGGTCTTGTTGTATCAACTTTAGCTTTTTGTAAAGCTTTAGCCATTCCTATGTAAATCCATAAAGAATCTTTAACATAAGACATTGAATCACTAAAATCAATTATTCCTGATACGGCATTGCTTGAAAATGTTGTCCCTAAGATATTCATTTTTTCCGCAACAGTATTTAATAAAGTAATAGGGCCAGGCTGAAGATTCATTTTTACTACTTCAAGTGCTTTCTTTGAAATATCTGTATAGACATCCATTATGTCTTCAATGATTTCAATTGAGTCTAAAATACCTTCAAGTAATACTTGTGTATCTTCAGAACCAGCACCTGTTTTTGAAATATCAACTATACCTTTTACAGCTTGTTGTATATCCCAAAACATGGCCTTGCCGCCTTTCTTAAATTTTTCTGTTTTGTTATATTCTTCTAGAGCATCAACATAAGAACCGTTAAGATCAACAAACGTTTCCATGAATTCACTCATTACGTCTAGACCTGAAAGAGCAATTTCGGATTTTTCCTCCATGCCATTATCTTCCCACCACTTTGCAAGATTGCCTATTTGGCGCGGAATAAACCATAAGATTTTCTTCAATACAGCTGCAGCTTTATCAACGGCTTTTTCCGGGGATATCACAGAAGTTGTGACCATTTTCCGAATACCTGTTTTTGGATCTTTAGGGCCTAAGCCTTTTACTTCAAACTGACCTGTTCCTAATTTAACAATCATATCAGCTAAGTCACCAACAGGCTCAGTTAAATCAGCTAATGCTTTAATACCTAAAAGAATATAATCATCCCAGCCTTCACTTACCTTTTTACCAAAATCGTATAATGGATCTTGAAAAGCACCAATGATTTTATTCATGTTTTCGGTAGCTGCCGCGAAATGCGTATCGTTTAATGTTATGTATCCATCAGGAACAAGTTTAGCTTTATCAGTACCAGGATTTATAAGTTTATATGTTGTAACACTTGAGCTTGCCATATCAGCTACGCCTTTACCCAAGCCACCTACTGTTTTAGATAATAATGCTAATGCGTTTAAACCATCTTGAATATAGCCATCACCAAATCCATCAGCTACAGTTTTACCAAAATTATACAAAGGCCATGTTAAATAATCTAAAATCTTTGTTGTGTTGACGTTTGCTTTATAAAAATCTTGAGTTTTTAATTGTCGTTTTGATTTAGGCACAATTTTAGCTTTATCAGTGCCAGGATTTACAACGTCAAATTCGGTAACTGTCATATTTGCCATTTCAGCAACACCTGTTGCTAATTGTGAAATACCTTTACTTAACTTTCCTAAATAATTTATACCGTATTCAATAGGGCTATCTGAAAACAGACCTTCCCCGTATTTAACCATCCATCCAAATTTGGCTAATGCACTCATTATACCGCTTTTAGATTTTGTTATATCTTCTTTAGCATCAGGGTCAAACCCTAAGATTTGCATTACACCATCGTGCGCTAATTTAAAATCTTCCTTAGTTAATTGTCTTGACTTTTTAGGAACAATTTTAGCTTTATCAGTGCCTGGGTTTATAATTTCGTATTCAGTAACGGTAAGGTTAGCCATGTTAGCAACACCTTCAGCCATTGATGAAATTGCAGATCCCATTTTGCCAACCATTTCAATACCCGCAGATATTTGAATATAGTCCATTAAAGATAATTCACTAAACGGAACCGAGAATGCTTCAAACAATGAAGACACTGCAGTTTTCATATCTTCTGCTAATCGTTTAGAGAATCCTGCTTTCTTGAACGCAATAAGACCTTTTGACATTGGTATAAGTGAGTGTGCTAAATCTTCAACAGTTCCTGCTGCTAGCATTGCTTTACCTATAGTCCAGAATCCTACATTACCAAATCCATTTAATAAACCGTCAATCGCAGATTTTAAAGATTCACTATCCTTTTGTTTCCAACCAACTTTTTTGAATCTTTCCATTCCTGGCGCGGCAATAAGTAATGAAGCACCTAATGAAGCCATAGCAGCAGCGCCAGGAATCACAAATAAACTCATAGTACCAATTGCAGCAAACGCAGTACCCATAGCTAATACAAGTGCACTTAATACAAGAACGTCTTTCATTGTAAATTTAGACTTGCTTAATACAAACATACCAGCTGCAAATATCAAGAAAGACGCAGCTACTTGAATTAATATCATTGCTCCAGCTTCCGCAAATAGAGCAATCTCTGGTGTACCTAAAACAGCGGCAGCGGTACCTAATACAACAGCAGCTATTGAAATTGATATAACACCAACAAGCATGTTTGCCCAATTGCCGCCGTTACCTAATATAAACATACCAGCTGAGAACATAATAAACGGTACAGCTAATTTCTTTAATCTTTTTGTTCCTAATTCAACCATTGGTTGTTCACCAAGGAAACTTACAGCAACCGCTAATGCCATAATACCTAATGTAGTAACTAATGCACCAATAGCAGCTTCTTTCCAGAAATATCCTACAGCAATAAATGTTCCCATAATAATAGGAATCGCAAATTGCATTGTTTTAAGAGCCTTAGCACCAATTTTAATTTCCGGGAATTGTTTAGCAGCCCAACCAAATGCCAAGATCATCGCACCAATCGTTAAGATTGTTACAACAGCTCCAATTGCTACTTCTTTAACAAAGAAAGATACTGCAACAAATAATAACATAAAACCGATTGCTGGCCACATCATTGTTTTTAAAGTTTGTGCAGCAACTTCAGACTCAGGTAAGAATTTACCTAACAGACCAAAAACAAGCATCATAGCGCCAACTACAAGAACAAACACTAAAGCGCCTGTAGCAATAAGTGGCGCAGCTAATGCGTAACCTATCATTGCTATACCAAAAAGTACAGCATTATATGCCATACCTAATATTGAATTTATTCCTTGTTTTGTTTCTTTATCTTCTTTGAATGCAAGTTTAAGTACCCAAGTCATTGCAGTAACAATAATAACAAATGCTAGAGCACCTATAGCAATTAATGGAGCTGCAAGTCCATATAGAATCATCGCTACACCAAATAATGCTGCGCCTTTTGCCATATCTAATACAGATTGTATACCACTAGTAACTTCTGGTGCAACAGCTTTTGCTTTCGATAATATGTAAGTCATACCTGTTACAATTAAACTAAAGTATAGCGCACCTTCTGCAACCATTGGAGCAACAAACGTAAATCCTATCATTACCAGCCCAAATATTGCTGCAGCTTTACCCATGTTCACGATTGTTTCAACACCTGCTAATACATCTTCCTTTGCCTTAAATAGTTTTTGAAATATACCAGCCATCATAACGACGGTTAAACTAAAGAGAGCTCCACCTACCATAGCTATGGGTCCTGTTACACCCCATAATAACATTAGTGCTAAAAACTTACCACCTTTATCTACAATAAGTTCAAAGAAAGCTAATACTTCTACTGCTGTAACATCTGCCATTTTTTCAGCAGCATATGCTAATGCGTCACCTACATCGGTAATAATACTTTTTAAAGCTTTACCTGTTTTTTCTTTAACTCCTTTTGCGTTTTGTATTGCTTTAATAAGATCTGTCATTGAAGAAGCAAGATCAACAGCAGAGCCAGTAGCTGGACCTCCTGTGCCTCCTTCTGGTGCATCTCCGTCCCCTTCACCTTTCTTCTTCACAGAGTCTTTCTTCATCAGAGATTCAATTCTGATGTTTGACTGTAAAAGCTGATTTAATATACCTGCTACTTTATCTGCGCCTGCTGACATTTATGGATATTGATTTCTTTTATATATCACAATACCCTCTGGTGTTATACCAAAGGGTCGTGATTATGTTTTAAAGTTTAAAGTTACCGCCAAGTTTTGGCATTCCCGCAGCAGAAGATTTAAACATATTTTTTGCTGAACTCATCATTGAGCTAGGACTGTAATCAGCCATGCCATCAGATTGTTGTTTTTCTTCAGCTTTACGATGTTCTTGTTCTTTTTCGCCCCACGCTTTTGCGTTGTCCATAAGGATCTCCGCTCGGTAAAAATCCATTTTGTCTAATTCAGACGGTTGGAGGTGAAGTTGTTTAAGGAGTATGTACTCAACCTCAAACCAACTCTCCAAAGATATCTGAAATAAGGAAAAGGGACTTGAACCCACCGGGAAAGTTTAACGGTGCAGTGGCCTCCCCCCCAGCCGAATTAAAGTATCTGATCTGTGGGTTCACAGACGAAGATAACAATTCTACAATTTTGTCAAGAACTGAAATTTTCTCAACTGACCAAGAATAAGATTCTCTTACTGCTTTTTCATAAACAATTTGAGTTAAGCCTTTCCAGTCTGGGAATAAGAACGGTGCATATTTTGTAAATGCTTTGTCAATTGATTTACCTTCTTGTTGTCGAGCTCTCAAGAAATTCTTAATGAATAGCATTGCGCCAAGCGTTGGTAAATACAAATGGAATTCTTCACCATTTTTCATTCTGATATGGAACGATTGAGTATCACGATCGTAATAGTTCATTAATCTTTCATCAGGATTGAAATAATCAATAAGATCTTTAGTTACTTCAATTTTTTCTTCAACACCTTCTTCATCAGATGCGTTAACAAAAATTTTGTTTTCTCCGTTTTTAAATGTGTAATCACGGATAGCAAAAATTAAATAGAAACGGTCAATCTCTTTAAGATCTTTGTAAGTACCAGGTTTCCCAGGAACTTTAATACGACAACATTTCTCAATGATAAAGTTTAACATTTCGTCAATACTTAATAAGTCATTATCATCAATAGTTGACCAGTGACGGATTTCAGCAACAGCTGCTGCGCGGATTGCGATTTGAGTACCTGACTCATAGAATAAACCTTGTGAAGGTAAATTTTCAGATGGAATGTTTTTCCACCCAATTTCCATTGCGAGTGGCTCATCATCGTATGTTTTGAATTTCTCAGCTTTACCTAATGATGTAATGGTAGCTTGAGGTTGTTTAACTTCTTCAACAGGAGTTATTTCTTCAGCTTCAGCAAAAAGACGAGCTTCATTTTCTAGCTTGTCTTTGAAGTCTTCTGCGTTTTCTTCTTGCATATAATATGTTTTTATTGGTTATAGTTTATATATCATCGTATGTTTTAAACTGCTGAAATTAAAAAAAGGATTGCCGAAGCAATCCTTTCTGTATTGATATAACCAAACTATACGTATTATAATATAGTTTCTTCCCAGTAATCACATCTTAGTGTGAAACCTTCAATTTTATAAATATCATTACTTGTGAAGTCCGATTCCAACGCTGGGATTGGAGTTGTTGGAAAACACACAGGGAATTTAATTTGTCTAAAGATATCACCATTTTTGTTAAAATAGTTGATGATCATTGGACCTCCTGTGTATGCTGTTTTAAGACCCATACGTCCAGTTAATGGATCGTAAATAAGGTCACACCATTTACGTAATGCTTTATACACATACATACTTGATGCATCATTTAAGTTAACCTCAAAGTCAATTACTACATCGCAAGTGGTGCTTTCAGCGGCACCGCCTGCAAATGAACGAGTTGCGTTTTTATATTTTTGCTCAACAACTGCTGGCAATTTATTAACATCAACTCCACTAACTTTAAGTACACTTTCCATCACTAAGCTCCAATCAGTTACACCTGCTGGTGGTTGAATTGTAATCTCAAATTGTGATAGATACACTGGTTCGAACTTCTCCATGGAAGCTTTCGAATTTCTATAATGTGGTAATCCTGCCATTGTACTTTAGTTTATTTTCTTTTTTATATATCTTTATTAAACAGCAGAGAATCCTCCAGCTGCAATAGCACCTGTTTTAAGTACTGTGATACGGTTAACAAATTTCTGTAATCCTCGAGCCGGCTCAATTCCGATATCAATGATACCAAAGTTTTGGTCGATAATTTCAGGTGTGTTATTGCTATCATCCATGATCACACTGTAAGCATAAATACCACCAGCTGTACGAATAACATCAAGATAAGTTTCAACCGTAGTACGGATCTCTAATCTTGTTGAAGCATCATTGAACTCGAACAAGTAGTTTTGTAAGATTTCAATTACACCTTCTTCGATAGTGATAAGTAAATCACGAACATGTAAATTATTGAATGCAGATAATGTTCTTTGGTATGCAGTTTGGTTAGCGAAGATCATAGGACCTACATTACGAACTACAACGATTGGGTTAAGACCCGCAGGCTCCAAGAATTCACGATCTTTCAATAAGAAGTCGTATTCCATTTTCACAAATTTCGGATTCGAGATAACACCACGACGAGGACCAGCAACAATTCCATAAGGTTCACCGTTAATGAATTTACGGATAAAGTTGTTTGATACGTCAGCAGCAGGCGGGATAGATTTATTTTTACCATCCTCACGGATAATAATGTTAGGTGTGAAGACACCAATAAATTTAGCACCGTTCTCTTCATCAGGTAAACTCCAAGTAAAACTTGGTCCTAATGTTAAGTTACCACCAGTAGCGATATATTCAGTATTTAATACAGGTTTTGGATTTCCTGTAGAAGCATCAGGCAATTCAGTGAATCGTGGGTCTGTACTTGCTTGGAATTCAGCCATAGATGGAGAATTCAAGATTGCCATACATTGTTGTCTCTTCATTGCTAAACGGCTTAGGTATTGTTTTGGACCCATGTGAGGTACAAGACCACCGTTGAACGTATCGACAACGTAACGATATTGAATAACATCTTTACTTTCAAGTGTAACACCTACATTTGTAAGTTCAAGAACAGATAAGATTTTCTCTAATTGAGCAGGAGTTCCAGGTAAGTGGAAGTCTGTCATTTTGAATCCTGAAAGAGCAGTGAATTGGAATCTGTCTGCAAATTTTTGGATAGGAGTAAATCTTGTCACGTAATTAATACCTGAAACAGTTGAAACTTTAGGAGCCTCTAATGTAGTGTACTCGTAATAAGGAGTTCCAAGAGCAGGATCAAGTTTCTTAACTTTTGTTATAACTCTAATTAATTTTGGAGAATCAACATCGTTATTAACAAGGAAGTCACCTACTTGAATTTTATTTGCGTTAGTTGCATTAAGTTTGAATTTTTTACCACCTCCAAACAGCGTAGATTCAATAGCAACGTTATCACTAATGTTTTTAGCTTGTGATGAATAAACAACAAATTCATTTACCGGATTAGTTCCATCCACAATTACACCGTCTAGGAAAGTATTATCAACACCAGCAAAATTAGATGAAGAAACTTCTAAATCAGTGTCAGCATATTCTTGGATTGAAGAACCTATAAGTCCATAAGCAATTTTTGAATATGCATTAATAGTTTTACCCCATTTTTGAGTTACGTTCAAGTAATTAAATTGAGAAGAACCAGCAGCGTATTGAACTCTATCACCGTCAATCATTAAAGAACCTTTAATGTTTTTAGCAAGTTTAGAACCTGGGTAAGCTTCAACATACATGTATTGGTAAATATCTGTTGTATCTAAATTATATGTAGTTGCACCTACAGTAGCAGATGTGGAATTAACTTTACCGTTAAACACATTACCATTAGGCAAATATACAAGGATATCATCATTAAGCGTTAAACCATTAAAAGGGTTAGCGTTAGAAGCACCTACGATACGAACATTTCCAAAGTCAGTATTTAATGTACCACTAGTGTATTTATTTTTATCAACACCTGGGAATGTAGACGATCCGTCTTCAATGTACCAAGTACCAGCAATTAATACAGGTGCAGTACCAGTGTTATCATAAACAAGAACTTCATTCTCTGTTGCGTTAACAGCAGTTTGTCCCAATCCTAAGATATTATTAAATGCAGCTTGTGGTTCAAGAATGTATCCGAAAGCATTTCCAGAAATTCCTAAATTAGCCCATAAGTATTCAGTAGCTGTATCAGTAATGTCAAACAATGTAACTTTAATTACAGATGGTTGTTGGTAAGCTGCAAACTCATCAGCAGCAAATCCGCTAACCGCCCATTTGTCAATGTAGAAAGGAGCACCGGAAGTTAATGTTGTTTTAACAGTAAATGAAGTAGTTCCAGATCCTGGAGTAACAGCATTGACTTCAAAATATTTAGCATATCCTGGAGCTTCAATCAAAACGATATCTCCTGTGTTTAACGAAACACCAGCAGAAGTAGATGCTACAGTAAAAGTAATATTTACAGCAGGAGCTCCACCTACGTTAGCAAGAGGTATTGTGATTGCGTCACCTACTTGATATAATGTTCCACCGTTAGCAACAGTAACTGTTCTAGCACCTGATAAACTATATGTAACATTAAATGTTGCACCAGTCCCAGATCCTGTTGTAGTTGATGCAACAGCTGTGTAAGTAACAGGAACAAGCGTAGCAGGAGAAATTGTTAAAGTACCTGTACCAGAACCTATAAATGTTGCTGTGTTAATTGTAATAACATCTGTTGTTTTATAACCAACGCCTGGAGCAAGTGCTGTTAATGTAACAGCAGTAACAAGGCCACCTGCAACAGTAACACTAAAAGTTGCACCAGAACCAGTACCTGTTGTAGATAACTGAGCTACAGCAGAATAAGAACCGTCAGTAGCACCAGCAATTGTATTAGTTACAGGAGCAGTTAAAGTAGCAATTGCTTGTCCTTTTGTTGTTGCTTGTGTAGTTGAACCGATTGTAACAATTGCATCGCCAGCAACAAAATCATTAACAACAATAGTGTTTGCTACAGTAGGAACAGCAGAAGCTGTTGTTACACCAATGTAGTTATCTTCAGCAACACCTGCGTATGATTCATAGTTAACGTCAGTATGTAACGGCGTACTTAATTGAATAAGTAATTCACTACCTGTGTTAATTACATTTTGTACTTTAACGAAATCATTTGGTGTAGCACTATCATTAATAGTTGAAGAACCTAAAGTTCTAATTAATGAATTTGTAGTTAAGTTATCACCAAGTGCTTCCCATTGAGCAGGAGTAAAAATAGTATCAGATGGAACTGGTTTAGGTAAAACTAAAACGTTACCAAATTTACCGCTTGTACCTCCGTAAGGAAACGATTTAACGTATGGCGCAACTGAGTTACCACTTGGGTTAAAATCTTGTGTTACTAACTCGATGTCAGTTTCAGCTAGACCTAATAGGTAATCAACATTTTTAGACTCGTAAGATAAAGTACTTTTGATAGGAGTATTATAAGATAAGAAGTCAATTGTATCATCAGTAGTATCAATTAATGTATTACCGATCATATCAACTTTATACTTAGAATTTTCATAATCCATAAGTGCATTCTCATTGATGTTCAAGAATAACCCAGTTAATGCTACGTTAGAATTAACGATAGTATCAATTGATTGGTTAGATCCAGCATTATCAATAAAGTCAGGAATAATACATCCTGTGAAAGCACCAACCATTGTGATACCGTCTAATGATAAGAAAGTTTCTAACTTATCAGCCATAAGGCCTCTTAAGTCAAAGTATTTGCTGTAAAGAGGATCTTTAGACAAATTAGAGTAATCAGTCCAGTTACCTTTAACAACATATACGTCGACAAAATAGTCAGACATAAAATCTTTACCATATATGTATGCAGGTTTAGAATCTGCATCGTAATACTCATCAGCTGGTAAGTTGTATTTTGAAGCGTTTACCGATTTACGGATAATAACGCTATTTACTTGTTGCCCTAAGTTTACGACGTTAAATAAACGTCCTGCGTTAGCAGCTTTACTGTCAACTGTTGCTTGCAAATATTCTACGTCTGGGAACCAGAATCTTTCTTTATTATAGAAAGATGCATAAAGTGCACGTGTATTGTTACCATTCATTTCGTTTGCCGCTAAAGCAAATGAACGATAATCAACAGCGTCTCCACCTTCAGTCACCGGTACGTTATTTAAAGCCAACAAGTTTAATGCAAAGATAGGTCCTGCAGCCAAACAAGTTTCAATTGCTCTATGGAAAAAAGATCCACGAGCTTCAAGTTTTGAGTCTATCGTACCGAAGATTCTTCTCGATTGACGGATGTCTCTCAAGAACACAGGCGCGTTAAACGGTCCCGTTCTTGAAAATCCAACAACCAAACGAATAGTCTGTGTAGATATTACAATTCTTTCAGAAGCATCAAACTCAACTGTGTATACACCTGATGCTTTAAATCTGTTAAGATCAAGAGTGATTTTAGCCATTCTTTTGTTCTATTATTTTATTTGGAAATTCTAATTCCCTGTGATTTTATATATTCGTAATGAATCCGTCTTTTTTAACAAGTTCTTACGACTTAAACATATTATTATTACTTGAAAACCCATTGGCTTTATTTGTGGCTGGCTTACTTGCTGGCGTATATCCTTTATTAGCATTTCCAATATCACCAATAATTCTAAACATATCCATCATATCATCGTTGCCTTTATCGCCAGCAGCCATACGGAATTCAACTGCCTTTTTAACTTCATGACTTGAAAAATCATATAGGTCTTCAACCATTTCATAAAAGTCGGTTGACTCAAAATAAGTAACTAGGTTTACGCAAGACATTGCTGTATCATCGTTTCCTAACTGAGCTTCATATCGGCCTTGACTGTTTATACCAAATGACGATAATTCTAAAAATGTTGTGGATTCGTTAATAACAACTCTTCGGTTATCAATTAAGTTTCTCAATTCACGAGAATAAGATTCTTTATTATCCTTTTGTATTTTAACACCAAGTTTTAAATTATCATTATTGATTGAATGCTTTGTGTAAAGAAATATCTCTGGATAAAAATCAGCATTACGGCTCATTCTTTCAAAGACAAGATTTCCTTTAAAGTTAATCTCCATTACAATTTTACAGTTCTCACAATGATAAATGTTAAAGACAAGAATCTCCAAAGCTTTAGACATTTCCTCAACTGATAAAACATTTGAGCGGAATAGACCAATTTGTTTTAATCTAAAGAAAGCAGTTTCATCGCTCCAGTCTTTAGTCTTACGAACCATTGCTGGAGATTTTGATTCTAATCTAAATATGTTAATTACAGAATAGTCACGGCCTACACCATCACCAATGTCAACTGCAAAAACGATTCGTTCATCTTTAGCTTCTCTACGATTAGGATCATAATTAGGATGCCATTTAATTGACTCACCTAATTCTGGGTAATCAAGAAAGTCTTCCATTTCTTTCATAACATACTTTTGTGAAGTTCGTTTTAAGAACTCTAGCATTTTTGATGAAAGTAATAATCTTGAACTTGCTAAGAATTGATTTCCGTATTCTTGATTAAATAATTCCTCACTACCTAAGTTGGCAATTTCTTGTCTTTTCCATTCATCGTCTCTGCCAGGTACTTGCCACCAGTCAACCCTAATTGCGTTATACGCATTCTTACATTCTATTGCTGCTTGATAAATTTCGTAAAACAAGTTCATACCATTTGGTGTTGAACATATAATGATTCTTGAAATTTGCGAAGATGATAATGTTGGGTAAATAGAACGGTAAAAAGGCAATAAGAAGTTAGAATGTATGTGGGCAAACTCATCGGCAAATAAAAGGTGAATCGTAAATCCGATTGCTGCAGTTTTAGTTGTTGCTTGTGAGAATAGACGGTTACCGTTATCAAATTTCATACCTGTAACCCCACCGCTGATTGTTCCTGGCTTCATAAAGAAAGGCAGGTTCTTCAAGATAATCTTAATCTTATCAATGATCTCATTAGTTGTTGCTAATTTATTTGCTACAACCATTACGTTTCTTTCATAGTGAAAACATAAATACCAAGCAATGAAAATTGAAGATGTTACAGTTTTACCAATCTGACGTGATGCTAACATTACATTAAACCGATTTTCTTGAAAATCTTTTAACATTTGTTTTTGGTAAGAACGTAGTTTGATTTGTCTAATACCTTCATCGGTCATCGAGAAACAATACTTTTCACCAAAGTAAACAACATCAGCTGCGCATCGAGCAAGTTCCTCAATTTCTAATTGTGCATACTCAAAAACTAATTCAGCTGCTTTTACTGTTGTGTCACCGTCATAAAAAGGGGAATAGTCAGCAGGTATACCATTGTCTATTCGCTCAATTTCTTCAGCAATTCGTTTTGTGTTCCATATCTTACCTCTGCTCGCCATCTTCTTCTTCGTCTTTTAATGCAGCAGTTGCTTTTGTTTCAGGTATTGCTTGACGGATAACATCCATTAAACCTTTTGTGCCACGGAACTGTGTTTGTGTTTCAGAATGTTCAATTGTTATGTCACCTTCTTGTAACGATTCAGAAGATTCCGCTTTCTTCACACGATAATCTTCTTTTAAGTTTTTGTAATTTTGCTCCATGATTACCATGAATTGTGCAAGATGTTTTACAATTTCCATTTTTGAACGTTGAAGAGAAGCTAAAACTTCAAATGTTCTTGGGTGTGTATTCCCATTATCAATTTCTTCCAAAAGTTTAATGATTGCGTGTTCTGCAGTTTTCATTTGGAATAGTAAGTTAGATACGGTTAATTTATCAACGCCGTTCTTTTCTCTTACATAAGGTATTTCTTTTATAATTCTTGTATCAAGATAAAAGTTAGCAATTGCATCAACGATATCAGTTGCTTTATTATCTGAGACTTCTTTTACTTCATGATAGTTCAAAAAGCCTGTTTGAGGTCTTGCTGGTAAAATCTTTTCCGCTTGTGAAACTAGAGTCTTAATATCATTTGCGTCTTGACTGATAAGTCTTTCCAATTCATCACGCATTTCTATTTCTCTCTGTCTTTCTTCTGTAGGTTTTCTCATATTATTTAGTGTTTGCTATCCAAGGTAAGTTCAATCTTTGGATTGCGTTATCAATGATAATTGCGTATTGCGCATCTTGAACGATCGCTTGGTTAAGCATAATTATTTGTTTGTTAAGATCAGTTTCAATCTGTTTGAATAAACGAATGTTTGTGTATAACATATTACTTGCGGTTAATGTATATTTTATTAAACCTGTACTTGCTGT
>Ga0209230_10000637_pt1 | contig 13671 bp, 8 predicted proteins | sample LakOntMetagenome_FD_187467 | JGI IMG/M metagenome (GOLD analysis project Ga0209230, IMG submission 187467) | Freshwater and sediment microbial communities from Lake Ontario - Sta 18 epilimnion Metagenome (SPAdes) (version 2) | ecosystem: Environmental > Aquatic > Freshwater > Lentic | place... | reverse complement strand
CGTGTGATGTATATGGTACCGCTTTTGTAAATCTAAGACTTTTTCACGGAGACTTGTCATTTTTAATTGTTAATTTTATTTATTTTTAAGTAACTTTTAGCTTGAAAATACCTCATTTTTATAAAAAACAGTTTAAGAATTGTTAAATAAACAGTTTACAAAATTAAACGAATATTTTGTGTGTAATTCCGCATTTTATAAAATGACAATGTGTTAATTAGAAAAACATTAAAATAAATGTTGAATAAATCATGAATAAATCATGTTTTTTTAAAAATAAAACATTTGTTAAGGATACACCCTTTTTCCAAAATGTCAACTTATAAAGCCGGACTCCTCAACGTGGGTACGCTTAACGCTACTGGTTCGAGTGCCCTGCTTGAGGCAAACACTGCAAATGTCACGTCTCTCAACGCAACAACTGTTAATGCCCAGACACTTAATGTACCAAGCAGTGCTTCTCGGTTTGTCGTTCCCCGCAACCAACGTAGTATGGTAACAATGAGTGCTAAAGATTACCGAGGAACAAATTACCAGGCCGCTACAGATGGTAGTGGTAATGTTCTTCCCTATTTCAACATTACAACTCAAGGAAATAACAATTTAAATCAGTTAAATTTACCTGAATTTGGTGCTTTCAATGTTACCGGTATCCCTGGTGTAAAGGCACAGCAGCAAACTTTCCAGGGTGTATGCGACCTCGACTACGTGTATTTTATTTGGGAAATTGGCCAAGATCTTCCAACTAACTGGACGGGTACATACCTTGGTGTATGGCAAGCTTTCGCCGGTAATCTCCAAGATTGGATGGCATCAAGTGTTTTAATTGTTAAACTTGATCGCAACACCGGTGAAATCGTACAAATGCAGCAGCTTGGTCTTATGATGGATCAGGCCTATCTTGCAGCTGGATCAACGCTTTTGGCCCAATCGGCAGTTGGTCCTGGTGTTTACACTGCTGATCTTAGCGGCAACCCTGTTAAAGATGCATCCGGAAACTATGTAACAGCTGCTGTTAACGGTACAGACAAGAACGCAGTTGGATATCTTGGTTTCCAGAGCCGTAATACAGGACAAACATGGGCACAGGCCGGTGACGACAACTCCCGAGGACCTCTACAGCTTTACCAGGACCCTACAACAGGAGTTAATTATCTATACCTTTGCGGTAATGCACAGAAATACGCAAGTGTTAGCAAAATCCGTTGTTCCGATCTTACCCTTGTTTGGCGCCGAACTATTGATCCTATGTATTATGCATACCAGAACGCTTCACTTACAAATGCTGGACGTGTTATGCGCCAAGTTATGGTTGTACCTCCACGTGCAGGTCGTGCTTACCCCGTTGTAGTTACTACAGCAACAGACAATTTCAGTTATTCTACCATCAATCTTATTGATACCGGTAAATTATGGGATTACTACAAGAGCGGTGGAAGTGTTCAGGCCTGGGCCGATTTCGGTCTTACAGCCAGTGAACAGCCAATGTGGCAAACCTTAATTGGCCCAAGCCCGTTAGATGTAGGTGATGCTTTACCTGTAGAATTATTTAGGCAGGTAAATCTTGACTCAAGCTATAACCTTATGACAGTTGACGGACGAACTGAAACAATTGACTCTTCAGGTTATATCAAGGACGAGGATGGTAATGTAAGCATTGAACTTTATGCTCCTCTTGTGAGTGGTTACAAATTTTCAGATGGTTCAGCAAATGACCCAACTATAAACGGCTGCAAAACAACAGGTGAATTTAATTTACTTACAGGTGCCAGTTACTTGTGCTTCCTTGACGGCATTGAAGCAGTTATTGCAACTGCTGCGAATGACCCTGGTAATTTCCCTGTACAAAAGAATATTTGGGAATTTGCTAAATTCCCTTTTACAAGTGACAACACCAATGTTACTCAGCTTACAGGTGGGTTATTTGATGTTAGCAAAAATTATACAGGTATCCGTCAAAATGGACCTAATGCAGGAACATCTGTTACAGTATCTGGATACACCCTTTTACAAGGGGTTCCTGATTCATCTGGCCGTTATTTCCCCCAGCAAAACAACGGAAATGGATATTTCCAGCCAGTATTAAAGAAAGTTTACCTTGCACAGGCCCTTGCAGGCAGGCCTATAGCCGATATATACGAAGGAAGTGAAGTAGATACATTCGGGGGCGGTTGTTATATGAGCGTAGCATATGACCAGGCTACAGATGTATTTGTTACAACAACCGGTCAAATAGTTGGTGCAGGTGCTGGAATTGAAAAAGACTGGAGTCTTGCGCTACACACGGATGTTAGCTGTAATGGGGTATTTTATCCAGGTGTAACTACACCTTACACTGTTGCAGATCTTTCAGGTGGTTTTATTTACAATACATACATAGATGACAGTGGAAATCTTCAAAACTCAAACCAGTTTAATGGTGCGGGTAGACCTTTTTTCAAGGGTCTTAACCAGCTTGGTCAGTTCATCCCTTATAAAGGTTATGATTTTGATTTCATGAAAAAGAACCCTCTTACCGGTTACAGAGCACAGTTTTTAAATTATTTCATGCAGACAGCTACTTTCTTGGGAGCTAATGCAGATGCAAGTGGGTTTCCGTTAACAAATATTTCAACAAATCCTCAATTATGGATTCCTGGAGGAGACGCATCTGGTAACATAACTGAGTTTAACCAGGCTATATTTGTTCAACGAAGGGCTAAGGCATGGTGGGACAAGATTATTATGATGCGTGACAACATAAGTTTTGGCGCAAGGTACAATCGCCAGGGAACTTGTGGTTTTACAGGAATTAAAGCTGGGACAGGTGAACTCATGTTTTCCATAAATACACATGGATACGATGTGGCTGACCATAGCAATGATTTTTCTCTTACTGAAGCTACCCATACTCCTAGTGGCGTGTTTAAAATTTCTGGCACAAACGCCGATGCTTGTAGCGTTTCTATTTTAAATATGGTTGATTCAAGTGGAATTAACCGTAAACTTCTTATAGGAACTACCAAGACTCGTATGTTTATGCTTGATTACAATCAACTTGTTGATTCATCTGGAAATTCTAAAACACTTACACGTGTACCTGGTGACACTAGCCTTGATTACAAACGTGGATGTGCTAAGAACACTTGGAAAAACGCATTACTTTATGAAAGTGATTTTGGTACTTCCCCACAAGCTGCTGTATTTAATGGACATGGAACTGATGGATTAAACTTTATTCAAGACGTTGGTGGGTTGTCCAAGTTCCCTCCTGTAGCCAATGTAGTAACAGGTATGATACCTGGTAAAGAAGTACATGGTCTTAATATGGATCCATATGTTGCCAAGAATCCATGGCAAAAACCACTTGGTAGCCGTGATCCAAATTTACTTACACTTGTTCGTAATTTATCTGGTTTAATTGCTTTTGGTTTTCCTCCTGCAGGTATCGGAGCAGTTGATGCATCTTATAACTTTCCTTTACCAGCTGCTGGTTCTCCCTCAGGAGGTGCAACTGATCAACAGCTTGGTTATCTTTTAAGGACATATGCTGATGTCGCTACACTGGTAGCAACGTATCCTACACAGTTAGCAGCTATAGGGCAACTCGCAACTCTCCAAGCTTTACTTTCTCCAACCAACCCCGCAGGTATCCTAGCACTCCTAGGATTTTTAGGCTTTACACAATATGCAGGTAGTTTAAATCTGGTTACACGTCTTTTCTCAAATGGTTCTTACCGCGCACTAGCTAATAGCAATGTTAACTGTTACAATTTACAAACAATTCTTAATAACTCCATTAATAACCGTGCGGCGAATACACCAAACAATGTCATTAAATACCAGTTTTTGAATTCTGATGTTTACAATACAGGTTGGGTTAACCAGGGTCCTCAGATTTATGGAAACGTTGTATTTAAAGGAAATACGAACGGTATTATTGAAGTATTTGACATCAATACTGGATTCCCTATTAATAAACCAATTCCTCGCGACGCAAGTGGCAACATAAACCCCCAGGGAGTTTCAAATATCCGAACACCTAATACAGGTATTTATAACCCAGAGGGACAACGTGTTATTCCACTTATGGCCGACGGTGTGATGTATGGATATGGAGGAGCAAATAAATTCCAATTTGACAATAAACTACAGGCAAGCAAGATTTTTATGTGGACTCCATACGGAAAGTAAAATGTCAAACGTTTAAAGTTGTTTAAAGTAAAATTAATTAAAAAATTATTTTAAGACACTTTTTAAAGGTAAATTTCCATACCGTCCCATGCGACATCTATACCATTTTCCGCCAAGATTTTGGATTCAGGTGAATCTGGGTCGTTGATGGGGTTAGTATTGTTGATATGGATAAGCACTTTTTTACAACTAAATTGTGAAACTGTTTTTAGCAATGTTTCTTGTGATACGTGTCCGAGGTCTTCAAGGTCTGGTTTATTTATAAAACTTAATTCTGTTTTAGACCAACACGTTCCGTCCAGCAAAATGTATTCCATTCTTGAAATTATGGAGTTTATTTTAGGCGTGAAATGTAATAAACCCGGTGCGTAAAACACCTTTTCGTTGATTATCAACCCAATGTTAGCACCTGGTGTCAGAACGTCACGGAAACTAGAATAAGGTGGGCTGTTGCTCGTGATATCTACCGGGGTTACTGTAAAACCCGGCAAAGGTGAAAATGTTTTACCCAGCTCAATGGCAGTAAACGTTTTGCTACAATACTTTTCAAGGAGAGTCAACATCGGGAACTCCATAGTTAGCTGGTGTTCTACTAGTCTGGTAGCAAAAATGTTTAAGGGGTCTCCCTCGCGAATTTGTAAAAGACCCAATGTGTGGTCTAATTGTGCATCTGTTAAAATAATGTTCTCCATTGGGTTCTTACGAAGCTGGAGATTTTCACCAGGGTAAAGTAGCTGTTGCGAAATATCGGGACTAGCGTTGACCAAGGTGTAACTATCGCCATTAACCAATGCTATACTACTCTGTTTTCGTTTTGATATAAAACCTTTACGAGCCATACCACAATACCGGCAAAAGCAGTTCCATTGTGGCAAACCGCCACCAGCCGATGTTCCCAGGATTTTTATTAAAGGACGGTTCATTGTTTTAATTAAACGGATGAATTATTTTAATTTGTTTAACGAAATTAAAATCCGGGTTTTGAGTGAAACTATTTAGTATTTTATGGAGTTTTATAAACTGTTGAATTGTAATATTTCAACGGCTGCAGTAATTAATTACTTATTTAGGAACCTGGTTGGATTACATAGAAAAGATTGTTCTATTAAAATATCCATACCAATTCGGTGGAAGATATTATTAACGGTAACGCCTGTTTTTACAAATAAAAATTTCTTAAGGAAACGGAAATATTAAATCGAAAATTAAAATATTTGTTAATAATACACAAATGTCCACATATAAAGCAGCAGTGCTTAACGTCGGTACACTTAACGCTCAAGGAACAAGTGCTCAACTTCAGGCAAACACAGCAAACCTCACAACACTTAACGCAACAACCGTTAACGCTCAGGTACTTAATGTACCTAGCCAGGCTTCTAAATACTTGACAGTTCCAAGTGGTAACCGCCAGGAAGTAACGTGTTCTGTAGGAACTGATTATACTGGTTCAAATTATCTTCCATCTACAAACAATGCTTGGAACACACTTACTAGAAAATATGTAGCTGAATTTGGTGCACCTACCACACAAGGTGGTTCCAGTCAATTTATCAAGGAACCTGTAGGTGTTTTCAATTCAGAAGTTATCCCAGTAACAGGTGGTGTATATTCTGAGTCTTACCCTGTTTCTGTTTGTGACCAGGATTATGTGTATCATCTTGTTAATAAACCCAATGATACAAATCCCGTAATATGGGGTCAAGATGCAACAACATGGTGGGTATTGGGTGCTCAAATTTTTACCACTCCTTGTGTTCTAATTAAACAATCACGAACGACCGGGCAAATAGTTCTTTCTAAACCACTTGGAGATATTGTTAATACCTATTACTATGGTGTTCCAAATGCAAGTGGTAGGTATACTATCCCAGATGGTTCCGCAAATTATATTACAACAGGTTTCGACTCGTACGCTACCGTGGGTGACGATATTTCACGTGGTCCTTTGTGTTTATACGACGGAAATTTATATTTAGCGGGACAAGGTCCTAAATACTCTAGTCTCATGAAAATTAGATTATCTGACTTTTCTTTGGTGTGGCGTCATATAGTTATAGATACCGGATACAATTATATCAATACTCCATTTGCAAATGCAAACGTAAATTTGTATTGGCTACGTAACGTAATTGTTGTTCCTCCTACAGGAACACGTACAAATCCTCGTGTAGTCGTTATATCTAATGCATCTAAACAGTATGGCACTATTGATGTAGACAATAACCTCAAAGAATTTAATTTTTTTAAATCAGGTGGGGCGGTTTTTACTTTGGACGACCTCGGTAGCACAGTTAGAGTTGCTTGGGACTTTTACTGTGACCCAAAACGATTTGATGCATCTAACAACAATCGTTTACTTGATACAGTTTTTAAAAGGGATTCTAGTGGTGTGGTTATACCGGAACTTAAAATATACAGCCCACTTGTAAACGGATACGCCTTTGTTGACGGTTCCGGTGTTACAGGCACTGTCGCAAAGACAACCGGTGTGTTTAATTTACTTACAGGACCTATTACTATTAATGACCCATCTGGAAATCCCTATAAAGGTGATACTTCTGGAAAACCTGGATATTTTAGCACAGGAAAAGACAACACTAAAGTTAATCCAAGATTTGTTCTTGGTCCCTCTTCTTTGTATTTATACGCGAGTTTTGATTTTACAAAAGACTCGTCTAATTATCAAATATGTAATGGAGTGTTTGATATTAGTAAAAATTACATCGGTACTCTTGCTAACCCTGCATACACCAGTCAAGGTGTTATCGACCCTGTTTCTGGGCTAGAAAATATAGAAATTGGATTTCATGATTTTAGTAATAATATTATACCAGTAAATACACAAGTTATTGTTCCCGGTGTAAATCTTGCTTATCCATATGACGCGTCTCGTAATTTTGTTGGATACCAACCAGTAATAAAATCTCTTTATTATCCTATGGTAAATAATTATGTTCTGAACGAAGCTGAAGCAAATGAACTTTGTACAACGGGAGGTGGTATTTACACTTCTATTTCATACGATTCATCTCGTGATGTTTTGATTATCCCAGTCGGTAATATTAACCACGCTTGTTATGATTATGAAGTAAGCACTTGGGACGCATTGTACGAAGCACAAAAAGTATTCCCTGGACAGGGGGCTTGGGCTGGTGCAAATATGCTAGATAGCAGCTACAATACTAAAATTTTAGGTTCTATTGCAAGTGCGTTCAATATGTATAATTATTTCTCCAATGTACGTGCAACTCCCATAGATGGTACTGTCTATGGATACCACGACGCATCTAAAAACTCTGTTGAGGTTGCTCAGAAGATTATGAGATATCAATATCAATACTGGCTTGCAAATAAAAAAATACGTGACAGAAAGGTTTTAAATTTTGGCCCTTATTTTGAACGACAATGTACTGATGGGTTTATTGGACTAAGTGGGTCATCAGGTGAACTTCTCTTTAAAATTGATACACAAGGAGGTGTAGATGCCGAAGAACATAGTGTAGGTTTTAATGCACTCTCCAGTAAATATGGTGTTTTCCACGGAGCCGGTCCAAATCAAGACGCAAATGCAGCTACTGTTGTAAGGTCAAAACCAGTAGCTGGTGGTTGGAGCTTAACTGATCCATCAGGTAACCCAGGTGCTTGGTTAGTCGCTGCAGGTAAATCAAGGATAATGGTATTTGACTATAACAAACTATTTAATAAGCTCACACCACTTGATGCATACCCGAATGACAAACAATATGTCAATGGTATTAAAAAGAATACAGCATTTGACGATGCTATTGTATACGAAGAATTAGCTACTCCATCCCATGCTATAATTTCATATAACCCACTTTCTTGTGATGGAAAAACTATTGCATTTAAACCAGGTGTCATCATTCTTGATGGTCCACAATCATTAACGGATTGGTCAGGAAACTCAATAAATGAATACGGTCATATAATAGATCCGGATAGTATAACTGTTAACAGCCTTTTTGGAAATAACCTAAGCAGCGTTTCAAGCAATATTTATGCGTATGATTTAGCAAATATTGTTAACAAACCTGCAAATAGTCTTCCACCAAGAAGTATGAAATGGATAACAAACGCTGAATTAGTAGGTTTTGCTGACATAGCAGGTACTTTTATATATGGTTCAAATGCTCTACATTCATGTAAAAACGGTGAACTTAGAGTTATAGATATTGATACAGGTGTTACCGTTCAAACCATTGTTAATTCTGAAGGATTTACTTCAGTTCCTCTTTTAGCAGATGGTGTAATTTACGGATATGGTGGAACATCAAACTGGAGCGAAAGGGCCGGTGCCCCAGCACCACCTCGTATTAATGCAACAAAACTTAATATGTGGACACCAAATGGAAAGTAAAATTTTGTTAAAAAGTAAAGTTCTTTAAACTAATTTAATTAAAAATTATTTTAAGAAACTTAATTTAAAATAATTATCCAAAGCAACACCATCTTTTTGTTTTAATTTTTATTTGATGTTCGGTAACGACTTTTTGGTGATAATTGTATTCATCTAATGAAGGTCTGTTACTATCTAAAGATACTTTTTCTATACTTAATTTTTTTGAAAATTCTTTATCCATTAACTTTTAAAACAACAATATTTTATTTTGCTTTTTTCTTGTCTTAATTGTTCTTCTAAAATTGCTATCTTTAATTTTAATTGAGCATTTTCATTTTTAATAAAACTAATGTTGTTTCCGTCATTTTATATTAAGATAATTTATTTAACGAAATTTAATTTAAGAATTTAAGTTTTATTTATTTAAATAAAATGAACCAACACCCGTTTGAACAAAAGCTTTACAGCGGACAATGCACCCAGGCAGAAATCCGACGATGGTTAATCAACAGGTATTTTTTTGAGGAAACGATGATGCGCAAAGACTGCGTCATTTTGGCCAATAGCAACGACCACGAGTTTCGCAAAGTATGGGTTAAACGCGTCATAGATTCTCAAGCACCTGGTGGTGGTTTGGACCAATGGCGTACGATGTGTGTGTCTGCTGGTATCCAACCATTAGAAATGCTTGAGGTTACACCTGGTGCCAAGCAGGCTTGTGACAATTACCTTAACCAGTGTATAAGCACACATTGGAAACTTGTTGTGGCAGGTAGCTTGTCGCAGATTCGCGCAGCTTTAAATCACCAAAAGAAATGCGATACCTGGTATGATTTTTACCCTGGTATAGATTTTAGCTATTTTCAAGTCCGCAAGGAACAGGCTAAGGAAGACTCCCAACGGTGTCTGGAATTTATTGAACAATGGGAGTTACACCCGGACCACCGTACCACAGCCGCCCGACTCAAGAAGCAGTTAATGGACGCAATCTTAGACGATTGTGAAATCGCACCACGGGACGCCGCTTCATTGCCTGAACCAACACCGCGATTTAATTTTGAAAACCATAGTTGTTAAAAGAGTTATTAATTTTGTTAACCCTTTTAAAGAATTAAGAATGTTATTAAAAAATGAATACCATTTCGTTACCTGAACGTTATCAAGCGTCATTTTTTAATTACATTGAACCACTTAAACTAAATTGCGATACATTCACCGTCTGCCGTTATGAAGACCGCGATATCGTAGTACCCAGCAACACAACTTTTACAATTGAATTTAATGGGTCAATTGTGTTTGTAGCAATTAGCCGCGAAAATGAATCACCGTTATTTGACGGTAACTGTTTGAGCTTTTTATTGAAAATCACACTTCGCAACGAATCGCTGGACATTTTAAAACGACTGGTGCAGACCGTTTTAGACCGCCACCCGACAAATGGAGCGAGTATCCAACTTTTCCATAGCCGCCATTGTGGATATTGGGACAAAGGAAATCGCGTTTACGGACAAACCCTGGACGACATATTTTTACCAAGCGATGTCAAAACTAGTGTTATCGGCCACATCGATTCGTTTTTGGCTAACCGCGACCGTTATCTCAAGTTTGGTAGGACATACAAGCTTTGTTTTCTTTTTACTGGTGTGCCGGGTGCCGGCAAATCAAGTTTTATTAAATCCATTGCCATGAAATACAACAGGCCCATTTATATCTTAAGCTTGTCTAAAAAATTAGAAGATGAAGCATTACAAGGTCTAATGGGCGAGGTTAAGGAAAATTCCGTTATTGTATTGGAAGACATTGATTCTTTTTTTGTAGACCGTGAAGCCAAGGAAGTCAATGTTAGTTTTAGCGCTATTTTAAATTTGTTTGACGGCCTGTTTACACCTGGTAACGGAACTATTTTATTTATGACCGCAAACAATCCCGAGCGGCTTGATACTGCCTTGGTTAGACCCGGTAGAGTTGATAAAATCGTAAAGTTTGACTACCCCCGCAAACGGGAAATTGGCGACGCCTTTGCAAGTATCGTTGGTGGCGGTGATTTTAATGAATTCCATCGATTGTTGAACGGTAATATTTCAATGGCTGCGATTATTGATTACCTGTTTAGGCATCCTGTTGACTACATGGAAAACGTTGATGAATTAAACAATCAGGCAAAGATGCTCCAGGATATCAATAATGGCAACGCAAGTTTTTATAAGTAAAAAGTGATTAAATTTTGTTGATTAAACAGTTTTTTATAAATAAAATTTTTATATACCTGCCGGTATTTCTAATTTATCAAAATATACCAACGCGAAATAAAAATAAAAAGATTGTTGAAAAGACAGTTGTTCTTTTTCAAGAAATTCTTAATAACGGTAAGCAGTGTATCTGGCAACGGACATAAAATAAAAATTCTTAAGGAAAATGGAAAATTAAAGTTAAAAATAAAATATTGGTTAAAAGTACACTCCCCCCCACGAATGTCCACCACTGTCTCTACTGGTCTGTTCAATGCTTCCGGAGCACTCACGTCACCTGTGATTAACGCAAACACAGTTAACATTACAAACCCTACCCAGTTCCTCACACCATCTAATGGACTCAGCCAGGTTAGTGTTAACGTAGCCCCAACAGTAACATCACTCGCAAACAAGGTGCTTGTTATCCAAGGAGGTAGCCAGACTACAGCATTCATGACCGGTGTCGCGGCTGCCAAGCTTGGAGCTAAAGTATATGCTCTTGCCCGCACTAAGTACTGGTTTGACCAGGACGTCGAAGCATACAATGCCGGTATGTTTTATAATAGCCCTACTTCAACTCTTCAGGACGCATCTAGCGGCCTTATCCAGGCTACTTACACCAACAATGATGCAAGCGCTAACGTTATAAATGACCGCCTCCCAACTGTTACATTCCCTGGTAGCAGCGGATTTATTAAATTTTTAGCGATGGATGCACGTATTCCGTATGTCGAGAAACTCGACCTTAACCCAACAACCCATGCAGGATACATTGCCAATGCTTCTAAATACGCAGCACAGCCTTATCTTAAGGAACTCGCCTGGTTCACAGTTGATACCTCAGGTGGTTCCAACTTCGGAAAGGATTGCCCAGGTCTTTCTGCTCGCGGTGCTTTCCAGTACGTTATGAACAAACATCTCTATATCACAGAGGTGATGGCACTCGGTGGTTGTGGTAGCCAGTGGGCTCTTGACTTTCAGAGTTTTGTAAATGTGCAGGTACGAAACACTGGAACAGATTCTACTAATACTCAATGGACTTGCTCACTTATGGACCAGTTCGTAGGCTCTGAAAATATGGTTAATGAAATCGTCCAGTTCGCCGATGATGACCCTACCAAAAACGTTGACAGGGTATCTTTATGGAAGAAACTTGGTTGTGGAGAAGCAGCGTCTGTATCAAATGGCCAGCTCTACACACGTACAGCCGTTGCAAGCGAACTTTACAAACTACAATTTTCCAATGTTGACGCGAGTGGTAAAATAATTGGTATTCGTTACGGCGGACTCGCATCTACTTCCGGTCTACCAGATGTAGATGGCGCTGGAAACGGCTTCCGTTTTACACCATACAATCTTACCTGGAAACTTGCCCGCCAGCTAAATTTACAAATGTCCACACAGGGCGTTCAGCTTGGTATGACAAGCTTCATGATCGGTCTTGGTGGTGTCGTCAGCAAGTCTCTAGGATTTTTATCTTACCCATTCTTATCCCATTCCGCACTTGGTTGGGCACTAGACCCAAGTGGTTGGGCGGCTAGCGGTACAACAATCGGTGTATCACCTCCCCCAGACCACTTAGCCAAACTTAATAACCTTCCTGGAAATGCCAGCTTTGACCAGGCTTACCTCAATCTTCACCGCAGCCTCGCTATTTTACCTGTTAATGGACAACCACGCATATGCCTCAAAAACTACTTTTATGACTCATCGGCTGTAATCAATGGAAGCACATTAACCACTGCTCAATGGCTTGCTGACCAGACAGTTGCTACATCACCCCTTGTACTTAACGGTACATGGATCGACGTGATTGCTCTTTCCCTACAAGTCAAGAAAGACCTTCTATACAGCTTTTTCTGGAGTGCCGCCGCTAGTGTGCCAGTACCAGGTAATCCAGCAACCCAATCAACTTTTATTAATCTTTCTCTTGCTCCTCTCAAAATTAAGATTCACCCAATTGGTTTTGCTCTTGCTAACGGTACAGCTTGGGGTTACGGCGCAGGTCAACAATTGGTCCGCCCTAATTCCACATTTGCTACAATGCGCCCTATTGATGGAGCTGCTGGAATTGTCAAACTTTTCTATGATAACGTACCATTTAGTTCAGCCGGTTATTTCCAGCTTGACGCTTCGCCATACAGCCAAGGTACGCAGTTCACAAACAGCCCTATCACTCGTTTCAATACAAAATCAACAAATGGTCTTTTACCCTATTTATTCCCCACAAATCTCTACGAAAATGGCGGACAAATGTCTACAACCAACTGGTCCAATGCATACAAAGCTGCCGCTGGATTCGATTTTGCAACAAGCCCTTACAACATTGGCGGACTCGCACCAGTCCCCCGTTAAATTTAATATATCGTTTAATCACATTAAACTTTTCTCTGTCAAAATTGAGAAAAATTTAACGTTATTAGAATTACTTAAAAAATAAATTTACCCGTTAAAGGTATCCTTTACCTCACAATGTCCCAGCAAAACCCAACTCAAGAACTGTTGCGATTGTTTTCTGAAAACCCAAACCCTGACTTAATGTGTCTTAATAATTTACTTACACAGGGTGCTGATATTAATGCACGTGGGTGTGACGGACGAACACCCCTTGATATTGCTATCCACAATAAAAATAACATCGAAACCGTGCGGCACTTGGTTGAACATGGAGCCGTTGTAGAGCCAGATATTCTTACGCGTGCTCTTAATTTACCAGAACAAGATATCATCAATTACCTTCTTCAAAACGGAGCAAGTACTTATTTATATGAATTCATGATGCGTGATAAACCTGAAAGTATAGATTTGTTGGTAAATACCGCAGGATAGATAAATTTAGGTTTACTTTTCCAAAAGTTCACAAATAAGGGGCTTTAAAGCTGGTAAATCAAGTTTTATTAAATC